>Ga0172375_10000439_pt1 | contig 68089 bp, 61 predicted proteins | sample LakKiv1m_FD_114537 | JGI IMG/M metagenome (GOLD analysis project Ga0172375, IMG submission 114537) | Freshwater microbial communities from Kabuno Bay, South-Kivu, Congo - kab_092012_11.1m | ecosystem: Environmental > Aquatic > Freshwater > Lake | place: Democratic Republic of the Congo...
ATCCCGCTTGAGGAGAGGGTGTCGAGTGCGGCAAGATAAGCGCTATCCAGCGCAAGGATTGGGTCACGTGAAAGAGAGCCGTCATCCAGTGTATTTTTATCAAACGTAAACCCTCGCCGTAAAAGCACGTCCGATGATTCAGTAGTGATTCCATTCAAGGGGCGGTGGACTTCAAATGGCACTTTGGTACCCTCACGGTTTTTGGGACGCGTATAGGGCAAAAGGACAAACTCGTTGTCACGGCGTTTTTCTATAAACTGCACTTGAAAATTTTGTGCGATGCAATCCTCAACGTATTTTTTGATCTCATCATTTTCTTTTCTGAATTGCTCCCACTCCTCGACGGCGCAGTCCTCGAGAGTATCACCCCATTTATGAAAACGAAAAGGTTTCGTTTTCAGTGAATATTCTTCGATGCCCATGCGGTCTTCCGGCATACGAGTAATAAATCGGTCGAGATCGAAGCGTCGATACACACGGAAATAATTTATTCCCGGCGCCTTCACAAGCCGAACGTCATAGCCCGCAAGACGTGAGTGTTCGACATATTCGCGCAGAAAAAAAGCGTTACGCAATTTTGTCGCTCCCTCTCTACTCATCCTGAACTCATCATCTTTTTGGGTGAATCCCATGAGTGATCCGCTGAGCGGACCCTCGGCGAGGATTGATTCGTCGTCCATTTTTGTACCCACATATTCAAAGCCCCGCGCGAGAAGCGTTTTTTCCGGTATTTCGGTGATGACCAGTCCCCCCTCTCGATCAACGCGTCGATGATCGATTTTTCTTTTGGGGGGGATTCCTTCGCCTGGATTCATAGACTATGCAATAATTTTAACAAAGTGTCGCTTGCCGCGCTTGAGAATAAAACCCCGCTCGATATCGGTGCTTTTGATTATATTTTTTGGATCGTTTTGAATCTTCTCTTCATGCTCAATTCCCTCCGACACAATCACAACGCCGCCCTGCTCAATCAGTCGCCGCGCTTCCCCTTTGCTTGCCGCAAGCTTGCTCTCAACGAGAAGATTAACAATATTCCAGCCCTTTTTTTCTACACGGAGAATTGGTATATCTTCGGGAATTTCTTTTTTCTGAAAAAGCGCGATAAATTCTCTTTCGGCATGTTCCGAAGTTTTTGCATCATAATAAAGCGCTACAATTTCGCGGGCAAGATGCATTTTTGCGTCGCGGGGATTCATTGTGCTGTTCTTTATGGCTGTCTCAATTTCTAAGACAGTATTCATCGGGACACGTGTTGCGAGCTTGAAATATCGCCCAACCATTGTGTCGGGAATAGACATGATTTTGCCATACATTGCATCCGGATTTTCAGTAAGTGCAATATAGTTATTTGAGCTTTTGCTCATTTTTTCAACGCCATCAAGCCCCTCCAAAAGATCAACCATGACAACATCCTGTTCCGGCTGTCGATATCTTTTTTGGATTTGTCTGCCCATAAGGAGATTAAATTTTTGGTCAGAGCCGCCAAGCTCAATATCTGCTTGGAGTTTTACTGAATCGTACCCCTGGAGAATCGGATAAAATGCCTCTCTGACAGAAATATCCTCTCCGGCCGAAAGACGTTTTTTGAAGTCGGCTCGCTGCAAGACTTGTGTAACGGTAACATATGAGGTGAGTTCGGCAAATTCCATAATAGTCAGATGGTCATACCACTGACTGTTATGTCGGACTTCTACTTTTGTCATATCAAGAATACGTCCCGCCTGCTCTTGATAGGAGACCATGTTTGCTTTGATTTGATCTTTGGATAGCGGCACGCGTTCCTTGCTTCGCCCGCTCGGATCACCGATTTCCGCCGTATGGTCTCCAATCAGAAAAATAATAGTGTGCCCTAATTTTTGAAAATCACGAAGCTTGAGCAGCGCAACAGCATGTCCAAGATGAAGAAGATTGCCGGTCGGATCGATACCAAATTTAATGCGCAGCTTTTTGCCGGACGCGAGCAGCTTTCCAAGGTGTTCTTGGACGATAATCTCAGTCACGCCGCGGGTAAGGAGCTCGGAAAATTGTTCTTTTTTATTCATAGAGTGGGGTGATATTCGTTTCTATTTCGAAAAATATATGACCATACATATACTATCACATGAAAGCGTCTTGTAAACGGAGATTTGACCGGGCAGTATCTTGGCGCAATCCCCAAATGTTAGCATTTCAATAATTGTATGGTAAAATTGATTTCAAATCAGGTGTTTGAAAAAGGGAAAAGAGTATATTTTTCAATATCTTGATGTGAATGTCTCCAGATTCAAAAAAGGACGCCGCCCTACACCAAGACGCGCTTGAATTATATTTTTGATGAGCCGTTATGAACGCGAAGAAAATAATTATTTCAAAAAAGAATTGCGCAGCGGAAGTAAGCGCAGCCATTACGAAATGGTCAAAGAATACGACAAAGCTTATCATTGCGATCGATGGCTATACAGGGGTTGGCAAGACAACACTTTTGAAGCGTCTTTCCCGCATGAATTCAAATATTCTTGCGGTTAATCGTGATGATTTTGTCATTCCGCGTGCAAGCGTGCGTCGTCTTTTTTTGCGCGCAAAAGACCGATCACTGCTATTTGAAAAAGAAATTTTGAACAGAGAAAAGTTAAAACGCTTGATAGTGGCGTTCAAACGCAATGCGCGATCATGCACGATGAACACCTATAATTATGTGTCGGGGAAAATTGACGTGAAGAAAAAATTTGATACAACAAAATCAATTCTTGTTATCGAAGGTTTGTTTCTGTTCCACCCCGAGCTTCTTGATGATCTTTGGGATAAGCGTATTTATCTCGATGGGGAAATCGATACGATCGATCGGCAGCGGGTGCGGAGAGAAAAGAAAAAATGGGGAGCAGAATATGTGCCCGAGACTCACCCGGAGTCCTATATTCGTTATATTACTGTTGCACTAAAACAGTATCGAAAAAAATACCATCCCGAAAAAAGAGCGGTTGCAGTCATGTATCTCAAATAATTATGCAAACCATTGAACAGCTTGAAAATGATATTCAGGAAATAAAAACAAGAAACCTTCGGGTGGAGGCGGATAAAGCATGGGAAACGAGCGCAACGCGAAGGTGCGCGATTCTTGCGCTTACCTATGTTGTAATGGTTGTATTTTTTGTTGTTATAAAACAAGAGCGACCATTTATTGGTGCTCTTGTGCCGGTACTGGCGTTTGCCCTCTCAACGCTCACCCTTTCGTTTTTTAAAAAATACTGGATGCGAAAAGTGTATCGGAAATAATTTCACCGCTACGAAAGTTTTTTTAGCTGCTCTTCGAGCTTCTCCTACGACAGTTTTTTTAGTTGCTCTTCGAGTTTTTCGATCGACGCGATATACCCATCTCTTTTTTCGGTTTCCTTTTCCACAATGTGCTTTGGCGCACGGTGGAGGAACTCTTGATTGGTGAGATGCTCATTGCTGTTTTTTATCAGCTCATTGAGCTCACTGATTTCTTTTTGCAATTTTGTTTGTTCTTCTTCGGTCTTGCGCATTCCCAATGGGAGATAGGCTTCGAGATCATCGGATATTTTGATAAATACCGCGTTGTGCGGCTTTTCCGCCGTGCTCAGAATATCAAGAAAGTCGAGACGCGCGAGGTGTTTGATAATTTCGCTATTGTCTGCAATGAATGTTTGACTTTTCTGTGTAGCAATCCAGCACTGAATTTTTTGAGCGGGCGGAATGCCATGCTCTGCCCGAACGTTTCTAATATTTTGGATCAGTGTCTGTAGAAGCAGGAAATCGTGCTCTGACTTTTCATCAATCATTTTTTTATCACTGCGGGGCCATGGGTGAATCATGAGTGTCGTCGGATGTTCTTCCTTCTGGCGTTTTGTATGTATTGTTTCCCGAATGTGCTGATACAGCACCTCGGTGACAAAAGGTGTGAATGGGTGCCAAAGGGTAAGGAGTTTTTCAAGTATCGTGAGAAGCGTGTCATGTTTCCCCTTTTCAACCTTTGAGGTCTCAAGGTACCAATCAGCAAATTCATCCCAGGTAAAAGTCCGCAGTTCTTCGGCGGCTTGGGCAAAATGGAATGTTTCAAGATTGCGGGTGACGCTTTCTATTGTTCGATGTAAACGTGAAAGTATCCATCGGTCAGCAAGTGAGTGGTTGGGGTGGTTCTTTGTAGTGGGTTCATCTGTGCCAAATTGCAGAATAAAGCGACTGATATTCCAAAGCTTATTGATAAAGTTGCGGAAGCTGGCGATTTTTTCCTCGCCAAGCAATAGATCGTTTCCCGGTGTCACGCCAACAATCATACTGACACGAAGTGCATCGGCGCCATATTTCGGAATAACATCGAGCGGATCAATGAGCGTCTCTTCATTGGATTTGCTCATCTTTTTTCGATTCACATCAAGGACAAGCCCATGAAAATACACGGTTTTGAAGGGTTCTTCATGAAGCGCATATTCGGACATGATAATCATGCGCGTCACCCAGAGTGGAAGTATGTCATATCCCGTTTCCATTACAGAGGTTGGGTGAAATGTAGCCAGATCCCCTTTCTTTATTATTTTCCCGCCTTTTTCTTCGGCATTTTCTGGCCAGCCGAGTGTTGAGAACGTCCATAAGCCAGATGAGAACCATGTATCAAGCGTATCTTCATCGTGACGCAGATGAGCGTTCTTGCACTTCGGACACTCGGCTGGTGTCTCAGCAGAAACAATAATCTCGCCGCATCCCCCATTTTCTTTCTCACAATAGTAGACCGGCAGCCGGTGACCATAGACTATTTGGCGAGAGATGCACCAGTCATGGAGATTGTTCATCCACTGAAAATATCGTTTTTCAAAATGATTTGGTACAATCGTAATGCTTCCGGATTGCACTGCCTCAATGGCAAGCTCCTTTAATGTTTTTTTTCGCTTCTCTATCTTTCTATCTACGCCGATAAACCACTGCAAAGATGGAAGCGGATCAATGGGGGTCCCACAGCGATAGCATACCGATAGATTGTGGGTATAGTTTTCATCAACATGATCAATAAGCCCCTTTTTTTGTAGGACATCCACGATTGCTCCGCGACTCTGTCTCGCATTCATGCCGGAAAATGAACCGGCAAGATCGGTAAGATTTCCATCTTCGTCAATAATTTTTTCAACCGGAAAATGATATTTTTGCGCTAGCTCAAAATCCTCGAAGCTATGCCCTGGAGTAATAGTCATTGCTCCACTGCCAAACGCCATGTCAGCAACAGGATCAGCTATGACGTGTGCCCTCAAGGGTCCGTTAATCCACTCAACATCAAATTCCTGGCCGACTAATTTTTTATAGCGTTGGTCATCGGGGTGTACGACAATGGTTTTGTCTTGAAATTTTGTCTCAGGGCGAACAGTCCCAATAACAACAGGCCCATACTTGATATAGTAGAAGGGTGATTTTTCTTCTCTATACTTTACTTCATCATCTGCCAGTGTTGAGTGACAGCGAGGACACCAGTTCACTATTCGATTGCCACGATAGATAAGCCCGTCTCGATACATGCGAATAAATATCTCCTGTACGGCACGGGAAAGTCCGGCATCAAACGTATATCGCTCACGACTCCAATCACAACTGGATCCCATTTTTCGTATTTGATTTCGAATAGTTGACCGAGAATTTTCAATATATTCATCAATCTTCTGGATAAACTCTTCTCGAGAAAAATCAGACCGTGATCGTCCTTCTTTTGCAAGAAGCTTCTCCACCTTATTTTGTGTGGCAATTGAGGCATGATCTGTTCCCGGCAGCCAGAGTGTTTTTTTTCCCTGCATCCGATGAAATCGAATCATGAGGTCTTGAATCGCCAACATCATCGCATGTCCAATATGCAGAGTGCCGGTCGCATTCGGCGGGGGCATCGCAATGGTAAAGGGAATTTTGGCATGCAAAAGTTTGTCGGGATTAAAATAACCCGATGATTCCCACGCCTGATATATTTTGTCCTCAAACTCTTGAGAGCTATATGTTTTTGTGAGCTCCTTCATATTTTTTTTAAAAACAACCAAAGCGACTATACAAGAGTCACTCATTATGTTAGCATTATAGCACGAAAGTATCGTTCCTTCAATAAAAAAAAATGAGCGGCTGGCCATATTGTCGACTACTCGCGCTCAATTGAAATTCTTTTCAGAGTCTTCGAATTTTGTAGGAGTATAATTCGCGGAAAACAGGAGGAGTGATACCTGGCTGCATGCCCGGTCTTTAGAAAAGAATAGTTCGTTTTACGGTACCTTCTTCGTCATTGCCTCAATCAGTATAAAACGCCCAGTAGAACATCGAGCGAATAGGTAGAAGTTTGGGGCGCCCTATTGACTTGCGGGCGCCCATGAGAAGGAGCTGATGATGGGCTGCTCCAGGCGAGGCCTGACCTCTCCCATTGTCAGATCCACGTCGTAATCGGCGAACTCGCTCATGTCCGCGGTTATTTCGCCGAGGGGCCAACTATCAAAATTATCGATGATCATACTTCCTCCAAAAGTTGCTCGACAGACGAAGGATACTACATTTTTGTCAGTAGTAAAGGGGGTAAATGAACTCATTGGGTCGCAAAACTGCATTTGAACGTCTGTAGCAATGAATATATGGTCATAAAGCTTTCTGAGTTTTGTGATTTTTGGGCAAAACAATCCCGTAGACAGTTTCAAGTAAGAGGGTCTTGTAATACGGGTTAAATTTGTCAAAAGGAGCAATAAGAGTCGTACAATATTTATGGGCCAGTAGCTCAGCCGGTTAGAGCACTACCCTTATAAGGTAGGGGTCGAGAGTTCGAGCCTCTCCTGGCCCACCATGGTATTTCAGGATAAACGACAGTCGAATATACGGCATATTTACCCTATGTTTCATAAAAGAGTGATTTCAATTTTTCTTCCGATCCGAGTTTATGGTGGAGAAATGAGTGTTTTTCTCCAAAAGAGATCTGAAGATATGCAAGTTTTGCCGAATCATTTTGGATTTTGGGGTGGAGGGTGTGAAGAGGGAGAAACTTCAGAACAAGGCTTGATTCGCGAAGTGAAGGAGGAACTCGGTATTGATCTCGATATATCCGCGGTTGAGCGATTCAATCATTATGAATTTTTGGAAAGTATAAAAAATGTCTTTATTTATACTCCAGAAGGTGCATGGGAAACAAATCTTATTGTTGGGGAGGGTGATTACGGTAAATGGTTTACCATAACTGAGGCGCTGGATAGGGATGATATTATACTTGAAGACAAGGTTGTTTTGAATGATTTGGAGCGTCGGATTTTAAAGAAAAAAATAAAGTAAGCCACGCTTTCAGAACATCTTAGCAGGAGAGATAGTCATGGATTTCCTTCATTATTTCAATACATGGCAGCAACCTTAATTGGTGGATCATATATACGACAACATGTATGGATGAGGTGAACTATATTGGAATAGATGAGGTGGGAAGAGGCTCATGGGCGGGACCTCTTTTTTTGTGCGCGGTATATTTTCCTACAGCCGTACAAATACCACATGGCGTATTTATTCGCGATTCTAAGGCCCTTAATCGCCCCCAGAGAGAGGCATCTGCAACTTTTTTGAGAAAACACTCCACTTTTTGTATTGCGTCAGTTTCATATGCAACTGTGGACAAATATGGGATTCAAAAAGCAACAGTACTAGGGCTAAAACGCGTAATTCGAAAAATTCTGGGCCGTATTCATAACAACAAAGACATACCACCCGAAAGCAAAAAAAATATTCATATTCTCATCGACGGACGACGAATTTGTACTCTCGCAGAACCGCATACTTTTGTAGTGCGTGGCGATAGTAAGATATCAGTCATAGCAGCCGCATCGATTATTGCAAAAACAGCACGCGATCGACATATGAAAAGATTGGCGCGATCATATCCGGGATATGGATTTGAAAATCATGTGGGATATGGAACAAAGGAGCATCAGGAGGCAATAATGAGGCTCGGAGTTGCAAAAATTCACCGGAAGTCATATGCACCAATTCGAATTGCGCTGGGTTTGCCTCAGAAGAGCAGAATATAGCTTTGGTAGATTAAAAAAACAGATTCAAGTGTTTGGCCGGAGAACATATAGGCGTAACCCCTAGCTCAAGATATTTTTGATGAAAATGGCAAGCTCCTATGGATTGATGTCTAATCAAGCGAGTTTTCAATCTAGCGCATATAAAAAGTTATACACAGAAGAATTTATCATAACCGTGCTATAATAATACAAACAAAAAGAAAAAGTTCGCTTCGCAAAAACAAAAAAGTCGGTTTTAAAACAAAAAGCAAAAAATCAGGAGCATAATAGGATCATTTTTGCCTTTGGTAGTAGATTCGTTTGGCATTTTTCGTGCTAGTTTAAAATTAAATAATTGTTTTCGAAACTAGCTTCTAGTGAGCCTTTTTATCTGTAAGGTAAGTTTATTTCCTAAGTAGCGTCCTATGGAGCAAATCATTCTTAAGGGCGGAACATCACTGATAAATGTTCCGGAATTCTTAGATAAGGTGGAAATTGGCACCGGACAAGTGATCGCGGATCTTGGATGCGGTGGGGGCGGTCATTTTGTAGCTCCTTTAGCGCTAAGAGTGGGAAGTGCCGGACTTGTTTACGCGGTTGATATTCAGAAAAAGGTCCTCAGTTCACTAGAAGCAAGTTTAAAAATCCAAAATATAGGGAACGTTAAAATTGTATGGAGTGATCTCGAGCGTGTTGGAGCGGCATCCATACCGGATAGTTCCTGTGATGTTGCTATTGTGGCAAACGTTCTTTTTCAAAACAAAAATCACTTCAATATCATTCAGGAAGCTGCCAGAATCGTTAAAGGTGCCGGAAGGGTTGTGGTGATTGACTGGAAGCTGATTGCCGGAATGTTTGGGCCACCGCAAGAATTGCGTATCAAACCGGATGAAATTCGCGCTATTGCAAATGATCTGAAATTGAAATTTGTTGAGATGTTTGATGTGGGTAGCTACCACTTTGCAATAGTGCTGGGAAAGGAGAGTTGACGTGAGAGCGGGAACTCGTTATGATTGGTGCGTTAAGCAATAATCATGTATCATATCTCATGAATATGATGCACTCAACGCACTATGATTACCGGACTTTCCGACCTTTCAAGCCCCTCATATTGGTTTACTCCAAACCCAGGATCGATTAGTGACCAAACAGCAATTTTATTTGTTGTATTGTTTGGTTTTTTTGTTGTAATGAAGATCCTTTTGAGATTTATGGGTCGTCAATATGTTGTTTCTCTCACGCGATATCATAAGGCCTTTTTATATCGACTTGAGAATATGTTTTTGACGATGGGGATTGTTGGATTGCTGTGGTTGTTTCTTGTCTATGAAATGATTCCGTTTTTTTCCGGTCGATTTTGGTTTATCGGCTGGTGCCTCGGTGTGGCGATCTGGGCCTATTATATCGTTTATTACGTTCGTTATGAGCTACCCGCGCTTCTCTCTCGTGACAAGGAAAGGGAGCGAGCAAGAAAATATACTCATCAGAAGGGGCGGAAATAGTTTTTATGAGGAACGGTCCTACTGCGCAGGCAATCGGCAGGGCAGGGGAAGAGTATGCGGCAGATTTTCTGATAAAAAACGGATGCACAATTGTTGAAAGAAATTATCGTATCAGAGGTGGCGAAATCGATATTGTTGCGCGAGATAAAAACGATCTTGTTTTTGTTGAAGTGAAAACAAGAGCCACATCGAAATATGGGTACCCCGAAGAAGGGGTACATTTTTTTAAAAAGAAACGAATCGCAAAGGCAATTCGGGCATATATACAATCCCACCATATATCGGCGGAATCATATGTTCGATTTGATATTATCGCTATTGAGGGTGTGGGCAAAATCTCGGATATGCACGTTCATCATATAAAGAACATTGAGCTTGGTGAAGATGTTTTTTGAGGGGTTCACAACTTATTTAGAAAAACGTATACTATATATTGAGCGGTGGATAAATTTTCAATCATTTCCGGGTAAATGAAAAAGTTCTTTTTAGTTTTATTTGGAACTGCTTTTTTGGGATGGTTTATTTTGGTTGGTGACCATGTCTATGCTCAGTCTTTACGCGTGTCGCCACCACTTCTTGAGTTTACCGTCTCGCCGGGGCAGTCACTTTCCCGAATGGTGCGGTTAACAAATGATTCTGACACGGCAACTGTTTTATCGCCGTCGCTGTATCAGGTTGTTTCGCAGGATACTCACGGATTTCCAAAATTAGCACCGCTTGTACCGGGCTCGCTTCTCGCAAAGCTCGTATCATCGGCGGAGGAGAAGCCAGTTACGATTGCTTCTCATAAGACAGTGGACATTCCCGTGAATATCACGGCGCCGAAAGATGTGCAGTCCGGGGGGTATTATGCCGTACTGTCATGGAGCGCAACGGGAAAGGCTGCTCAGATTGGGATAGTGCCGACGCCAGGGGTCAATCTTATCGTCACTATTCCCGGTACTGTTGAACGCAGAGCATCAATTGTGGATTTTTCGGCACAGCGGGATAGTGATGCAGTGCCCTCTTCTTTCACTCGGTTTATTATAGAAATTAAGAATGAGGGGGGAATTCACATCTTGCCCACGGGGACGATTGAGATTAGAAACATATTCGGTTCGGTTGTCGCGAAGATCCCACTTTCCCCGCAGAACACATCCTCCCATGATAGTGCTGGAGCTGCAGAAACCGGTGGGAATATTTTGCCCGGTGCAACTCGTGAATTTTATGGAGCGTGGAAAAGCTCATTTGCACTCGGCCTTTATTCGGCACTGCTCAGACTTGATATCCCGGGAGTTGATACTGTTTCAAAAAAAATATCTTTTATGGTTATCCCGACCACCTTTGCATATCTTTGGCTTACAATAAGTTTCTTTCTCCTCATTTTTATTATTCGACGGTTGGTGCAAACGGCACGACATATCAAATAAAACCCGTGTATGAATCATGACATTTATCGTAAAGGATTTCAGCTGGTCGGAGTTTTTGTTTTGTTTTTGGTGATTTCATTTGGTGTCCTTTCTCAGACGAGAGTGCAGGCCGCGAATATGAGCTTGGTGAGCGATACGTTGAGCTCATCAAAGATAAGTGTGTTGGCGAATCATACCATTTCTTTTCGCAGCTCATCCGGTGTGAGTTCCGGAAACATTATTATCAACCTTGCAAATATTATTTCCAGCGCAGGGTCAGTTGATTATACGGATATAAATTTGCGTTATGGCGGTGTGAATCAAACACTTGCCGCAGCGCCGACAACAGCTGCCAATACATGGGGAGTTGCTGTGGCAGGCGGATTGATCACGCTGAGCTATCCCGCATCATGTTCGTCGCCATGTTCTGCAATATCGTCAGGAGCAACAGTAACTGTTCTTGTGGGAACAAATGCAAATGGCGGAAATGCACAAATGACCAATTCCGGAACAGCGGGAAGCCATTACGTGACTATTTCGGCGGGGTCTGATGTTGGATTGTTTGCTGTTTCACTGGAATCAAATTCATCGGTAAGTGTAAATGGTTCTGCCGATATTCCCGCGGGTACAACATCGGTTGCTTCACCTGCCCCTGCTCCTTCGGCGTCTCCATCAACATCTTCGACATCAACAACACCAACCTCTTCATCAACGAACGAAACATCACCAACTCCCACCCCGGAGCCACCCTCGTCGACTCCGACCACCACACCATCTACGACTACCACCACTACCACACCATCCCAGGAAGCACCTGCTCCAGCACCCACCGCGACACCGAGAGTTGAATCGACACAAACACCGCAAACAGCGCCCACTCAAGAACCGGCGCCAAGTATTACTACCGTTCCAATCGCTCCCCCCGAAAGCATTGTTATTCCTCCTGCTCCAGTAGGGGGTGCCGAGTTGGCGACGCCGTATATTGTCGGCGCATCAAACTCAATCGGAGGTGGAGGTGCACAGCTTATGGCAACAGCAGGGACATTTTTTTCAAGTGGAGGCGAGTCAACTGCCGTTGATGCAACTGTTACGCCAATGCCTTTTGATATTTCTACTGTATGGACGGGATGCCCCGAATTGAAGAAATTTAATATCGTCGGTAAGACGGCATATGGGCTGAGCGTCAAGAATGCATCACCAAAAAATCCAGGAGACGTCGGTGTGGAGGCAAAAAAGCCCGTTACGTTTACTATCCATTACACGCAAAACGATGTCGATATTCAGGGGGTCATTGAAGATACGATAAGGGCAATTGCATTTGATCCGGAAGATTGTAATCAACATGTGCAATTTACCGTTGATACCGAAAAGAAAATCGCAACCATTATTGCGACACCAAAAACTTTTTTTGCGCTTGCCGGCGATACAAAGCCGGGGTTTGTTGAGAAAGAAAAAATAGCCTTTCCCACCTTTGAAATAACTCCCGTGGAGTCGCCGATTGCCGTGCAAGACCTGAACCTTAAGGATGCAAATCAGCTCAACCTCGCAGCGAATGACGGGCAGTTTTATGCAGCACAGAACAGCACCATCAATCTCTGCCTTTCTTCAAAACTTTTTAAAAAGCCAGTAAAAAAAATCATCCTTTCTATTGCCGCGACGAAATATCCACTTGCGTATGATTCGAACCGCGACTGCTTTGGGGCGAAAATAAAGATTCCATCACAAAGCGGAAAGCAAGACATCGAATTAAAAATCATATACATTGACGACCAAGTGCAGATTATCAAATTGCAGACGATCGTTACCTCAGAATTTCAGGCAACTCTTTTGAATTACGCGCTGCCGTTTCTGAATCAAATCCAAGCAGTCAATGCGCAGGTTGGCAAGGTGGTCGAACAGGGGCAACCGATTATTCAAACAACAGCCGCTATTACCGTTCCGGTTGTCGGTGTAGCAAACCCTTCGCTTGTCACGAACGCATTAAATTGGTACTACTACATCAATCACTTTTTTTCTTGGCTCTTGTCGTTGCTCGGGATTCGAAAAAAACGTCGCTCATGGGGTGTTGTCTATAATGCTATTTCGAAGACACCAATTGACCTTGTCATTATTCGCCTTTTTGAAAAAGCAACGAACAGACTTATTGAAACGCAGGTAACCGATAAGAAGGGACAGTTCAGCTTCCTCGCCGCTCCCGGGGAATATTATATAACCGCCACAAAGAATCCCCTTGTATTTCCGTCAAAAATTGTTAAAGGAAGTATTGATGGTGATTATCTGCACATTTATCGGAAGGAATCATTCGCAATTTCGACACCCGATCAGGCAATGGCCATAAGCATCCCGCTTGATCCGCCCGCTTTTGATCATGCCGTGGTCTCTCAGCATGCCACTATCGTAAAGTGGTGGAAAACATTTGTCGCAAAAAATCCGCTCGCGCCGCTTCTTACCGGTTTTCTTATCAGCGAGATCCTTGTCCTTTATATTCCAACGTCATTGAATTATACATTGCTTGGATTTAATGGGTTTTTTCTTGTGACGCAGCTTATTTTGGGACTTCGGTCAGAAAAGTCATGGGGACTTGTATTTGATACGTCTACGCTTGCTCCGGTCCCATTGGCGCCGATCACCATGTTTGATGCAAAAGAAGGAAAAATGCTGCGTACCCGACTCACCGACTATTTTGGAAGGTTCAGTTTTCTTGCGCCGGAAGGTGAATATATGCTTGCCGTGACAAAGGACGGATATCAATTTCCAGCCCCCAAAGATCTTCACATAGGAAGATTCCACCATCTCTATCGAGGAGGTCCAATTAGTATCAAGGGTAAAAAATCCATTATTAAAACAAATATTCCCGTTGTGCCGCAGCCGCTTCCAGCCACTCCTGTTATTGAAACCGATAGAAGTTTGGGCATAAACACTGAAAATGTACCAAAATCCGACGTCCAGAGTGTATCTGAAGGTGACTCTGCACTGAAAGTTGCGGATAGCAACACACAAAAGCCACCTGCAATAGATATTCAAACCATACCTGCTGAACAAATTCAGCAAAAAAACGACGCAATCCCCCAGTCATCGGATTTGGATAATAAAATTCAGTAGTACTGAGCCCCATAGCTCGAGCTGATGCGAAATCGGGTTTTCTCGAACAAAACATTCGAATTGTATATCATAATTCAGGGCTCAATAGGGTCATTTGAGGGTGCCCACAGCAACGGTGCCCCCCTTGACTAAATAGATGACCTTGTCTATTATATAATTATTCAGGATAGTGGGGTACACTATCCATTCTTTTTATTTGTATTACTCGAAACTAGCTATAAAGACTAGGTTTAATCGGTATGAACAACCCAATTGCATCGGCAATAAAACAGATTTGTGATGAACGAGGCATTCCTCAGGAGCAGGTTATTGAGGCGCTTGAGGCGGCTTTGGCGGCAGCATATCGCAAGGATTTTGGAGAGAAAAATCAAAATATCAAAGTCGAATTTGATCTAAAAACAGGCGATTCTCGAGTTTTTGATGTGAAGACAGTTGTTGAAGATGTGCCGGAGGAAGAGCTCGAAGAGGAAAGTGAAGACGAGGAAAAGAAAAAGGGTTCAGGAGTAGATGGCGTTATTCCAGAGAGTGCTGAAGGGGAGGAGGAAAAACATCGCTTTAACCCAAAAACAGATATTCAACTTTCTGAAATACGAGAGACAAACCCCGACGCTCAGATCGGCGATGAAATTCGAACTTCACTGACAGTCCCCGCAGAATACGGTCGCATGGCAGCGCAGACAGCAAAACAAGTTATTATTCAAAAAATTCGTGAAGCAGAGCGTTCACTTCTTTTTGAGACCTTTAAGGGAAAAGAGGACGCTATTGTGGTGGGTGTTGTTCAACGTCGCGAAGATAGTCGCGTTCTTGTTGATCTTGGAAAAGTGACCGCCATCCTCCCGATATCTGAACAGATTGCGCGTGAACGATATGTGTCCGGCGATAGGATTAAGGTATATGTTAAGTCTGTTGGCGAATCGAGCAGAGGGCCGGAGATTCTTGTTTCACGATCAACACCTTTAATGGTAAAAAAGATATTCGAATCCGAGATTCCAGAGGTTGCATCGGGTGCCATAGAAATAAAGGGGCTCAGCCGTGAGGCCGGAAGCCGTTCAAAGGTTGCCGTTCTTTCAAATCAAGATTCAATCGATCCGATCGGTTCCTGTATTGGTCAGCGAGGGAGCCGTATTCAGATGATTATCGCAGAGCTGAATGGTGAGAAAATTGATGTTATCCAGTATGATGAGGATCCGAAGATTTTTATTGCAAATGCACTCTCTCCCGCAAAGATTTCTTCGATTGAGCTTTTTCCGGACACGCACGTTGCACGAGTGCTCGTCGCTGAAGATCAGCTTTCTCTTGCAATCGGGAAGATGGGACAGAATGTAAAGCTTGCGTCTCAGCTGACCGGATGGAATATCGAAGTGCATCAGGAGGGAGTCGTTCGTGAATACCGAAAGGGTGTTCAGGATGATGAGGATGCAGGTGCGGAGATCGACCTTCGCGCTATAAAAGAAAATACAGACGAAGAGAGCGGCGATAAAACCGATGCGGAACCATCCGCAGTGGTTGTGGATACCGCCCCAGAGAGTGACAAGGAATAGCAAACATTTAATTTATCATTTTTCATTTATAACAAAGTAATATGTCAGCAGAAATAATCATTCCCATTATTGTTAGTATTTGTGCAATCGTGTATGGGGCATACCTTATTTCGTGGATTGTTCGACAGCCGGCAGGCGATGAAAAAATGAAATCAATTGCGCTTGCTATTCAGCAAGGCGCGCGCGCGTATCTTAATCGACAATATACTACTGTTCTTTATGTTGCTGTTCCGATTGCTCTTTTGATCGGATATTTTTTGAGCGTTACTACCGCTATCGCATTTTTGATCGGTGCGGCACTTTCCGGGGCGGCAGGGTATGTCGGAATGAATGTTTCTGTCCGCGCAAACGTTCGGACTGCCGAAGCGGCAAAGCGTGGCATGGCGCCGGCTCTGCAAATGGCAACCAAGGGCGGACTCATTACGGGGCTTCTTGTTGTTGGTCTTGGACTCCTTGGCGTTGCGGGATTCTATGCTGCCACGCATGATATTCATGCGCTGATCGGGTTGGGGTTTGGTGGAAGCTTGATTTCAGTGTTTGCCCGCCTTGGTGGTGGCATTTTTACAAAAGCGGCAGATGTCGGGGCTGACCTTGTTGGAAAAGTGGAACAAGGTATTCCTGAAGACGATCCGAGAAATCCTGCGGTTATTGCAGATAATGTTGGAGACAATGTCGGCGATTGTGCGGGAATGGCTGCGGATCTTTTTGAAACCTATGCAGTTACCGCTGTTGCTACAATGTTGTTGGGATCCTATCTTTTCACCAACAATGAGAGCGTACTTTTTTATCCCCTGATGATTGGTGCATTGTCGATCGCGACGTCGATCATCGGTGGATTTTTCATCAAGCTTGGGTCGGGTAAGAATATTATGCTTGCCCTCTACAAGGGTCTTGCGGTGAGCGGAATCTTGTCGGCAATTCTTCTCTACCCGGTAACAATGCGCATGATGAGCGGGCTTGATGGCGTCTCAGTAATGAATATTTATTTTTCCGCTCTTATCGGTATTGTTGTGACAGGGCTGCTGGTTGTTATTACTGATTACTATACATCAACGCGCTATTCACCCGTTCGGTCAATTGCCGAAAGCTCTCAAACGGGGCACGGGACAAACATTATCACCGGTCTCGCTGTTTCTATGAAATCGACTGCGCTTCCGGTCTTTGTTATCTGCGCGGCGATGCTTGGATCTTTTTCGCTCGCCGGACTCTATGGTGTTGCTATCGCAGCAATGGCCATGCTTTCAATGGCGGGTATTATTGTTGCTATTGATGCGTACGGTCCCATTACTGATAATGCCGGCGGGATTGCGGAAATGGCGGGATTGTCAAAAGAGGTGCGCGATATTACCGACCCGCTCGATGCGGTTGGAAACACCACAAAAGCAGTGACAAAAGGGTATGCAATTGGATCTGCCGGATTGGCGGCACTCGTTCTTTTCGCAGATTTTACCCACGCTCTTGGCGGGAAGTCACTGTTTCTTATCGATCAACCAAAGGTTTTGGTCGGTCTTTTTATCGGTGGGCTTTTGCCATACTATTTTGGTGCGCTCTGTATGGAAGCGGTTGGAAGAACGGCGGGAAAAGTTGTCGACGAGGTGCGCCGTCAGTTTCGTGAAATCAAAGGCATTATGGAGGGAACTGCCCAGCCGGAGTATGGAAAAACGGTTGATATTGTTACCCGCGCAGCTATTCGACAGATGATTCTTCCGGCACTTCTTCCTGTTGTTGCTCCGATAATTGTCTGGGCTGTTCTTGGGATGGAGGCTGTCGGTGGGCTTCTCGTTGGCGCCATTCTCACCGGATTGTTCGTTGCTATTTCGATGACATCGGGTGGTGGTGCGTGGGACAACGCAAAAAAATATATTGAAGAAGGTAATTTTGGCGGAAAAGGATCCTTTGCCCATCAGGCCGCTGTTACCGGAGATACGGTTGGGGATCCATACAAAGATACGGCCGGTCCCGCTATTAATCCAATGATAAAAATTCTTAACATTGTCGCACTGCTTATAGTATTGATACTGATGCGATAATGATTTTACTTTGTTTATTCATAAGTATTATTCATAATATATGACGACACAATTACAAGAAGATCAGAGCAAGAAGGAGTTCAAGGATCTGCTCGATCAATACAGCGCAAAGCTTCCCAAGGTTGGCGATGTAATTACCGGACAGGTAATCTCGGTATCCAAAGGAGAGGTACAGATCGACATTGGCGGAATCGCTACGGGATTGGTACGCGGTTATGAGCTGATTGATGAATCCGGAGAGTATTCCAATCTTCACATTGGCGATGAGGTGAGCGCAACGGTTCTGGAAATGGAAAATGAGCGAGGGCTTGTTGAGCTTTCTTTCCGATCAGCAGGTCACAAGAAGGCGTGGGATAATCTTCGCGCGCTGATGCAATCCGGTGAAATCGTTTCTGTAAAAACAATTGACGCCAACAAGGGCGGATTGATGGTTTCTTGCGGCAACGTGAATGGTTTTATGCCCGTCTCACAGCTTTGTCCGGAACATTATCCGCGTATCCAGGGGGGCGACAAGAATAAGATTCTCGATAAGCTGAAGTCCTACATCGGGGAATTATTTGACGCAAAGGTGATTGATGTTAATGAAGATGAAGAGAAGTTGATCGTATCAGAAAAAGCGGCGTGGGAAGTGAAACAGAAAGATGTTATTTCAAGCTATGCGGTTGGTGATACGATTGAGGGAATCGTCACGGTTATCACTGATTTCGGAGCGTTTGTCGAGTTTGGTGAAGGACTTGAGGGTTTGATTCACATCTCTGAAATAGCATGGCAGCGCATTGATGATCCGAAAGAATTTTTGCATTCAGGCCAGAAGGTAAAAGCGCAAATAATAAAAATAGAAGGATCAAAGATTTTCTTATCCATGAAAAATCTTATCCCTGATCCGTGGAAGCTTGTAAAGGAAAAATATGCGGTCGGCCAAAAGGTACAGGGTAAAGTTCTCAAGGTAAATCCGTTTGGTCTCTTTGTCGAACTTGATCCTGAAATTCACGGACTTGCGCACGTGTCAGAACTTTCTGCAAAGGGCCCTGTTGATCCGACACATGTTGCGCGGCCGGGTGACGAAATTGAATTCATGGTCGTTTCGATTGAGCCGGAAGAGCACCGCCTTGGCTTGAGCTTGAAAGCACTCAGTCAAAAGAAAGCTGTCGTTGCAGAAGAAGGTGGACAGGCAGAAACGGCTGCTGCTGATCTGAGCGCCGCACCTGAAAGCGCTGATGAGCAAATCAAGAATACCGATGACGCAGCAAAGGAATAATATAATTGTATCTCTAATCATAAAACAGTGACAATGAACACAATCACAAAAAACATTGTCGTGTTTCTGCTCGTTATTATTGGGATTGGGGCTTTTTTTAGTCTGTATACCGCCGAGTCATCAAAGATTAAAAAGGTTGGCATCGAAGCGGTTGTTGAGCAGATTGGAAAAGAGTCAATCAAAAGTATTGCTGTCGATGGAGAGACGCTTGATATCCAGCTTACTGACGGATCAAAGGAGATCGCCTATAAAGAGCCATCCGAATCTCTCAGTACACTCCTGAAGAATTTTTCGGTTGATCCTGAGAAGATAAAAAAAATTGAGATCAATATCTCAGATCAAAAGAAATCATTCTGGCTCAATACGATCCTTTCATTCTTATTGCCTTTTTTGGTATTGGCATTTATCGCATTCTTCACTATTCGGCAACTTCAGGGTGCGAACAATCGTGCACTGACATTTGGCATGAGTCGTGCGCGCCAGTTTGATCCGAAAGAAATGAAAAACAAGGTAACGTTTCAGGAGGTTGCCGGTGCAACAGAGGCAAAACAAGAATTGCACGAAGTTATTGAATTTTTGAAGGATCCCAAAAAATTTCATGATTTGGGTGCAAAGATTCCCAAGGGCGTACTTCTTATCGGAGCCCCCGGAACAGGAAAGACACTTCTTGCAAAAGCGGTTGCAGGCGAGGCCGATGTTCCATTTTTTCATGTGTCAGGGTCTGAATTTATTGAAATGTTTGTTGGTGTTGGAGCGAGTCGTGTTCGTGATCTTTTTGCTCGCGCAAAAAAGAATTCGCCGTGTATCGTTTTCATGGATGAGCTCGATGCAGTTGGGCGTCAGCGCGGTGCCGGTCTTGGCGGCTCCCATGATGAGCGCGAACAAACACTGAATCAGATACTTGTTGAAATGGACGGCTTTGAGCCGACGGATAATGTTATCGTTATTTCAGCAACAAATCGTCCCGACGTTCTTGATCCGGCACTTTTGCGCCCAGGTCGATTTGATAGGCGTGTTATTATTGATTTGCCAACACTTACTGATCGCGAGGCGATTTTGAAGGTGCACTCAAAAAATAAGCCGATGGCCGAGGAAGTTGTCTTTTCGCGCATTGCCCAGCGGACGCCGGGATTTTCGGGTGCTGATCTTGCAAATTTGCTCAATGAAGCCGCTATACTTGTTGCCCGTCGAGGGGGGAAAGAAATCACAATGGCCGATGTTTTCTCGAGTATCGAAAAGGTTATCCTCGGTCCGGAACGGAAGGGACGCTTGATTTCTGATAAGGAAAAAAAGATTACAGCATATCACGAAGGAGGGCACGCTCTTATATCGCATATCTTGCCCGATTCGCCACCCGTTCAGAAAATTTCTATTATTTCACGCGGTCCTGCCGCAGGATATACCATGAATCTTCCGACGGAGGATCGTATGTTTCGAACAAAGAAGGAATTTCAGGCGGAACTCGCCGTTTTGCTCGGTGGGTATGTTGCTGAAAAAACGATTTTCGGTGATGTTACAACAGGGGCAAGTGATGATTTGAAAAAGGCAACACGACTTGCCCGCAAACTTGTTATGCAATATGGAATGAGCGAAGGGTTGGGTCAGCGAACATTTGGAGAAAAAGACGATTTGATTTTCCTTGGCCGAGAGATCACTGAACAGCGAGATTATAGCGAGAAGACAGCAGAATCAATTGACTCTGAGATCTCAGGATTTATCAATTCTGCAAATATCACCGCGCAGGATATCGTGAATCGGTATAGAGAAAAACTTGAAAGTATAGTACACTTACTCTTGGAAAAGGAAACGCTTGAAAAGGAAGAATTCGAAGCGCTTTTTGAGGAAAAAAAGAGTAACGCATAAAAATATATGACTGCGGACGACCCCACCGTCCCTCCCGTGCATCAGGATTTTTCTTCTGAAGAAAAATTGCAGAGAAAGATGGCACAGCTCGGCGCTCAACAAAAAGAGCAGGAAACTCAGATGCTTGGGTATTCTGCCGGTTTGCCGTATGTGTCACTTGTCGGTGTCCCGATTTCTTCGGGTGCATTGGGGTTCATCCGTCAAGAAGATGCGAGCACTTACGGCGTTATCTGTTTCCTTGAAACATTGGGAGAAAAGAAAATTGGCGTCGTTGACCCATATGGTGAAGACACAAAGAAATTTCTTGAAACACTTCAAACAAAAACGCATGACACTTTTTCTATATTTGTCATATCACGCGCAAGTCTGGATGCGGCCATCAAGCTGTACCGGCAAATACCCCAGATAAAAGAGGAAGTTGCGGGGGTGCAGATTACTCAGACCGATATCGAACGGTATGGTGACGATTACTCAGACATTCGCACACTGAATGAAAAGCTCCACGATAAATCTGTTACTGATATTCTCACTATTCTTGTTGCGGTGGCTTTAAAGACTGGATCTTCAGATATTCATATAGAGGCCGAGGAGGCGGATGTGAAAGCGCGTATGCGTATTGATGGCATCCTCCATGATATCGCGACACTTCCTGTCGAGCTCTGGAAGCAGATTATTTCGCGCATCAAGCTTCTCTCTGGATTGAAGATCAATATTGTTGACAGGCCACAGGATGGCAGATTTACCATTCATTATAAAAGCGATAAGGTTGAGGTTCGCGTGTCAACGCTTCCGACCGGTTACGGAGAAAGTGTTGTCATGCGTCTTTTGCGTTCAACGGCTACCGGTCTGTCCTTTGATGACCTGGGGCTTTCTTCATATACCTACAAGTTTTTAAAGCAGGAGATTGATAAACCAAACGGGATGGTTATCACAACGGGGCCAACTGGATCAGGAAAGACAACAACACTCTATGCGATTTTGAATTATTTGAATTCCCCTGAGATAAAAATTATTACTTTGGAGGACCCGATTGAATATAAGCTTGCGGGAGTGAACCAGAGTCAGATTGATGCTGATAAAAGCTATACGTTTGCAAGTGGTTTGCGTTCGATTCTTCGTCAGGACCCCGATATTATCATGGTTGGTGAAATTCGTGATCTTGAGACTGCTGACACAGCGATCAATGCTGCCCTGACAGGGCATCTTGTACTTTCGACAATCCATACAAATAGCGCAGCCGGCGCGGTGCCGCGATTTCTTGCGATGGGGGTGAAGGAGTTTTTGCTTGCGCCATCGCTCAATGCGATTATTGGACAGCGCCTTGTCCGTCGCCTCTGCCAGGGGTGTAAAAAGGAAGCGGTTCTTGACGTTGAAACAATGCAAAAAATACAAACAATCCTTCAGGGAATTTCGCCGCTTGCCGGAATTCACATTGACTCATCCGCGCTGAAGTTTTGGACAGCGACGGGGTGCGAAGCATGTCACGGTCTTGCCTATAAGGGGCGTATTGGTATTTATGAAGTGATGATTATGAGCCTGGAAATTGAACAAATTATTTTGGCAAAGTCTGCATCCGAATATCAAATACAAGACATTGCCGTCAAAAATGGAATGATTACGATGGTGCAGGACGGCCTTCTTCGCGCACTCGAGGGGGTTACCTCGATTGATGAGGTGTTCGGAGTCGCAGAATAAGGAATAGCCGTTCTATCTAAAATTGGTGGAAAATAAAAACAACGAAAATTCATTCGTTGTTTTTATTTTTCGTGTCAGACAAGTATTCGCATGGGGATGAATGCTTGTCTTCAGATTTCATTCATTAGATTACGCTATAAAAAATAATTGAGAAGGGGATAAGTCATTATTCGGAAGCGAGTCCCATTTCTTTTTTATATTCTTCGTTCATTACGCAGGTTACCATCTCATCAATCTCAAATGATTCGGATTCAAATAGACCGATATGGCGAATACACCCCTCGGATTCCTCAACACTTTTGACGTGAAACGTTTTTTCATCTGATTCTATTCGTCCCGTCTCCGTCATTTGCTCTTTTGAATCTGGTCGAAATACGGTTTGATCAAGAATGACAATGGAGACGCCATCCTCCCGGATCACATCGAGTACCTGAGCCGAACAGGTAAATAAGGTGGGGTCACTTTCGGAGAGGTTTTTTGTTGTAAACATAACGAGCACTATTACTAAATTAGAAAGAGGCTATTTTTTTTCCCAAGGAAAGACGATCCACTGATCACCCTTTTCATGGAGCCAGACGCTGGGGGCGTAACAACATTGTTTGTGGTAGAAAATCGTGGCAATGGTGAAATTTTTTTTGGCATAGATCCGTAGTGTTCTTCCCGTGTCTGCAATGTCATCTACAATCAGTATTGATGTATCTGCCGGACGTTTTGCCAGTGGAATATCGAGCGCATGGGATAGGCATACCGCAATCGGTAATCCGCCGCGTGCAGGACCCCATACAGCGGAAAACGATTGGTTGAGTCGCTTTATTTTTTGCGCAAGCTTTTTTATATCCGCGTCAAACGCATTCCAGGAGTACAGAGTTTTTCCGATCGCTTTTCGTTCACGTTTCATAGAAGACCGTGATAAAAAAATATTATTCCAATGCCGGGATAATCAACGCCTTTTAACATACTAGTATGCTTGGGCAAATATCCAGCGATGGCATGCTGTTTTTTTGCAGTACAGACATTCGCCGTTTTCACTCTGGCTATCGAGTGGCAGACAGCGTGTTGTTGCTTTTGTTTCCTCTTTAATTTTCCTTTCGCACTCGATACTTTCGCACCAGAAGGCGGAAATAAATCCTCTTTGCTCCTGAAGAATCTTTTTAAATTCATCATAGGTTGCCGCCGAACGCGTGCTGTCTGCAAGAAATCTTTCTGCTTCTGAGCGCATGGCACCCTGAATAGTATCAAGCAAAGAATGTATGCCTTGAGACGCTCCCTGTATATCCAGTAATAGCTTTTCTCCGGTATCTCGGCGCACGGCTGTTATTTTTTTTGCGGCAAGCTCTTTTGCCCCCAGCTCAATGCGAACAGGAACACCTTTCAGCTCCCAGGTATTTATGCGAAACCCAATCGTTTCATTCTCAGAAGCATCAACCTCGGCGCGGATACCAATTTTTTTGAGATCGTTTTTTATTTCATGAGCTGCATCGACAAGCTCCTTTTGGGGCTTTACGGGAAGGATAATCACCTGAATCGGCGCTAGTTTTGGAGGAAGACGAAGACCACCATCATCTCCGTGCGCCATAATCATTCCCCCGATCGATCGAGTGGAAAGTCCCCAACTTGTCTGCCAGGCGTATTCTGAGGTTCCTTCCGGACTTTGGAATGTGATATTAAATGGTTTCGAGAAATTTTGTCCAAGGTCGTGCGACGTGCAGGATTGAAGCGCTTTTCCTTCCGGCATAAGCGTTTCATAGGTCAATGTAACATCGCCCCCGGCAAATTTTTCCGACGCTGATTTTTTTCCAACATAGCCGGGCAGGGCAAACAGTTCAGTATATACTTTTTGATACATATTCATTGCCCAAAGCACCATCTCCCATGATTCTTCATGTGATGCATGCGCCGTATGCCCTTCTTGCCACAGAAACTCAGTGGTGCGCAAGAAAAGGTACGTTCTCTTTTCCCAGCGAACGCAATTATTCCACTGGTTTATAAGCAGTGGCAAATCGCGCCATGAGTGAATCCAGCGTGCATAAGCATCATACATAATCGTTTCACTTGTCGGTCGTACGATGAGCTTTTCTGAAAGTTCCTCCCCGCCGCCAATCGTCACGACGGCAAGCTCGGGTGAGAAGCCCTCAACATGCGCCTCCTCTTTTTTCAGAAGAGATTCAGGGATGAAAAGGGGGAAATATGCATTAGACACCCCTTTCTCTTTGATAAGTGCGTCCATTTCTTTTTGAATGAGTTCCCAGATAGCAAAGCCATAGGGTCGGTAGATCATAGTGCCCTTTGCCGGACCGTAGTCAGCGAGTTCTGCCATAAGTACAACCTTATTGTACCAGTCAGAAAGATTGTCTGATTTTTTGGGAAGATCTTTTTTAAGAAAGGCCATAATGAAACAAATATAAGTGTAATCAACGTATAAAATAGTATAGTATTCTCACCCTTTCGGCAAGGTCTGCGTTTTTGCACTCGGTGCATGTGCAAAACAGTCACGCATCTTAAAACTCATGTACTATATGACAGAGTTTAATAAATTTTGTATGATATTCAATGTGGGTGTTCGATGAAATCATAAAAAAAGAACGATGATATGAGTCGAAAATATTTTTTTCTTTCAGTTATTTTTTCTTGCTTTCTGCCGCTCTCTTTTGCCGTACCAACTTTTGCAGCCGTGACACCCTTCGCAGTATCATCAAATGTTACCGCAGATTCCTCACGGGCTGATATTAAAAATTTGCAAACACTATTGAATACAACGATTGCCGCGGGTTTACCGCTCACGGGGAAATTTGGTCCACAAACAACAAAAGCAATCGAAAAATTTCAGACACACTTTGGGATTGTAAAAAAGGGACACGCAGGGTTTGGTGAGATCGGCCCAAAAACGCGCGCGAAAATGAACGAGCTTATCAAAAAAAGATCAGCAAAAAAATCAAGTAAACAGCCGCCATCAGCGAAGCAGTCAAACAAAAAAACAAGCATTCCAAAATCAGTGACAATCAATAAGTCTGCGGCTAACGATGATTCTTTTTTGCATTTTTTTAATGCGCAAACAAAAAAGCGCCAAGACTGTATTCGCCGTTCATTTTCCGCAGCACAATTAAAAAAGTGGTTTGCAAACAAGAACGCAACGCTTTCAGTCAAAGAAATCAGCAAGGTGTCTCGTTGCGTCGGACACTATATTGAATATTGATGAGACGCGAGGTATCTCACTCTACGATGACCGTTCCGTAGTCGGAAGGTGAAACGTGATTATGATAGTGCCATGTCCCCGCTTTTGCAAATGTAAACGACCATGAGCTACCGGGTGTGGCACTGGTGCACTCATCGAATGCGGTCCCTGCGGTATTGGGGCAGTGTTGAGCAAGCGATGTCCCATCATAGGCCGTATGGGTTGGGTGCATTGCTGATGCAGTCCACATACTGCGCGAGCTATTATTTTTGAATACGACAGTTTCACCTAATTTAACCGTAAGTGAAGATGGGGAATATCCCGTATCGGTATATACGATAACATTCTTTTCAGATGGCACCGCTTCAGTCGGCTGTGGCTGTTGTTGAGCCGCTTCATTCCCCGTTTTTGGCGTAACGGTTGGCGCTGCCGCCTTATTCATAAAAAAACCATAGCCACCCGCAATCAATGCGACGACGATGATGAACCCAATAATTCCTTTTTTCATACCTCGTAAGATTAGTAATAAATCATACATTCAAGTATAGCACTCCGAAGTATCGGTGTCAGTATTTTATTGCCTTGAAGGATTGCATTGTGTGCGCCATCTCAAGCTCAGTTTTCTTAATTGATTGAGCGTCGCTGATCGTAAAACCGCAATTAAATTTTGGTATCTGTCATTTCAGGGATACTCGTCTGTATAGCATTTTTCATCTGCTAGCTCACCCAATACATACTTTGGGCGGCAAGCGAATGGATGATAAAGGTGGCTATCAATTTAGTATGACAACTTGGCGATAATTTCAGGAAGTTCAGAAAATGATGTGGTCTGAGCGTCGGCAGTATCGCTCTCATTCGATGAAAAAAGGATATTTTTCATGCTCGCCGCTTTTGCCGCAGCGATATCTATTTCCGTATCCCCGATATAGAGGCATTCGGAAGGATTGATTTCCAGTGAATCGGCGGCACAAAGCAGCGGTTCGGGGTGGGGCTTGTGGTTTGTGGTATCCTCGTATGATATGACCACAGAGAAATGATCTTTCATTTTTGCAAGCGGTGGAAACTCATAGACGCTTGTCCGTATGCGTCCGGTAACAATGCCGAGTCGATAGTGGGCTCTCAGCGAGGGTATAATTATTTCCGCATGAGTCGGCATGCTCAATAGGCCGATATCATAGATGACATCTTTCCCTCTTCCCATTGCACAGATCTTGGCAATTTCATCAACTGATTCGGATTGCGTCAATGCCTCAACAACATCTCTCATCGGCATATGAAACATTGTTTGGTAGTGTTCACGTGTTGGTGGAGGATATCCGGCGTGTAGCATCAAGTCCTGAAAAAATTTCAGATTTGCCTCATAGGAATTGAGGAGTACGCCATCTACATCAAAAAGAATGGCTTTTATCATAGAGCGCTATAGATACTATTCTTTGATGGCGGACAAAGTAGTTTTATCCGCACGGTATAAATTATAGGTAAATACACTTTGTTAATCAATTTTATAAGATGGAAATACTCAGCCCCCGTCCATGTGGATATTTCCGGAACGGGGGCTGACAAGTTTGTGGAGTTGTGCCTTAGGGGTACTGGGCTAGCTTGCCGAGCTTTTCTTCGCAGGGGACCTTGAGAACCCTCAACCGCACGTCGATCTGGAAAGCGTGTCCGTTTGTGGGCACGATGTTCTCAATTCGGCGACGTTCTTCGCCTTCTCGAGCGAAAGTCGCCCCGATCGCCTGTACGAGCCAGGAGAGCCCGAACAGAATCCCGTGCTTCGCTTTTTCCTGCGCCATGCTGATCAGGATTCGATCGTGCCGATGGCGAGCGTAGTGGCGGAGAAGGTCGTTGTGTTCCGGATCTTGAGGAACCTGCTGTAGGGGACTTCCCGGTTCCAGTGTGAGAATGTGGCGGATCTGCTCCGCCTCTTTCTCGGTCAGTGGGAAGACGGTCAGCGGGAGCTCCGCGTATCCCGTCCCTGTCGCCCCTGTGAGCAGGATTGCCATCTCCGCGACGGCAGGAAGCATGTAGTAAGGTGCCGCGACGAAGACGTGATCAATCGCCGGCGCTTCGAAGAGCTTGAGCTCGCGCCCGAGCTCGTGTGTTTCCTCGACCCCCTTCGAGGAAAGACCGGTAAGGGGGCTCTGGTTCATGTCACTGGGCACTGGTTCTGCCAGACTCCCAATGGTCACACAGGTTATGGCCTCCACAGTTTGACGTACGGACCTCATTTTTCCTCCTCTGATATGTGCCGGGTCGTCACCGGTGATACTAATAGATACAGACGGTATTGTAAAGAAAAAACAGCATTTCAAAAATGCTGTCCCGAATTGCCCGGGGAGGGACTCGAACCCTCAATCCTTTCGGCAAGGGATTTTAAGTCCCTCGTGTATACCATTCCACCACCCGGGCACAAGAAAAGAAACGGTGCTTTCACACAGTTTTAGGGTACAAAAAGGTGTTACTAAAGTCAATGTACTATTTGCGCTTCAATGCTTTTTGTACTGCCAACTTGATGGCTTTGACCGACATACCATATTTTTCAAGGAGTTCCGTTGGTGCACCGGATTCGCCGTAATGATCATGCATGCCGACCATTTCAACGGGGATCGGATATTTTTTGCAGAATAGTTCACAGACTGCACTTCCTGCGCCGGCCATAATTTGATGCTCTTCAACCGTTACGGCACAGCGGGTTTTTTGCACGGAAGTGACCAGTGTTTTTTCATCGAGTGGTTTGATCGTGTGGTTATTGATAACTTCGCAGTCTATGCCTTGATGTGCCAGCTCTTGTGCTGCTACGAGCGACTGATAGACGAGCGGACCACATGCAATAATACTGACGTCTTTACCCTTTCGAAAAAGCTCTGCTTTGCCAACGTGAAATGGGGTTTTGGTAGTGGTAATAACGGGAGTTTTTTCTCGAGCAAAACGAAGATAAACCGGTCCAGAATGAGCAATACTTGCATGCGTTGCCTTTCGCGTTTCTTCATAGTCGCACGGAACAACAACAATCATATTTGGCAAGACGCGCATGATGGCAATATCTTCAAGCGCTTGATGGGTGGCCCCGTCCGGTCCGACAGAAATGCCAGCGTGAGCGCCTGCAATTTTTACATTTGCGTTGTTGATGCAGGTACTGACGCGAACTTGATCCCAGCTTCTACCTGGAGAGAAGACGGCATAGCTTGAAACAAATGGAATCTTCCCCGATAGTGCGAGCCCAGCTGCTATGCCGGCCATATTTTGTTCGGCAACGCCGCATTCAAAAAACCGATCGGGATATTTTTTTGCAAATTCTAAAACGCGAGTGGATTCTGCCAGATCGGCTGTTAACACAACAATAGCCGGGTTTGTTTGAGCCGCTTCAACGAGCGCGTCACCATATCCATTACGCGTTGGCACCTGTTTGATGTCAGGAGAAAAAAGCTCCGAATTGAGATGTAAAACATTATTTGACATATAAAAATTGGATTTCCGTGTTCCCCGCGTTCGCGTGGACGGGAGTGACAAGATAATTAGGAGATTGAAAGGAGCTCGCTGGGACGAAGGAGCGAGAGATTTTTTTGATAGTCTATCGCGACTTCAATAACAGTTGGGGTTTCCATTGCGAGTGCTTTTTTGAGCGTCGTACGAATCTGAGACGGTTTGGTGATGGAAAATGCATGCGCACCAAAACTTTGGGCAAGCTTCACAAAGTTTGGATTGCCAAAGGTGGTGCCATACGATTTTTTATATACATTTTCTTGTTGAATTTTTACAAGATTGTACGTACCATCTTTCCAGATAATATGAGTGATCGGCAATTTGAGACGCACCGCAGTCTCAAGCTCCATTGCGCTCATCATAAACGATCCGTCCCCGCTTAAAGATACGATATGCGTGCGTGGTCGAGCAAGACTTGCGGCAATTGCCCAGGGGAGACTAACACCCATTGTTTGAAAGCCCATACTAAAAAGGAGATGGCGCGGTTCGTATGAGAAGAAGTGTTTTGCAAGCCAGATTTGATGTGCACCAACATCAGAGCAAACCGTTGTATGATCATCAAGGATATCGCGCAGGATGTTGATGAAGGTAAGGGGATGGACAGTTGCACTGCGAATACTATCGTGATGCATCTGCTTGAATAAGACGCGCTGTGCCTTCAGTGTCGCGGGATGAAATGAGTACTGATGCGTAACACGTTCCGAAAGCGCATCAAGATTTTTCGCCGTATCGCCGATCAGTTCGGTTTGTGGTTGATAGAGTGCGTGGGGTTCGGCGGGCATTTCGTCGATATGAATAATCGGTACAGAGTTTTTATGCCAATACGATGGATGGTATTCGATGGGATCAAATCCAATAGTAAGAATCAAATCGGCATTGTGCAATGCGATATCACCCGGTTCCTCAACCTTGAGGCCAACACGACCGACAAAGAGATGAACAAGATGACGTGAGATTGCGCCAGCCGCTTCAAAGGTGCCAACAACCGGCATATTTCGGTTAGTAAGGAATCTACGCAACGCTGCAGTTGTCGCACGACGCGTCGCGCCACAACCAAGAAGAATCACCGGATGTTTTGCATGGGCCAGAAGTTTTGCCGCTGTTTGAAATCCTTCCGTCGCTGCTTTTCCAAGTGCAGGGGAAGAGCCAATAAGTGGTATGTTCTTTGTAGATGAGGTCTGGACATCAAGGGGGAGTGTCATGTGTACCGCCCCTTCATGAGGAAGTGTTGCAATGCGAAAACTCTGCGCGACAGCTTCAGGGATCGCAGAAGCATCTTGGATCTCTTCACTCCACTTTGTAATTGTGCGAAAGAGTGTTGCCGTTCGGATCGTTTGATGTGTTTTTTGAAAATGTTCTGCGCGAGGGGTCTCGCCGGTAATTGCAAGTAATGGGTCGCGATCGGCGGTAGCGGTAGCAACGCCAGTTACGAGATTAGTTGCACCCGGGCCTGCAGTTGCAAGACAAACGCCAGGAGTCTCTGTGATGCGCCCCCATGCTTGAGCCATAAATGCGGCGTTTTGTTCGTGACGCGTGACGACAAATTGTGGTCCGCCATCACGTTCGTTCACTCGCAGCGACTCCATGATCGGCATGACCGCAGCGCCGGGAATACCAAAAATATATTTGACACCTTGCGCCTTGAGACATCGAACCAGAAGCTCGGCGCCGGTTTGAAAAAATCGTTTTTGTGCGGTTTTTTTCATATCATTTCCACGGGATGTCGTTGGGGTTTATGATTGTGTTTGACATTTTTTTTTGTTCATCTATAATTATACTATATTCACCACGAAAAAGACCCTTATACGAGCGCGCTCGTATCGGGGGCTTTTTTATTTTTGGCAAAGAACAGCTTTTTTCTTACATCATCAAGATAAACGATTGGCGCACCACTTCGCTTAATGAGCACAGAGCATTTTTTGTTTTTTGCCGGTGAAAGAATAGCACATCGTATGTTCTTTTCCCGCCAAAGCTTGATGAGCGGAATATAATCACCGTCACTGGTCACGAGGACGACAGAATGAACACCTGTTTCATAGATATCGTGTGCGGCTTGCACGATCAAATCCGCATCACAATTTCCTTTCGCTCTTCCGCTCTCGTCAAAAACCACTTCTTTAAAAATCAACGTAAATCCACATTTTTGCAGCGCTGTATATAAATGAGCATGCACGGATATCATTCCAATAAATAAATATACCTGCTGCACGTTATACTTTTGTTCAAGCCATCGGCGAAATCTTCGATAATCCAATTTCCATCCCAATGATGTGATTCCTTTATAAAGATTCGCGCCATCAATATAACAAATCGTTTTTGTATCGGGTCGCATATTTTAACCGCTGATTTTTTCCCGTATTGCGCGCAGCTCTTTTAGTGCCGCTCGTGCTTGCTCGGCATTTGGTGGCATACCATGCCATTCATATTTTTTTTCCATAAAGCTGACACCGCGACCAGGGATCGTGTGGGCAATAATAGCTGTTGGTTTTTCTGCAATGTGTTTTGCTTCTTCGTACGCCTCCACAATCTGTCGAATATTGTGACCATCGATCTCAATGACATGCCATCCGAACGCTCGGTATTTATCTGCAAATGGTTCGAGCGGCATGATGTCCTCAGTAGCTCCATCTATTTGAATATTGTTTCGATCGATGATGGCGGTGAGATTGCTCAGTTTATTTTTTCCGGCACAGAGTACTGCTTCCCAGAGTTGACCCTCATTATGCTCGCCGTCGGAGAGAACAGCATATACGCGCCACTTCTTTTTATCAAGTCGTGCGGCAAGAGCCATGCCAACAGCGACCGAAATACCCTGCGCAAGCGGGCCACTTGTATTTTCTGTGCCCGGTAATCTATTGAGCTCGGGATGTCCCTGGAGTCGCGAACCAAGCTTGCGAAGCGTTGCTAGTTCCTTGAGCGGGAAATAACCGGCACGTGCCATTGCCGCATATCGGACCGGACAGATATGTCCGCACGAAAGTGCAAGTCGATCCCGTTCAGGCCAATCAGGCTTTTTAGGATTATGATGAAGTGTGTGGAAATAGAGCACCGTAAAAATATCCGCCATATCGAGTGGACCGGCAGAATGTCCCGATCCCGCCTCAACAAGCATTTTGATGATATCTTGGCGGATTGTGTTTGCCATCAACTCAAGTTTTTTTACCTCGCGTTCATGTATGAGCATAGGAAGAAAGTCAGACTTGCTGAGCGTGGCTGAGCGCGAACAACGTCTACCAGAATTCACCGGCCATCTCTTACAAGGATTACTTAAGCATTACCTTAAAAAAGTTTTTTGTATATTCCCAATTTGTTTTGATCAGTCCTTCACGTTGAAAGCGACGGTCTGATGTTAGGACATAGAGCGTGGGGTCGAATTCAACATATCCGATCTCACCAAATTTTTTTGCAATACTCGTATCGTCGCCGAAAAATGTATAGGATGTATCAATTCCATTAATACGTTGAAAGTTCTCACGAAACGAAGCAAAGTTTCCCCCGATAAGAACGCCGCCTTTTCTCAAAATGCGGCCAAAAATAGAGCTGATTGCGGGCATGACAATCCATCGATATGCTTCTTGTGCGAAAAAAATATGGTCAATCGGATCAACATGGAAGACATACGCACCGGCAATTGCGGCGCAGCGACTGTTTTTTTTGTGGAGTGTGCAGTGTATTTTTTCCAGCCAGTTCGAGGGGGGGATACAATCCGCATCCAAAAAAGCAACAATCTCTCCACGTGCTTCCGCGAGACCTCTTTGGCGTGCGGAATTTGTACCCTTATTGGATTCAGAAACGACGATATCGGCTCCCCGCTCTTTTGCAATATCACTTGTTTTGTCAGTACTCACGTTGTCGACAACAATAATCTCAAACTCAGCTCGCGGGAAGGTTTGTCGATGCAGTGCGTCAAGAGCGGCGCCGATAAACCCCTCCTCGTTGTACGCAGGAATAACAACAGAGATTTTTTTTGAATGGACAAGAGTCGTTAGCGGGCGATACTCTTCTTTTTTGCGCAGATCAAGAATCCATTTTTCCAAATCGAGAATAGGCGGAAGGGACACAGGTTTGTTAAGGTAGTCAGTTATATCATTGAACACGCGGGAAATATTTTGCGAGAATTTTTCATCCCACAAAACTTTATTGTTGCGAGGTCTCTGATCGAAAGAATTGTTTTCCATAGATTGCTGAGGTTGAGACAAGTTGTCTGGCACCGGCTTTGAGGAGCGCCGTGGCATTATCAATACTAACACCACCGTCGATAATGATCAGCTTTTTTGGATGACGCCGATGAAAGTGCTGAATTTTCTTTATCACTTCTTTGTGAAATGGTTGGCCGGTCAATCCCGGTATAATACCCATGAAAAGTATAGCATCAAGCCGGTCAAGAAGCAATTCAATCTGGTTGATCGAGGTTTCCAAATTTAGAGCAATACCCGCTTCGATTTTATGTTTTTCTATTGTGTCGATTACGCGCAAAGGGTTGGTCGTTGCCTCTGCGTGAAAAAGGATACGCGTTGCGCCCGCTCGTTTCCATGCTGACACGCGGCGTTCGGGGTGCAGCGTCATAAGGTGCGCCTCAAATGAATGTTGAATGCCGAGATTTTTAAAGTCACCCGGTTTACACCAGCACAATGAGGGTACAAATTTTCCATCCGTCACGTCGACATGAAGATGGCTGTGTAAAAAGTGCTCATCAACGAACGCAAGTTTTGCCAGCGCTTCTTTTTTTGAATACACCAGAAGCGACGGCGAGAAGTATTTTTTGATGGGTTTTGGAATGGGAGTCATCATAAAGAAAAGAGGATTGAATATGAGGAAAGTATAGCAAAAAAAGGTGTCTTTGTAACGCCATCCAATCCTCTTGACAATACATATTCCCCGAGTATTTAAAGCATGGTATACTTTCAGTGAAAGGAGGTGATGTACGTGGCACTGCATGATTGGCTGCTCTTTGCAGTCGAGAACGCGGTACTCATCGTCGGCCTTCTTCACATCTACTTGGAGCTCCATAAGCGAAAGGAATCGCGGCTATTTCAGATCATTATTTGGAGACCGGTTCGGATTTCGGACGTGAAGAAAGAAAAGGAAGAAAATGGAAAAAGGTAGATGTCATCGTCGGATCTGGTCGTAGCGCATGGGTGATGCCGCTGCGACCAGATCCACACCCAATTAGAATAAAAATAATAAGAAACCTATGGACCATTATGTGTGCATGGGAACATGCGGAGCAGTATCAAGCGAGCAGAGTGTCTGCCAGGATCCGCAGTGTCCCAATTATGGAAAACCACTCACGCTTTGTAGCTGTACCGACGATCGACACGGCAGAACAAAAAATGACGAAGAGTATAAAAAACTTGACGAAGAGGAAGAGCTCTAACGGCATACCCTTTCTGTCTATAAAAAGCATACAGAACCAAAACACTCCCGATCAACGGGAGTGTTTTTCGTAGTGTTCAATTTTTTTGAGGCGACGTTTGTAGCGAGTCAGTCCTGCGAATGGAGTTTTGAGCCATGTTGATACAAGGGACTCGACCTCCTTTCGCTTCAAGAAATCTCCACCGAGACAGAGAATGTTGCTGTTGTCGTCATTGCGGGATCGCTTTGCGCTTTCTTGATCCCAGCCCTGTGTGGCGCGAGCACCGTTTACTTTATTGGCGGCAATACATGCTCCCTGCCCGCTCCTGCAGACCAGTATTCCTTTTGCGCGTTTTTCTGTTGCAACTCTTTTTGCGACAGCAAATGAAAAGTCGGGAAAATCGTCATCGGGATTGAAAGAGTACGCACCGAGATCGGTAAAAGCATATCCCAAACGAGAAAGGAGTTTTTTGATATACTCTTTCAGCTCGAAGCCGCCATGATCGGACCCAATGTATATCATAGTATCCTTCCCCAAATAATCGAGGTATATTGATTAGCCGTTTCGGTGTCCGGCTGGTCTTCCTTTTGCATATTCATATTTTGGTACGGGTATGATCTTGTCTTTGTCGATGAGCTCAATCAATTTTTCAACAAGCATTTTGGGATCCTCGTCATAGACGACCTTTCCCTCGCCCCGGTGTGCTGTCTTGATAATATCATGGATCATTGCCGTTGTTCCCCCGGTTCCCTCGAGTACGCCTGTTGGCTTTTTATCTTCAAAGGCAATCGTAAATTCATTCAGCGTTCCAATACGGCCACATACCTCAATGACTCCATCCGTTGAACGAACAAGAAGCAAGTTTCTTCCCGAGTATTCAAATCCGGTATACATAATAAGGTCAAAGTAATCAACGGGAAGGCGGTACTTTTTTACATGTTCCAATTCTGACGCGGCGGGAGAAATGCCGATACTAATGCCGCCCGCTTCTTTTGCACCAATCGCCGCCCAGTACGGAATTCCGGTTGTCGCACCGGTAACAAGAACGCCATTGTGAAGCACAACTTGTCGGCCAAGCTCCTTTGCTTTGTCGAGTGTGCCCGGTGCGCAAGAGCCCGTATCAGCCGATCCGGATACACAAATTTTATATTTCAGATAGCTTTGTTCGAGTAACTGTTTATCGCTTGATGATAAATCTTCTGACATATCGTAGAATGATTTTAAATTAGTCTAATTCTATCACATCTTCCATTTTGGGCACAGTTGTATGGATCCCAATCTCATCTCTGATGACACTCGCGAGCGTTTCTGACGAATGAGATTCGCCCATGGTTACGAAAACGTTTTTAATTGGTTTGTGAATGCCAGCAACAAAGTTTTTGAGTTGCGTTTGATCTGCATGAGATGAATATCCTGAAATATTGGCAATCTGGGCCCGAACTGGAACGGTTTTTCCAAAAATAACGACTTCCTGGGCACCATCAACAAGTTTTCTCCCCAAGCTCGATACGCGTGCATAGCCGACAAAGAGAATAGTGCTGTTTGGGTCGGGTAGCGCGCGAAGAAAGTGATGGGCAATGCGCGATCCATATCCGTGAGGATTTCCCGCCATAATAATCTTAGGATGCGGGGCGTTGTTTATTGTTTGTGATTCCTCGCGTGTAAGCGTTTGGACAAGACCGGGAAACTGAAAGAGATCGTGCTCGTGTCGCAGATCCGCTTGAGCGCTCTCATTAAAATACGAAGTAAATTGTTTGTAGACTTCCGTTGTGTGGATAGCAAGCGGGCTGTCCAAATAGACGGGAATACGTGGAATGCGATTATGTTCGATAAGCTCATCCATTTCCGCAAGGAGTTCTTGCGTGCGCTCAAGGGCGAATACGGGGATAATAAGCGTTCCGTTTCGTGTCACGGTGTCTTCGATCATTCGTTCGAGCTTTATTTTCCGTTCAGCTGCCGGTTCATGAAAGCGATCTCCGTAGACGGACTCCATGAGGAGATAGTCGCAGAACTCGACAGGGTAGGGAGACTTCAAAAGGGGAGAAGGCGTATTGCCGATATCACCGGTAAAGACAAGGATTCTATCACGAGCATGCACTTCTATCATTGCGGATCCCAAAATGTGGGCCGAATCACGAAGATAAAAGGATACCGAATCAGATAATTTTTTTTCTGTATTGTATGGAATCGGTTGAAAAAGCCGGAGCGCAGCATGCATGTCTTGTTCAGTATAGAGTGGTTCATCTTTTTGATACTCACATTCATGCGCCATTATTTTGTAGGCATCTTCAAGCATGACTCGAGCAAGTGCCGCGGTTGGCTCGGTAGAGTAAATCGGTCCCTTGTATCCATCTTTTACAAGTTTTGGCAGGCGACCAATATGATCAGCGTGTGCATGAGTGATACAAACCGCGTTTATCGACATAGGATCGTACGCAAGGGTTTTGTGATTCTCTTGTTCTGCAAATCGACTGCCTTGAAAAAGCCCGCAATCAACCATAAGGCGAAGTCCATCCCACTCGAGAACGTAATTTGCTCCGGTAACTCCGCCTGCACCACCATAAAATCCAAGTGTTTTCATAAAAGAGAAACTAATATATTGAAAATCACCTATTCAGTATACCACAAAATGATGTCCAAAGAAAGGAGTTGATAGTCGATATTTTTTTGTATGATATACTACCTATTTACCGCCATAAAATGTAGTCGCATGTCATTACGGGATGTTGTTTTTTATGCTCCCTTTGGCCGGTGTTATTTATTTTTATTCTTCGCTCTGATTTTTTTGCTTCCCCGCCCGAGTCTCGCAAGTGAACAAGATATTGTGATCAATGAAATTGCTGCGTACGAGGCAAGTGATTATGAGTGGATCGAGATTTATAACAAGGGAGCGGAAAAAATTGATATCACCGGTTGGAAATTTTTTGAGAGCGCAACAAATCACAAACTTACCGTGTTTCGAGGAGATTTTGTAATAGATCCGGGCGAATATGCGATCATCGCAAATGATGCTGCAAAAATAGCAACAAAGTATCCGGGATTCACGGGAACAATTCTTGACAGTTCGTGGTCTTCGTTGTCTGAAAAAGGCGAAGAAATTGGTTTAAAAAATGCCAAAAGCGCAACAGTCGAGCTGTTTACCTATGGTGCTCATTCAAAAGGTTCGCTTGAGCGGAAGGATGCGACGCTTTTGGATTATACGAGCGCAAACTGGAAAGAATATGTCGGAAAAAATACGATTGGCGCAAAAAATAGTAACAGTGTTCCCTTGCAGGAGTCGCAATCCGGCACACCATCACAGCAACAAAATAGCGAGTCTCAAACTGAGCCTCCGCCGCCTGTCTGGATTCCGGGCAGAAGCGATGTATTAATAAACGAGCTTGTTTCAGATCCCGAAGAAGGGGATAAAGAATGGATTGAACTCTATAACCCAACACGACACGAGATAGAGCTCTCGGGATGGACACTTGAAGACGGGTCGAGAAATAGTGTGATGCTTTCCGGTACGCTGGGAACTCAGGATCTAAAACGGTTTTTTGTACGGGATTTGCCGGCTGGATTTTTGCGAAATTCCGGCGATAGCATTTCACTTCGTGACGCACGAATGCTATTGATTGATGAAGTTGTTTATGGTGATTGGGATGACGGAGATATTTTAAACAATGCCCCGCGAGCAACCGACCCGCAGTCACTCGCACGCGCGGGTGACGGGACAAATACGTTTAATAATAAAAGTGATTTTCAAGCGACGGTGACGCCGACAAAAGGTGGATCAAATCGCATTACGCAAAGCCCTGATACTACGCCGATTGAGAAAAAGATTTCGCTTATCATTTCGGAACTCTTGCCAAATCCCTCATCGCAAAATCCCAAGGATGAATTTATTGAACTGTTTAATGCAGGAGATGAGCCGGTTAATCTTGAAGGATGGGCATTGAGCTGCACCGATGGTCGGTCGTATGTTTTTCAGAGTACCGATTTTGCTTCGCTTGTCGTAGCTCCGTCCGCCTATTTTATTGTGCCGCGTCAAATATCAAATCTTGTCTTGCGAAACAAGGGAGGGGATCGTGTCCGACTTTCTGCACCGAATGTTGATCACGTCTATCGAACTCTTGCTTATCAGGACAATGCGTTATTGGGAATGAGCTATTCTTTTGCTGAGTCTGGAAGCTATCTCTGGTCGCAGACACCAACCCCGGGAAAGAAAAATACCATCACAACGCGCAATCAGCCGTCGGATATTATATTGGATGCCGATGATTCAGGAATCGTCGGAGAGTTTATGACATTTGACGCTTCGGATTCTCGTGATGCAGACAGTAAGGTATTGGAGTATACATGGGATTTCGGCGACTGGATATATGCGAGCGGGGCGGTTGTTAATCATACGTATGTTCAGCCGGGGACGTATATTTTGGTGTTGACTGTTGGCGATGGAAAAGAACGGACTGCGTTCACAAAGAAAATAACCATTTCATCCCACGATACAAGCAATGCAAATATTCTTTCACCAGTTTTTTTCCGGCCAGGCGTGTCTGTCCATGGAGGTCAGAGAGGGAAACCAATATTCACTCCAAAGAATGACAACAAAATTGTGATAGATAAAAAAAATACAATCGCAAAAAAACAACCACAATTTGCCAATAGTTTGCACGATCAGGCGCTTATGCGAATTCGAACATTGCCAACGGGAACGCACGTGACGGTGCGCGGCATCGTTTCTGTTGAGCCGGGAGTTGTCAGTGAATCATATTTTTATATCGCCGGATCAGGAATTCAAATATGGAATCCAAAAAAACTTTTTCCAAAACTTCATCGAGGAGATCGTGTTCTCATCGCCGGTACACTCAAAAAAAACGGCGAGGAATTAGCGATTGGCATTGCAGATCCTGCGAATGTCCATGTTGATGCTACCGGCGAGGAACCCACTCCGCATGAAGTCACGGTAAAGGATATCGGTGAATCATATGAGGGATGGCTCGTTCGTTTGTCGGCGGTTGTTCAAAAAGTTCAGTGGCCAAATATCACTATTGGAGACGATTCAGGACAGGTGAGGATTTATATTGCAAAGACAACTCAAATTCCGCATCTTCCCATAGAGAAGGGAGAAACACTGACCGTGGAAGGAATTGTCAGTCAGACAAAAACAGGGTTTCGTATTTTGCCGCGAGATATACACGACATCGTGCTGGCACAAAAAGATTCTCAGCAAAAAGATGATATGGCACAACCGGAAGTGAAGCCGGAAAAAACCGCAAAGAGTGAGCCGATCAGGCGCTATTTATTCGTTTTGTTTGTGGCTTTTGTTGTTATTGCGGGAGGATTATTTTTGGAACATTTGCATAGGCAAAAAGAGCTGAACAGTGTTGACAGAAAAAAAAGTGATTGATACTATTTGCATATTCTTATACGCGGGTATCGTATAGCGGCTATTATGTGTCCTTGCCAAGGACAAGATGGGGGTCCGACTCCCCCTACCCGCTCCAAAACAAAAGTGCTCATCCGACAGGATGGGCTCTTTTGTTTTGAAATATGGAAGGAGTCGGACGGGTAGCAGCAAAGCGAGGAGAAGTCCGAAGCTTTGCGCCGATCAAATAGCTGGGAGCTGTTTGATCGCTACCCCGGGCAAACGAAGCCGCCAATTTTTATTCCAGACGGCGAAGTGCGGAACTCCCCCTACCCGCACACCTTTCAGGGACGCCATCGACGATGGCGTTTACTAATCAGTATCAGTACGCTATATTATTACAGAAATTCATCGAGGTTGCCCACTAAAAGGATACATCGGCGGAAAGCATCAATGACAATGAAATAATTTTAAAAATCAAAAAATATGTGCCCCGAAATACCACTACCGCAAGGCCGTGCATCCACTGACAATGTGCTGGAAAGCGTTCCTACTCGTGAAGAAGAGTTGGGATTATTGCGCGCATATAATCCGAGTATACGCTGGGAAGATCGGGAACATGAAGGTTTTGAAACGCGCCTTTTGAAGTGCGGATCAAAAGAATTACTCCTTTATTTTTTGGGAGATGAATTTAGTACGGTTGTCGTTGGCGGCAGTGGCGGAAAAATTAAGGGCGAAACCACAAAGCTCTATATCGCCGCAAAAAAGATCATGCAAGAAAAAGCTGATTTGTTGGGAAAGATGGTGGCATATTCCATATCGACTTCAAACGAGTCAATGATCAAGTGGGCGCGAGAGGCGGGGGAGAATATTTTTCATTGGCAAAAAATTATAGAGCCAAACAAATCTCAAAAAGAATGGTACTTTTTAGTAAGACTTACCCCGACAGCGCAGCTTCGAGAGGCGCAGGAAAATGTGCCGGCTGCTCATAAATTGGAGTAGAGAGATTTTTTGATTGAGCATCCGCTTGACATGACAAGGTTATAATTTCATAGTAAGAAAACTATGGAACACCTATTGCATCCGCTTTCTATAAAAATACGACCCGAAAAACACGGGAGGACATTGACGCAATTTGATATTGCGGAAATTGGCGAGCTTCTCGGCGAAATGCCTGCATATCCATATGTTGTTCGCATGCTGCCGGGCATTACAGCAGGCAATCACTATCATAAAAAGAAAAAGGAATTTCTTGTTTGTCTTGAGGGCGAATTGAAAGTGACGCTTGAAGATATTGTTACGAAAGAGCGTATTGCGTATGCGCTTTCTGCTGATTCAAATCTTCCCGCGCCAGCTACTGATGGTATTGTTGTCATGCCGCAAATTGCGCATGTTGTAGAAAATACTGGCAATAGTACTGCAACACTTTTGGTTTTTGCCACTCATTCCGCGCGAGAAAAAGACGATGATTTTGAATATATAGTATGATCAACCACGTAACACTCTCTGTCAGCAATTTTGAAGTAAGTAAAAAGTTTTATACCTGCGCGCTAGAACCTCTTGGATATCGTTTATTAAAAAATGGGGCAACGGTTGCAGGATTTGGCGTTGAAGATATTGAAGGGAAGAGAGATTTTTGGATCAAAGAGCGCAAAGACAATGTGGAAGCGCATGATCTTTCGTGTCTTGCATTTACTGCTGCTAAGAAAGAATCAGTGAATGATTTTTATCAAGCTGCAATACAGTCTGGTGGACGAGATAATGGAGCGCCGGGGTATCATACTGAATATTCTCCGGGATATTATGCGGCATTTGTATTTGACCCGGATGGAAATAATATTGAAGCCGTGTTTGATGACGGTTCTGTTGAAAGATCAGAAATTTGAAGCAACATGATAATCTATGAAGGAAGTGCGCAGCAATATATTTGGTGAATTGAGGTGTTGCATCTCGCCGCGTGATCGATGAATCGATTTCGCAGAAACAAGTTACTATTGATTGAGCTCTGCTACGAGCTCGGCTATAAAGTAAAAGAAATAGATGTCGCTTGTATTGATGGCACATCGATCGCGATAGAGCGCGGAAAGAAACAATTCCAATTGGCCGACTGGTTGCTCGTAAGAATATGGACAACACGCAGTAAATGTACAGTTACTGTTTTTTCTTTTTTGGCTCCAGTGCGGCGTGGTGATGTCCAAACTTCTCTCTTTGTTTGCTGAGGAGCGCCTCCCTAATGTTAGGCGCACGGAAATCAATACCATAGATAGTCGTTGGATTGAGAAGCTCAAGCATGATCGTTGCATCGCCCGTTGCTGAATCTCCTCGAGCTTGCTTTACTTTATAAAACGAGTGATTCTGATCGGTAAATGCATGATGCTGATCGATATAATCTTTCAATAAGCCAATTTGCATTTCAAACTGTACTGAAGAGGATTTTTCTTGATCGACCGAATTCCAAAATTGTTCCTGCCGCACCTTATTGCTGAAGGGAAGAAAACGCTCCACAAGACCCCGGTGCGCTAAGAGAAAGCGAGGTTGCCACATTGAGATCATTTTTTCCATAAGAAAGTTTGACGAGCTTGATGCGCTACGCTCGGCAGGCAGACTGCCTTCTTTTTTTTGTCGGGATGGATGAATAGAATGGTCTTGAGGAAGGACTGGAAGCATGCGTTCAAGACAATCAACAAGAGCGTCGAAAAAACCCTCCTCATGGGGATAGAGATAGAGTGCAACGCCGATAGAGTCCCGTAATGTGCGTATGGGTTCATTTTTTCGAATCGCTTTCAGTGTTGCGGACCAGGGATCCTTTACTCGCGCTTTCCAAATAACATCCGCGCTTACGGCGCCATCCGGAGAAGGAAGGGAGATGCGATAGGTGGAGTTTGCAGTGTAGTTTTCTTCCGGTCTTCGGACATATTCTTTGTGCTCGAACAACGGCACATGTGGATTGAGCGCCCCCTGGAAACCATTCTTATCGGGCTCGGACAACTTGTGATAGATACGAATATTGCGGCTTCGCGAGCTCCGCGAAAGGATGCTGGCAAGGTAGAGATCAATCTCGAGTGCGCGTTGTTTCATTGTTTCCTCATCACCAAAATATTTTTCGTATTCAAAAAAATGCGTTCCGAGATAGAGTGCGCGGCGGGCTTCAAATCGCACACGTTCCACTTGAGTTGTACAGAGAACATCAATGATTGCCGCCGGATCGGAAAGCCATTCGAGCGTCGGATCAAAGGAAAAACGCTGCATCATGTCTGTGACAAGAAGGTCATCGATGTATCGTTGATAGCTTGCCTGCGCGCGTATGATGCATGATCGAAAAAGTTCGTAATCTGCTTCGATTTGTTCGCGGGCTTCAGGTGTATCAATCCTATCACCCTGCAATGATGGGGGAGGAGGTATTTGCGAAAAGGAATACAAAAGCATCACTATTTCCCGTTGTGCTTTTGCCAAGGAATCAAGTTTATTGATTTCAAGAAGATTGCGCGTGACCTGGAACATTTCTCCCTCAAGAAGATCGCGTCGCGTTTCAAGTCCTGAAGATAATAATTCATCGTGTCTCATAAGGGGTGTATATGAATATGATTGTAGAAAATATCACTTCTATTTGCAAGCACCAGGTATCATTGGTATACTTTTGAAAGACAAATAACAGAGTATATGCCTTCATTTTGGGTTTTTATTGCAGCGTATAATGAGGAATCCGCAATCGCCGAGGTGCTCGATGATGTTTTAGCCGTAACATCACATATTGTTGTGGTTGACGATTGTTCTTCAGATCGAACTGCTGAGATTGCGCGGCGCAAGGGAGTTGTTGTTCTCTCGCATTGCATCAACAGGGGGAAAGGTGCAGCAATTCGGACCGGTACCGAATACGCGCTTTCACGGGGCGCGGATATCATTGTTCATTTTGATGCTGATGGGCAGCATCACGCTTTTGACATCGCGAGGGTCATACAGCCGATTTGCGATGGGGTTGCTGATATCGTCCTCGGTTCAAGATTTTTGGAAGAGTCTCAGACAAATATCGGTCCTGCTCGCAGAGTGGTGTTACGCATGGGGCGCTATTTTACCTGGTTCTTTTCAGGCATTCGATTGACGGACGCCCACAATGGTCTGCGCGCTTTTTCACGGAAGGCGGCGCAGAGCATTATTCTTACTGAAGATAGATTTGCATATGCATCTGAGCTTATTGATGAGATCCGTCGATTGAAACTGCGGTATCATGAGGTGCCGGTGACCATCAGCTATACCGATTATTCGAGGGCAAAGGGGCAGCGATCATGGAACGCCATTGCCATTGGATTGAAGATGATTTGGAAGAAATTATTTTTAGGGTAGGCAACATGACAATTCAAATTCTCATTTCTCTCGTGAGCACGGTCATTATATTCAAGGCTATTGGCAAGCTGCGCAAACGCGAAGTGCACGCGCAGACTTTTACGGCGTGGGTTCTTTTCTGGATATGTGTTATTGCGGTGGTGTGGCAGCCGAATCTTACCGACTATCTTGCGCATTTTTTGCAGGTAACACGCGGGGCTGATGCGGTATTTTATCTATCACTGGTTGTGATATTCTATTTGTTTTTTAAACTTTTTACGAAAGTTGAACGGATTGATCAGGATATTACACGGCTTGTTCGCGAAATCGCTCTGCGCGACCAAGAAAAAAAAGAATCATCATCACATCATTCATAATGGAATAGTGTATGGCTGCAAAAGGAAAATCATTTGATATTATTTCCATCGGGGATACATCGCTCGACGTTTTTCTAAAAGTAAATTCCGCATCGCTGCTTTGCTCGCTTGATAAGGAAAATTGTTGGTTTTGCGTAAATTACACTGAGAAAATTCCTGTCACTGATATTCATTTTTGTCCCGGAGGAAATGCGTGTAATAATGCCGTTGGTTCTTCTCGGCTTGGATTAAAAACCGCGCTGTATACATTCCTTGGAGATGACGATAGTGGAAGGCGCATTCTTGAAAATATCAAAAAAGAAAAAGTGTCAGATGAATATATCCGCATTGAAAAAGGAAACCCGACAAATTATTCGACCGTGCTTGTGTATAAAACTGATAGGACGATTTTGGTATACCATGATGCACGGCCATACAATCTTCCTCACCTCGCACCGAGTAAATGGATATATCTCACCTCGCTGGGGAAGGGATTTCAGAAAGTACATGAAAAATTGATTACGTATTTAAATAAAGATGGCGCACAGCTTGCTTTTAATCCCGGCACTCATCAGCTCCTTGCCGGCAGAAAATCGCTTGAGCCGATACTAAAGCTTTGCAAGGTGCTTATTCTCAATAAAGAAGAAGCCGAAAGCGTGCTTGGCAATCACGACGGGAAAATGCTTATGAAAGATATTTTGCGAGGACTGCACCATATCGGTCCAGAGCTTGTTGTGGTGACGGATGGCGCAAAGGGGGCGTACGGATATGATGGTCATCATTCATATCGCATGCCACCCATGCCGGCAAAAATTGTGGAGCGTACCGGTGCTGGAGATGCTTTTTCAACAGGGCTCCTCGCGGCACTTGCCTATGGACGTCCGTTACAGGAGGCGCTCATGTGGGGATCGGCAAATTCCGCTTCGGTCATTGAACATATTGGTCCGCAATCGGGACTGCTTACCATTGACCAAATGGAGAGTCGCTGTAAGACCTGTTCGAGAGGTTGTAAAAAAATGTAAGCGTCAAACATATGCTTGTCACGCTCAAAGAAATACTGAAGGATGCACAGCAAAAAAAATATGCGGTGCCCGCTTTTAATGTTGATAATCTTGAAATGATCCAGGCAGTGGTTGATGCAGGGAATGAGTCGCATTCCCGTGTTATCATTGCAACAAGTGAGAGTTCGATTGAATACGCCGGGTTTGAAAATATTCGCGCGCTTGTCTATCTTGCCGCTGAACGACAGGGGATATTTGCGCTTCATTTGGATCACGGGAAGAATATGGACATAATTCGACGATGTATTGAAGGTGGCTGGACATCCGTCATGTTTGACGGATCAAACTTACCCTATAAAGAAAACGTTGCAAAAACAAAAAGCGTTGTTGCGATGGCGCACAGGCGCAAGGTATCAGTTGAGGCGGAATTGGGAGCGCTGAGAACAGACGAGGATTTATCGGTAAAAGGATCGAGAGAGGCGCTCTTTACCGATCCGAAACAAGCAGAGCACTTTGTACGAGAAACAGGAATTGATGCGTTGGCGCTATCGATTGGAACCGCGCACGGGCCGTTCAAATTTCAAGGTGCAACACGACTTGATTACAACCGTTTGTCTGAAATTAAGAAACGCGTATCGATACCGCTTGTTCTTCATGGGGCAAGTGGCGTGCCGAAAAAAATTTTGAATATCGTCCACAACCAGTGCGACAGTATTCATGACTGTGTTCGCTTGGAGGGAGCGCACGGCGTATCTGACAACGCTCTTAAAAAGGCGATTTTGCTCGGCATACGGAAAGTGAATATTGGGACCGATCTCCGTCTCGCGTTTGTTGCGGGCATGCGTCGCGCGTTGTTGAGCCACGTAACCGCATCTGACGAACGGGAATTATTGAAAGAAGCCCGACAGCTTGTGAAGGATACCGCAGTGCAAAAAATTCGACTTTTAAAAAATACGTAATCCGCACTTTATGAATATATTTGTTACTCGCCCTATTCCTCATCTTGGCATTGAGATGCTTAAGAAACGTGGTCACAGCGTGACACTCCAGCGAGATCGGCGAAATCTTTCAAAACAGGAGTTGATAAAAAAATTGAGCGGGAAGAAATATGACGCGCTCCTCTGTCTACTGACAAATCAAATCGACAGCGATGTTATGGATGCAGCAGGATCGCAGCTGAAGATTATTTCAAATTATGCCGTCGGATTTGATAATATCGACGTTGAAGCGGCAAAGAAAAGAGGAATTGCCGTTACCAATACTCCTGCACCTGAAGTCAACATTTCTGTTGCGGAGCATACGTTTGCCTTGGCGCTCTCGTTGTCGCGCAGAATAGTGGAGGCGGATCGGTATGCGCGCACAGGAAAATATCATGGGTGGGACCCTGATCTATTGGTGGGAAATGACTTGCACGATAGAACCATTGGATTGATCGGCATGGGCAGGATTGGGAAAGAAGTAGTTCGTCACGCACAGAGCGGGTTTGGCATGAGCGTGCTGTATTTTGATCCCCGTCGTGATCAAGAATTTGAAAGAGAATATCATGCGCGCTATCTGCCAATGGAAAGATTGTTGCAGACAGCGGATATCGTGAGTCTGCATGTTCCATTACTTCCTTCGACAAGACATCTTATCAATACAAAAACACTGCGACTGATGAAAAAAACGGCGTTGCTTGTTAATACCGCACGCGGTCCGATTGTCGATGAAAAAGCAGTGCTCAAAGCGCTCTATGCAAAAAAGCTTGGCGGTTTTGCGCTCGACGTGTTTGAGTGTGAGCCAAACACTGACTGCGACGCCACCGACCAGATGGCGCTCAAATCACTTTCGAATGTTATTATGACACCCCACATTGCATCGGCAACGGTCAATGCACGTAATGCCATGGCGCGTATCGCCGCTCAGAACATTCTTGATATATTTGCGGGAAAACAGTCAGAACATATCGCAAAATAAAGGAAAATGGGATCCCGAGCCTCGGAGCCCTTGACAAGGATTCCCTTTTTTGGTAGTATTCGCCATACGCTGTGTAAACAGCATGTTCTTTATAACAAAAAAATCTAGGCAGAACTCTGCAGACACGACAAGCATGGGGATGTGTTATCCGGCATTTCTGGCATTGCGCTGGAATAACCGAGTAGTACATTTTCTTGTCTGCAGGTTTCTGTCTGGATCCAGAAAAATATCCGCTGAAAAGCGGATATTTTTTTATTATGGTGAAGGTATCTCGGGGGTCTTCACGGACGGGAGCTCCGTATTGTTTGTGGTGCTTTGCAGAGATGGCGCTTGGTCTAAGGGAGTAGGAGATGAATCTGTCGGATTGGGAATCGTGGGGGAATTCTTGAGCTCATCGGGCTTTACGCCAATCAGACAAACCGCCGGCCAGACAACATAATGGCTTTTGTAGGTTTCCTTCTTTGTTGTTCCGTCGGCATAAAAGATTCTTCGTTCAAAGAATGCATCTGCGCCATTATGGGCTCGTTCGGTGCATTTCTTTTTTCCTGGCGGAAGTTCGGTTGTTTCGATAATTTTTGTTTCACCCGGTTTTTTTATATTGTATACAGTGGGCTCATCAATTTCGACGCGGCGTCCGTCCTTTGTGCCCCACAACTCTACGACCATTGAGCTCTTATTTATTTTCGACTGGATGAGAATATAGTTTTTTGTGTCGTTTTTAAATTTGAAATCGGGAGCGGGAGAGTAAATGGTCGCATCAAATCCGACCGGTGGTTCGTAATAGGAAACACGGTATGAATGGTTGCGCCGCTCGAGCACTTGAAGTCCGGCTTTTGCAACGGCACGAAACAACGTCGTTGATACCTGGCAGAGCCCACCGCCAAATTCCGGCTTTGTCTCAGTTCCCTTGATGACGAGCTCAGGAAGGAAACCGTTTGTGTCATCGATTGCACCAAGTGTTTTTACCAGTGAGAATTCATCTCCCGGTGCTATAAGAAGTCCATTGATCAAAGACGCACCGCGTGCAATATTTTTCCGTCGATTTGATGGGCTGCCGGCAAAGCTTGTTTCACTGTGGACAAGCATATCGGTGATAGCCACTTGGCTTTCGGGCGTGTCGGTATACGGGGACGGTATTTCTTTGATGACAACAAAGATCGGTTGATCGACGCCATAGAGAAGGGCTTGGCGAAGGGCATGTATGGTTTGGTCGGCATCGACCATCTGTCCTTTCTGTGCGAGTTCAAAAGCAGTGACGCGACCATCTTGTATCTCAAACCGTGGATGTTTGGTGGGTATTAAAACATCAGGTGCAATCGTTGTTTTCAGATATTCTCGTATTTTATCGTCGTCCAATTCAATTGCAATGGTACCGTCGGACAACCGTTTTGGCACAAGCCAGGTAACAATGATTGATTGGGATAGTGACCACTCATTTTTTTTCGTATCGACTGCAGGCGGCTGTTTTGTTTCGATTTGAAGCTTTAGGGGTGCGCGCGGCAAGATTGTTTCGGCAACATTTTTAATTTTTTCAAGATCAGAGACGGAAATGTCTGGTTGAGTAATGCGTTGTGATAGTGATACGACGGGCCTGGCAAGGTCGCTGAGTTCTTGTCGCAATTCTTTCACCGCTTCGGTGTAGTCAAATTCAATTCCCGGGGATGATGGCATAATCTCAAGGGTGCCATCGCCAGTCAATGCAAATGCGGCATTGTGCGCCGGAGAGTGAAAAAATGAGAACTCATTTTTCAGGGCCTCGATCAATTGTTTTTCGTTGATCGTTATGCTCGGGACGACTTGTTTTTTATAAAGCGCGGTCATGGCGCGATCAATATGCTGCTGAAAAAAGGATCCGGTCCGCCCAATAGCAAAAAGCGTTTCGCCGGTTTTTTGCACGTCAATATCAAACAGCAAAGCGTCTGTCTCAGTAGGAATGTCAGCCGAGAGCGCTATTGGGGTAGGGTAAATTTTGGCGATTTTTTTTCCGTACTGAAATAGTGCGCCGGATGAACGAATATTTTCGATATATTCGCGAATGATATCCTCGCTGTATGCTTTGCTTTTTCCTCCAACAGCGTAGTGTCCAAGAGACACACCGGGTACTATTTTTCCCGCATACCATGAATCATACGACCAAACAGAAAGGGGTACCCCAATAGCAATACACACCAAAAAAAGTATTCCGATCAGGCGGAACGGCATGCCGATGGGAGCGTGCTGATGATTTTCTGCCGATTTCATTGCGCGTTCTCGAGAGAGATAGGGGGTTCGGTAGTATCTTTTTTTGGCAAGATGATTGTCACGACACCATTTTTGAAAAGTGCGCGGACAGCCTCATTGTCTATGGGGCGCGGAATAATAACAGAGCGGGAAAAAGTCCCCCAATAGCACTCGCGATGAAAAAAACGATCATCATGAATTTCTTCGACGTCATGGCGGCGGCCACGCACCGTCAGCATATCGTTATGCATTGAGATTTCAATATCCTCAGGTTCAACCCCCGCGACAAAAGAACGCACGACAACAGCGTCGGGAGTTTCAAACATGTCGACCAAAAGATGGCCCTCTTCAAAAAGCGACCAGTGATGGGGAGCGTGTGGCGACTCTTGGAGGGGCGCCTCCTGAGCACTGTTTTTTTTAGGGGAAAAGAATGACACAAAAAAGATGAAAGATATCTTTTATTAGTATATCAGTCGGTGTGATGCTATACAAGATCATCTGCAAGGAGATCGTCAAGTTTTTTTATTGCGTCGCGTGCATCCTGTTGCGCTTTGGCAATCGCACGATCCGGATCGTTGATAAATTTTTCTTCAAGGGTGGCGGGTGCAAGGTCGCTGATTATAATGCCGTCATTGATTTGGATAGAGTTGTGATGCTCGCATTTTCCACAGCAGTCACGCACGACTACTTCTATGCCGAGGTGTACGTACGTTTGTTTAAGTGTTTCGAGTATTCGTGGTGCACCTGCTGGCCCACATGTTTTTCCGTGGCACACGGATATTTTTTTCATAGGGTTGTATTCTAGAGCTCTGAATGTTCAAACAAGAGCGTTTTATCATTCAAAGCATATAGACAAATTGATTTGTATGCAATACTATTTGCTCATCGCGGACAACTTGACTAATAGAGGAGGGAAGGATGGGTGTCCAGATATTTAAACTACAGGAGAAGGGCGAGGAGTTCGCTCGCCGACTGCTTGATCACAAGCTTGTGAGGTCTAAAGAGTTCGAGGCCGGGAAGGATGCCTCGGCACCGGCAGTGGTAGATATGGCAATCTACCACGTTCCAAAGGGTGTTGCCGATATCAAAATCGGCAGCACGATCTCTGGGTCGTTCGGAGAAGGCCAGGAGTTCGACACGATCTTCGCGGGCCCGCGTATCCCCGTCCGGTGGTGCGGAAAGACTGACGCGACCATCTACGTTCTGACCGGAACGAAGGTAGTCATGGAGGTCTTCTCTCCGGTGTAGTACGTGCTTCTGCGGGGGTCGGCTTTTATCGTCGGCTCCCGCATTACCCCCCATGAGATTCAAAGCTTATTACTACTCATAGCGAAGGGCTTCGATGGGGCTCTTGAGTGATGCCTTTCGCGCAGGGTAGATGCCAAATATGACGCCTGTTCCAATAGAAACACTTACGGCAAGAACGATTGCTTGAGAGGGAAGCGCAAATATCCATCCGGTCGGTGACACGCGTGACGCAATTTCATAAATAATCACAACAAGACCCGAGCCAATAGCAATACCAACCAGTCCACCAATAGCGGTGAGGATGATAGACTCAACAAGGAATTGCTGGAGAATATCCTTATTTGTCGCACCAATTGCCTTTCTCAGTCCTATCTCCTTTGTACGCTCTGAAACCGAAACGAGCATAATATTCATAATCCCGATACCGCCGACAACCAAGGAAATAAATGCAATTGAGGTAAGAAAGAGCGTCATTACCGATGTAATACTTCCCAGAAGCGCAAGCGCGTCTTCTTGAGTTCGAATCGTAAAGTCGTCCTTATCCGGATCGGTAATGCGATGATTTTGGCGCAAGATACGTGCGATCTGATCCTGAACAAAGTGTGAATCATATCCATCTCCTGCCTGCATAAGGATTGTACTGAAATAATCGATTCCGAGGAGCTGTTTTTGTGCCACGCTAATCGGAATCATAACCAAGTCATCTTGATCGATGCCGAAAGGACCAACACCTTTTTTGCTGAGGACGCCGGTTACGGTAAACAGAATGTTCCTCATCCGTATTGTTTTTCCAACAGGATTTTCTGATCCGAAGAGCGTATGCGCAATACTCTCCCCGACAAGCGCTACATGGGCAAGCGTATCGACATCAGCTTGTGTAAAAAGCGCTCCATTTTGCGTGGTAAAATTTCTGATGGTAAAAAAATCGGGGGTTGTCCCTTCGTAGGTTGCCGTTGTATCGTTGTTTTCATATACTGTCCGCGCCTGTCCGCGTACTTCGGGCGCGGCATGATCAATAAAGGGGAGATTTTTGAGCGCGTCCAGATCGCGCTTAACAAGTGTTTTAATAACGATGCCCTGCACGGCTGCCGGTGAGGCAAACCGAGAGCCTTTCGTTGCCCCCGGAACGACAAAAATGACATTTGAGCCGATACCTTGCACTTGATTGAGTATCAAAAGTTGTGCAGACGCGCCAAGCGACATTAAAAGAATGACTGAGCTGATGCCAATGACAATGCCGAGCATCGTTAAGAAGGATCGTGCCTTCGATTGCCGCAGGCTTCGTATCGCGGAAGAAATGGTGTCGGATAGTTTCATAGCTATTTTATGAAATCTTTTGCTTGTCGCTGATTCATTACGACATCATCGCTCGCGATCATTCCATCGCGAATAGCGATAATACGATTGGCAAATTCCGCGGTATAGGTTTCATGCGTTACCAGGATGATCGTATGCCCCGCTTTATTTAATTCGGAAAAGATTCCCATGACTTGTCCGCCAGATTGTGAGTCAAGGTTGCCGGTTGGTTCGTCAGCAAAAATAACATCCGGTTCATTGACAAGCGCGCGAGCAATTGCGATACGCTGTTTTTGCCCGCCTGATAGTTTTGCCGCTTCGACGGTAAGCTTATCAGTAAGTCCTACGGACTCAACCGCGCGTTCTATACGGGCCTTTCTTTTTTGCGTCGGCAGTATCGAATAAATGAGCGGAAGCTCAACATTTTCATATACGGTAGACCGTAGCATGAGATTGAATGCCTGAAAAACAAACCCAATTTTTCCATTGCGAATATGCGCTCGCTGTGTTTCCGACAACGCTTCGACCGCTTGATCTTGAAAAAAATATTCTCCATCGGTTGGCAGCTCAAGCATGCTTAAAATATGAAGGAGTGTTGATTTCCCTGAGCCGGATGGCCCGGTAATGGCAACAAAGGAGCCGGCAGCAATATCAAGCGATATGCCCTTTAACACAGGGGTGATGACGTCGTCATCACAGTAGTCCTTTATAAGATTGCGAACTCGAATCATTTTGTACTCTCGGATTTTAGACCAATATTAATTATCTGATCACCTTCCGATAGACCGGAAAGAACTTCGACCATGTTTTGGGTTCCTCGGATACCTGTCATTATCGTGACATCTTCAGTCGCACTATTTTTATACCGCTTTACCGTGGAGTGTTGGTCAGCTTCTTGAATGGAAAATTGGGGAATAACCAAAACATTTTCGTGGCGGGCGGTTTGTATTGCGACATTTGCAGTAAAGCCGCTGCGGATACGCGGATCAGCTTTTTCAAATGCAATCGTCACTTTGAAATTAACAACGCCATCCACAATCGTTTCTCCCGGATCAATGCGCATAACACGACCCATAATCTCCTCACCGGGTAGCGCATCCACGTTTATGCGCACCGGATTATTTATCATAATTTTTGCAATATCAACTTCAGGGATATTCACTTCGATATCGAGCGGAAGATCCGAAAGTAAGTTTATTACCGCGGAATTTGCCGACACGGTTTCCCCAATTCGGGGAGTAATTGCAGCGACAACGCCATCAATCGGAGATATCAAACGAGTTTTTTGTACTTGTGTTTTGTAGAACTCAACATTTGCCTCTGCTGATGCGATTTGCGCTCTTTGCGAAACACTATTTGCTTGCGCCTGCTTGACGAGTGCTTCCTGTGCCCGAATTTGTTCGTCGGGCGTACCGGATTTTTTTATCGTCAATTCATTGCGCGCAATGTCGAGTGCGTTTTTTGCATCTGTTACTTTTGCTTGAGCTGCGGTAAGATTGACGGCATTTGTAGTTTTTTGGGATTCAAGCACACTTTCTGCGTCGGTGAGTTTCGTCTGCGCATCGTTCACTGATTTTTCATTTGATTGTTTCTGGGTGGCGATCGCTTGTTGCCGGTCATTGATTTTGGCAAGTGCGCTATTTGTTGTGTTTATGCCAGTGGTTAGACTTGTTTTGTTGGCGGCAAGAACCGTCGAGCTATCAATTGATGAGTTGAGAACGTCTGAGAGCGGTGAAAGAGAATTGCGAACGATCATCAGTTTGTTTCTAAAGTTGGCAAGGGCAGCATCAAGTGATAGCGCCTCATCAGTAGCACTGTTTCGCGTTTTTTCCATTTCACTGAGTGCGGCATATGCATCAACACGTTTATTTTCCGCACTACTTTTTGCCTGTCCATCCAGTGTTCGAAGGACGAGCGATGGATTGACAGTATTGATGATATTTCCAAAAAATGGCTGCGTTTGAGTATTTATCGCGTCATATGCTTTTGAATATGTATCGTCAAGAATATCTTTCACCCCACCATAAAGATTGGTCAGAGCAAGATCGGCATTCGATCGAGAATCTTTAAGAGAAATGTTTGCATTGTCGATACCTTGCTTTGCATTTTCGAGTGCTCTGTCCGCGGCATCTGAGGTTGTTCGGAGAGCATCTTGCGCTGATGCGACATCTCGTTGGGCATTGTCAACTTTTGTTTGGGCGAGCGCAAGGTCGTCTTTGGTTGTTCCCCGTTTCAATTCATCGAGCCGTGCCTGCTGTGATTCAAGCGTTGCTTCATATTGAAGCAGTTGAGCCCGACTCGATTGGGCCGATGCTTGGGCTTGTCTGAGCTGGCTTCCGGCCTCGCTTGCGTCAAGCTCCAAAAGAATCTGGTCTTTTTTGATGTGATCTCCAACTTTTGCAGCGATCGTTTGTACGGTTCCGCCTTTTTGGAACGACAGATCAATATTTTGGTCAGATTTCGTTGATCCGGTTGCGACAACCTCTTCGACTATTGTGCTGCGTTTGACTGTTACAAGATTCTGAGCGGTCTGAGTCTTTTTAAAAAAAATAGGGTATGCGAGTACGCCCGCACCGGCGAATATGATTATTACAACAAGCGAAATGATGATTCGTTTCATAGAGCTGCGGCCTTTCTTTAGAAGATTACTTTGGAATTTCAAGAGCAATCACAGTATAGTCGCTTGATTCCGTATAGGCAAGGCACTATCGACGAGTAAAAAAATAAACCCACCTGAGCGGTGAGTTTATTTTTTAGCCCCACGGGGAATCGGACCCCGGTTTACAGGATGAAAACCTGTCGTCCTAACCACTAGACGATAGGGCCATAACCTTGTCTATTCTAAGGATTTTTTTTCTTTTGTCAACGTATATGCTCCGCGGATGAGGTTCCATTTTATTCGCAAAAGCTCTCGGAATGTACGGTGGGCGTCTTTGATTGGACGGAAGCGACTTTCTCTTGTCTCGCTATCGTGCCAGCGAACGGGCACTTCTTTTATAGAGAATCCCATGTGTTGGGCGAGCGCAAGAATTTCCATATCAAATCCCCATGCGCCAATCGTTTGGGTTGAGAATAGGATTTTTGCCGATTGAAAGGTAAAGGCTTTAAATCCACATTGAGTGTCTTTGATGGTATCCAAAAGCAGGGCTTGTATGAAGAGATTTCCAATTCTTCCAATCGCAATGCGATACCACGGCTGCTTGCGAATGATAGCGCTTTCCTTGAGATACCGAGATCCAATGACGATATCGCTGCCACTTTTCAGGAATGGGAGAAATTGGTCAAGCTCATCGATCGGCGTTGCCCCATCAGCATCCATAAAAAGAATGATTGCACCGTGTGCGGCAAGCATACCGTCGCGTACACTTGCACCTTTCCCTTCGTTTCTTGCATGTTTGATAATGTGCAGGAATGGCTCATTGTTTTGAAGGGCATGAAGGAGGGTTTCTGTTTTGTCGGTACTTCCATCATCGATAACAAATATTTCAAAATGGGTGAACCGTGATTGAAGGTATCGAACAACGACAGAAACGGCATTTGTGATATCGCGCTCTTCATTGTACGCAGGGATAATAACCGAACATTGGCATGTCGGCACTTCCTGTATTTGCGGGCGTGGTATGGTATACGAGCGAAATGTCCAAACTCGATTAACGGTAAAATTCCAAAAAAAGACAATGACGGTGATAATGATTTTTGCAATGACGTACCAGAGACGGAAGAGATACACGAATACCGAGAGAAATAATAGGTTGATCCCCAATCCAACAAGCGAGGTAAGAAAAAATTTAATGTATTGACGTTTTATCCGTGGATTTTTGTTTTTGAACGTCCAGCGCTTATTCCATAAAAAACTATTGACGACCGCGACGGAAAAAGAAATGACCGCTGCGCCAATCAGCGGTATATGGCCATATTCGACAAGCAGTGTAAGAATGCCAATATCAATAAGGGTGCTCGTGGCACCAACAAGCGCATATTTAATGCTAAGAATAACAGTTTTTTGTCCAAAAATGCTCATACGGCTATTCTACACGGAACCCTAGGCAAACGCCACTCCTTTTGATAGGATTTGATTATATGACTATCTTGGGCATTGAGTCGTCATGCGATGAAACAGCGGCTGCACTTCTCGAAGTAACGAGGGGTGCGTTTCGCCTCTGTTCGAACGTTGTAGCATCACAAATCGACATCCACAAACAATACGGAGGCGTAGTACCGGAGGTTGCCGCTCGCAATCATGTTTTGACAATCCTGCCTGTTATAGAGGAGGCGTTGAATGGCAGAAAACCAGACGTGATTGCCGTAACAGCAGGTCCGGGTCTTGTCACCTCGCTTGGTGTCGGCGTTCTTGCCGCGCGAACAGTGAGCTCGTTGTGGAATGTGCCGTTGATTGGGGTTAATCATATTGAGGGGCACCTGTATGCAAATTTTTTGAGCGATAAAAGAAGCATACAATTCCCCGCGCTTGTTCTTATTGTTTCAGGGGGGCACACAGAGCTTGTTATTATGAAAGACCATGGAAGGTATAAAAAAATAGGACAGACACTGGATGACGCGGCGGGCGAAGCGTTTGACAAAGTCGCTAAAATTTTAGAACTTGGCTATCCCGGGGGGCCGGCGATATCTCGATGTGCAGAGCGTGGCGACTCAGCACGTTTTGATTTTCCGCGGGCGCTTCTTGATTCGCGTGATCGAAAATATGATTTTAGCTTTAGCGGTCTCAAGACAGCCGTATTATATTGTCTCCGTGATTTGAAGGAGACCAAAAAATATTCAAAGCGACTAGTGCCGCATCTGTGCGCTGCGTTTCAACAAGCTGTCGTGGATGTTTTGATTGCAAAGACTGTCCGTGCAGTAGAAAACTATCCCATAAAGAGTGTTTTGCTCGGTGGAGGCGTTGTTGCAAATGCGCTTCTCAGATCGCAAATGAGGAGCGCCCTCTCGGAAAGCCATCCAAATATATCATTGCACATACCTCCACTTTCCTATTGTACGGATAATGCGGCGATGATCGCAACCGCAGGATATTTTCAGGCAAAAGAAAGAAACTATACGCCATGGCAAAAACTGAATGTTCTTGGCGAATGGGAACTTTAAAAAATTGAACAATGACCCTGGGCATGTACTACCATGGAGCAAAGAAAAATAACAATTAAAAGAGCGGGAAGTATTGAGCGAAAGATTGTTACTTCCCTTACGCAAACCAACCTGTTTGCGGACGCGATCGCAAAAGAGCTGCGTGGTGGTGATGTCCTTGCACTGTCAGGACAGCTCGGAGCGGGAAAGACTACGTTCACTCAAGCATTGGCCCGCGCGCTGGACGTGACTCGGCAGGTGACGAGCCCAACCTTTATTTTGATGAATATCTATTCTCTTCACACATCCTTGAGCGGGATTGTTCAGCTGTGTCATATTGATGCCTATCGTTTGGAGTCGGCTGATGAATTGAAAACAATCGGGGCAGAAGAATACATCGGAGCGCCCAATACTCTTACTGTTATCGAGTGGCCGGAGCGAGTAGAAACGATGATTCCAAAAAATGTGATCTGGATTTCCTTCGAACATAGTGATAAGGTGAAAAAAGAGAAGGGTTAGCCTCATTAACAAGATATGGAAGACACGGAACAATTTTCAATTCATCAAACGCGCACCGAGGACGTCATTGAAGATGCGAGCTTGCGTCCGACAACGCTTCGGGAGTATGTCGGACAACAAAAGATTCGCGATATGCTTTCGATATTCATACAGGCAGCGAAGCAACGTGAAGAATCTCTTGAACATGTACTACTCGCCGGTCCTCCCGGGTTGGGCAAGACAACGTTGGCGCATATTATCGCGCATGAGATGGGTGTGAATATTCGAGTAACGTCAGGCTCAGCACTTGAGCGGGTTGGCGATCTTGCGGCGATTTTAACAAATCTCGGAAGTGGCGACATCCTTTTTATCGATGAGATTCACCGCCTTTCAAAAAGCATTTCGGAAGCGCTGTATCCGGCGATGGAGGACTACGCACTTGATGTCGTTCTGGGTAAAGGGCCTTCTGCGCGAACAATTCGTCTTGAGCTTCCAAAATTTACCCTTATTGGCGCAACGACGCGGATGAGCTTATTGACCGGACCCCTCCGCGATCGATTCGGGAATCTTTTTCACCTTGATTTTTATACATCCGACGAGATTACCGATATCGTAAAGCGCGCATCGCGTATTTTGAGTATTTCAGTTGATAATGATGCCGCAGAAGAGATCGCTCGTCGCGCACGATCGACACCGCGCATCGCCAATCGACTTTTAAAACGCGTTCGAGATTATGCCCAGGTGAAAGGGCAGGGAGCGGGCAATTTTGATATCGCCCGAGCAGCACTTGAATCGCTCGGCGTGGATATGCATGGCCTTGATGATCTCGATCGAAGAATTTTGAGAACAATAATAGAAAAATTTGGCGGTGGTCCGGTGGGTTTGAATACGATAGCCGCCTCTATCGGTGAAGAAATGGAAACCATTGAAGATGTTTATGAGCCATTCCTTATGCAAAAAGGTTTTTTGCATCGTACAAGTCGCGGACGCATCGCAACCGATCTGGCGTACGAGCACCTTGGACTCAGAGAGGGCAGCGACGGTCACCGAAAAATAGTATAAATGAATAATTATGCCAAACAGAGACCAGTGTCTTCTTTGTTCATTTGAAAATCCAAAACTCGCAGTAACCGCTATCTGTATTCGGGAGGGGAATCTTCTTGTGGCACGGAGGAATGAAGAGCCGTATAAAGATGAATGGGATTTTATTGGCGGGTATGTTCAGAAAGATGAAACACCGGAGGAAGCGTTGAAGCGGGAAATGTTTGAAGAGCTCAATATACATGCCGTTGTCACTCCGATCGGTGCATTTTCTGGAACGGCAACGTATCAGGATCATAGATTTCCCGTATTGAATTTGGGATACCTGGTAGCGTTTGAAGGTGATATTCAGCTCAACGAAGAGAACTCGGAAATTTCATGGGTTCCCATAAATGAGCTTTCAACAATTGCGTTTGACTCGAATCAAAAAATACTCGCTCATGTGAAAGAGAAATTTTCATTTGATGTTGGGGCCGTCAGAACACTCGTTCATCAGCTCGATCTCAGCGCGCGCGTTGATGAGCAATCACTATACAAAGCGTTGCTCAACGGGCATCTCTGTACCATAAAAGACGCCGATAATCTTGTTGGTATGGGCTGGATATTTCCTCGCCAAACACTCCTTCGAAAACAAGCCGTGATAGAAGATATGATTGTTGACGAGTCGCAGCGCGGAAAAGGAATCGGAGAAAAGATTTTACGTGATCTGATTGATTGGGCAAAACACAATCAGATCGAAGTAATCGAGCTCACGACAAATCCAAAACGCACCGCAGCAAATACGCTGTATAAAAAATGCGGATTTGTCCTTCATGAGACAAATCACTACCTACTCGATCTTCGCTAGTCATTTGGTGTTATGTCACTATCTGCCGTATCGGTTCGTTGCCATTCACCTTTTTTCATTTTTTCTTGTAATTGGCGAAGTGAAAGTATTTCTGTTTTTCCTTCGACAATCCCTCCGGTAAGCGGGTTTTTTGGATCACGTATCAAATATGCAATTTCGATGCCAGAATGGTGTCCTATTTCTGTGTGGCGAATATCGGTGCCGATTTTTTTTATTCTTGCAATACGCCCACCTTTTGTTTTATACATATCGCCCATCGCGATAGACGATTGCGCGAGCTCATTTTCAAATCGTTGTGTGAGTTTTGGTTTTAGTCCCACTGTTTGAGCGTGGGGAGCATGATTTTTATTGAACCCGTCGAGTGGAGACTTGATTTTTTCTTCTAGAATACGCCCCGCTTCATCAAAGTCGTGACGACGCAATGCATCGGCACAGCGACGACGCATTTTTTTTACTTCAGGGGCGACACCGCGCTCTAGTTTTATCGAGAGCAGCATCCGCCATTGAGATAATGCGCGGTCGGCGTGAGCACCGTAGATCGCTTGTGCTGCAGATGCCGTCTCAAATTCCACGCGCTCAATAAACCCGCAAAGAAATGAAAGTCCGCGGGATGGATCATCTTCATTCAGAAATTTTAATTGCCAAAAATTTTCCATTCCGGTGTCAGCCGTGAGTTTGAGTTCCGGTTTTAGCAATTTCAAAAGCGACAGCATTAAATTTTCTCGGGCAGCGCGGCGGATTCGTTCAAGCCAGAGAAGCGTGAGTACGTGGTCGGGAATATCTGCCTGATAAAGATCTTGTTCCAGTGATTTTGATTGGCTTCGGAGTTGTGGTGTTGAGCCGACCGCCTGCCGGATCATCCTTGGATCGGCAATGTTCTCATCGGGACAATTTTTCATGATGAGCTTCATTACGTCGAGCGTGTCCTCGTCTTTTACTTCCCCGAGCGGAACGCGCAAATCACCCTCTTTCCCGCGAGTATATGCATCAGCAGCTTTCTTTGAAGAGCTGACAACGCCAAGACTATAGACGCTTTCAGCTACTTTTCCATTTTCAATCGCTTGTATATCTTGAAGCTCGGCACGCGCCGTACATATTTGTTCAATGAGCTGAGAAGGAGACGTAATAGCTTCGCTATTGTAATCTTTTTCAATCTTCGTCATTTCTTTGATGATCTCCACTTTTCTTTGCTGTATTTCTTTTTCATTCATACGTTTCATATATCCCGAAAGGTAAACCCCTTTAGCTTTAGTATAGCGGTTCTTTTGCAAGGAATCCACCTGACTGGAGCTTCCAAAGAGCTGCATAGGTGCTGCCGCGTTTTTTCAGCAACGAATCATGTGATCCTTCTTCCGATATACGTCCTCCTGACAGAACAAGAATTCTGTCCATCTGTCGGATGGTTGAAAGTCGATGTGCAATGGCAATGACAGTTTTTCCTTTCATGAGATGTTCAAGTGCTTCTTGTATCATTCGTTCCGATTCGGAATCCAGACTTGATGTTGCCTCGTCAAGCACCAGTATCGGGGCGTTTTTCAGAAGCGCGCGCGCAATGGCGATGCGTTGACGTTCTCCACCGGACAATTTGATGCCTCGTTCTCCTACAAGCGTGTCATATGCATCGGGAAGATCCTTGATAAACGAATCGCAATGAGCAAGGGATGCCGCTTTGAAGACCGCTTCATCTGTCGCTTCACGATTTCCATAGCGAATATTTTCCATGAGTGAGCGGTGGAAAAGAATCGGATCCTGGGGGACAAATGATATGGCCTCGCGAACGCTCTCTTGCGTGCATTTTTGGATATCCTGTCCATCGATCAAAATATGACCGCTTTCAACATCATGCAAGCGGAGAAGCAGTTTTACAATTGTCGATTTTCCCGCTCCCGATGGTCCCACCAATCCAACACGGTTGCCGGGTGAAAGAGTCAGCGTAATACCATCGAGGACGCGCCGCGTTTTTTGATACGAAAAGGATACGCGATCAAATTTGATTTCTCCACCCGAAACAATGAGGGGCCGGGCGTGTGGCACATCGGTAACATCAATTGGTGTGAGCATAATCTCGACCATTTCTTTTGCATCGGCAAAGCTTGCATAGATGCTTCGAACGGCTCGGCCAAAATCCCAAAGCCTTCCGAATATTTGAATAAGGTATGATTCAATAAGCACAAACGTGCCGATGGTCATGGCACCGCGGCGCCACTCGCGCAGCGCCAAGTAGAGGATGCCGAATTCAATGGCAATAAAAAGTAAAAATTGAACAGCATCAATGGTTGCTCCGAGATTCCAGGTAAAACGCATCATCTTTCGCAAATCTTGATTTACCTCGCGAAATTTTTTGAACTCGTATTTTTTTTGCGCAAACAGCTGAATCGTGGTGTGGTTTGTCAATGCATCGGAAAGAATTGCGGAGTTCCGGGTGTCTTTTTCGCCGCGAATAATATCGTATTTCATCTTCCATAACGACAGCGCTGTCTGGACGCAGATAAAAACAATAAACCATACCAGGAATACGAGCGCAAAGAGTGGCAGGTTGAGCCACATAACAATAATAATACCGAGAATATTTATCATGAGCGGGAGTAGTGTCCAGAGCATTCTGTCGGCAAATATTTCAAAACCATCAAATGCGAGTCGATGGACACGGCGAACAAGCGCCCCGGCAAACGAGTTTGAGAAGAACGCATAGGAATGGTGGAGCAAGGAGCTAAAGGCATGCTCTTTCAGGTCTGCCATCACCCCTGTTTGAAATACGGTATTGGCAAAATCAGTGATACGATAGAACAGCCATACGGCAAGTGAGAGTCCAATAAGAATTGTAAGGAGGTGAAGGAGTTGGGGGTATAATGCATCCGGTGCTTGCGGAGCGACCAGTACATCAAAAAACTTTTTATAATACAGCGGCTGGATAATGGAAAAAATATTGCCAATAATAATTCCCACAACCGCCAGAGTCATGGAAATGCGATGGCTGCGTGCCGCTCGCCAATATATTTTAAGGGTATCTTTTACGGTAATCTGCATAGAAAGAAATAACGAGGATTTATCCCTCGTTATTGGCTGTATGAAATAAAAAAAGAGGAATTAGCGCACTTTTTTTGCGCGCAAACTGATCAAACAGTGCCACGCCATATATTCTCGGTGGACTGCCTTTCTGATTGTAAATAATGTAATCATACTGTATAAGACGAAAAAAAAGACAAATTGTTACAGTAACATCGGGAATGTCTTGACCGTATATTGTCAGTATGTATGGCAACGGTACAATGGACAGAGACAATAATTAACGAAAGAATATTATGCCAAAAAATAGTATACCGCTCGCTTTGACATTTGATGATGTGCTTGTTTTGCCGCGCCGTTCATCGTTTGCTTCTCGTTCCGAAGCCCGGACAAAAACACAGCTGACAAAACTCGTTTCATTGAATATTCCTATTGTAAGCGCAAACATGGAGACGGTTACCGAGGGCACTATGGCTGTTGCGCTTGCGCGACTTGGCGGTATTGGATTTATTCATCGGTTTATGAGCATTGAGGAGAATGCGAGTCAGATAAAAAGTGTGAAACGGGCGCAGAGCTATATCATTGATCAGCCGTATACTGTCGATCCGGATCGAACGATTGTCGAAGCGCGGGAGATTGCGGACAAATACGGAGTAAGCGGATTGTTGGTTGTCGGATCCGATGGGGTACTGCTCGGCGTACTTTCACATCGAGATTTTTTGCTCGCCCCTGATTTGCGCGCTCTGGTTTCCGAGGTGATGACGCCACGAGAGAAGCTCATTGTGGGAACCTCATCAACAACATTCGAAGAGGCGCGCGCTATTTTTTTGAAAGAAAAAATTGAAAAACTACCCCTTGTTGATTCAAGCAATCGAATCGCCGGCCTTATTACAAGTGCGGATTTGGAACATTGCATACGCTTCCCCTTTGCAAATACGGATAAGAATGGACACCTTGTGGTCGGCGGATCGATTGGCGTTCAGGGAGATTATCTTGAGCGGGCGCAAGAGCTTGTCAGTGCAGGTGTTGATGTTCTTGTTATTGATATTGCTCACGGGCATTCCGATCTCATGTTTCGGGCGATAGAAAGAGTTCGGGAAAAATGTGGCGATGTGCAGCTCATTGCAGGAAATATTGCGACGCCGCACGCAGCGCATGAACTCTGCGAGGCGGGAGTTGATGGATTGAAAGTTGGGATTGGTCCGGGCGCAACATGTATTACTCGTGAAGTGACCGGATGTGGAGTGCCGCAACTCTCCGCAATTATGCAAACAGCAGATATTGCGCAGACGTATGGTGTGCCAATCATTGCAGACGGCGGAATCCAGAAATCGGGAGATATCGTCAAGGCTATTGGTGCCGGCGCTCATGCGGTAATGATTGGGAGCTTATTTGCAGGAACTCAAGAAAGTCCCGGTGTGATCATGAAACGCGATGGAAAAAAATACAAAGTTTATCGAGGAAGTGCTAGCTTTTCAGTTGCCCATAAACGCCAAGCAATCGATCAGGGTAAAAAGGATCTGGAAAACGTTGTCCCCGAAGGTATTGAGTCCATTGTCCCGTACAAGGGACCGATTGGGGATTTGATTTCCGAGCTTATTGGTGGATTACGGTCAGGTATGAGCTATACGGACTCAAGAACAATCGAAGATCTTCAGAAGAATACCGAATTTGTACAGATCACTTCGGCAGGAAAGCGCGAGAGCGGTGCGCATGATGTTGGAGAAATAAGGTAGTGAGGATAGTAAGGAATCAATCAGTCGGCAAAATGAAAAGGCCAGTTGTTATGGAACAGCTGGCAAATCCATTGAGCTTACTGCGTGTTTCGTCGTTTCCGCGACATATAATACGCGCTAACGATAAACGCAAGAGAAGCTATCTGTTGCAGGAAGAGCCACGGATGGTTTTTGATCAGCATGAGCGCTCCTCCACAGATGTGCATGGGAACGTACCATAGGTATCCACTCGGTCGCTTCCTGGCAATGAGATAGGTGCCGATGAGAAAACCGGCAGCAAGTCCTATCTCGAGCCATTGATTGAGCGTGGTGATTCCTCCAAAATCGTACACGCTATACCCGATTCCCAATGGAATACAGATAAGCGCGAGGCGCTTGAGCCATTTTGGTGGCTCACTTTTGTCACCACGTTTTGCCAAGAAGAGCCCAAGAAACATCGCTGGAGCTCCGGCTGCCTCCACGCCAAGAGCAATCCAATAATGCAGATGGGCAAAAATGACGATCCATGGCGGTAGGCCGAGCAGGTATGCTTCCCATGAAGCAATTCGCCACTCCCGTGCGGTGGTTTCTTCTCCGCGGCTTTCCATGCGCTCCGCGATGGAGAGGAAGATTTTGTTCAGAAGGTAGAACCCTCCCGCCGGCAAATAGAGATACGGTACAGCCCATTCAAGTGTTTGGTGCATGCATTGCCTCCTTTTGCAATCACCGTTCACGATAGTATCCTAGAGGATATTGCTAACTATTGTGGAAAGATGTACTATATTTATTGATAGTATTATCATTTTTTATTTTAAATAAAATAAAAATATGTCGAAGAATAATCCACAACAAACTATATATTCGCTTTTCTATCAGTTGGAATTTTCCTCAAAGGAGGCAGAAATATATACCGTCCTTCTTGAAGTTGGCTCTGCTCGCGTGCATGATTTGTCAAAAAAGACCGGTATCAACAGGACAACGGTATACGATATTCTTGAAACGCTTATGCAAAAGGGACTTGTGAGCAAATATAAAAAAATGGCAACGACCTATTTTAATGTGCGCGATCCGAAAAACTTGTTGACATACCTCGACAGGGAAAGAGAAGAACAGTCGAGATTGATAGAGAAAAGAAAGGAGAGGGTGCTTGAGCTCATGCCACAACTGCTTTCGTTGCAGAATATCTATCCCACACGACCCAAAGTCCAGTTTTATGAAGGTGAGAGGGGTATGAGAGAAGCCTATGAAGATACGCTTACTTCTCACGGAATAATCCTTGCATATGCAAATGTCGAGACGATGCATGAAGGGCTTCCAAACTTTTTCCCCGAATACTACAAGCGGAGAGCGGGAAAAAAGATATTCATTCGGGCGATTGTGCCTCAGAATCCGGCATCGATAGATCGTTCGAAGGTCGATGTGGAAGAAATGCGTGAAATTCGTTTTTTACCGGAAAAGAATATGACATTCTCTCCCGAAGTGAATATTTACAACAACAAGGTTCTTGTCGCGTCGTGGAAGGAAAAGATGGCTATTATTACCGAATCAAAAGAACATACTGACTTGCAGCGGCTTATTTTTGATCTCGCATGGAATGGCCTGTCACGCAAAAAAAATTTTGAGACGTCCTGAAACACAAAAGCCCCAACACAATGTCGAGACTTTTCTGATGGTATCCAATTAACCGCGCTCAGTTATAAAAGGTATCGTTTTGGGTCGCGTCGTGGATGACGTTGGAACCAGGATTTTAGAAAAAATTTTTAATATCCCGGTGTTTACTTGATTTTTCCTTTTTCCAGAGTGATTGTTTGTGTACAGTTGAGTTTTTCGACGAATTCTTTATCGTGACTAATTACGATGAACGTTGTTTGCGGGTGGTTCTTTTTTTCTTGAACAATGATCTCGGCTATGTTATCGCGCGTTTCTTCATCGACCGATGCAGTGGGCTCATCAAGAAAAACAATGCGCGAATCCGTATTCCTGATTTTCAGCAGGACGCGTGCCAATCCGATGCGCGCTGTTTCTCCGCCAGACGTCGTACCCATATCGCCGCGGCCGCCAGCCAAGCGCTCATCAAGGTTTTTAAAACGATTAGACAGGCCGACTTTAGCCAGAACATCTTCCACGGCATCGGGTGAAATGGTTCTCGGAAGTCCGAATACTATATTGTCCTTGATCGTCCCTTCGAGAATGTAGGGAAACTGCGGCAAATAGCTGATGGCAGAATAAATTGAGTCCGGACCGCTCTTTTTTATGGAATCGAGCGGCACACCGCCCATGCGCACATCGCCTTCCGTCGGCCGATAGTAGCCTGAAATGATTTTCATGAGCGTTGTTTTGCCCGCACCGCTTGCGCCGGCAAAATTCACAAGGCCGCCTTCAGGTATGGAGAGGCCGTCGACGCGTAAGATTTCTTTTGTTCCGTTCTTGACATGCACTTTGTCGAGCGTGATTGTTCCGTTTGGTACATGATCGATGCCAGTACGCGTCGCTTCTTTTTCCTGCTCTTCGGCAGCATACCCGTTGAACATCAGCTCCATTTGCATAATATTACGGAAGGAGCCGAGAAGATACCTTTTTGAAGAAAGGAGGCTTGAAATACCCTGTTGGATATTTCCTGAATAAACAAGTCCTGCGACAAATTTATCCATGGTGCCGCCAGCAAGGTAGGCTACTACTGCAGCGCTTATCATGTTAACAGCACTTGAGAGTTGGCCGACTTTGTCACGGATCAGCTGAGCAAAATCCTTTTCCGATTCCGCGATCCTTTCCTTTGAAAGCAGTTCTTCCATACGCTGCGCGAGATCATCTTTCATGCCTGAAAGAACAATTTCCATATGAGCATTAAGCTGTTCCTCTGTTTGCTGAGTCGATTGTTCTCGGCGCTGTTCGGCTTTTCGCCGCTTATCCCACCATCCGGTCTTCCTTTGCAAAAAGCTATCGAGCCCCATCATGAGTCCATTGCCCGCAACCGTGCCAAGTGCCAATATGGGGTTTTTTTCATAGAGAACGATCGCACTCGTCACCAGCGTAACTATTGAAGGAAGAACGTCATGGCTGATGAGTGCAAATATGTCTCGGTAGCCATCCTTTGCATTTGCGATGCGAGACTTAATGGTGTGCATGCCAAACTGTTGTATTTGATCAGCTGGAAAAGAGGCAACATTCTGAGAGATTGCGCCAGCGATTCCTTTTTTTTCTGCAAATTTTTTATCGAGAAAGTCACTCATTTTTTTATTCAGAGCAAGCGACAATCCAGATGACGCTGTGGTGAGTAATGCATAGAGCGCAACTTGCAGCATGTCCGGATGGTTTTTTTGGAAGGCATTGGACAGAGCCATCGGAGCATAGCCATTGATGATGGCAGGCAGCAAGAGCCCCGCGGAAAGGACGGTATATTGCGCCGTATCGCCGCCCATAAATCGTCGGAAGATTTCTCCTATCTTTGCAAGAATTTTAATGTCATGGATTTCAAGCTTATCCAGATTTTTTAAGTCGCACATTGCCAAAAGCTCCTTCCATTCAGCGTGAGAAAATCCGGCCGATGCATAACGTTCTTGCATTCGTGAAATCATCTCGCCTCGCTTCTCGTCTTCGCTATAAAAATTCAATGTTCGCTGCGCGCTTTCGAGTGCAATGTCGGTTTTGACCGTTTCAACATTTCTGCGGAATTCAATCGCGTTGTGCGCCATTCGATAACAGTCAAAATAGCGTTCCAGTGATTCAATAAGCACCTTTTCGTTTTCATTAAGTTCGCGCATGCCGGAATCATTTTTTA
>Ga0172375_10000440_pt1 | contig 68063 bp, 65 predicted proteins | sample LakKiv1m_FD_114537 | JGI IMG/M metagenome (GOLD analysis project Ga0172375, IMG submission 114537) | Freshwater microbial communities from Kabuno Bay, South-Kivu, Congo - kab_092012_11.1m | ecosystem: Environmental > Aquatic > Freshwater > Lake | place: Democratic Republic of the Congo...
CTATGATTTTAAACATTGCGCAATATGTGGCAGTGCATAATAAAGAACCGGTTGGTATATTTTCTCTTGAAATGAGTAAAGAAGAATTGGTCGATCGTTTGCTCGTGTCCCAAGCAGATATTGATGCATGGAAACTGAAAACTGGAAAACTCTCTGATGATGATTTTACTAAATTATCTGACGCCATGGGACAACTTGCAGAAGCACCAATTTATATTGACGATACACCAGGAGTATCAATCTTAGAAATGCGTACGAAAGCCCGACGACTACAAATGGAATATGGTGTGAAGCTTATCATTATCGATTACTTGCAACTTGCCGATCCAGGTCGTCGCGTAGATAGTCGTGTTCAGGAAGTATCCATGATTTCTCAAAGCTTTAAGAATCTTGCGCGTGAGCTCAATGTACCGGTCTTGGCCTGTTCGCAACTTTCTCGTGCGGTTGAAGCTCGTGGTACTCGCGTGCCGGAACTATCCGATCTTCGTGAATCAGGATCTATTGAGCAAGATGCCGACGTTGTTATGTTTTTGTACCGCGAGGAAGCAGATATGACCCAATGGGGTGATCAAATTCCTACCAAACTTCGTATCGCAAAACATAGAAACGGACCATTAGGAGAAATTGACTTGGTGTTCCGTGGCGATCGTATTCGATTTTTTGGAGTTGAGCACAAACAGACTGACCCCAACACTCAATAGATGTATGGGAGAACGAGAAATATTTTTTGGTGATGTATTTACCCACACAAGCAACAAAACGAAAGTTATTATTGATTTAGGTGGGGTATTAGGGCAAGGGTTTGGCACAAGTACACTTCTTGAGGATGGTTCACTTGGGCTTTGTGGAACGGATACTGTTGATGAGATAGTTAAAATCACTGGGCGGATGACGGTGTCTCAGGTGTTTCAAGCCGCTGATAAGGGGATGCAAAGAATGGGTGATGATGGACTGTCAGAACATCAGATTGGCATATTACAGCGTGAAGCGGCAAGAGGTTCTCGAGTTATTCATTTTTGAAATAAATAAAACGATTCTTCACAAGATAGAGTTATTTCGCGTATAATACGTTTAAAGCTGAGGTGGCGTCTTGCGAAGCAAGATCTGGCTTCGCCAGAGAATGGTATACGCGCAACACTTCCCAGCAAAGTTTTGTGGAAATAGTTTTATTACGCTGAGGTGGCGGAATGGTATACGCGCAAGTCTCAAAAACTTGTGGAGATAATACTCCGTGAGGGTTCGAGTCCCTCTCTCAGCACAAAAAAACTGTTTTAGAATGCTTCTAGTGGTATAATACGCTCCAAAGTAGGACTGAAAATGAAATTCTATACCACATCCAAACCATTGTTTTCTTTGACCGCAGATACACTTGTTGTTTTTGTGGGCTCTGACAAAAAGGACACGGTGCGCTATTTTGAAGATACGCTCCTTGTTGATGAACGCCTCAAAGGAAATGTAAAAAAATTATTGACTGCCGAAGGATTTGAAGCGACCGTTGGTGCGACATTTGTCATTCAATCACATGGGATGCTTCCGTATATGCGCGTCATTGTTGTTGGAGTGGGACACGTAGAAGAATTGACGTCATTTGATTTTCAGTGTGCAGTTGCGTTTTCTGCAGTTCGCGCTAAAAAAAGTCAGTCAACATCCCTTGTACTTTCCGTCCCTCAGGAACTTACAAAACGCTTTGGTGCGTTTTTGACTGCGAGGCTGTCAACAGAAGCACTTGGATTTGGAATGTATTCTTTTTTGCCGTATAAAAATAAAAAAACACGAGGAAAAGAAATTGACGTCAAAATCGTGACTATGGTGGTGCGAACAAATGAGATGCAGGAAACCATGAAGGGGATAGTGAATGGGTCACAGCGTGCATCAGGAACAATATTTGCTCGTGATTTAGTCAACGAGCCTTCTTCAACGATGACACCAACGGCACTTGCCCGCGCTGCAAAAGCTCTTGCAAAACAAAAAACAATTACCTGCACGGTATTTGGGAAAAAGGAAATAACCAAATTTGGTATGGGTGCATTTCTTGGGGTCACAAAAGGATCAGATGAAGAACCAAAGTTCATTAAATTGGTATACAAAGCACCAAACGCAGCACACACCATCTGTTTGGTTGGGAAAGGTATTACGTATGATTCGGGTGGCTTATCACTTAAACCATCAACGGGTATGGAAACGATGAAATGTGATATGGCAGGAGCTGCTGCAATTTTAGGAGTCTTTGAAGCCCTTGCTTTTATTAAACCAAACATTCAGGTAGTTGGGCTTATTGCTGCGTGTGAGAATATGCCAAGTGGGCATGCAATCAAGCCGGGTGATGTAGTCAGGGCCATGAATGGGAAAACAATTGAGGTATTAAATACGGATGCAGAAGGCAGGCTTATTTTGGCTGACGCATTATCGTATGCAGAAAAATTTGTGAAATCAGCGTATACGATTGATATTGCAACGCTTACCGGTGCATGCATGGTCGCACTCGGTGAGGATGTTGCCGGTGTATTTGCCAATGATGATGGATTAGCAACAGGTTTGTTACAAGCATCAGCTATTGCAGGAGAAAAATTTTGGCGACTGCCACTCGAAAAAGCGTATGAAGCGGATTTAAAAAGTCCCATTGCTGATATTCAAAATATTTCGAAAGTTCGGTATGGTGGGGCAATCAATGGCGCATTATTTTTGAAGGAATTTGTCGGTGAGAATACGAAATGGGCACATTTGGATATCGCAGGCCCAGCATTCGCCGAAAAAGAAACAGCAATTTCACGATTTGGCGGAACAGGTTTTTCCGTCAGGACGCTTCTTTCTTTCATTGAATCAAAAGCTTAAAGTAAATTGACTTCGAGAAATGAACCTTCTATTATCCGTATAGTTTTACCAATTATTTGATTATTGTTTCTGTTGATAACAGTACCATCGAATACAGTATTGGTAGTTCTTTAAAAAGCACAAAGTAAGTTCTTTATCCGATTGGAGAATGGAGATGAACTAATGGATAAAACCGTTGTAATAATCGGTTTTGACGCCGAGCTGGATGACATAGCAGATGAACTGAAGAGTCGATTTAGTCTATCAAAAGTGGATATCATCAAAGCTGTTAATGAGCTTCCTGCAGATGATCGGCGAGATTTGTATATAGTGGATGATAATTACTGTACACCAAGCGATAAAAATACTGCTTGGCAGCCATTTGTTCAAGCAATCCGCAATCGATATCCCGAAGCCAAAATTCTGCTGATGAGCGTATATCCTGATGATGAGCCCCTGGCAGAGCAAATGCATATTGCATTTCATGAATTTGGTACGCCATACGAGCCTTATTTGGCTTTGATGCAGCAATTACTGTCGTGACGGATTTGTTCAGAGCGTTGTGTTTTGCCCTGAAGGGTTTTTGTGCTTCCTTTCAGGGTAATTTTTTATCGAAGGACAAGCAGGAAAAAAGTAACGGTGGCGATTTGTGAGAATACTCCCCATGGAAACGTTCCTCGTGTATGGACTTTGCTGGTAAGTTCGTAGACTCCATAACACATAGTTTCAAGGATACCTGCGTTTGTTTTTGGTCCCTTATGATTGGGATCAGCAAAAAAGATATACCATGGTGCTTCTAACCAATCAGGGATAACGGATAACACTAAACAGCCCAAAAGAAGTAGTGGTGGGACGCTACCGGAAAATAGTACCCATGCAAGAATAAATCCAATGGTTGTATCGAAAATAGCAAAAGTACCCGTTGCTAACTTTGTTCGTTTCCGCCAATTAGTACCGAAATCCCAATGCGGGATGCTGTCTAAAATAAAGTGCGAGGAAAAAGCAAGAGTGAGTGCGAGTGCAGGGTTGCCAACTTTTGCAGCAATTGCCCCAGCGACAAGTGTATGAGCGGTAGCCATCATAGGTGATATATATTGTATGTCAAACCTCCTACTGGAAGCAACTGTGTTTTGTGGGGTATACTGATTGATGTATGTTTCCAATACTTTTATCAGTCGGATCATTTCATTTGTATAGTTTTAGTATATTTTTGATACTTGCGTGGTTTATCTGGTCATTTTTGTTTTGGCGATACCTTCGTGCACTCGCTGTCGCTGAAGATCCAATTTTCGATACGATGTTTGTTACGACAATTGTGACGCTTCTTGCTTCTCGTTTTTCATTTGTTATTACTCATACGGCACTGTTTCAAGATAATTGGTTGAAAGTGGTTGCACTTTGGGTACAACCAGGGTTGTCGTTGTATGGAGGTGTTATTGGTGGAGTAATCACACTTATCTTTTTTGCGATGAAATATAAAATTCGTGTTGCACATATGTTGGATGCATTCGCAACGTCGTTTATGTGGGCATATACCATTGGCCTTGTCGGGTCATTTCTTGATGGATCCATCATTGGGATTCCTGCATCACAGGCGTGGGCAGTCCCATATGTTGGACATCTTGGGCTTCGTCATCCCGTACAGTTCTATCATTTCGTTGCAATGCTACTAATTATTCTTGTTGTGTCGCTTATCAGGCGTGTATCAAAAAAACATACTTGGGCTGATGGGACCGTTGCTATGTGGTTTTTCATGATATATGCAGCAAGTGCATTTGGAGTTGAATTCTTTGTTGAACATACAGTATACTGGGGTAACTTAAGCGCCAATCAATGGGTATTGGTCGGAATTTTTGGACAATCCTTGGGCGCTTTTTATGTGCGGGGCGGTGGGAAAGAGCGATTACAAATTTGGGGAAGAGCTTTTGTTCGTAATAGTAAAAAAGTAGTGGGAGGAATCTATGCAAAATTTTCCAAGCGACATATTGAAAGCAATTAAAGAACATTTTGAAGAAGAGAAGCAGACGCTCATTGGGCGGATAGCTGAACTTGTCAAGCAGGATCCTTTTTCTAACCCCGAACGGATAAATGATAATGCGGCGCTTGATATGGAAGCAACTGAAGAATCTGATCATGACAGAGTTGCGGCGATGGTTGACGAATTAAAAACAAAATTGCAGGGCATCGAAGATGCATTAGTACGAATTGATACTGGCACGTATGGATCATGTGTCGAATGTGGCAATATGATTGATACAGATAGATTAAGCATTCTTCCGATGGCCACGCTCTGTGTATCTTGTGAACACAAAAAAAAGAAGTAATTGCTATGGATGTTTCCATACTTTTTGAAGACGCAGCATTTCTTGCAATCAATAAACCAGTGGGTGTTGTCGTGAATCGCGCTGAATCAGTAAAAGGCGAAACCATTCAAGATTGGATGGAACGGCACTCTCCCATATTTCATCATGTGTCCGGAGAGTCCGAAGAACAAGCAGCGTTTGTTGACAGATCAGGAGTTGTACATCGGATCGATAAAGAAACAACAGGTATCCTTCTTATTGCAAAAACGATTGAAAGTTTTATTGAACTTCAACGACAATTTAAAGAACGGGTGATTTCTAAAACATACATGGCAATTGTGCACGGAGAACTTATTCCCAAAGAAGGGGAAGTTAGGGCGCCAGTTGGTAGACTTCCATGGAACAGGGAACGATTTGGTATTGTACCTGGGGGGAAAAAATCTGTGACAAAATATGCTGCTATTAAGACAATTGAAAAAGATGGGGAAAAATTAACGCTCGTATCTGTGCATCCGGAAACTGGACGAACCCACCAAATCAGGGTGCATATGAAGTATATCAACCATCCACTGTTAGGAGATTATTTGTATGCAGGAAGAAAAACAAGTAGAGATGATCGGGAGTGGGCAACACGCGTGATGTTGCATGCATGGAAGATTACACTAGAACATCCAACCACTGGTAAAACACTTGCAATCGAGGCTCCGATACCAGATGATATAACTAGGATTATTTCATGATTTCATCACTGCCATTATTTATTACACTGTTTCTTATTTTATTTGCCGCTCTCGTCGGTGCGTTTTTAGCGAAGCTTCTTCGTTTGCCGCTTATCTTAGGCTATATTGCAGTTGGTGTATTGGTCGGAAATGTTTTTTCATCATTAGTTGATCATACGTTGATTGGGCATGTGGCTGAGAGTGGTGTGACACTTTTATTATTTACGCTTGGCGTTGAGTTTTCATTTCATAGATTGAGGAAAGTATTAGGAACCGTTTCATGGGCTGCAACACTGCAGATGCTCCTTTCTTTTTGTATATTACTTCCGATATTTTTAGGTCTTGGATTTTCATTTTTACCGGCATTATTTATGGGAATTGCTGCAGCACTGTCTTCAACTGCTGTTGTTGTTAGGTTGTTATCTGAACGGGGAGAAACAGAAACAATCTCCGGTGAGGTACTGACAGGGTGGCTTATTGTGCAGGACTTGGCAGTCATTCCTATCATGATGATGATTCCTTCGATTGCTGCAATTGCGATGTCTGAAGTATCGCTTGTGACGACTGTGAGTTTATTAGGTATCAATCTCATTAAGGCAGCGGCTGCCATTGGCGCAATTATTTTTCTTGGGAAGACCGGTATTCCATGGGTGCTAAATAAAGTTGCTTCGTTTGGAAGTAGAGAAATATTTTTGGTGACTGTCATCGGACTTGTTTTCTTGTCAGGGACTGTTGCATATATGGCAGGGCTTTCTGCTGCACTTGGTGCATTCATCGCAGGAATTCTTGTTGCAGAAACCAGTCAGAATCATGCAATTTTTGCGGAGGTTCGACCTCTTCGAGATTTGTTTGCGGTTGTGTTTTTTGTGTCACTCGGCATGGCGCTTCCTGTCTCAGTGTTGTATCCAGTATTGCCAATAATTTTGTTGATGGCGCTTATTATCATTGCTGTGAAGGCAAGTATCGTGTATCTCTTGTCACGGTTTCTTGGCTATCATAGGAAAACGTCATTTATTGTTGCCCTAGGATTGACCGAGATGAGCGAATTTGGATTTATCATCGCTAGTGTAGGACTCAAACAAGGAGTCTTGAGTGAACAGCAGTATGCAATTATCGTTGCTTTGGTGTTCGTGACCATCATGATAAGTTCACCACTGTTTACGAAGGCAACGAACATCTTTTATTTCTTACGGAAAAAAGTGCCATTTTTGTATCCGAATTTTATTCCTGAGAAAGTGGAAAAAGAATTGTTCGACAAGGAATTACCACTCAAAGATCATGTGGTCATCTGCGGATACGGAAGAGTAGGGAAATATGTGGGACGAGCACTGACCATGGAGGGCATTCCTTATATCGTTGTTGACTATGATCATACGACTGTGAAAACGCTTCGAGAAAAAAACATTCAGGTGATTTATGGAGATCCGGCTGACATGGATGTCTTAGATTATGCACAGGTGGATTTTGCAAGAGCTGTTGTCATTGCTATTCCAGATCGACATACGCAGGAAATGGTGATTGCCAATGTACAGACATTAAACAAAACTGTTCGGATTATTTGTAGAACGCATCAGGAAAAAGATATTATCAGGCTCAAGACATTGGGTGTACAGACTATTGTGCAACCAGAGTTTGAAGCGGCTGTCACCATCACAAACAAACTACTTTCTCAGTTTGGTGTGGAGCAAACCGACATTGATGGAAAAGTTGCCCGCCTCAAGATTGAGCATGGGTTGGGGTGATGTTAATAGTGATATACGTCTGACCGATTTGTTTTTGCAACTTTATACATTGATGTAATATTTTTGGCGTGTTCATCATACGCTTGTATCAACAATGGTTTTTCCGAAAGGTAGTCAATATATTGTTTTATATTGTCAATAAATTGATCTACTTCCTCTTCACTAATATCTCTGTATTTAATCATTAAATCGACGAGCGGTTGCGCGATAAACGCATACTTTTTTCCTGCATGAATTTTGTTATTAAAAAATTCGAATTGATACCACGGTAAATGTACAATGAATTCTTTAAAGATCGGCTGAAATAATTTTGTTTCGACTTTATGAAGGTTATCCCAACTATTCCATGTTTTTATGATTAATTCATTGGATATGCCCAGTTCTTCCCGCGTGACATACGTTTTGACTCCCTGTTTGTCTCGAACGTCGATTGGGAACATGTGGTTTTCTGAGGGGCTATAAAAGTCTGCGTCGCCTCCATAATTTACTAAATTGATGTATTGTGGAAACCGAGGATGGGTATCACCACGCTTCTCAGCTATATATGCTAGACTATCTGGATTTGAATACGTGGAGACGATAACACGACCTTTTTCTTTTGCAGGGTATATTGGTTGAATATTTGCTGACATGATATCGCTAAATTTAAGTCGTTTTTCATGTAGCGCCGTGGTAACTTGTTCCCAATATTGTGCCTGACAACCTATTCTTGCGACAGCTTGCACGATTGGATGCCAATCATCGCCTTCTGGCTGAAAAAATGGTTTTTCTGGTCCCGTTCCGTCTTCGTGATATACGATGCCGATGAACGTTTTCGGATCATACACTGCATATGCATTTAACTCCTGTTGCATTGCCTGCCAAGTTGTTGGTTCGAGTGGGTGAGTGAGTAACAGCGTACTTAATTTCGGTGTAAGTGTGGCTGTGTGGTCATATTGATCAAATTCGACATTGTGCATATTCGGGTCGAATTTTGTCCCTTTTTGTATTTTTTGTCAACAAATTGCATGGTACAATACGCTATATGCAGGATTTTAGCTTCAAAGTGACGGCAAAAGACAAAACTACACGTGCTCGTACCGGTGTAATTCACACGCCACACGGGGATATTGCAACCCCTGCATTTGTGCCGGTCGGGACGCAGGCGACGGTAAAATCTCTTACTCCTGAAGACCTTCGGGATCTTGATGTGCATCTGTTTTTTGTGAATACGTATCACATGGTGATGCGTCCCGGACCGGAACTCGTCAAAAAATTCGGCGGACTCCATGGATTTATGAACTGGGACAGACCACTTATTACCGACAGCGGCGGGTTTCAGGTGTTTTCGCTTGGCGCCAAACGGTTTGCACGGAAAAATGAGGACGGACAAGGAGAAACAAGTCTCGTTCGTATTACAGATGATGGCGTGACGTTTAACTCGCATTGGGACGGGAAAGAATATGAGTTCACCGCGGAAAACAGCATGGCATATCAGTGGGATTTGGGTTCGGATATCCATATTGCGTTTGATGACTGCACGCCGTATCCTGTGACGAAAAAGCAGGCGGAGAAATCCATGACACGCACGCATGCGTGGGCAGAGCGTAGTCTTGCAGCACATCAAGCGTTGGCCAAGACCCATGACCTCTATCAGGCACTCTACGGCTCTATTCAAGGCAGTATTTTTGAAGACCTCCGTACCATATCAACAAAATTTATTACGAACTTATCATTTGATGGCTTTGCTATTGGTGGTGTGGCAGTAGGGGAAAGTAAAGAGGATATGGCGCGCGTGTTGTCATGGGTGACACCTATCTTGCCTGAGGACAAACCACGACACCTTTTGGGCGTTGGTGAGATTGATGATATTTTTACATTGGTTGATGCTGGTGTTGATACGTTTGACTGTGTACAAGCAACGAGACTTGCAAGAATGGGACACATATTTACAATGCTAAATGATAAATGTCCAATGCCAAATGAAAAACGGTTTGTACTGGATATCACAAAGAAAGAGTATGCGGAAGATGAAAAGCCACTAGACGGGCAATGTCAGTGCTACACATGTCGAAATTATACTCGTGCGTATATTCATCATCTGTTTCATGTACGAGAGCTCTTAGGATATCGTTTGACGACCATCCACAACATTGCGTTCATTAATCAACTGGTTGCCTCAATTCGAGCTGCTATTGCGGATGGTACATACCTCCAATTGAAAAGTGCGTGGATGACCGTATAATAGAGATATTGTACTAATTCTTAAGGAGGAATATATGGGGTCAAGCGATTTTCGTACACATGAAAAGAAAAAGATGAAGAAGTCTGAACTTGAAAAGAAAGCTTCTCGTCAGATGGGGTCGAACAGTTCTTGGCAAATGCCAACTGTCGAAATTATTAAAAAAGGGAAGAAAGAATGGTAAATTCCTCTCACAAGAAATCGCATCGAGGTATTGGGGTACTTATTAGTTGCGTTTTTCTTTGTGTTGTTGGAATTATTCTTGCGTTGAGTATCACCACCTCGCGCATCCCGCGTGGGAGACTTGGGATAGTCCTGAAAGGGAATCCAACCATTTTGGTTTCATGGGAATCAGATCGTTCGCGTTTCGCGCTTTTTTTACTACCTGAAACTATGCAGATTGAGGCAAGTGGTGGATATGGTTGGTATGGACTTGATGCATTATGGAAACTTGATGACATGGATCGACACGGCGGGATTGTATATAAAAAATCTTTGGAATCTGCACTCGCAACACCAGTGTTGTGGTATGCGATGGGCGTCACAGATGACAAGCTCCCTGACACTGATCATGCAATTGATGTTGTGAGACGTCGATTATCTCTTCCAAATATTGTACATATGATCATCACTGGTCAGACAAATATTCGTCCGTTAGAGGCCTTCTACGTGTGGAAGCAAGTGCAACACATTGGTGCTGATGCACTGACCATGCATGACTTTCAATATGGGCGAGTCAGTTCGGATGTTTTGATGCCGGATGAGACAATTGCCAATCGGTTTGATCGTGCCAAATATGATGCACTTGTCGGAAATACACTGGAAGATACGACGTTTCGTCAGGAGGGCATGCGGATAGCGCTGTATAACACCACAGGTACTCCAGGTATTGGGCAAAAGATTGCTAGGCTCATCGAACACTTGGGTGGGTTTGTTGTGTTTGTTGGGAATGAAGATGTTGAAATTCAGGGGAATTGTGAGGTGACAGGGGAAAAACCAATGTTGTCTTCTCGCACGGTCCAGTTTTTCCGTTCATTTTATGGATGTCGAATCAGAGAGGAACAAGAAGGGAACGGTCGTGCTGACATCATTGTGAGGCTTGGGCGTGGGATTGAACACTAAGCTTCTTGTTGTTCTTCTTCTTGTTCGTCTTCCGTTGTTTTTGTTGTTTCTTTTGGTTGTGTGTCCCGTTGGTATGGCATGTAGTTCGTTGTTCCGATAAATGATGGTTGATTTTGGAGTTTTTTTCCTCGTTTGAGTTCTCTGATAAACACAGAGATACAATTTTTTGAAACACCTTTGACAAATACAGAATACGTGTTGCCTGCGGTGATGAATTTAATCATTTTAAATGCAACGTCGTCAGGGAGTGCGCCGAGATATTTTTCATGTTGATCGCGTATTTCAATGGTATGTTTTTTTGTTTTGAGATATACCTCCTGACCGCATGTAAGGCTTGTGAGGATATTCATTGGTGCTGCATTGATGCAGTCAACAATTTTTGTTTTTCCAGGTTCTTCAAGGAATAAGAGCGGCGAGATATCCGTTGAATTTGCAGTTAAGAGCCCATTTTTTTTCATTGCAGAGAGCTTCTGGAGGTTCTTATTTGCGATTTGATTATAGGTATCTATGGTCAATACTTTTTGAAATGCCTCTTTTGCTTTTTTAATTTGTCCGCTTTTTAAATATGCATATCCTAAACGATTGTACGCATCAACATTTTTTTTGTCTGCTTTGAGTATTTCTAGGTTGAGAAGCGTTGCTTTTTTCCAATCCTGTTGGAGTGCTGCTTGTATGGCGTCGTCGAGTTTTGAGGCGTCAATCATAACGCTCAGTTTACGTTTTTCTTGAGAATTGTCAATAGAGCAGATAAAATACGAACATACTATGTCAGGTCATTCGAAATGGTCGAAAGTGAAACACCAAAAAGCAACAACTGATGTAGCCAAAGCTGTTGCATTTACCCAAGCTTCCCGAGCAATCACTGTCGCGGTCAAAGAAGGGGGAGGACTGACCAATCCCGATGATAATTTCAGACTTCGTCTTGCCATTGAAAAAGCCAGAGCAGTGAATATGCCGAAAGAAAATATTGAGCGGTTGATAGCCAAGGCAAAAGGGGAGGGTGGAAATGCGATTACGACTGTGACGTATGAAGGGTATGCCCCGTATGGTGTGGCAGTTTATATCGAAGGCGTCACAGACAATAGTAAACGAACAGTAGGTTTTGTGAAACAAATTTTAGAACATTCTGGGGGAGGGTTGGCATCACCAGGAGCAGTTTCTTATTTATTTGAACGAAAGGGAATTGTGACGGTTCCTGTTGCGCAGGCGTCATTTGATGATATATTTTCCTACGGTGTGGAATTTGGTGCACTGGATGTTATTGAAATGGTGGATGTGTATGAGTTGTATACAAAACCGAATGATGTCATGCGTATCAAAACAGCATTGGAAGAAAAAGGTTTGAATGTAGAGACGGCACAGCTGGTGATGCACCCGACAACGACCGTGGAGCTTGAGAGTGATAAACGTGCTATAGTTGTTGATATACTTGATCGACTTGAAGCGCTGGATGATGTACAGGAAGTGTATTCGAATCTTGTCTAACGTATGAAACAAGCATATAAAAAATTTATTGCGTGGATGACCAAACGGTTTAAACGGTGGGAGCGTCATATTACGCTTACCAAACGCCAACAGTTTGTGCTTATCACGGTAGCGCTTACTCTTATTTTGATGCTAACACAGCTTATTCCTGTTGATATTATCCGGTACCCATTGGTATTTCTTTTGGCGTGTGTGACCTATATCAGTGCTGCGTTTGCGCTTCGAGATGATTTAGGGGGCATAGAATGGGTGACATTGTTGATTCCACCGATGTTGTATAGTGCAGCTGTTGCATTATTTTATTTTTTGCTTCCCGCTCGGTGGCTTACACGCATTCCCGTTGCCGCATTATATGCAATTGGATTATATGCATTTCTTTTGACAGAAAATATATATAATGTTGCAGCAAATCGAACGATTGCACTTTTGCGTGCTGCGCGTTCGGTTGGATTCCTTTTAACCATTTGTACATTTTATTTACTCATGCTGACGGTTATGTCATTTCGTGCCTATCCATTGGGAACAACACTTGTGATAACGATGATAAGTTTTTTGCATATTTTCCCGTCACTGTGGGCAATGGAACTGACAGGGAAAGCGAGTACACGTGTTATTCTTTTGAGTGTTTCTCTTTCTATTTTTCTCGGTGAACTTTCGTGGATTTTATCATTTTGGCCAATGCCAACAGCGATGATTGCGCTTCTCATGTCATCTGTTTTTTATAGCACGGTAGGGATTGGTCAGGAGTATCTCGCAAATAAGCTGTATAAGAAAACAATTATTGAATTTTTTATTGTGTGCATTTTTGTTTTTATTGCAGCACTGTTAACAACACGTTGGCGCGCTGTGTAAGACATATCTAAGGTGGGAGACAGGGAAGAGAGTCGTGATATAGTTTGATATAGTCAGTGGCTTATGTCCTATAGTTTATGTGGATAAATAATTTCACGATACTATAAGCTAGTTTTCACGGTCTCCACGTAGCCTCATGATAGCTTCATACATTGGCTCACTTGGGTAGAGTTTAGCCTTGAAATTGATTGTTTAGAGCGTAATAACGCTCTATATCTCCTCACACCTCTGTGTGTATTTCCATATAATTAGCCTTGAAATTAGTACTTTAGCTCGTTGTTACGCTCTAAATTAACATTCGTTCTTGTATGATTGATTCCTATTTTAGCCTCAAAAATACTACTTTAGCACGTTAATACGAGCTAAATTGCATCACAGTAACAGCTCACTACTCGTGAGTGCTAACTATTATTGTTCCTGATCGATTATTTAGCCTCGGAATATGTAGTTTAGATCGATAATACGCTCTATATTCTCTTGCATATGGTCTGCTATATATGTGATATTTAGCCTCAAAAATACTACTTTGGAGCGTTAATACGCGCTAAATAAACATACTATTTGTGTTCAATATGTTTGTTTTATGGCCATCTATCTCTAGGGGGTGAAAGAGCCTCAGAAGTGTAAAGATAGCTTATTCTGACGCGCTATTTCTACTCCAATTTGTAATGTGACAAATAAAAACATTTAGCCTTGAAATTAGCAGTTTAGCGCGATAATACGCGCTAACTGTAAAACATAATAAACCCGAACGAGGTCCGAAATACGCGCTGTCAGAGAACACGTATGTTTGTCGGTTTCTTGGTTACTTGATGACAGTGAGTGAACACATGTCGTTCAGAACACATTGTGGTATAACGCCTTGAGAGTGGTGAGGCGTTCTTCTCTTGTGTACCTGTAAGCATTATGAACAGACATACTCTAAGGGGTCTTGGGTTTACAGACCTAAGACGTATGAGTTGCTTCTTTATAAGAGCAGTGCCATAACGGTATGAAGAAACACGGATGAACATCTGATGTTCGTGGTTGGTGTGAATGGCGCGGTTTTTGATGGATATATACACGTGGGAAGCATAATGCCTGATGTCGCACAATAATACTTTTACGACGTTCGGTAGCTTCAGAACTTGGGAGAAGTGGTATTTTCACTCCATTGTTTGTCATCAATTGTTTGTCATCAATTGTTTGTCATTTCTTTTTCTTTTTTAAAACAACAATTACCTATCATTATGACTAACATATATGGCATTTCCCTCCATAGGTCTCTGCGGCTGTTTTTCTTAATTGACTTCCCTGCCCGTATTTGCGTGAAATCTATATATAGATTGCGTGAAATGTGCGGTTTGTACGCGCTAAACGAAAACTCGTTGATCAACTGCTCATTGACACCTAAACCGTCAGTTTCTAGGTCATTACAGGGGCTCAAAAATAGCTTTGTTTATGACGTCTGTTGGGTTGTAGTATAAGGACACTGAGATGTTGAAGTTTCATCAAAAAACGAGCGTGTTTTGCCTATGCTGTTTTGCTATTTGTTTCTTGTTGGAGAAACAGGAAGTTGTTGAAGAAACTATATATGATATAGACATATTGAATATCTGAGAATTTTGGTAAATATGTATTTAACTATTGACATATACCTAACGTCGTACAATGATAGTTGTATCGACGTTTTGTATTACCTATGAGTTTATATCAACTTATTAATGAATATTTAGAATATTTGGAAATTGAGCGGAATGTTTCGCCACTGACCATTCGTAATTACGGGCATTATTTACATCGATTTTTGGATTATCTTGCTGGGTCTCCCCTTTCTATAGATAAAAAAATTGAAGGGGCGGAAGATAAACAATTAGACAAAAGAAAATTAGTGGATGTGTCAGCGATTACGAGCGAGTCTATCAGACAATACAGGCTCTTTTTATCACGATTTGTGGATGAGCACGGGATCAGCCTCAAACGGGTCACACAGAATTATCATCTGATAGCAGTCAGGTCATTCTTAAAATACTGCACCAAACGGGATGTTGTGACAGTCTCTGCAGATAAAATCGATCTGCCAAAAACAGAAAGCAGAAGCATTAAATTTTTGGAACGCGAACAGATTGAACGGCTTATGAATATGCCCGAGATTTCCACGAATGAAGGTATCCGTGATAAAGCAATTCTTGAAATGTTGTTTTCTACAGGGCTCCGTGTGTCAGAACTTACAAAACTTAACCGCGATCAGATTAATCTTGAGCGGAAAGAATTTGGTGTCATCGGAAAAGGACGGCGTGCACGCATCGTCTTTTTATCCGATTCATCTGTTGATTGGATAGAGCGATACTTAGTGACGCGTGATGATGATTTGAGTCCACTCTTTATCAGGTATTCAGGGAAAAAACCAGATGAACACGACCCGCACGGTGAAAGCATCAGGTTATCAGCTCGGAGTGTTGAACGCTTGGTGGAAAAATATGTGAAGAAAGCGAGGCTTCCTATTAAAATTACACCGCACGGACTTCGGCACAGTTTCGCAACCGACCTTTTGTCAGCAGGCGCTGACATCCGTGCGATTCAAGAAATGTTGGGACACAAAAATATCTCAACAACCCAGATTTACACCCATGTCACCAATCCACAGCTTCGCGCTGTTCACGAACGGTTTCATAGGCAAAAATAAACGTTTGGGAAAGGAAATAATTTATGCATATTGCAGTCCTCTATAGTTTGCCAACGCGACGTGCGAAGCTTGGACATTTTATCGCGTCAGATGATGACACAGTGGAATCTGCATATGAAGTGCAGGCAGCATTACTTGAAAAAGATGTAAAAGCATTTTTAGTTCCTGTATCAGAAGACACGATTGAAGAAGCAATCTCCACGATACAGGCAGATTGTGTGGTCAATATTATTGATTGGACGGGACTCGATCTTCCACTTTCAATGCGTGCAATGGACGCGCTTGTGAGAACTGGTATTCCGTTTACTGGAGCAAACAGAGAGGCATTTGAGCGTGGTGCTGATAAAACGCTTATGAAGCAAACCCTTGATGCACATCATCTGCCGACGCCAAAATGGCAACTCTTTGAGACGGGAGACGAACCAGTTGCTCCACATATCGTGTATCCAAGTATTGTGAAGCTTGCGAAAGAACACTGCAGTGTGGGACTCGGAGAATGGTCTATAGTAAACAATGCTGATGAGCTTATAGCAAAGGTTCGTGAACAGCTTATAACATACACGCAACCCGTGATAGTGGAAGAATTTCTTTCCGGACGTGAATTTCAAATTACGGTGATTGAAGAAGAACAAGGAATTAGAATGCTTCCGCCAGCTGAAGTGACGTACAAAGTTGAAGGGACAAAAGCAATGCTTTCCTACGAAAGCAGATGGAATGAGACACATCCGGATTTTCATACGTCAGGGATGGAACTTGCGACTATAAGCACCTTTCAAGAAAAAGAATTTGCACGGATTTGTATCGCTGCATTTACAGCGTTTGATTTTTCTGACTTTACCCGTATTGATGCACGTCTTAATAGTAAAAATGATTTGATGATTCTCGAAGCAAATGCAAATCCAGGGCTTTCGCATGACCCCTTATATGGCATGACGGTGTCGTATATGGCGGCGGGGATGACATTTGCTGATTTTGTCTGGAAGATTGTTTCGTCCTGTATGAGACGGGCAAATAATCGTATTTAATTGGTTGCAGGGAACACCTTCGATGTGGGTGAAGTAAACTTCGGCAAGTGTTTGACATCTCGCGCAATGACGAGCATGAGTTGTGGTTGCCAATGACGGACCAGTTTAAATTTTTTTCCTGTTTTGGTGATTTTTTTTCGTTTCAAATCGAAATCATACCATCGTTCACGGAAGTCCCCCCATGCATATGATTTTCTTTTCCCCGAAGCACTATCCAAAAGGACAATCCTGTTTTTACTCGGCAAGTATGACGCAACAGTTGCCCAGTGTCCGCTATCTGGATGTGGTTCTTTTCGTTCGTCAAGGTCATAGAGATAACTCACCATGACCGCACGACGATTGTTTTGCGTATATTTGAGTGCGCTTTGAAGATGTGCAAGTGTTGAATATTCGACAGCCAATACGGAAAACCCAAGACTGTTTATTGCACTGATTAGATTTTTTGTAGATGTGCCATTACTGTTTGTTTTACAAAGATCAATAAGTGTTAATAAAGCCTTTTTTAGACCAAAAATAGACAACGCGATCTTGAGCGCGCTTGGACCACACGTTGTGTCGTCGGGTTGTTGAATCGGTTGTGCCTTACTTCTTCCCATAAACGTTCCTTTTACTACTTGGGGGTATGGACCATTCTAGCGCGCCAGAGCCTCGTCAGCAAGAGGCTAAAATTTGAGGCTAGAATGCGCTATTTTGACTCGTTTACTTCACTTCGTAACTCAAGGTGACGGTCAATTCGATGTCTGTCGAGCCGACGGAGAGCTGTGTGGGAGCTCCAGCACCGGCATCCATTGCCATCTCTGTTTTTGCATACATTGGCATCATTCTATTGTTATTCGTAGACTCTTGATAATTGATGATTTTCCCTAAGGTAAACCCTGTTGTTTGTGCTGCAAGTTCTGCTTTTGCTTTTGCATCAGCGACAGCCAATTTACGCGCTTCATTTTCTGCTTTTGTTTTATCATCGACATCAAAGCTGATCCCACCAACAGTATTTGCTCCGGCTTTGGTGGCTGCGTCAACAACACCATTTGCAGTATCAATTTTTCGTACTTTGATGGTTACGTTACTGGATGCTTGATATCCAGTAATTTGTTGTCTGCTTGATGAATAGTCGTAGGTCGGGGAGAGATTGTAATTTGAAGTTTTGATGTCTTTTTCATCAATGCCCATTGCTTTAATTGCCATTGTGACGGCATTGCTATCTTTGTTTAAATTATTTTGCACTTCTTCGACGGTTGTTCCTTGTGCTTGCACTCCAACATTCACGGTAGCAATGTCTGGTTTGACTGAAACTTTCCCCTCCCCTGTCACAGTAAATGCTTCTGACTTGTTGCTCGTGACATTGGTAATACTAAATGGAATGGGTCCTGCAAATTTGGTGTAGACGAACAAGGAGATAAAAAAGAGTAAGAGACCAACGATGGTGTTTTTCATATAGAATTAGTATAGCAGTCAAAAGTTAGAATTTGCAATTTTTAATAGCGTGTTTATTTATTCTCTAAAAGATGATGTATTGCTTTTAAGATTTCGATGACAAAAAACATGAAGAGTGATATACCAAGGGCGGCTAGCCAGTAATAGATGGACAGATGTGCTAATCCAAAAAATGTTCTGAGAGTTGGTGTTGAAAAGGGAATCCACTGCATAACCCCACCAGACAGTACTGCAAGGACAAGCCATTTATTTTCAAATATATTATTTTTCCAAAATGGGGTCATGAGCGAACGAACGGAAAATACATACATCAGTGAATCGAGTCCTAACGTAAGAAAAGCAAATGAACGAGCGATAAGTAGGTCATTTGTTGTGTTGTAGACGATAACAAAGGAAAGAAGTCCGGTGATTCCAGCGATTCCTGAAACAATTGCAATGAGCGTCATCATCCATGGTGTAACGAGATGTTCATTGACTCGTCTTGGGTGTTCTTTCATGATATGTTTTCGTTTTGGATCTATGGTAAGTGCGAGGTTAGTAAATCCGTCAGACACTAAATTTACCCATAATATTTGTACTGCAGTTATTGGAAGTGGTAGTCGGAGAAGGATACCTCCCAGTATAATAACAATTTCAGCAAATGCATCACTTAACAGATATAAAATTATTTTTCGTATATTTTCAAACATCCCTCTTCCTTCTTCAATTGCAGCGATGATGGTTGAGAAATTTGAATCAAGCAGAATGAGATCTGCAGATTCTTTTGCAACATCTGACGCATCGCCTACAACGATGCCTATATCAGCAGTGTGTAGTGCAGGCGCATCATTCACGCCATCACCCATCATCGCAACGATTTCGTGACGATGCTTCAATGCGTCAACAATGCGTAATTTTTGATCAGGAGTAGTTCGTGCAAATAGTCGAATAGTCGAGACTTTTTGTTCGAGTTCTTTATCTGATATCGTGACTAATGTATCTCCATTCATGATTTCTTCATCTAGTACATTATTTCCAAGTTCGGATAAAACAAATCTGGATGTATTTGGATAATCTCCTGTGATTACAATGGTTTTAATGCCGGCCGTGTGTGCAAGATCAATGGCATCTTTTACACCGGCTCTGATTGGATCAGAAAATGCGAGCATGCCGACCCACGTCATTTGTTCTTTCGCTTGAGAAACGGTGAGTGTTCTTTGTTTTTTTGGCACTTCTTTTTGTACATAGCCAATGAGTCGTTTTCCTTGTTTCGTAAGTATGTTGATTGTTTCCATGACATTTTTTTTCTCTTCTTCAGGGAGCGTTGACCAAGAAAGAAGTAATTCTGGTGCACCATTTACAAAAAGCATGTTTGATGTTTTGTTCCATGTTGTGAGACTCATAGAACACCGTTCTTTTGGAGAAAATGGAATGGTATCAAGTCGCATGTGGTCTTTTTGTGTGAGTGGACTGATTGGTTTTGCCCATGCATATGCTGCAATGACCATGGGATCATCAAGATCGTTTGCAAGGACAGCTTGCGTTGCTACAGTTTGTTTATCTCCGATGCATTGGGCAACCTGCATTTCTCCTTTGGTTAATGTGCCCGTTTTATCAACACAGATAACCGTTACTCCTCCTAATGTTTCAGCAGCTGAGAGTTTTTTGACCAAACCTCGTTGTTTCATAATGCGCTGCATTCCGAGAGCAAGAACAACGGTTAATGAAACAAGTAAACCCTCAGGAATACTAGATACTGCAAGTGCAATTGCCGTTACAAAGAGTTCAGTGATACTAAATTTATATATGATGCCAATGACAACGACGATAGAAATGAGTAGAATAATAATTTTTACCAGTTGATTGCTGAATTTCTTTAGCTGCCGTTGTAATGGCGTATCACTTTCTGGCGATTGTACTTTATGTGCAATATCTCCCATTTTTGTATGTTCTCCTGTTGTTGTTACTCGAAACATACCTTGGCCAGAGGAAATTGATGTTCCCATAAGGACAGGATCATTTATTGCTTTGACTACAGGTAAACTTTCTCCAGTTAGAAGCGATTCATTAATATAGAGACGATTGGCAAACAGAAGAATCCCATCTGCAGGAACTTGCATTCCTTGTTCAAGAATCACGATGTCACCAGGAACAAGTTTGTCAGTGTGAATGGACGTGCGTTTTCCTTCACGAATGACTGTGGTTGCGTGAGTAATATATTTTTTTAACGCAAGAAGTGCTCGTGTTGCCTTTTGTTCCTGAATATATCCAAGAACAGTATTGATGAACACTGCAATACAAATGATAAATGCGTCGGTGAAATGACCGATGATGATGGTCAGTACTGCAGCAAGAATGAGCACATAGACAAGGGGTGTCTGTAGCTGTTTGAAAATAAGAGAAATGTTGCTTGGTGGTGGGTTTTCTGGCAAGCTATTTGGACCATACTTGATTTGTAATTCTTTTACTTGGCTTTGTGATAATCCGTGTTCGTTTGGAAACATAGTGTTAGTTGATAATGAGTGACGCCGATACAATTAAGAATATACCAATAGAATTGAGTATGAAAGAAATGATTATAAATGGGATTGTTCTCATTTTAGAAATTCCTATGAGACTCACGCCTACTTCATCTGGGAGCGGTGAAGCGATAATAATAGCTCCAAATATCGGTAACATCCATGCAAAATAGGGTGAATTAAATAGTTTTTTGAGGTGTTTTTTATGATCTACGTGGTTATAAATATCGGAAATTTCATGTGCGAGATTATCTTTAACAAAACGAAATATGGTTATATCGCCAATCACAGCCCCACAACCTGCAATAAGGCCGATTTCTATCGGATGAAGGGTCTCTGCAAGTACAAAAAGTATAAGTACTCCTGTTGCGACTGTGAATGTCGAAACAAATAGGATACCTGCGATGAAGGCACCAATGTATCCCAGTGTGCCAAGATGAGCAAGGAACGCATGTAACTGCTCATTTTGAGAAAGAACTATGGCAATAAGGATACCTACAAAAGAAATAGTAAGATGTTTAAATCTCCAACCACTTGATTTTTTGTGGATACCATAAACACGTCGTTTTCGGTGCATAAATTTAGTATACAGTATAGTTGCATTATTTTTACAAGTTTTTTCAGGAATACGTATAGTAATATGCTATAATCAATCAAATTATTGACCCTATGAACGTTGAAGAAATTAGTGATTACTTACCTTTCCCCTAATCCACAAAGACTTTGTTTGTCTTTGTGAGAACAGGGGCAAAACAAAGCAATGATTGTTATTATTAGTATCTTTATTTTTTTCATTGGATATATTCTTATCTCAATGGAGCAAATGACCAAAGTGAGCAAAACTTCGGTGAGCCTGTTATTAGGAGTGTCGTTATGGATACTTGCGCTATGTACTCATCAGGGACATGTAGCTGATGTATTGGCTGAGTCAGCGACTGATATATTTGGATTAATTGTATTTCTACTTTCGGCGATGACGTTGGTGGAAATTCTAACGCATTATGGTTTATTTGATGTTTTGTATGAACGATTATTGAAGCTTCATATTCATGACAAAGCACAGTTTTGGATTTTAACTATTCTTGCATTTATTTTTTCTTCCTTTCTTGATAACCTTACGACCACCATTATTTTTATTCAAATCGCGAGCAGATTTTTTAAGGGATCTAATTTAATGAGAGCTGGAGTTGCGATTGTCATTGCTGCTAACGCAGGAGGAGCGTTTTCTCCTATAGGAGATGTCACGACCACCATGTTGTGGTTAGCGCAAAAATTTAATCCGTTTGAAGTTTTTTCACAAGTATTTTTGCTATCGGTATCAGTACTATTAATAAGTAATTTTTGGATTGGGAGATTTATTATTCAAAACACCAAAGATATTTCTGATAATCGGTCAATAATTACAAAATCTGAATGGATTATTATTGCATTGTGTTTATTATCTTTCACTTTTCCTCTGGCTATGACTTCGTTTCATTTACCACCATATTTCGGTCTTTTATTTGGACTTGGATTGGTTTGGCTCGCTGTTGATATATTTCGAATTCGAAATTCAAGAAGTACAAAACTCGCTATGTCCATCGAGAAATTTTTTCAAAAAACTGATATTGCCAGTCTTTATTTTTTCATCGGTATTTTAATAGCAATCGGCGCGTTGCGATATTTAGGCGTTCTTGATACGTTATCGAGTATCATATTTGGGTTATCTCCATCATACATGCGTATTGTTATCGGAAATATCGCCATTGGTGGGTTATCTGCTGTATTTGATAATATACCGCTAACTGCTGTTGCCATTGATATCGTAAAAACCGATGTTACTGCATTTTGGACATTACTTGCTTACACGGTTGGTGTTGGAGGGTCGCTTTTTGTTATCGGATCAGCACCTGGGATTATCGCTATGACGCTTCTTAAGGATTTAACGTTTGGCATGTATATGCGTATTGGCACACTCCCTGTGCTTGTCGGATATATCGTTGGCATTGTTGTCTGGTACATGCAGTTTTATATAAGTGGCGGAAGATTGTAATGTTACTTAGTTGTTTGCTGCTAAATAGTTTGTCGCAACTTCTTGCATTTGATGTATCGCATGTTGTGGTGTCATTCCTCGAATCACACAGAGTTGGATGAATGGATTATCTGTCAATTGATGATTCACTGGATTAATTTCTCTTCCATACAGTAATGCTGCAATTGGTAAACCATTTCTTGTACACTTCTCTGAAATTATGAGTTTCATTGCTTCATTTTCTTCATAGTTTGTATGTTTTGTAGGAACTGTAGTATGGAGTATACGAGATAAGTAAGTGAGTTCATTATTCTCATAAGGAGCAAAATGGTATTGAGTCAAAAATACCATAGTTCCAAGTGGCGTTTGTCGTTGAAATAATCCAATGATTGCGTCTGTTTTTGCTCTGTCGCTTGTTCCTTCGAACGTGAATCGATTAATTCCATTTTTTGGCTCAATATTCACAAATTCCATTAATTTGACATGAATATTTTGTATTGAATTTTCTGGGGACATACACGTTTAATTTTTTCTTTTTTTGAGGGCAGCAAGTTCTGGTAGTGTCATCGCAACAAGAATGAGTATACCACCGATTGATGTTGATACGGTGATGTGTTCATTGTAAATAATATATGCAAGGAGTGTTGCAATTGGAATTTCAGCAAGCATAATTAAACTGCCTATTTGCGCTTCTACTTTTTTGAATCCAAAAACAATAAGTTGTCCCGTGATGATGAAGCACGCGCCATAGAAAAAACTTGCGATCCATGGTTGTGTCATTTGTGGCATGGTCCATGGTTCATGGAAAATGATTGATAAAATTGTATAGAGGAAAAATGGAATGACGAGGTCAAGAAATGTTAATTGGCTCGATGGATATTCTTTTACTTTTTTGATGATGATAAACCAACCAGAGCAAAGTGCTCCAGCAAGAATAGCTGAAAAAACGAGAAGAGGAGCAACATGAGTGAGGTTGAGTGCATAGATAAAAGAAAGACCAGTGAGCGCAAGTATAAATGCGAGCCATTTAATAGGAGTAATTTTTTCTTGGAAAAATAATCTTCCTAAAAAATAACCGCCAATCGTGTTGGTTGCATAATATAAAAAATATGCCATGCCGATTGCCATATTATTCATGGTATAGAAAAATAACAAAAATGAAGCAGAACCCATGAGCGCTCGCATACAGACAATACTCCATGCATACGGAGTCATTTTTTCCCAAGATCCCTTTTTATTTTGCAATAGTATAATCGTACCGAGAAGAATTGCTGCAAAAAGATTTCGCGTGGCGTTTTGATAAAAAAGAGGAATGCTAAATCCGACAATGCGAGCAAGTATTCCGAAGCCTGCGTAGACAATAGTAGCGGCAAGTATGCTGAGTGATCCGAGTAGTTTATGATTCATGTTGTATCCGGATTATATCCAGTGTTGTTTCATGAATATATAGATTGCTCCGATGCTGAATGCAATAATGGAAAAAAGAATAACGATAAATGCAAGTGGGTGTGTAGCAAATGGTAGCGTAACATTCATCCCGTAAAAACTGGTGATAATCATAGGAATGGTGAGTACGATGGTTAGCGCTGTGAAGAATTTAATGACACGGTTTAAATTATTTGTCATGACGGTCGAGTATGCTTCTCGAATATTTTGCACTTGTCGTAGGCTACTTTTTGAGAGATCAATGAGTTGTCCTGTGGAGAGAAAAAGATCCTCTGTCAAATCTTGGTCCATTTCTTTTTTGATAAATCGTTTGTTTGCATTTACAGTTTTAAGTAATGTGTTTGTTTGAATGATAGCGTTCAAGAATTCATTGAGAATTTGTTCATATACCACCATGGCGACGATATCTCTGTTTTCAATGCGATCAATGTTAAATGTTTTCGAAGCAGTGAGTTTATTGATTTTTGAAATTGCGTTATAGTACTGGTTTACAATTTCGTTGAAAAATTGGATGAATAATCCGAGTGGTGTTTCTTGTTGTGTTTTTTCATTGGCTAAGACTTTTGTAAATATTGGAAGGTCAGTAAGAGCTATTGAAAAAACTGCGAGCGGGTGCAAAATAAATAGAACAGGAAGTGTAGTATATGTATCGTTTTGCAGGATTGGTACCCGTGTATACATGTATGCACAGTTTTCCTCTTCTTCAAATCGTGGTACCTCATTTGCATCAAGTGCATCTTGGAGATGTCCAAGTTCTAAATCAAATGTTTTTGCAAGTGATATGAGTTCTTTTTCTGATGGGTTAATTACCTTTACCCAAGAATTTTTATGGAATGACGTTGTCTTCCGAAGGGATCGCGTTTCTTCAATTTGATAATACGTAATCATAGATTTTATTATACATGAAAGACAACGCTCTATTTAGTTGGTGAGGCACGTTGCTGCAGCAACAGTATCTGATTTATCCGTAAATCGCATCAATATCACGCCTGATGTAGCGCGTCCCAATCTTGGTGTTGATGCAATCGGGAGTTTTACCACCTGTCCTTTGACAGAGGTAATAATGATAGATTCCGTATCAGATGGAACAATTTGAGATACAACGACTTTGCCTGTTTTGTCTTTCACTTCTGCAACTTTTATTCCTTGGCCACCGCGTCGCTGTTTTGGAAATCCGGAAATTGCAGTCTTTTTCCCAATACCCTTCTCCATAATTGTTAAGAAATCATGGGATTTGTTTTCGTTTGTGATGACATCCATGCTGACAAGATAATCACTGCCTTTAAGGAGAATTCCACGAACTCCCATAGTATCTCTTCCTGTTGCTCGTACCTCTTCCTCATTAAACCTGATGGATTTTCCTTCGTGTGTGACAAGAAGAATTTCATTGTCTCCATTTGTGAGCTTCACCCATTCGAGCTCATCTCCTGCTTCAAGTTTGATAGCAACGAGTCCATTCCGACGGATATTTTCATATTCTGTGAGTTTCGATTTTTTGATGACACCTTTTTTGGTTGCCATGATGATAAACTTTACACCTTTTTCTTTTTGTAGCTTGGAATCAAGGGTGTAGGTCAACATGGATGTGACTTTTTCGCCGGATTCAATGTTGATGACATTCACGATTGCTTGTCCTTTTGCTTGTCGACTGGCTTCTGGCAAGTCCCATGCACGTACTTGATAGACTTTCCCCTTTTCAGTAAAGAATAATAAATTATCGTGCGTTTGAGCGGAGACCACCATATCGATGGCATCTTCTTCTTTTGTTGTCATGCCGATGACACCTTTTCCGCCTCGCTCTTGTGTCTTAAATGATGTTGGAGGGACACGTTTAATGTATCCTGATGTGCTCATTGTAATGATTGTGTCTTCATTTGGAATGAGCTGTTCTTCACTAAATTCACCGACTTTGCTTTTATAGACTTTTGTTCGTCTGTTGTCGCCGAATTTTTCTTTGAGTTTCAAAAGTTCATCCCCAATGACTTTAAATATTTTTTCTGGGTGTTCCAAAAGATCATTGAGATACGCAATGGTTTCTCGAAGCATGGCCAGTTCGTCTTCAATTTTTTCTCGTTCCAGTGCCGCGAGTTTTCGAAGCTGCATATCCAAAATGGCGACGGCTTGAATTTCTGACAACTTAAATCTGGTCATCAATTTTGTTTTTGCTTCATCTGCGTCTTTGCTTTTTTTGATAATGGCAATTACTTCATCAATGTGATCAACGGCAATTTTGAGTCCTTCGAGGATATGTTCTCGTTTCTTCGCTTCCAAAAGTTCAAATTCACTCCGTCTTCGGATGACGAATTGGCGATGTTTTAGATATTCTTCAAGAATAAGTTTCAGGGTACAGGTCTGTGGTGTACCGTCGACGATTGCCACCATATTGACGGGAAACGTGGTCTGCAAATCAGTGTATTTATATAAGTTGTTGAGTACCTGTTTTGGATGTGCATCACGCTTCAGTTCGACGACTACTCGGATGCCATGTCTGTCTGATTCATCGCGAAGATCCGAAATACCATCAATTTTTTTGTCCTTCACAAGGTCCGCAATCTTCACAACAAGGTTTGCCTTGTTTACCTGATAGGGAAGTTCTGTGATAGAAATAGCGGATTTCCCCTGTCCGATTTCTTCAATTTCTGCTTTTCCTCGCATGACAATTTTCCCTTTTCCCGTCCCATAGGCAGATTTAATTTCATTAATATCATAAATTGCACCTGCTGTTGGAAAATCTGGTCCTTGGACAAATTCCATAAGTTCATCAAGCGTCGTGTTAAAGGAATATTCCGGTGTCTCGTGACTTTTTTCTTTGCCTTTCACAATGGTTATTTTTTTTACCATGTATTCCAATGCATCGATGATTTCTGATAAGTTATGCGGTGGAATTTTTGTTGCCATACCGACGGCGATACCTTCAGAACCCATGAGTAAAAGATTTGGTAACTTTGCCGGTAAATACACAGGCTCCTTCGTAGATCCGTCAAAGTTTGGAATGAAATCAACGGTATCTTTATCGATATCGAGCATCATTTCTCCAGCAATTGCCGACATCCGGCATTCCGTGTACCGCATAGCAGCAGCGGGATCACCATCTATGGAACCGAAATTTCCCTGCCCATCAACGAGTTGGTATCGCATGGAAAAATCTTGTGCAAGTCGAACGATTGCTTCATAGACGGATGAATCGCCATGTGGATGATATTTCCCCAAGACTTCTCCGACCACAGACGCACTTTTTTTGTATTTTGCACTGTGGGAAAGTCCTGTTGTGTGCATCGCGTACAGAATACGCCTGTGTACTGGCTTCATACCGTCACGAACATCTGGAAGTGCGCGTGACACGATGACAGACATAGCGTAGTCAAGATACGACTTCTGCATTTCTGTCACGACTTCCGATTGTATGATTTTCCCGATGTTCATAATACGTTATCCTCTCACGTTTTCCAACTTCTAAATTCTATATTCTTTATTCCAGATTTTATATTCTCCGTTACTTCCCGATGAATTGGATCACGAAGGGGGCGACTAATAGTGCCACCACCTGTACGATTTTCATCATTGGATTTAATGCTGGACCAGCGGTATCCTTGAGCGGATCTCCGACGGTATCACCGACAACTGCAGCTTTATGTGTGTCGCTGCCTTTGCCTCCGAAATTGCCATCCTCAACATATTTCTTTGCGTTGTCCCACGCTCCTCCTGTGTTGCACATGAAAAATGCAAGCATGAGTCCGACAACAACAACTCCTCCTAAGAATCCTCCTAAAGCTTGTGCTCCGAGAAGACCTGCGGCAATTGGCATCACGACAACCATAAGTGCCGGAATGACCAACTCACGCTGTGCTGCAGCCGTAACGATGGCAACAGCTCGGGAATAATCAGGAAGTGCTTTTCCTTCCATGATTCCTTTGATTTCTTTAAATTGTCGTCTCACTTCCTCAACCACTTCAAATGCTGCTCGTCCCACTGAATTAATGAGTCTTGAGCTAAACAAAAATGGGAGCGCTCCTCCAAGAAGTACTCCGACGAATACTTTTGGATTGGCAATATCGATGGTTGTCAGCCCTGTTGCTTCAAAGTATGTCGCAAACAAGGAACACGCGGCCACAGCTGCGGATCCCACTGCAAAACCTTTTGTTAGAGCTTTCGTTGTGTTTCCGACTGCGTCTAAGTTTCCTGTCACAACAGGTGCTTTTCCTTTGAGTCCTGCCATTTCGACCATGCCTTGGGCATTGTCAGAAATTGGGCCGAAGGTATCAAGAGCCATAATGATACCAGTTGTTGCAAGCATTCCCATACCAACCAAGGAAATACCATAGAATCCAAATATTGCATATCCTGCATAGATGGATGCGGCAACAACGAGCACAGAAACAAATGTTGATTCCATACCATAACCAAGTCCTGCGATGATATTGGTTCCTGCACCAGTTCTGGATGCTTTGGCAATTCCCACGACTGGTTTTTCTCCTGGTCCTGTGTAGAATTTTGTGATTAACAACAGAGCCACCATAGCAACGATACCCATGACTGCTGCGTATCCTGCTCGTGGTTCATTGAGTAAAAACACTGCAAGTCCCATGAAAATAATGACGGCTGCAACTGCAGATACCATAAATCCGCGAATAAGCGGTTTGATAGGATCTTCTTTGTCGTTTTTTGCTTTTACGAAAAATGATCCTAAAATGGAGGTTAATACTGCTCCGGATCTTGCAAGAAGTGGAAATACCACACCTTTGAGTCCAAACAAGTTTCCTCCTAAAATCATAGCGGCAACGATGGTGAGTGCGTATGATTCAAAGACGTCTGCTGCCATACCTGCACAGTCTCCGACGTTGTCTCCCACATTATCTGCAATCGTTGCTGGATTTCTTGGATCATCTTCTGGAATTCCTTTTTCTACTTTTCCAACAAGATCAGCTCCGACGTCAGCTGCTTTTGTGAAGATTCCGCCGCCGACCCTCATGAACAGTGCTAATAGTGCTGCTCCAAAACCATATCCAACAAGGACGTTTGTTGCTGATTTTGCAACTGCGTCAGCGCCTTGCCCGATGAATGAAAAATATGACCACATGTAGACGAGAGAAACACCCAAAAGTCCAAGTCCGACAACAAGCATTCCGTTGACGGTTCCTGCGCCGAATGCGACACGAAGTGCAGGATTGAGGCCTTTGATGGCTGCGTTTGCAGTTCTGACATTTGCTTTGACTGCTACCCACATGCCAACATAGCCGATGATGGCGGAAAATGCTGCACCAAGGACAAATGTTGCTGCCATACCCGTACCCAGTGTGAGCGCGATAATGATGGCAAGGACGATAATGAATGGAATAACGACTTTAAATTGTTTGGCAAGATATGCCATGGCACCGTCTGCAACGGCTTTCCCAATTTGCTTTAACTTATCTGAACCCTCTTCTTCTTTGAGCGTTCGTTTTACCAAAAATGCTCCATAAATAAGAGCAATGAGAGCAGTTGCTGGGGCAGTGAAAAGAGCAATTAACTGTATATCCATAATTCTCCTTAAAAATTTTTATACGAACAATTCCTTTGTTTGTGACCTACCTATTATATAAATACTATTCCTAAATATCTAATGTTGTCCCACTTCGCGGTTACGCTACGCGGGACTTCGAGCGTTTTTACTATATATCTAATGTAGCGCTCTTCGCATGGGTCTGTATAAATCTCTTGCGCGGCGGTACTTCATCACCCATTAACATAGTAAATACCTGATCTGCCATTGCAGCATCTGCAATGGTTGCTTGTCGCATAATTCTGTTTTCTGGATTCATGGTCGTTTCCCACAGTTGTTCTGGATTCATTTCTCCGAGACCCTTATAGCGTTGGATGTTTGCTGCACCTTTAATTTCACTTGCATGACTTTTCAGAATTTGATCCCGTTCTTCGTCGGAGTATGCATAAAACATTTTTTTCGCAAAACTTATTTTAAATAGTGGTGGTTGAGCTATATACAAGTGTCCATGTTCGACGATATACGGAAGATGTCGATAAAAAAATGTTAATAAGAGGGTCATGATATGTTCGCCGTCTACATCAGCATCAGTCATGATGACGATTCTGTGATACCGAAGTTTCTCTGGATTTGTGGTATCTCCAATTCCCATGCCACAGGCAATGACAAGTGCTTTAATTTCCTCAGATTCAATCATTTTGTCTAAACGTGCGCGTTCTGTATTAAGAATTTTTCCTCGAAGTGGCAAAATTGCTTGAAATTTTCTGTCTCTCCCTTGTTTTGCACTTCCTCCTGCAGAATCTCCCTCAACGATGAAAAGTTCAGATTGAGTTGCATCTCTACTTTGGCAGTCTGCAAGTTTTCCTGGAAGTGATGCACCTTCAAGCGCACCTTTTCTGATAATTGCATCTTTTGCAGCTTTTGCAGCAAGACGTGCTTTAGCTGCTAAGAATACTTTTTCAAGAATTGCTTTTCCATCAGATGGGTTTTCTTCAAAAAAGGTATCTAATCCTTCTTTCACAGCAGCTTGAACAAACGGTTGTACTTCAGCATTTCCAAGTTTTCCTTTTGTTTGTCCTTCAAATTGCAGATCTTGTGATCCCATCTTCATATAGACGACTGCCGTGAGACCTTCTCGTGTGTCGTCACCGACGATGTTATCAGTGCTATCTTTGGTGACACCGATTTTTTTGGCATAGTCATTGATGGCACGGGTTAACGCCATTCTAAATCCTGTTAAATGTGTTCCTCCTTCAGGAGTTGGGATAATGTTGACGTAAGATTCAACTGTTTCTGAAAAGCTATCATTATATTGCAGTGCAATTTCGATGGTTCCAATAGATTCGATTGTTTTGGTGATATAAATTGGTGTATGCAGCACTTCTTTATTTCTGTTTAATGCTTTCACGAGAGATTGGATACCACCTTCAAAATAGAAGTTTGCTTCTTCACCCGTTCGTTCATCTTTGAGGTAAAACGAAAGTTTTGCGATGAGATAGGCGCGATCACGAACGGTTTTTTTGATTGTATCAAAATTGAGTTCTATCCCCTCTTTAAAAATTTCAGGGTCAGCATAATAGGTGGTGATTGTTCCAGTGTCTGTTGCTTTTCCAATCACTTTGACAGGTGCAACTGGGACTCCTTTTTTATATTGTTGCTCGTACAATTTTCCATCTCTTCGTACTTGCACAATCATGAGTGTAGATAGCGCATTCACAACTGATGCACCTACTCCATGGAGACCTCCTGATACTTTATATGCCTTGCCTTCAAATTTTCCTCCAGCATGGAGTTTTGTCATGACAATTTCAAGTGCGGATGTTTTGTATTTTGGAATGGGGTCAACAGGAATTCCTCGACCATCATCTTTAACTGTCGCGCTACCGTCTTTGTTGATGGTGACCCACACATGATGTGCGAATCCTGCTAAGGCTTCATCAATACAATTATCGATAATTTCATTTAAACAATGATGAACGCCAGCAAGAGAAGTGGTGCCGATATACATGGCTGGTCTTTTTCTGACCGGTTCAAGTCCTTCAAGTACAACGATCTGATCACTATTGTAACTATCTGATTTTGCCATGATACTTTAAGAAAAAACGAGCCTCCAATACGAAGCTCATCACTATTTATTGTATACAATGAGCTTAGCTTTGTCTAGTCGTGAAAGACAAGAAAATATCATCAAGAACTAATTTATATTGCACATTACTTGCGAGTTGTTTTTTTGCTTGCATGAGTTGTTTTTGTATAGACACATAGGTTGTCATTGGCCAAGTGGATTTTGATTTATGTATTGCTTGTATTGCCCCATCAATCCATTGTCCTGCATCGTTTTTGTTTTTCGCGAGTGTGTCAATCGTTGCAATAATACTCCCTTTGTGTATCGTTGGTTGTAAGAGTTGTTTGATTTCATCAAGTAGTGTTTCTTCTTTTTTTGTCAGCTTTGTTGTCGCGTCATTTATTTTAAGTATCTGACATCTGGAAAGGACAGTTGGAAGAAAAGTACTATCTGATTGTGCTTCCATATATATATGCGTGTGGATTGGAGGTTCCTCGAGTGTTTTTAATAACGCGTTCTGTGCTTCTGTTGTTAATAATTCCGCTGATTCGATAACACCTGCAGCGAATGCTGATGATGTTGGCATGAGTTGTAATTGTTTTTGCCAGTTTCTGACGAGTGCAATACCAATCGATGTACTCTCTTCGGTGAGCGTCAGTGGTCGTGTGTCAAAGGTTGTAATACGGTTTTCTGTTAACAGGGAAAAAAGTTTTTTTATTCGTTCCTCTTTTGCGCCGCCGATGATGAGAAATGTATGCATAGTAGTTGATTGTTCCCTTGCAATATATCATAAAACATTCAATAATAAATAAAGGACATGTTTTTCGTATGTTCAAGTGTATTTGTTAAAAGATTTGTATGGCTGCCGCTGCCCAAGAATTATTATCTATATTGATTCGTCAAAATCATTTGACGCAAGCACAGGCTGATGATGCACTGTTACAGTCGATGAGTCTTGGCGAAACGATTGAATCTGTTTTGCTTCGTAAACGACTCGTTTCAGAAGAGGATTTACTTCGTGCGCGTGCTGAAGACCTACAAATACCGTTCGTTGAACTAGCGACGAAAGCGTTTTCTCCAGAACTCATTAATTACATTTCTGAAGCAGTTGCGCGGAAGTATGTGTTACTTCCCTTTGAATATGATGAAAAGACAAATAGGTTGTCTGTTGCCATGGCAAATCCACTTGATGCACAGATTATTGATTTTCTTGAAAAAAAGACAAATAAAACGATCGTCGCTCATATGGCGATGAAAGATGATATTTTAGCGGCAATTAATAATTTATATACACAACACATTGGAGAAGATGTCACAGCAGCGCTCAAAGAAACAGCGCCATCGGAAATTAAAACATATGAAGCTGGGCATTTAAGTGATGTTATTCGTGAAGCACCTATTGCGCAAATTGTTTCTGCAATTCTTGAGCAAGCAATCCGTATTAGAGCCAGCGATGTCCATATCGAGCCGCAGGATGCTGAGACCCGAGTTCGCTATCGTGTTGATGGTATTTTGCAGGAACGTTTGCTTCTTCCTCGACGACTTCACGAAGCAGTGATATCTCGTATAAAAATTTTGGGTGATATGAAAATTGATGAGCGTCGTATCCCGCAAGATGGAAGGTTTAATTTCAAAATGGGTGATGAAGAGGTCGATCTCCGTGTGTCCTCACTCCCTACTGTTTTTGGCGAAAAAATTGTCATGAGACTTCTCAAAAAATCAGGAGGTGTTCCATCACTTCCGGAGCTGGGACTTCGCGGGCTTGCACTTAAGAATTTGGAAACAGCAATCTTGAGGCCACATGGCATTATTTTGGTTACTGGTCCAACTGGTTCTGGAAAAACGACAACGTTATATTCAGTCTTAAGTAAATTGAATAATGCGCGTGTCAATATCATGACACTTGAAGACCCAGTTGAGTATCAGATTGCAGGAGTAAATCAGGTGCAAGTGAATGCTCCAGCAGGTTTGACGTTTGCAACGGGTCTCAGGTCTTTTCTTCGTCAAGATCCAAACATTATTCTTGTAGGAGAAATCCGCGACGAAGAAACAACTGAGCTTGCTGTGCAGGCAGCCCTCACAGGACATTTAGTATTCTCTACCCTTCACACCAATAATGCTGCAGGTGCAATTCCTCGTTTAATTGATCTTGGTGCAGAGCCGTTTCTTATCTCATCTGCGCTCAATGCCGTGGTTGGTCAACGTATTGCGAGAAAATTGTGTACGACCTGTAAAGAAGAATATGTTCCGGATGAACCAGTGCAAAAGGATATTCGTGATGTCTTAGGGAAATTATTACCAACAACAACACCAATAAAACTGTATCGAGGAAAAGGTACAGTTGGCGATACCCCGTGTTCGACGTGTAGTGGCACGGGATATAATGGCAGACTTGGTGTATTTGAGGTGTTCACCGTTACGGACGCAATTAGCAAATTGACCTTATCGCGTGCAACAATGAAAGATGTGGAAAATCAAGCAGTGTCTGAGGGAATGATTACAATGAAACAAGATGGATATATGAAGGCATTGGAAGGAGCAACATCTATTGAAGAGGTGTTGCGTGTAGCACAAGACTAAGTATTGACGGAGGGAAATATATGAACATGGTGGAATTATTTGCAGAAGCAGCTCGAATGAACGCGTCGGATATTCATATTGTGGTTGGGTATCCTCCGATGCTTCGTGTTTCTGGAAAATTGCAGCATGTGAGCGGACAGGCAATCCTCTCAGAATCGCAGGCAACTGAACTTTTACTTTCGATTTGCTCCGATGAACTGAAAGAATTGTTTTTGACGAACAAAGAAGTTGATTTTTCCCACGTTGCTGTTACTGGTAGGTTCAGAGTAAATTTATATCATCAGCGAGGAAGTGTTGCTGGAGCATTCCGGTATATTCCTGATAAGATTCGTTCCATTGAAGATCTTGGACTTCCTGAAGTCTTACATGATTTTATTAAGCTTCGCCAAGGTCTTATCTTAGTGACTGGTCCAACAGGACAAGGAAAATCGACCACTCTTGCTGCGATGATAGATCGCATTAATCAGACAAAAGCATCTCATATCGTAACCATTGAAGATCCAGTTGAATATATTTATCCCCCTGCTATGTCTATCGTGTCACAGCGGGAGATGCATGGAGACACACATTCGTGGTCTATCGCTCTTCGAAGCGTTCTTCGCGAGGATCCAGATATCGTGCTTATTGGAGAAATGCGCGATTATGAAACGATTGCTGCTGCCATTACGATTGCTGAAACTGGGCATTTAGTGTTGGCAACCTTACATACAAATTCAGCTGCCCAAACAGTTGATCGTATCATCGATGTGTTTCCTGAACATCAACAGATGCAGGTGAGACTGCAATTGTCCAATGTGCTTGAAGGCGTTGTGTCGCAACGTTTGGTTCCTGCAATAAACGGTGGATTGACTGCTGTATGTGAGGTGATGACAGCAACACCTGCTGTTAGATCAATTATTCGCGATGGGAAAACACATCAACTCGACAATATAATTCAAACATCTTCAGAGTTTAGCATGATGACGCTCGAAGCATCGCTTGCCAAGGCAGTTAATGAAGGGAAAATTAGTGTGGATGTGGCAACCGCATACGCACTTCGACCAGAAGATATTGGACGACTATTAAAACGGACGTAATAAAGGGTATGGCATTTTTTAAATATAAAGCATTTACTTCTGATGGAAAATCAACCGCTGGATTTGTAGAGGCCGGCAGTCAAGATTTGGCAGTAAAACTCTTAAAAGATAAGCAGTTATTCGTTGTGTCACTGACACAGACACAGGAAAAAGCACTCTCCTCTGCACTCACTAAAATGCAGAAAATTAGTTTTTCTGATATTGTCAATTTTACGCGTCAATTATCTACCATGGTTATGTCAGGATTATCTATTCCTGATGCGTTATATATTTTGAAGGCACAATCGCCAAATCCGATGCTTGTGACTGTGTTGTCTGATGTAGAACGAGGTATTGTAGGGGGTGGTAATTTAGGTGATGCACTTTCCAAATATCCGCAATATTTTTCTAATATTTATATATCCTTGGTACGAGCAGGAGAAGCATCCGGTCAACTTGATAAAGTGTTGTTGCAACTTGCTGACACCCTTGAAGGACAACGCGAATTTCGAAGTAAAGTCGTCGGTGCACTTATATATCCTGCCGTCATCGTCGTTGGTATGGTTGCTGTTGTCATCATCATGATGATTGTTGTTATGCCAAAGCTTACTGACTTGTATAAAGATTTTGGTATTGAGCTTCCGTGGTCAACAAAACTTCTGATTGGTATGTCAAATTTCTTTATTCATCAGTGGTGGTTGATGCTTCTTATTATCGCTGGCGTCGTCGTTCTGTTTAGCAGATGGAAAAAAACGGAAAGCGGACGATACATTCTTGATGCATTAATATTAAAGCTTCCCTTGTATGGTCCGTTGTCACAAAAGTTGATACTTGTCGAGTTTACTCGCACGCTTGCTATGTTAATTGGATCTGGTATTCATATTTTGGATGCGTTACGTATTTTGAAAGGATCCTTAAATAATGTGTTGTTTCAAATGGCAATTGAAGATATCGCGAAAAAAGTTGAAAAAGGCTTTCCGCTCGGTGATATGTTTGCCTCGCATAAAGAATTTCCTCCCATTGTGTCGCAAATGGTGAAAGTTGGAGAAGAAACGGGAAAATTAGATGAGACACTCCTTAAGATTTCAAAGTATTTTCAAGTTGAGACAGAGGGTATTGTCAAAGGCCTTACCACTGCTATGGAGCCAATCATTATGGTGGTCTTGGGCGTTGGTGTCGGATTTATCGTCATATCCGTTATTACGCCTATTTATAGTTTGACATCGCAGTTTAAATAATACGAGTAACCATGATTGACAATCGCGCGTACACTCCTATACAGTAATATTAGAAGTATTTTTTAAGATTGGAGGTGATAACATGAGAAAAATAACTTTACGCAAAGGATTTACATTAGTCGAGCTTCTTATCGTTATCGCCTTGTTGGGCGCGCTCGCCATTGGTCTTATCGGTGCGCTTGATCCATTTGAACAACTCAAAAAAGGAACAGATACCGGTACTCGGGATTTGGTAAATCAAGTCCAGACCGCGGTGTTACGATATAACGCTACGACTAACAGAATGCCATGGGCAGATTGGGATACGACAGATATTGCAGCAACTGCATTATCAGATGCATCATTTGATGATGCTATTCAAGCGCTTATGGATTCCGGAGAAATGAAAACAAATTTCAATGAAATTTATTCAAACGCGAAAGCAAAGGTGTTTGTCACCTATTTGCATCCAGATGTTGATCAATCATTGACAGTTCGGGTATGTTATATGCCTGATTCAAAGTCATTCCAAGTTGATCCGAATACGAAATACAATCAGGATGGAACAGTGAATGAAGATACAGGAACAGCTGCATGTAAAAGTACAACAGGTGGAACAACCAACTGTTATTGGTGTGTACAATAATGAATTGAAGTTTTTTGTATTATGATAAACCGCGCTTGGGAAACCCGCGCGGTTTATTTTTAGTACACGTTGTAAAGATTAATTTTGTATACTATATCTATGGATCCTGTATGGATTGTTTTATTCGTTCTCGGTATATCAATCGGTTCATTTCTCAATGTGCTTATTGATAGGCTTCCTTTGGGGATTGATGTAGTGAAAGGAAGATCCCACTGTGATTATTGTCACCACCATCTTTCTTGGTTTGAACTTATTCCAATTGTATCTTGGCTTATTCAACTCGGTCGGTCACGGTGTTGTCATAAAAAACTTTCCATACAATATCCTCTTATAGAACTAGTTATCGGTGTAGGATTTGTGTATCTCTATCAGTGGTTTGGAATCAGTGGTATGTCTGTTTCGTTTATTGCAGCAGCAGTCCTTTTTTTTGCATCCGTTGGTATTTTTGTTGTTGATTTGAAAACAGAGTGTATTCCAGAAGTATTTATATATCTAGGATTTGTTTCGGCGATTACTCTTCTCTACCCTTTCGTTATTCCGTGTCTTATCGGTTCATACGCAACGTGTACGATGCTTCTGCATACATATCTTATTCCAGCAAGTATTGGAGCTGGATTCTTTTTCTTGTTATGGTTTTTTTCAAAAGGAAGAGCCATGGGTGATGGCGACATATATGTGGCTGGAATTATTGGTCTGGCGCTTGGATATCCGAAGCTCATCATTGCATATTATGTCGCTTTCTTGACGGGTTCTATAGTGGGTGTCATACTGATTTTAGTGCGTAAAAAAGGGATGAAAAGTCATATTCCCTTTGGTCCATTTTTAATTCTAGGACTGGGAATTGCATCTCTTTACGGCACACAAATACTACGTTGGTGGAGTCAATTATGGTACATATAACAACTCATGCAAAAAAAAGTCTACGGGGTTTTTCCCTTATTGAGTTACTTGTCGTTATTGCACTTATTGGTATATTAACCGCTATTGCTACAGCTTCCTACACAACTATGCAAAAAAAATCTCGTGATAGTCGAAGAATTTCTGATATGAAAGCAATACAGCAAGGATTAGAACAATCGTTTTCCGATACATTTAGTTACCCGACAGGAGTAGGGTGCCTTATAGATGCAACATATTTACCAAATGGATATCCGACTGATCCAAAAACAAAAGTATCCTACAGCGACACAATGACTTGTCCTGATGGAAATACGTATTGTGTGTGTGCAGCGCTCGAAGTTGAAAGTGGAAATGAGCCGCATAATTGTCAGGGAACTGAAGGTGATTTTTTTTGTGTGTATCAGCAACAATAAAGCAAAATGGAAGGATATATGCTATGAAAAAAGGTTTTACGTTAATGGAAATTCTTATTGCTATTGCAATTATTGCAATACTTACAGCTATTGGTATCGTTTCCTACGGAAGTATCAATAAAGGTGCTAGAAACGCAAAACGAAAAAGTGATATTGGACAAATTCAATCAGCGCTTGAGTTATATCGATCGGATTTTGGGTATTATCCTGCAGTAAACACCAGTAGTCTTGATGACGCAACGAATTTAGAGGATGATGTAGATTTTGTTACCTATTTATCAGCTGTCCCAACAGATCCAAGGGGTAACGCATATTTATATCAAGCGATGAGTTTAAATGAAGACCAGTATTATGGATATTGCGTTGCTTCTATGTTAGAGCCAAGTGATTTGGAAGTTGATACTACATGTACCAGTTCACTTCCAAGTGGCTATAATTACGGAAGAAAAAATCCATGAAGAAATCAGGCTTTACGTTGATTGAGCTTATTATTGTTATTACGGTCATTCTTGTGATTTCTGTTGTAACGCTTCTCAATTACAATTCGTATACAGATAAGCAACGGGTAAAGCAAGCAGGATTGACGTTGCGATCAGATCTTCGTTTGGCACAGATAAAAGTAACTTCTGGTCAGAAGCCGTTTGTTTGCGACGCAACATCAACACTTGAAAACTATACTGTCACATTTTCTGACTGTGGTGGCATTGGAGCGTGTTATGAAATACAACCAATTTGTACGCGATTGGGCATCACCGTTGATACAGATGATGAAAAAACGCGAGTTTTTTTGCCAACGGGCGTTAATTTTCAGACGTCGTATGACCCGATATCTTTTTCTCCTGTCACAGGAGTAACTAATCTTACTGTTGATCGATTAATTGTATTAACTGGAGCAGGAATCACTTATACCGTAGTGATTTCTCCTTCAGGAAGTATAAGTGATTATTAACTATGTATCGACAGAAGCATATTGTTTTTGGGCAATCACTTGTAGAATCCGTTATCACGCTTGGAGTTGTTATTTTACTTGTTACTGGTCTTGTCGTAGGGACAACTTCAGCATTGAAATATGCACAAAGTAGTCGAGCAAGAAGCACAGCAACGCAATATGCATCTGAAGGATTAGAACTGGCGCGAAGAGAACGTGATACTAGTTGGTCATCTTTTGCAAGAAATGGAAGCTTTTGCGTTGATGCAACAGGTAGTATTCCATCGGAGCCTTGTTCTTTGCTCGAGAATAAATATTCTCGAACAGTCACGTATGACTTTGATGATGCAGCCGAGTCAGTTGCTGTCACATCAGTTGTATCATGGCCAGAAGGAGCAGAAATAAAAGAAATTTCCTTACAAACAACATTAACGAATTGGAAATAGTATGCGTGTGCAAAAAAAATATACTCATGTTGCAAAGTTTGGAGGATTTACTCTTCTTGAATTGTTAGTTTCTGCTGGTGTTCTTTCTCTTGTATCAGTTATCATTGCTCAAGTAGTGTTTACAACAGTTCGTTTGTCTGCAAGAACAGAACAAATGAAAGAAATGAAACAGACGGGTGGCATTGTAATGGATGCTATAAGACGAATGATTCAAAATGCAAAAGAAATTTCGTCTGAATGTGATGGGACACCAAAATCAGAATTAACGATACGTAATATAGACGGCGGTGATACTATTATTTCATGTAAAGAAGATCCTGCATTTACAACATATCGTATTGCTTCGGATAGTTCAGTGTTAGAAACATCTTCATATATTTCAAGTGGAAATGTAGCGCTTGTGACGAGTGCAGGTGTCTCAGGATGTGGACTTACAGATAGTGAAGATGCTGCATTGTCATTTACATGTGTTGATTATAATGCTGTGCAGGTTATGTTTCGATTACGATTACGGAATGTGAATACTGGATTATTTGAGGGAGAATCACAAACATTTCAAGCAACTATATTGAAAAGAAATTAATGTAAGCTGAACTTGCGCGTTTGTTGTGGAAGCACGTATACTAGATATATGAAATATGCGCTTCATCGTGGTCAGGTACTTCTTATTACTGTATTAGTATTAAGTATAGCAATTACGATTGCATTATCTCTTATTGGTCGGGGAATAACTGATGTGTCCATGAGTAGAAACATAGAAGAATCAGCGAGAGCATTTAGTGCGGCGGAAGCAGGTATTGAAGAAGCACTAAAAGGAAATTTTATTACAGAAGCTCGAGAGTATATTTCTGGTGTGAAATATCAATCTTCTTCAACAATTATTGGTGGCACAACTGGTGAATATACACTTCCTGTTACAAACATTGGTGAAGTTGCTTCTATATGGCTTGTTGATCACAAAGAAGATAATACTATTGATGAAACGAGTTATTATCAAGGAACGTCTATTAATGTGTGTTGGACACCGCCAGCAACAGGAACGTCAATCGCTGCAGTTGGAATTGATTTATACTATCGATTTGGAGGTGTCTATATGGTGAAACACGGCGCATATGATCCAGATATTGTTTCAAGACCTTCTACTAGTTTTTTGGGTGTAGATGAAATTAATGGTTCATGTGGGTCAGTAACAGGAGTGTACCGTAAGTCTATTTTACTTCCAGTAGGTACTCCTCTTTTGATTCGTGTTCGTCCATATTATAATCAAACGACCATTACAGTTTCTCCTGTTGGATCGGATATTACTTTACCTAAACAAGGTGTTGAAATTGTTTCTACAGGTACAACTGATGGTGGAGTGACTAGAAAGATTGTTGTGAAAAGACAATATCCATGGCCTGCATCTATTTTTGACTATAGTATATACAGCCAGAATAATTTTACACATTAATAAATTTAAACTGCCTATGGAAAGTTTGCTGGGAATTGATATCGGTTCACATAGTATAAAACTAATTGAGTTAGGTCGTGAAAAAGAGGCTATCACACTCTTATCTGCAGGAAGTGTCCCAACACCGACAAAAGCATTATCATCGAATGTCGCTTCTGATGCTGAAGCTGTTGCGTATGTGATAAAACAGCTTGTGAGAGATACTGGAGCAAAATCAGAAAAGGTTAACATTGCACTTCCAGAATCGCAGGTATTTACCCGTGTTATTGAGGTCCCCCAATTATCAAATCGTGAATTAACGAGCGCCATTCAATGGGAAGCCGAGCAATATATTCCCTTGCCACTTGATCAGGTAAACATGGATTTCACTATTCTTCGGGATGCCAAAACAACCACAAATGGGAAAATGGAAGTATTGTTGATCGCTGCGCCAAAAGTATTGATTGAGCGGTACATGACAATTTTAGAACTCGCAGATTTGACGCCAATGTTTGCTGAAACAGAAGTTGTTGCAAGCTCTCGTGCAATTGCACGTTCTGTTAGTTCGCTTAAGAATGTTGTGTTGATTTCCATTGGTGCACAGACAACTGAGATCACTATTCTTCATGGAAGTGTCATAGCATTTACTCGCTCTATTAGCGCAGGTGGAGAGGCATTGTCACGAGCTCTTTCACAGTCACTTGATTTTACTGTGGTACAAGCCGAAGAATATAAAAAAACATATGGGTTACAGCGAGGGTTGCTTGAGGGAAAACTTGTGACGGCGATGGAACCAATTATGACAACAATACTCAATGAGTTAAAACGTGCTATAGCATACTTCGGAGAAAAATATGCAGCTGATCGAATAGAGGCAATTATTCTTTCTGGAGGAACCGCGAAATTACCGGGAGTTGTCTCGTATATTGCTGAGCAAATTGCGATAGAAACACAGATAGCAAATCCTTGGGTTGGTATACAAAAAGAAGCGCGATTTGCAATCCTTGACGCAGAAGGTCCGACATTTGCTGTTGCAGCTGGGCTTGCAATGCGAATATAAAGAAACGATGTATTATGGAAAATAATCCAATTAATCTTTTTCAATCTCAGGCAGTAGTATCGCCAAAACTTGCTGTTCTTGAGCGCTATCTTCGTGGCGCTCGAACATTTCTTCTCCTTATTGTTGTAGGTGTTGGTGCAATCACACTTATTGTGTATTTAATTTTTTCTCTTCAAAGACGAACGCTTGACGGACAACGTCAAGAATTGTTTGCGAGTGTGAAAGAAAATGTTGTAAAAGAAGCGTTACTTTTGACACTTCGCGCCCGTGTAGCATCATTGAAGAAAATTATGACGTACCAGATATCTATTGCACCATATATTGATACGACACTTCTTATCGCTGCTCCCCCGCGACTTGCTTCGTTTTCACTTGGTGATGGAAATAGTATTCATATTGGTGTGGAAGCCCAAAGTGTTGAAGAAGCCATTTTCATAGTTGAAACAATGATGCAACTTACGAATGATAATAAAATAAAGAATCCAATGATTACCTCTATTCTTTTGAATAAAGATGCGACAGTATCAATTGGGTTTACATATACAGTCATTTTATAATATGCGTATCATACGAAGATTTCTTAGACAATATCAAAGTTTTGTTGTTTCCGGTGTTGTAATTTTATTTTGTATTATTGCACTGTTTGTTGGACTGCTTCCAGGAGTAAGAAAAACAATGCAACTCGTTGCTGAAACACAGACGCTTCGAAAAACAGTGGCAACGTTAACAGAAAAACAGCGAGTATTACAAGAATTAGATATGACAATGCTTACGAATTATTCTCGGGATGCAATTGCAGCAGTTCCTGCTGATAAGTCACTCGGTTCACTATTCTCAACAGTAGATGCCCTTACAGCGAAAGAAAATGTGACAGTTGCTGCAATATCACTTGGCAGTGTCGGTTCTGTTGCATCGGATTCAGCAACTAAATTGTCTTTGGATGAACAAAAAATTGGTGTGCGTATTATTCCATTCTCTATTATCGTTGAAGGCCCAATTGACAAGGTACGGAATGTTGTCGATGAAGCAGTGAAAATTCGAAGATTTTTTCGTGTTCGGAGTTTTGATTTAGTATTTGATACTAAATCAGGGGTGACCAAATCAACATTATCTATGGATGCTTATTATGTGCCCGATCCAAAGACATTAAATAAGGTAACGGATGCACTTACTGCATTAACACCTGATGAAATAGAAATTTTAGATACAGTTTCTGCATTTCCACTTCTTACGCAAGAAACTTCGGAAGGTTCGGAGAATGCAATAATTCAGTCATCACCGGTGACGTCAGACCCGTTTTCGCCGTAAGAGTAAATCTCGGCGAAGCAATTTTGTTTTATTTATCGCTTCTTCCTTTTGCCAGTCTTGTATTTTCCTATGATCACCAGATTTTAATATTTTTGGTACAGGCATTGCTTCAAATATATCTGGTTTTGTATATTGCGGGTATTCAAGAAGATTATCTTCAAATGATTCATTTGAGGTTACGCCTTCCTTTTTTAAGACTCCTGGTATGAGCCTGACCACAGCGTCTGTGATGACCATAGCAGGGAGTTCTCCACACGTAAGGATAAAGTCTCCGAGTGAAATCGTTTCATCCACAAGCGTACGGATTCGTTCATCAATGCCTTCATAGTGACCGCACACAAGTATTATGTGTTCATACGTTGCGAGTCGCTTCGCTTCTTTTTGTTCAAAGGGAATGCCCAGCGGATCCATAAGAATGACTTTATTTGTGCATTCTGGATGGAGCGTTTTTGCATGTCGTATTGCTCGAGCGACTACATCAACGCGTAAAATCATTCCTGCTCCTCCACCATATGGGTGGTCGTCAACGCTTTTATGTTTGTCTGTAGCAAAATCTCTGATTTGTACGTAAGAGATGGAAACGGCTTTTTTCTCAATAGCACGTTTGATGATAGACACGTCAAAGGGACCTTTGAACATGTCGGGAAACAACGTGAGGATGGTTATATACATGCAATGTTATTGTACACCGCGCTTTATGCGGTTTCAGGAACTGGGGATTCCTGAGATACTTCTTCAAATAATTCAATGTCGACATAGCCACCTTGCTTTGCGGCCATCAGTTTAATGAGGTCTCGAAGTGCACGAATGATTCTTCCTTGTTTGCCGATTACTTTTCCCATGTCATCCGGATGGACATGTAAGACGAGAATTTCTCTGGCATTATCTGTTTTGACATCCACAGTAATAGCTTCAGGATGATCAACGATGTTTGAAACAAGAAAAACGAGTGTATCTTGCATGTTATTTGGTTTTTAGGATGTTTTTGACGCCGTCAGTGAGCTGTGCTCCGACGGATACCCAATATTGTAATCGGTCTTCTTTGATCACTAGTGCCGCAGGTTTCACGAGTGGATTGTATGATCCAAGGATCTCAATATTCCGTCCATCACGTCGTTTGCTGTCTTCCATAGCAACGATTCTGTACGTTTTTCGATTCTTTGAACCTGTTTGTGTTAGTTTGATTTTAACCATAGGTGATAGAATATCATATTTTGCCCATCTTCTCAAGCGCATTTAACGCAGCAGCCTGTTCTCCCTCTTGTTTGCTCTTCCCCTGCCCGACTCCGAGGTTTTTTGTTCCGATTGTCGCTTCTATATAAAACATTCGATTATGATCAGGTCCTTCGGTTTTTGTCACCTGATATGTGGGAGATGTTTTTGTTTCTCCTTGGATAATTTCTTGGAGAAGACTTTTGTAGTCCAAATAGGACTTTGATTCCACAATGGTTGTGGTTTTTGGGAATAAATAGGTTTCTAAGAATTTTTTAGCTCCATCAATTCCCTGATCCATAAAGAGCGCACCTAAGAACGCCTCAAATGAATCTGCGAGGAGCGACATGTTGTTCCGTCCACCTGATTCTTCTTCTCCATGACTTAAGAATAGTAAATCGCCAAAGCCAAGTTCGTGTGCTGTTTCTCCGAGTGTTTTTGTTTTTACGAGACTTGATCTAATGTTGGTTAGTGTTCCTTCTGGATAGTCTGGATATAACTCGTACAAAAATCGAGATGTGAGAAACGAAAGAATAGCGTCGCCCAAAAATTCTAATCGTTCATTCGAATGCGTGATGTGTTTTGCTTCATTTAGGTACGAACGATGATAAAACGCATTTTTCAGGAGTTCCTGATTGCTAAATGTTACCTGAATAGTTTTTTGGAGTTCTTCAAAAGTCATACGGATTTGACGAGTGTGCCAAGCACTCCATTGATAAATTTTGCACTGTTTGGATTTCCATACGATTTTGCAAGTTCTATTGCTTCATCAATCACTACTTTGACAGGCGTACTTTTCTGTTCTGTCATTTCATAAATTGCTTGTCTGAGGATTGCAAGATCGATTTTTGCAATTTTGTCGATTGGCCATTCTGGTGCCGCTGTTTCAATCATTGAATCGATGACTGGTAAGTGAGTAAGAATTTCTTGAATATCTTTTTCGTCAGTGAGATTACCGAAGCTATATGCAAATAAACGTTGCATAGCGACGATGCGATGTTGGTGTCTGGGGTCTTGTGCGGTTTTCACAAAATGTCTATCAGGTATCAAGTATCACGTTTTTGTTCGTGATATATGACACATGACAGGTGTTATTTTTTCTTTGCTTTTTTGATTTTCAATTTCTGTACTTCTTTTCCGTTGTAGAATCCGCAACTTTTGCAGATTGCGTGTGGAAGTTTTGGTTTACCGCAGTTTGTACACAATGACATAGCTGTTTTTGACAGCTTGATTGATGCTTGGCGTTTTCCGCCTCGTCTGGTTGAATGTCTTCGTTTTGGTAGTGGTGTCATAGATTAATTATATAGTACACAACGTCAATCTTGTGCAATATCTTGTATTTTACTCTCATTGAGGCGTTCTCTCAAGTAGGAAAATGATTGAAATGTCGGATCGTGTTTGGTGAGGAAGGTGACAACGGCGTCCGCATTCTTGACAATGGTTGCATCGGACAGTGCGGTATATACCATTTCAGGAACGCCATGTTGTCTACTACCAAAGAGATCTCCTTGGCCACGAATTTTCATATCATATTCAGCAAGTTCTGGACCATTATGAACAGTTTCGAGAATTTTTAACCGATTAGTGATTTTTTCATCCGTGCTCTCCGTAAAGAGTAAACAGTATGATTGTTTATCCCCTCGTCCAACCCTGCCTCTCAGTTGATGAAGAGCAGAAAGTCCAAACCGCTCAGCACCTTCAATCATCATAATGGTTGCATTTGGAATATCGATGCCGACTTCAACAACTGGTGTTGAAACGAGAATATTAGTACCCCCTGACCTAAACTGTTCAAGAATTGCTGTTTTTTCTGTCGGTTTCATTCTTCCATGGAGGAGTGCAAGATGAAGATCTTTGTATACATTTGTTTTGAGATACTCAAATTCTTTGGTGGCTGCTTTGACTGTGGTCATGCTTTCGGATTCTTCAATAAACGGACAGACAATAAATGCCGACGCTGTATGGTCTTGTATCTCTTTTTTGATCCACGCATACGCACTCTCCCGTTTTTCTTTTGGTACCACCCATGTTTTTATTGGGAGTCTACCTACGGGCATTGTTTTTAATACAGAAAGTGCAAGATTTCCGTACATGGTAAGTGCAAGTGTCCTAGGAATTGGCGTTGCCGTCATGGTCAATAAATGCGGGGTGAGATCTGATGGTGCTTTGGATCGTAAGAGCGCACGTTGATACACCCCGAAGCGTTGTTGTTCATCAATGACGATGAGTCCGACGTGTGAAAATGAAACAGTCTGTTGTAAGAGTGCGTGTGTGCCGATGAGGATGTCTGTTTTATGTTCTTTTGTGAGATTTTGTTTTGATCCACTCATAATGAGCTCCACAGTAAGCCCGAGTGATGTCAGGAGTGTCGCAATCGTTTGATAATGTTGTTCTGCGAGAATCTGTGTTGGCGCCATGAGAATGGATTGATATCCATTTTTTGCAGCTGTAAACATGGCTGCTGCGGCAACAACCGTTTTTCCACTTCCTACATCCCCTTCCAAAAGACGATTCATAGGAATTGTTTTTTTGAGGTCAGATGCGATTGCATCGATTGCATTTTGTTGATCGGCCGTGAGTTGAAAAGGGAGATTGCTTAAAAATTCATTTTGCAAATTTTTGCTTATGGCGAACGCTGACGCGTGCTTTGTTTCTTCCCACATTCGTTTTTGTTCAAATGACATACATTGCATAAGCACAATTTCATCGAATGCGAGGCGTTTTTCAGCAGCTTCCCCTTCTAAAATGGTCTCAGGAAAATGAACGGTTTGCAAAGCATCCTCAAGTTTTGGGAGTTTGTATTTGATTAGTATTTCTTCGGGTAAATACTCATGAATAAGTGTTGAGTGGTCAGTTAAGAGAGACCAAATGCGGGAACGTAACCATTTTGATGTGACACCTGCAGTTTCAGGATAGATTGGTACAACACGACCCGTGTGCAAATGTGGTGCATCAGTATCAATCAGTTCATACTCTGGTGATTCAATGGCGAGTTTATTGCCGAAAAATCCAACAGTACCCGAAAGTGCAATTGCATCGCTAGCATGGATAATTTTTGGTAAAAAGAGTTGATTAAACCAAATAACGGTAATACTTCCTGTATCATCTGTTACAATCGCCTCCTGTATTTTTTTTCCAGTTTTTGTAAAAATATTTTTTATCTGTTTGACCACTCCATTGACACTGACCGTCACGTTAGGATGTAGTCGATTGATGGTTGTTTTATTTGAAAAATCGTTGTAGCGAAATGGTGTGTGATAGAGAAGATCTCGTACTGTGAGAATCCCGAGGTTCTCTAATTTTTTTGCATACGAAGGTCCAACCCGTGGTACAAATTGTACAGGAGACGCTGCAGTGAGAGTCATGTGATTATCGAATAGTGAGTAATGGAATAAATGATGTTGCAATCAAAGCAATTGATGCAATGACGACAATCACTTTCCATACAGTTTGGTGTTTTCTAAAAAAGTTCATAGGAATTTTATTTGTGAAAAATATTTCTTTCCGATTTTAATTATATCACCATCTTTTACAGTGAGTCCTTCATTTGGTGATTTAAGAACTGTATTGTTAAATTCTACCGCACCCTGTTCAATAAGACGCCTCGCCTCTGATTTACTTTTTGCAACTTCTGTCATAAGTACCAAATTTATAGCTAAACAATTTTCTTCCCCATGTCTGAATATAACTGAAGGAATATACATTGTTGGTTGATTTCTATTGACAACGACATCTATAAAGTTTTTTTCAGCATTTTTTGCAGCTTCTTCATTATTAAATTGCTTTGTTAATTCAAAAGCTAACTGTTTTTTAAATACCATTGGATTATCACCTGAAGTTATCTTAGCTTTTATTTCGTCAATTTCTTCAAGCAAAACATCAGTGAGCAATGTAAAGCATGGTACGATCGCATTGTCGTTTAAGGACATTATTTTTGCGTAAAAATCTTCCGGTCTATCAGTGAGTCCAATGACGTTTCCTTCCGTTTTACCTATTTTTATCCCTTGTGAATCGGTTAAGAGTGGTGTTGTTACAACAAATTTTTCTTTTTGTTTGATATTGTGCATGAGTTTTCGTCCCATCATCATATTAAACATTTGATCAGAGCCACCAATTTCTAGGTCAACATCCATAGCAACGGAATCATACCCTTGCATAAATGGATAGAGAAATTCGTTCATATACACATCCTGCCCCTTTTTGTTTCGTTCCTGAAACATATCTCGTTCCATAACTTGTGCGGCGGTCAGATGATGAGAAAGACTGATGAATTCTGCAGCAGACATTTTACCAAGCCATTCACTGTTGTATTTAATTTCTACTGGATTTTCACCATCAAATCGCAGAATTCGTGCTGCCTGTTCTTTATAGGAAGCGGCGTTTGCAAGTACTTGTTCGTGGGTTAAGACTTTTCGTTCGGAAGATTTTCCTGAGGGGTCGCCGATCATGCCGGTAAAGTCACCAATCAAAAAAATGACGTGGTGACCTAGATCCTGAAATTGTCGCATTTTACGTAAACCTACGGCATGACCAATATGGAGTTGTGATCCCGTTGGATCAAATCCCTGATATAGCCGTAATTTTTTGCCACTCCGAAGTGTTTCTTCAAGTTTTTCTTTTGTCGGGTAGACCTTGTCTACTCCTCGAGTTAATAACGTATCAATAGCATCCATAGTGATACTTTACCATTAAATACGCGTTCTGTGAAGCGATATTTGTCAAATGCTTGCGTTCTTCGTACAATAGTCTGTATGCAGAGAATTTTTTGGGAACGACAACTTCGGAGGCGATTCGGTACGCCACACAATCGGCTTCAAACCCTCAGCATGCTTGCAACATTTGCATTTTTTGCTGTCATTGCAGGTGTTATTTTTGTTGCCGGTCTTTTTGCATGGTATGCGAAAGACCTGCCAAGTCCGGATAAGGTATCTCGTGTTGAAGGTCTTTCAACGGTGGTTCTTGATAGAAACGGCGAAACAGTTTATGACATATATGAAAATGAAAATAGAATTCCCGTCAAATTTGAGGACATGCCAAAGGCACTCAAAGAAGCAACTATTGCGGTTGAAGACAAGGAATTTTATAAACATAAAGGATTATCAACAACTGGACTTCTTCGTGCTATCGTAAATATCTTCGTATTTAGAAACCTTCAAGGAGGATCAACACTCACACAGCAATTAGTGAAAAATGCATTGTTGACGACAGAACAGACATTGCCGCGTAAAATGAAAGAGGCAGTGCTCGCAATTCAAATCGAACGGAAATATTCAAAAGATGAAATTTTGCAGATGTATCTGAACGAAATCCCCTATGGTGGAACAGCTGCGGGTATCGAGGCTGCTTCTTCCTATTATTTTGATAAGCATGCAAAAGATTTGACTGTCGCAGAAAGCGTTATCTTGGCAGGACTTCCACAGTCGCCATCATTGTATTCTCCGTTCATGAATGATGAAAAAGCGTATATTAACAGGGCGCAACATGTTTTACGGCGTATGCGTGAAGATGGTTATATTACTGCGCAACAAGAAACCGATTTAAAAAAAGAAATCGAAAACGTGCAATTTGCATCTGGGAGTGCAGGACTCAATGCTCCACATTTTGTTGAATATATTAAGGAACAACTTATTGAGAAATTTGGTCAAAAAACAGTGGATGCAGGCGGACTTCGTGTAACCACGACCATGGATTTGCCATTGCAGAAAGCAGCACAAACCATTGTGAAAGAAGAAGTTGATAAGGTAAAAAATCTGAAAGTATCAAACGGGGCTGCAATTGTGATCGATCCGAAAACAGGTGAGATTCTCGCGATGGTGGGGTCAAAAGACTACGAAGCAACGGATGCGTCTGGATTTAAATATAATGTGGTCACGCAGGGGCTACGACAGCCAGGATCTACAATGAAGCCAATATCGTATGCAACGGCCCTTAAAAAGGGTTACACAGCCTCTACGCTTCTCATGGATGTGGATACGAAGTATCCGTCAGGAGACACAAAGAAGCCTGAATACAATCCAAAAAATTATGATGGAAAATATCGTGGGCCCATGCAACTTCGTTTTGCACTCGCAAACTCCATTAACACCATTGCTGTAAAAGTGTTGGCACTTGTTGGCGTAAAAGATGTATTAAAAACTGCGTATGACATGGGTATCACTACGCTCGAGCCGACGAATGAAAATGTATCGCGATTTGGTCTTTCCCTTACCTTAGGAGGCGGTGAAGTGAAACTCATTGACATTACGAGTGCGTTTGGCGTGTTTGCCACAGGTGGACTACGTCAAGATCCCGTATCAATATTGAAAGTAGAAGATAGTAAAGGAAAAGTGTTGTTTGAACATAAAGCAGTTGCAGGCAAGCGAGTGTTAGCCGAAGATGTTTCCTACATTATTTCCAGTATTCTTTCTGACAACAATGCACGAAAAGAAACATTTGGAGAACGCTCCTATCTTGTGATTTCAGGGCATACCGTTGCTGTTAAAACAGGAACGACCGATGACAAACGGGATAACTGGACCATTGGCTATTCCCCTTCAATTGTTGCTGGTGTTTGGGTTGGAAATAACGATAATACAGCGATGAATCAGGCGCTTGCCTCAGGTATCACGGGAGCTGCTCCCATTTGGAGTCGCATAATCAAAGAGGCTCTGAAAGATAAAAAAGATGAAGCCTTTATCAAACCATCATCAATCGTTGAAATGGAGATTGATGCGTATGGAGGAGGAACCCCTGTATCAGGTGGGACAACGAGAAAAGAAGTGTATATCAAAGGTACAGAACCGACTGCTCCTGCAAGTATTTATCAGAATGTGAAAATTTCCGCACATGATGGAAATAAGCTTGCAAGCACTGTTGAAATTGTCAGAGGTGAATATCAGACAAAACAATTTGTTGTCTTTAAAGAATCAGATCCTGTGTCAGGAGATGGAAAAAATCGTTGGCAGGAAGGCATCAACGCATGGCTTGCAACACAAACGGACACGAAAATGAAACCACCGACAGAAACGTACAATGGTGGAGATGCATCTGCAATTTCTATCAAAGAACCAGGTGATCACGCACGTGTAGATACCAATGATGTGAAAGTGGTTGTCAAAGCAACGTCATCAAACGGTATTTCAAAAATTGAAGTCTATGTAGACGGAGAAAAGAAGAAAGAATCAGGAAGTGATAATTTTTCTGACACTGTGCAAGTACCAAATGGTTCGTATCGCGCAATCAAAGCAGTGGCAACGGATACAAAAGGAAATAAATCAGAGAGTAGCATTCATATTGGGGTAAACACAGCTTTTGCAGAACCAACTCCTGAACCGACGCCAACTCCTACGCCTTAATTTTTTATGGTCGCGTGATACGTCGTACGCATGTGACGAATGATTTTTTCTCTGACACGCATTGTGTCTTCTTTTGTGAGATTTTTTGAATCGCTTTGATAGGTAATGTGAAATGTCCTGATGTTTTTAAAACTATCAAATAGTGATACCTCTTTGATCATTGGGTCAATCAATTCCATTGTTTTCAACATTGGACCGACGTGCGTGTTATTTGGTACGACAAATGCAAAATCTTCAAAGCTTGCAGGATTTTTTGGAATTGCAGTGTATTGTTTTTGAGTTTTTCGATGTTTCATTAAATTTTTGATGGAAAGCTCTAGGACAGTGACTGGTTTACCAATACCAAAACGTTGTAACAGTTGTGTACTTATCTCCCCCATTTGTCCAAATACTCCAAGTTGGAGAGAACGGCTTTGTTCATAGTAATCATTTGCAGGATCTGTTGTTGTAGGAAATGCAATGCCAAAGAGAGAAAATAGTTGTTCAGCGATGCCTTTTATTTTTGCATATCTAGCTCCTGAGACCGCGACAATCAGTGTTGATTGTTCATCAGGCAAGTCATTTTTCTTGAATGCATACGTCATGGATAATTCAAACAGCTTTAAATCTTGTTCATATGGAATATTTTGTTTGATGGTAAGGAGCATGGATGGTATGAGTGTTGGACGCATATAGACCCAATCACTGGATAATGGGTTCGTTATTTTATAGGTAAGGTCCTTTGGTATTGCACAGTGATCCATGAGTTCATCAGATATCATGGAATAGGTATATGTTTCGGTATATCCCCAATCGGATAATTTTGTTTTTATCAATTGTTCCATGCTAAGAATGGGATCTTCGTACACCGTTGCAGGAGTTTCAGTTTCAGGAAGCTTTCCTTGAATCGTGTGATACCCATAAATACGCGCAAGTTCTTCAATAATATCGACATCGATTGTGATATCTCTTCTATAGCTTGGAGGCGTGAATGTGATCTGTTCATCAGTGACCGTTACTTTTCCACCAAGTGCGGTGAGAATTTGTTTTATTTCTTTGTCAGAAAGATGTGAACCGATATACGTATCAACTTTTTTTCGTTTGACAGTGACTACAGGTGCGCTCCATGGTGAGGCGGAAATGTCAGTAACGGCGCTTGCAACAACACCACCCGTTAATTCCTCCATGAGTTTGATACTCAATGCAAAAACAGGTGTTACGAGTTCTGTGTCGAGATTTTTTTCAAATAACGAGGATGCTTCTGTACGGTGAGCAAGATGCATGGATGTTTTTCGTACGTTACTTGCATTGTAGGTTTGTAAAAATAACACAACACGTTTGGTGGTGTCTGACACAGAAGAATTTTTTCCGCCCATGATGCCACAGAGATCAATAAGATTTCCATCGCCGTCTTCCATGACAACGTCGTTATCTCGTAAGGTGTGTGTTTTTCCATCGAGTGTTGTCACCTGTTCGCCTTTTTTACTTGCGCGAAGTTTCATCACAGACCCATTGATTTTGTTGTAGTCAAACACATGCGCGGGTTGTCCATATGCGTGCATGACATAGTTGGTGATATCAATCACATTGTTGATAGATCTGACGCCAGAAAGTTCTAATGCTTCGGTAAGCCATGTAGGTGATGGTTGTATGGCAACATGATCAAATACGACTGTCATCCATCGTGGATTGAGTTTTGTATCGGTTGTTACATGGAGCGGCAATTCTTTTTTAGCCTGCCCCGCGAAGCCTTGGCGTAGTAGGGGTTTCATTTTATATGGATCATCAATCAGTTCTGCATCGATCCCAAATCGTGGCAATATGACACTCGCCTCTCGAGCAATTCCTATGACTGACATTGCGTCTGGTCGGTTACCCGTTACCTCGATGTCATACACCGTTTCACCATTTACTGTATTTATCCGTTCGATGGAAGGGCCGCAGAGTGACAGATATTCTTTTAATTGTTTTGGCGTCGCATCAGTTTTTAGATATCGTCTGAGCCATTTGTCTGGTACTAAGATATTCATATTAAAATTGTGTTAAAAATCGAACATCATTACTATAGAGCAAACGAATGTCATCAATATTTGTATTAGCTTTCATCATGTATGCGCGTTCGACGCCCCAACCGAACGCAAAGCCATTGTAGACGGTTGTATCGATATTGCCGCTTGTAAGGACGTTGGGATGCACCATACCAGCTCCACCGAGTTCAAGCCACCCTTCTTTACACAACTTACATCCTTTGCCATGACAGATACCGCAAGAAATATCGATTTCAAACGATGGTTCTGTAAATTGAAAATGAAACGGCCGAATGCGGGTCGTCCTATCAGCACCGAAAAAATGTTTTGCAAAATAATCTAAGACACCTTTTAAGTGAGCAATCGATACATTTTTATCAATGTAGAGTCCTTCAAATTGATGAAACATCGGAGTATGCGATACATCAATTTGTCTTCTGTAACATTTGGCGATATTGATCATGCGGATTGGGAGATTTCCTTTTTCCATTTCCCGTACTTGTCCATTTGATGTGTGGGGAATGAGCACCACCTTCTTGGATTTCTCGTTTTTCCCAATGCTATCGATAAAAAATGTTTCCCATTCATCGCGTGCAGGATGGCTTTCTGGCATATTGAGCGACGTAAATGCATACCAATCCCAATCGACTTCTGGATGTCTGACGCGGGTAAAACCAAGTCGATTGAAAATAGAGGTAATTTCTTCAATTGCTTGTGTCACGATATGTGTGTGTCCTGTCGGTGGTCGTTCTCCAGGAATAGTTGTATCAAACCACTCTTCGTTTTTTGCTGTATACGTGGATTGTTGTTTTGTTGCGAGCGCGTTTTCGATTGCTATTTTTACGCCGTTTAAGACTGCGCCAATTTGTTGTTTGTCATCGGGTTTGGCTGTGCGCATGGAAGATGCGAGTTTTAAAAATTCGCTGTTTTTGCCAAGCCACGTTAGCTTCAAAATATCGGGGGTATCAGAACTTTCATTGATTGCACTTACTGCATCTTCCTGCAGTGTTAAAAGAAGTCGGATGACTTGATCCTTTGCGAGTGGTTCGTCTGTTTGTACGATTTTTTTCATACGTGTATGTATCTATTGTACGTTGTCGGTTACTTATCTATCAAGTTATTCTTTTTTCATAACGTACACCCTTCGGGTGTCGTCACTCGTAAGCTGTTTTTCGTTTTAACTCAAAACAGCAACGAATTGACAAAAAAATCCCGCCTATTTGCGGGATTTCATGTACTACTGTTTGACAGCAACATTACTTCCCGCTAGCGGTAGTAAAGATAGCGTCAAACACTTCTGGTTTGTTTACGATAAGATTCGCCATGATTTTTCGATCGATGGCAATATTTGTGGTTTTCATGCTATGCATGAATTTGCTGTAGGAAGTTCCTTTTTGGGCAACAGCATGGGAAATTCTGCTAATCCATGTTGCTCGGAAATTCCGTTTCTTGTTTTTTCGTCCTGCAAATGCATATTCTCCTGCGTGAAGAAATGCCTCTTTTGCAACGCGAACGAGTCGGCGTTTCGTCATTCGATAGCCTTTATTGGCTTCAAATAATTTCTTGTGCTTTGCGTGACTGGTAACTCCTCGTTTTACTCTCATAGTTATTTTAGGTTTCCAAGAACCGTTTCATGTTTTGAATATACTTCAAATTTGTCAGTGCCACTGCTTTATCTTGTCGTCGTTTTCGAGATGAGCTTTTGTTTTGTCTCAAATGCCGTGCTCCCTGAACGCGATGCATGACTTTGCCATTGGCAGTCAATTTAAAGCGTTTTGTTGCAATCTTTCGTGTTTTTACTTTTGGCATAGAGTGTATTATACGGCAATTTTATGTCTGATGCAATGAGTTTATCTGGGGAGGGTCAGACCCTCTCTAGACGGCCTTTTTGTTGGGGACAATCATAGCAGAAAGCACTTTCCCTTCTAAATGTGGTTCACGGACGACTTTAATTTCTTCCATACTGGCTAAAAATCGCTTCATGACCTCAAAACCGAATTCTTTTCGTGTGATTTCTCTTCCTTTAAATATGACGTTAACTTTGATTTGGTTGCCATCTGCAATCCAATCAACTGCCTGTTTGAGGCGGGTATCAAAGTCATGCTGACCGATAAATGGCCTCAATCGCACTTCTTTCAAATCTACATTTTTTTGGCTCTTTTTGCTGTCTCGTTCTTTCTTTTGTTCCTGATACTTAAATTTCTTGAAATCAATGAGTTTTGCAACAGCTGGAACTGCATTTGGAGCAATTTCCACAACATCCATTTCGAGTTCTTTTGCTTTTTGGAGTGCCTCAATCTTTGTGAGAATGCCAATCTGTTTCCCTTCTTCGTCCAATAACCGTAAGGTAGGTGAAATGATTTGGTAATTGATGCGGTAGTGTTTAAATCCTGTATTCACGCGTAATTGTATAAATGCGCTCCAACTCAAGGCGCTTGGTGTCTATTATAGCAAATTCACCTGTCCAAGAGAATATCCAGATTTAATTAATGATCTTTTCATCAATTTCTTTTCGGATATTTGTAATCACTGTTTCGATTGACAGTTCCCCTGCATTTGTTCCTTTTCTATCTCTGACAGTGACGGTAGCATTCTTAACTTCATTGTCTCCAATAACGAGCATGTAGGACACCTTTTGGTGTTGTGCATCACGAATTCGTGATCCTAGGGTTTCTGACCTGTCGTCCAGATTCGCACGAATACCCGCTTTTTTCAATTCATCAAGTACAGTTTTTGCGTAGTCTGCATGGCGTTCTGCAATTGGCAGTACAACAACTTGCACTGGCGTGAGCCATGTTGGAAATGCGCCTGCATAGTGTTCAATGAGAATAGCCATAAAACGTTCTAAGGATCCAAGAGGTGCACGATGAATCATTACTGGTGTTTGTTCTTGTCCATGTTGATCAATATATGTTAATCCAAACCGTTCAGGTAACATGAAATCAATTTGCACTGTTCCGCACTGCCATTCACGACCAAGTGCATCCTTAATCATAAAGTCTGCCTTTGGTCCATAAAAAGCTGCGTCCCCTTCAGAGATGGTATACGACGCACCTGATTGTTTGAGCGCTTCAATAATTTTTTCTTGTGCTTTTTCCCATAAGAGATCGCTACCCAAATATTTTTCTTTTTTTGAGCGAATGCCTAGGCGTACGCGATAATCAGAAAATCCGAATACTTTGTATAATTTTTGAATAAATGCAAATACGGATAAAAATTCATCGACTGTTTGTTCTTGTGTACAAAAAACATGCGCATCATCTTGTGTAAAGGCTCGAACGCGGAGTAGTCCTGATAATTCTCCTGACTGTTCATAGCGGTACACTGATGCAATTTCAGCGATGCGATATGGGAGATCTCGATATGATTTTGGTGTAAATGTAAATGATTGAATATGCATAGGGCATGTCATTGGTTTAACGAGATACTCAACTCCATCAACATCCATTGGTGAATACATTTTTTCTTGATACAGCTCCCAATGACCGCTTTTTTCCCATAATGATTTTTGTCCAATATGCGGACTATATACATGTTGAAATCCAAGTTTTGTTTGTTCATGTACCATGTAATTCTCAATTTCTCGACGAATGATGGAACCGTTTGGAAGCCAGAGTGTTAAACCTTGGCCAACCTCACTATTCATGGTAAAAAGACCTAGCGCTTTTCCGATTTTTCTGTGATCTCGTTTTTTTGCCTCTTCAATCCGTACGAGATAGTCTTCTAATTGTTTTTTTGATGAAAATGCGGTGCCATAAATTCTCGTTAACATTTTGTTTTTTTCGTCTCCATGCCAATACGCGCCCGCAACAGATAACAGTGTAAATGTCTTTATTTCACCTGTTGATTGTACGTGTGGACCGCTGCATAGATCTGCATCAGCATCGCCCATAGAATACACTGATACGTCTTCTCCCCGTTTTTCAATGTCCTCTATCCATTCCAGCTTATATGGATTGTTTGCAAATAGCTTTTTTGCATCACTTGGAGAAATGATTTTCTGTACCATTGGGAGATTAAGATCGATGAGTCGTTGCATTTCTTTTTCGATTTTTGGAAAATCGCTTTCGGAAATTTTTTCGTCTAGATCAAAATCATTGTAGAAACCATCTTCCGTTGCAGGTCCCATCGCTTTTTTTAGCTTTGGGTACAGATTTTGCATTGCCGTATGTAAGACATGTTCAGCCGTATGGCGAAGTGCCCAAAGTTCCTGTTCATTTTTTGGTTTATTTGCTAATTTTTCTTCAAGTATCTGTGACATAGATGCTCCTTATACACAAAAAAGCCACCCTCTGTTGGATTCCGATATTTCGGAAGGTTCCATCCAACGTACGTGTGACTTAATTATTGCACCGTTACGAGGGTGCCTGCGATTCTCTTTGAGGTTAGTGATGTCTCATGCAAACGAGAATATATCTATCATAGTCGAAAATTTTGAAATTATCAATCTTTTAGATTATGCTTTTTTCTTTGGAATGGTAAAAAGATAGACGTGGTGTTCCTCATCTTTTTTCGTACAAGGAATATTAGGAAAAATAAAACTGTTGGAAACAATGCGACTTCCAGGTTTCATTTCTTGTAGCAGTTTTTTTTCTAGTTGTTTCATTCTCCATGGAAGAAGATACACAAAAGCAACATCAGCTGAGCTATAATCTGCGCGCCAGAAATTTTTCCAATACGTTCGTACGGTTTTCCGATGTGGTGAGAAAAGTGCTTTTATATTGGAAAGCAAAACGAGATACGGATTGATTTCCAGTCCGATAGCCGTTGCACCAAGATTACTTGCTTTGAATAACAGTCTGCCATCACCTGAACCTAAGTCAAATATTTTTTCACCCTTTTTTATGCGTGCAAGTTGAATCATGATTTCAGTTACTGCTGTCGTTGATGGTACGTATGGTGCGCCTGTGATAAAAGCCAGCGTCATGTAAAAAAATAAGAGAGCAAAAAGTAGTTGTAAGACGAGAAATAGCATTTGTAACACCATGAAGATAGTATTATCGATTCTTTCTTCTTTGTCGATAGTAGATATATAGGGCGATGATGATAAGCAGAAGTCCAATCAGAATAAACCACCAAGAAATGCTTGGTGCAGTTGTCGTTGTGCCAAGTGTTTGCCCTGTTACTTCAGGATTTACCGTTTCACTTCCTAATACGGATCCTGCAGGTTGGAATCCTTCAGCAGGTCCTGTGGTAGCTCCAGGAGCTCCTTCGATTGCGCCTCCAGTATTCACTTCGTTGGAAAATGCGCTTCTATTGACCACATTGTCATACGCTGCTACCACGACATAATACGTACCTGCGCCGAGTCCTTGAATGGTGTAGGATGTTACGTTGCCGACATGGGCTGCGTAATCATAGACTCCTGGCGTTGTTCCGTACCATACAGAATAATCGACTGCGTCTTCCACTGCATTCCAAGCAAGACTTACTGATCCGACGCCAGTGCCAGTGAGAGCAAGAGTTGGGGCCGCAGGCGCCGTCAGGTCAACGGTCGCGTTTGTAGATGCATCAGCAGTGAATCCTGCTTTATCAACAGCTGTGACTTTTACGTTCCACACACCTTCTGTTAGCGTGTCAGGAATGATGTATTCGCGGGTTGTTTCAGACACAGTTGTTCCCCGTTCACTGACACCATCTTTTTTCCATGTGATGGTGTAATGATCAACTCCTGTATTATCTGTTGCCGCTTCCCATGTCACTTTTACATTTTTACCATTTGATGGATTTGGTGAGACGGATACATTTTGTGGTGCTTTTTCTAGTGCAGTGTTATCCCAAGCGATATTTTTTATTCCGGTTTCTGAATAGTTATTTGCAAGGTCAAGCGCTCGGTAGTACAACACGTGCGCACCTTCAGTTGTTGGTTTAAATGGACTGGTATATGTTATCCATTCACCTGTTTCAGAATTCCATTGATATTCGATTTTGTCGATATGTTCATCCGTTGCCGTGAGGGTTATTTCTGGTTGTGTTTTATACCAGCCGTTTTCGCCATCACCAACTGTCGGATTGATAGAAAGTGCTACCTCAGGAATTGTTTTATCTAAGATGATGGTAATCTCATATGTATTTTCAATGTTTCCTGCATTGTCGATTGCATGCGATTGTATGATGTAACTATCTTCAAGTGGCGTTGTTAAACCAGTGTATTCCCAGTTACCGTCAGAAAATGTTGTATCACGTAGGATTTCGTTTTCTGTATCAATAAATGAGTCACCATCAAAAAATTGTCCTAATGAATTTTGTATGGAGACTTGAACAGCTTGAACACCACTTAACGTATCGCTCGCGGTGCCTTGTATCGAACCATCCCACGCATTCGTATAGATTGTACTTTCAGAATTTGGATTTTCAGGGAATGTAATAATACTTGCTGGTAGTGTGAAGTCAATGTTTGCGCCGTTGGATGTGACAGGTGTTGTATTACAGTTTCCTGCTGTATCACACACATTTGGTGTTACAGAACATGTTTGATTGACTCCTTCAGTCGTGATGTCACATGTTGGATTATTTCCTGAAACGATTCCGTTTGCGTCACTATAGGTAAATGTTGCTGTTTGATTTGTGTTGTACCAGTTAGAAAATGATGTCGATGAAACAGATGTTGGCGCAATGTTATCAATAGTTAATTTTCTCATTAAACTCCAACTTTCATTTCCTGCGACATCAACAGCTTTTACTCGCCAATAAAAAGTGATGTTTTGATTGCCACCAACTGTTCTTGAAGTAGTTTTTAATGTTGTTGAATATATCTTGTTGGTACCGTCACTATTATTATAACTTTCATAGACATAATGATCTGCATCACTGACTAAACTCCATGACTGAATTGGATTACCTTTGACAATCGCGTTATCAACAGGAAGATTGAGCTCAGGACTCGATGGCGGTACTTTGTCAATGTTTGTTATAGTGACAATTTCTGAACTTGTGTTCCCAGCTAAGTCAGTTGCAATGAATGTAAATGATCCATTTTCTGTAAAAGTATGTGATGTCTCATTCAATGACCCTTCATTCGTTGATGCTGTTACTGTGATGTTTTGATTTGTTTGTGTTGTGAGATACGGATGAATGGTTATAACTGGTGCTGTCCAATCAACAATATACGTACAGCTATTATTGACACCTTGCGTACCTCCAAACCAATCTGATTTATTTCCTACATGATCTACTGCTCGGATTTGAACTCCATATGTTCCTTCCAAGGGAATTGTCCACCAAGAAGCGTTGAAGTAGTTGGTAAAGAAATTTCTTATTGGGCCAGTGCTACCGCCTGCATTAAATGAAATATATTCATAGTGATTAAAATCTGATTCTGTATTTGCGTTCCAATAAACATTTAGATGCTTGGTGTTTGTTCTTCCTCCACATGCGATATTTTTGTTGTTATCGGTATCTTTAAAATATATGCCGCTTGGTATTGATGGCGCGTCTTTATCAATATTTGTTATTGTTACTGTTTCAGTAGTTGTATTGCCTGCAGCATCGGTCGCCACAAAATCAAACGAGCCGTTCGTCGTAAATGTATGGGAGTTTTCATTCAGCATTCCTTCATTTGTGGATGCAGTGACTACGATGTTTTGATTTGTTGGAGTTGTGCCATCATATGGACCAATTGTAATTATGGGTGCGATTCGATCAATGGTCATGTTCCATACTTCACTCCATGGACTCGGTGAGCCGTCACTGTTTATTGCCCTAACTTGCCAATAATATGTTCCGTCCGAGGCGCCAGTTGAATGAATTTTTGGTAAAGTGAGATGATTCTGTTCTGCATTTCCATGTAGTATCGAATTCCAAGCGCCGATAAGTGATCCGTTACTATCAACGGAATTTGAATGTGAAGATTGGAATTCATATGTAACGGGTCGCGTGTCATCAACTGCATCCCATTCAAAATAAAAATCATTTGTTGGGATGCTTGTGTTATGTGGCTGACCGTTTACAGGCGCTGGAAGCGTATATGAAACATTAAGCGCGACAAAATTATGATATGTTTTTATCCCATCGAATGATAAAGGTTTACGTCCTGTTGTTTGAAAACGGAGTTCTAAATTATTAATTTTATTAATAGAATTTACGTATTGATTTGGAATTGTTAGTGTAAATAATTTGTCTTTTGACGGCTCATCAATCTTGATGTTGTCTGTTAATGTTTCCCAGTTACTTGTCGTTTGGTTAAAAATTTGAAGTCTGGCTTTATGGGCGAGAACATATGATCCTGGTGCCAGTGCGTCTCTTTGATATTCAAAATTTACTGTAATTGGAGAAGTTACCGTTGCGCCAGTTGGAATATTTGGATTAAATCGAAAATCGATGTATCGGTTATTTTTGTAATCAAACCAGTCCCATTTCCCGTCGCTTGTCATTCGATTGTTATCTGAAGCCGTAAGCAAATTATTTTCGGAGACGCTGACAATTTGCTCTGATCCATCGCTAGAATCCTGTGTTTGATAGACAAAAAAGATCGTCATATGATCGATTTGTTCAGTTGAAACTGACGTATCTGTTTTTGTAACATTTTCTATTATATGTGCAGTTGGAAGTTCTTCGATTTTTTCTGCATATTTAATTGCGACATCTTTATTTTTTGCAGATTCAGGAATTGGAAGAGAAAGCGTATAGCTGAATGTTTCATCCGTCATGTCTGAAGTGATGTCATATGCTTTGTCGGACAATGAACCAGTCTGTTCCATTTGTTCTTGTGTTAATGTAATCTCTTCAATCTTTATATTTCCAGACGGATCTGGAAGTTTTGTAAATGTCAGTACGACGTCATCGTTTTGAGGTGCTTTGTACTCTTTATTCAGTTCTACATTTTCAAACGTCCATTGAGAAGACACCTGTGATAAATCTGTAGAGAGTTGATCTGATGTGGTTGAGTCCTTCGTTGTTTCTACATCAACTGTTGTTTGCGCAGGTGCTTCTGTTTTTGTCTCGGCCGCAATTGTTGCGGAAGCATCTGCTGTCTGTTCGATGTCTTTTTTAAGAGAGTCATTCGTTTCTATTGTGTCTTCTTCATTCGTTTCATTATTATTGACGTCTGTGGTTGAATCATCTTGTGTTTCTTCTTGTTTTGTATCATTTGATTGTTCTTCGTTTATTTGAGTTGTTTCGTCTTCGATAGTTTTGTTTTCGACTGTTGTTGCAGCATTTTCTACGACAATCGATGTGGATGTTGTGTCAGTAGCTGTTTCTTCTGCAAAAACTTTTGAGGTGATAAAAAGGCTGGGAGTGAGAGATTGGAAAATCAGGAGGAACCCTGTAAAAAGAGAAACAGCTTTCTGAAATAACGAACGCCGTTTTTCACAATAAAAATAAACGTACGGCAGTACTTGAGTTAGTTATACATCCGCGTATTGTTATCTGTCAAGTTTTTGTCAGATATTTTGTCAGGAATATTTTTAGAAGAAACAAAAATGGTGCGCGTACATGGATTCGAACCATGGACCTTTGCAATGTGAATGCAACGCTCTAGCCAACTGAGCTATACGCGCAACTCTCCTATTATATGAGATTTGACCAGTGTAAGACAATGTGGGCAATTTATCCGGATTGTGTTGAGGCGGTGCGTTCGCTGGAAAGACCAAACGTTGTTCCATGTTTTTTGTAACTTCCCCAGAAGCCTTTTTGTTTTTTTCTCTTCCCTGTTTCTTTAAACCATGTGAGTCCATCATCAGGATTTGTCGTGAAACTTTTCACTTTTTCAATTATCCGTTCAAGACGGTTTTTGTGATAAATGCCGGTTTGATTACTTGGTTGTTCAATCACCTCTTTTTTAATTGCATTATCGTTTGTTTTCGGTGCAAGTGTCGCAAGTTGTGCACGAAGTTGTCCAATTTCTTGTTCCGTGAGTGATTTATCTTTCGCAGTGAGGGCGCCAAAAATATCTTTTGGAGTAGTCTTTGGGGGTTGTTCAGACTCTAACGTGACAGATTCATTTGGTTGGAGTTCTTCTTGTTTGATGTCGGTTCCAAACATATCCCGAAGCATTGCCTCAGGAAGATTTTGTGTTGTTTCTTGCTGTACGGTGTTTCCCACAGATGCACCAAGCCCTCTCACTGATTCGAGTATGTTGTCAGTACGAAATGGGTTCGGCCGTTTCAGATTTGGTTTGGATTGCCCTTGATTCATATAGCGCCCATAGTATACACCATTTGTGTAACTTGTCTATATGTTTTTGACAGTAGTTTGGACCACAAACGTTAGACGTTTGCGAGCATGTCAATCGTTTTTTGGCGTCTCAAAATCGTTGCAAGGTAATATCGCTGTTTCTCAAGTGATGCCTTTTCTTCTGGTGATTTTGCTGTCTTGATGACGGTATCAATTTCATCATCAGATACCAAAATACCTTCTTTGTCCGCAATGTCCTCGAGCGCAAATTCGAGAGTCAACGTCCTTCGTGCCTGTTCTTCGTATTCGTGTCTAATACCATCTGCGGTTCTTCCGGTAGATGTCAGATATTGTTCGACGGTGAGGCCAAGCTTTTTGGTTTGATCTACGAGGTCAGACAGTAAGTGATTTACCTCTTGATCGATAAGAATTGCGGGTAACGTTGCTTTAATTGCACTTGAAACTGCTGCAAGGAGTTCATCGAGTGTAATTTTCTTTTCTTTCTCTTCATTCTCCTTGGAAGGTTCTTGTCCAGGTACCCAAATTTTGTTTGTCTTTGCTGCTTTTGCTTCGGTTACTGCTTTTTTGTAGTCGCTAAGCACGATTTCCGGTCGTTCACAGGTAATGGCAAGCACTTTCCAGTCACTTCCCTCTTTGGCTTCCGTGAGGGTGATTTTTGGCATCACGACGGGATGGAGTTTTTCTGTTTCAACAGCCTCTGAGTATACTTTTGGAATGATGTGTTGCATCACTTCTTCGTACACTTTGTTCTTGTCGAGCTTTGCTTCAACAGCTTCACGAGGTGCTTTTCCTTTTCGAAATCCAGGGAGTTCTGTTTCTTTGACGAATTCGTCAACGACTTCACTGTAGGTTTTTTGAATATCTTCCCAAGGGATGGAAAGCGTAAGTTCAATGGTTTTGTCTTCGAGACGTTTGAGTTGTGTATTCATAGCGGGAAGTTTACCATAAACAGTTCGAGTTGAAAAGAGTTTTTACTTCACTTCAAGCCCAAGTGGAAGATCTAAGGTCGGCGGATTGATGGTTGTATCACTGACGTTTAATGCGTTGATGGATGCAGAAAGAGATGCAATGGATGTTTCAAGCGTTGTAAATGCGCTTGACGAGGCAATAGAAGATAACGGTTGTCCGATGAGTATCGTTGGTTCGACCGTGGGAGTCGGTTCAGTAGTAACCTGCGTTGTTTTTGGTTTTTGCATCTGAGCACTGAGTAGTCCATAGATACCGCCAAGAAGAATGATGCCAATGCCTAACAGAATCGGTACGAGTTTGGATTTGGGTTTCTCTGTATACGGTTTTTCCACGGATGGCTCTATGACAGGTTGAAACGCCCCATCTTGTGGTGGGGTTGCTATGGCTGTTGATTGTGGTTGTGTTTCTGGATCCATATAGATTAGTTTTGATACCGCAATAAATTCATCAGCTCCTGCATGTAGGATTTTCCTTCAGTTAAGTACTGTTTTGCTTCACCAAGATTTTTTTGAACACCGACAAACATCGTGTTCATATCTGATTCTGTTGAGCCTTTTATCTGACTATTTGCTGTCGTGATTTGTGTCATTTTTTGTTGAAACAAACTTTGTTTGTTATTGATTTGCAAGAGCCACCTGTCAATGGTCCCTTGTTTTTCAGGTGAGAATCCAGAGGCATTTGACTTTGCAAGTGTTTGCAGTGCATTGTAACTAGTCATGAATTCGTTGTTAAGTTTGGCTAGGTCTCCCTGCCCGAGTGCAATGATGGTTTGCCTAATTGAAATTTGTAAAACGAGATAGTGGGATTCCAGTTGTTTTGATACATCGGTTGCATCCGCAAGGGATCCAATCGAGGGAATCAGTGCGGCGTGTGTTTCTAGGAATTTCACTTCGTTTTGGATAAGGGTCTGATATAAATTTTTTTCTGTAGATGACAGACCGGTATTTTCATTGAGCTTTTCGTTTAAGAACAGTAAGTATGATCGAAGTAACTGATCTTGTTGGGAAAGCATTGCTTTCACTGTATCAAGCGCTGTGGTTTCTGAAAGTAACGTTTTGTATTTGAGATACTCGGTTCGGGCAACTTTGAAATTATTTTGTTTTGTGCGATAGAGATCAAATTGATAGAGATAGTCTTTGTAGGCAGTTGCGGAAGTTGCAAATACCTGCCCTGTAGGCAGTAGAAAGAAGAAAGTGAGCAATAAACACAAAAGAGCGGTTTTTCCTCTCATATATTCATGCTACAGGGAATTACCGAGCGGGTCAATAATCCTCTCACCGTACTATTCGCGGTATGAGAGGATTGATGCGTGTCGTAATCTCATAATTGATGGTGCCTGCGTGTTTTGCCATGATATCTGCTGAAACAGTTTTTCCAATAATCGTTACCTCATCTCCCCGTTTGACGTTTTGTATGTTCGTAATGTCTATGCTTGTCATATCCATAGATATGCGTCCAAGAATTTTTGCTTTTTTTCCATGTACAAGGACCTGTCCAATACGAGAAAGTGATCGAGGGAGCCCATGCCAATATCCAATGGGAAGTACTGCAATTGTTGATGGTTGTGTTACCGTTTCGGTTCCGTCGTATCCGATTGCATCATTCTTTTTTACGTGTTTCATCTGTCCAATAATTGTTTTCCAGACTAAGACTGGTTGTAACGGAAACTTTTTTTCAAATTTCTGGCGCATTGTTTCGGATGGCCATAAACCGTAGAGACCTAATCCGATGCGTACCATATCAAAATGTGCATTTGGAAAAGCGATACATCCTGCGGTTGCTGCAGCGTGTTTGATGAGTCCATGAAACCCAGCATTTTCTATGAGTGTGTTTGCATGTTGAAAGCATTGAATTTGTGCGTTTGTGATGTTTGGATTTGCAATGTTTCCTGCAGATGAAAAATGTGTGTAGACACCGGTTGGTTGGATGGTATTTTTGGTTAGCATAGCTAGTACAGTTGGAAGTGCTTCAATGGTAAACCCTTGCCTATGCATGCCCGTATCAATTTTTAGGTGAAATAATGGATGGTGTTTTTTTTTACTTTCGAGTATGACGTCACGCAACATCTCGTCATCTGCCACGGTGAGGGTAATGTTGTATTTGATTGCTTCCTTAAATCGATGACGTGGGGTGTGCCCAAATACAAGAATTGGTGTCTGTATTGCCTGCTTTCTTAATTCCATTGCCTCAGTAAATGAGTCAACACCAAACCAATCAACGGTAGTTTTATGAAGGATATGTGCGATTTCGTGTAGACCATGACCATACGCATTTGACTTGATCACTGCCATGAAAAGCGTTTTTGGTGAGACGGATGAAGAGAATAGTCGATAGTTTTGGATGAGTGCTTGTTTGTTTATTTCAATCCATGTCGAATACTGATGTGTCTTCATAGAAGATACGGTTGGTTTAAGGCAGATGTGATTGGTGCGGAGGACGAATCTTATTTTGAACCGCTCTCCGACAATTACCTAGTGCATTTTACCAGACTGATGGAAGTGTATCAATCGAAGTCCGAGGAGGATTTACATGATTAAAACCTCAC
>Ga0172375_10000442_pt1 | contig 67824 bp, 48 predicted proteins | sample LakKiv1m_FD_114537 | JGI IMG/M metagenome (GOLD analysis project Ga0172375, IMG submission 114537) | Freshwater microbial communities from Kabuno Bay, South-Kivu, Congo - kab_092012_11.1m | ecosystem: Environmental > Aquatic > Freshwater > Lake | place: Democratic Republic of the Congo...
ATACCGCGGTATAAATTCGCTTTCCGAGATTACATGGGATGTTACAATACCGGCGGGCAAAGCCAGGACTTTTGAATATGACTGGTATTACTTTGTCCGGCGCTGATAAGGTGGTGTTATGAAGAAGCAAATCCTGGTTGTAGAAGATGATGCGGCGATCCGCCAGGGAATTGTCGATGCCCTGGAGTTCGCAGGGTACGAAGTGTTCCAGGCAGCCAACGGCAATGACGGCATGCGCATGGCGGTGCGTGTCGGGTATGACCTGCTGCTCCTCGATCTTGTACTGCCAGGACCCGGAGGGCTGGAGATACTTGCCGAGGTGCGGACGTCGCGCCCTGCTGTGCCTGTCATCATCCTCACAGCCCGCGGCGAGGAGGCCGACAGGGTAAAAGGTCTAACGGTGGGCGCGGATGATTACGTTGTAAAACCGTTCAGCGTAAAGGAACTCCTTGCGCGGATCGAGGCGGTCATGCGGCGCTCTGCCGAGCGGGGGTCGGATGTGAAGAAGATCACATTTCCCGGCGGCGCCGCAGACCTTGACCGCCGTGAAATCCGGTTTAAGAACGGCGCTACGGAAGAGCTTTCGGAGCGTGAAGCGGAACTGCTCCGTTATCTTTCCGGCAATGCCGGCCGTGCGATTACCCGGGAAGAACTGCTGAAGCGTGTCTGGCGGATTGATCCGGACAAAATAGAGACAAGGGCGATAGACATGCACGTGGCCCGTTTGCGGGAAAAACTGCATGACGATCCGTCGGAGCCGAAGATCATCACGACGGTACGTAACAAGGGATATATGTTTGCAGTCGTGAAGTCTTAGCATCTTCAGACTTTGCGGACTTTGTGTTAAGAATATGAAGAGAGAAGTTTTCTCCGCCTCGGGCGGATCAACCTGAGGCTGAAACGCGAAGGCCACCAAGGGGAACGCAAAGAAGAGCGCGAAGGAAGAAAACGAACATGAAACCGTGGCAATACTGGATTTCGTTTGTCGTGTGCCTGGCGCTGGTATTTTCGGCTATGGGCTGGGTTACCATGACGGCAGTCAGGCTCGACAAGTCGCAGGCGGAAATCCAGCAGCAGTCGGCTTTTGAAGAAAACGTCCGCCTTGCGCTCTGGCGGATGGAAACGGAAATAGCCCCGATGCTGGCGCAGGAAAGCGCCAGGCCGTACTTTGTCTATGCGCCATTCTATCCGGCGGAACAGGCCTATAACAAGATGTTCGAGGAAATCGACAGCGACGAGGTCATGATTCCATCGCCGCTTCTCACGGAGAAGACTCCGCATGTTGTGCTCCATTTCCAGATAGACCCGGCGTCAAAAATCACCTCACCGCAGGTTCCGGCAAACAGCATGAAGAAACTGTCGGTTTCAGTTTACGATAACGGCAGTGCCATCAAGGCAGATGAGATACAACTCGAACGTTTCAAGAAAGCTGTCAACCCGGCCCAGTTGCTTTCCGCCCTGCCGCCCAGCGGCACAAATATTGCCACCACCACGAATATGCTCTACCTGGCCGAGGCCAACTACCTTCGGAATGCCGCGAATCCGGTTGTAAATAATGAACAGTCCGGTCAGCTCGTTGCCGGTATTAGTCGACTGGACAATGCGGATGTTCAGCAGGCCATGCCGCAGCAGGCAATGAATTCTAGCGCAAATGACTGGCAGATGCGGGCCCAGCAGCAGGTCGAAACACAGTTAAAAGGCCAGAGGTCAAAACCGAGTTTAAGCCTGCAGAAGAAGGTAACCAAGGGAAGGGACAAGGAGCAGATTTCACGTCCAAGGATCCAGGAAGGAATGATGAGCCCGCTATGGCTTGGCGACATGCTGATCCTTGCGCGGCGTGTTACTGTGAACGGCGGCGACTATGTGCAGGGATGCTGGCTTGACTGGCCGGCCGTGAAGAAAGAACTTCTCGACCGGATAAAGGACCTTTTTCCAGGCGCCGATCTTCAGCCGCTCAACGCCCCGGGCAACAGTAATGCCAGCCGGGTACTAGCAGGGCTTCCTGTGCAGCTTATGCCGGGGGGAATGCCTGCCTCCAGGTGGGGCGGCACAACGCCGGTCCAGTTCTCGTTGATCATCGCCTGGTGCTGTGTGCTTGTTGGCGCCCTTGCGGTTGGAGTCCTGATGGCAGGGGCAGTGTCGCTGAGCGAACGGCGCGGGGACTTTGTCTCCGCCGTTACGCATGAGCTGCGCACGCCGCTTACGACTTTCAGGATGTATGCCGAGATGCTTGCCGAGGGAATGGTCACCGACGAGACCAAGCGGCGGCATTACCTTCAGACCCTTTGCGCGGAAAGCAACAGGCTCAGCCACCTTGTTGAGAACGTTCTCTCGTATGCCAGGCTTGAAAGAGGAAAGAAAAACGGGCATGTGGAGAATGTTTCAGTCGACAGCATTGTGGCACGCGCCATCGACAGGCTCAAACAGCGTGCGGAGCAGGCCGGGATGAAAATTGAATGGGAGCCGGCCGGTGATGCGGGAAACGTGGAAGTACGGACGGACATCTCCGCCGTTGAGCAGATACTTTTCAACCTTGTTGACAATGCCTGCAAGTATGCTGTTGTCGCGAAGGACAAGAGGATCCATATTGAAGCTGTTTCCACTGTCGAATCTGTTTTTATCAGGATCAGGGACCACGGCCATGGTATTACGGCGGAGGACGGGCGCCGGCTTTTTAAGCCGTTCTCAAAGTCTGCCAAACACGCGGCGGAGTCCGCGCCCGGCGTAGGGCTGGGCCTGGCGCTCAGCCGGCGTCTCGCACGGCAGATGCATGGAGATTTGAAGCTGGATCCTTCGGCAGCCGGCGGCGCCTGCTTTGAACTTCGCCTTCCGCGCGTGGCCTGATGATATTCCGTTATTTAAAAGTAGGGAATAGAAATGTAGTTTAGAGAAGCGCAGTCGTCTGCGAAAGAAACTGACAACCATTTAAATACCTATTTACGAGGACTCGAGGACTGACCCTTTTTCCGTCGGCAATATTCAATATTGGGTTTGTTCTTAATCGCGTTGCAGCCAGTCGCGCAGTGGTGTATATTCCTCCCGTCCCTGGTTGGTCGAAAGTCAACGTGTCTGGCATAACTGAAAAGGAGAACACCCATGTCCAGGCTGTATTCTGTCTTCGCGGTATTGCTTGTTACCGTGCTTCTAACCGGTTGCGCGACGAAGAACATCTACGTTCGCTCCATGGGATCAGTCCGGAACGGCGGATTAAACCGTACATGGAAGGACCAAGTACCAGACATCCGCACGCCTGACGACGCAGTCCGCCTGTTGAACCCCGGTGAGAGCATCATGTTCGTTGACTCGGATTCCTCAACCGCTATCGTTCATGCCAGCTATCCAACATGTCTCAACTTCGAAGAAGTAAAGTATCTCAGCGACAAACAGGAAGCGGAAATCAGGAGGATCGAACGCGAACGTGAGCGCGAGCGCGAAAGAAACAAGAAAAGTAGTTCAAAACCCTCGCCAAAGCCTCCCGTCAAGGCCTCCGGCCCCAAGCCGGTCGCCAGGGAATTCTACACGCCTCCCGAGAATACGCTGAAACTGCACTTCGAAAGCGACTTCCTTTCCCCCTACCACCTTGCCGCCGGGGTACTGGAATTCAGGACTTTATCGCCTTTCAACAGCAAGAAGCTGCACACGATGCCCGGAAAAAATTCAGCCTACGACTCATACTGCCCTTTCTCATATGTTGTAGGTGAAGGTTACAAGAACGTTCCGAGCTGCAATACAATCGTGCTGCGCTTCGAGAACGAGACCGGTACCAGCCTTTCTTACACAAATACAGCGGTTAGAAAGTGGTTTGTCCTGCGAAATGAAGGACGGAAGAGTGTAATCGGCGACATCACGATTGTTGACCATCCCCCGGCCGGTGTTCGCTTTGTGGAATGCCATTCGGCTTATGTGGCGTCACGCAAGTGGAGTTACTTCCAGGTTCCTGTACTTGGGCCGCTTGTCGGAATGCTTGGCGGCATGATTGCAGGCAACATTTATAATGACGTTGCCCACCCCCTGCATTACCGCGTCCTGAAAGACTACACAGCGGATACGGCTATCGAAATTGATCCGTCCGATGCTGCGGTAATTAGGATACCGGGCGTGAAGATTCCGCCGAAGAAGGCACTTGCAGTCGGTATTACCTGCGACGTAGCCGAAGCCGTAAAGAATATCCCCGCGAAACCGCAAAACAGCACATTCTACAAATATCCGGCAAGGTAGAATGCTGCGCACAGTTAACAATGAATAGTGATCAGTCCTGACGGGATAACGTGCTGGTTCGGTTTCCGTCTCGTCTTCTTCGTCTTTAGGGGTCTTTAGTCTTTAGGGTCATTTAATCTTTAGGGTCAGTCCTCTTATTTAATAATTGACCTGTCCTGTGCGGAGGGATAAGGTGTGAGAAATGCCGAGGAAACCAAGAGTTGAATATACAGGTGCGGTGTACCACGTAATGAGTCGAGGTGACCGTGGAGGACGGATTTTTCGAGACAAGCTGGATTATGAATTGTTTCTTGTAAGGCTTGCTGAAGTTTGCCGCCGTTCTGGATGGAAAGTACACAGTTATGTGCTTATGCCCAATCATTTCCACTGGTTGATTAAGACCCAGGAGGGGAACCTGGTGGCAGGTATGAAGTGGTTTCTGGGTGCATATACCCAGGGCTTTAACGCAAGGCACGGGCAAAGGGGGCATGTATTCCAGGGGAGATACAAGGCTCTGCCGGTTGAAGCGGCGGCCGGGCCCTACTTTGAGACTGTGAGTACATACATACATCTCAATCCTGCACGGGCAAAATTGCTCGGGGGAGATCGTCCTGATCTTCGTAAGTATATCTGGAGTAGTTACCCGTTGTATCTTGCAGCCGGGAAGCTGCGACCTGATTGGCTGGAGGTCGGTCGGGTGCTTGGCAATATTGGGCTTGAAGATACTGCAGAAGGCCGGCGAAGATATGAAAATTATGTGAATAGCCGTGTAAGCGAGCTAAGAACTCAAAGCGGGAGGCGGATGTACAAGGAGCAATGGGACAAAATCAGGTATGGATGGTGTCTGGGCGGGGATGAGTTTCAGGAGAAGATGCTTGAACGGGTGGGAAAGCGAATGGAGGGCCGGGACAGGTCCTCGTATAGCGGCGAGGCGGCTGACAGGCATGGTGAGAAAGAGGCGGAGAAACGGGTGAGGAAAGGAATGAAGGTCCTCGGGGTTAAAGAGGAGGACCTTTTGATGTTGAAGAAAGGTTCCATCACGAAGAGTGCTCTCGCCTGGTATATTCACAGCAGTGCACTGGTAAGTCATAAATGGATAACGGAACGTCTTAAGATGGGGAGTCCGTCGAACTTGACTCTGTACATTAAGAAATTCAAGGAAGCAGCCGAAACTGATGTTCTGATGCTTCGCAGGATGCTGGAAAATGCTTAATTATGAAATAAGAGGACTGACCCCAATCTCCCCAATCTCTATATTCAGTGCTATTGCCCCAAAATATGATCTTGGCAATACTGTCCTTTCCCTTGGTATTCATCACCTCTGGCGCAGAAAAGCGGTAAAACTGTCCGGCGCAAAACCCGGCGACAAAATCCTTGATTGTGCCACCGGCACCGGTTCACTGGCGCTGGCTTTCAGGAAAGCTGTTGGAGAGAAAGGGGAAGTGACCGGCGTGGATTTCTGCCCGGAGATGCTCGAGATTGCAAAAACAAAAAGCGCCGGAACGGGGATTGATTTTGCGATCGCGGATGTCCAGAAAATGCCTTTCGAAAACAACCGGTTCGATATTGCGTCCATTGCGTTCGGGATACGCAACATGGATGATCCTGTTGCCTGCCTGAAAGAAATGGGCCGCGTTGTCAGGAAAGGCGGCGTGGTCGTAATACTGGAACTTGGCCAGCCGCGGGGATTCACCAAACCGCTTTTCAACCTGTACCGCAAACTTGTTATTCCATCGGTCGGAGGACTTCTAACCGGCAACCGCGGCGCCTACGAATACCTGCTGGACAGCAGTTCAACATTCCCGTGCGGTGACAGATTCCTGGGACTTATGAAAGAGGCCGGTGTATTTACCGAAGTAAAGGCGATGCCTTTATGGCCGGGGCTGGCCTATATTTACACAGGCCGGAAATAACGCTCAAGAGTCTCAGCTTCCTTTGATGTCCCACTTTTCCATCAAGTTTTCATCGCAGGTTACGCCGTACAGATCAAACAGTTCAAACGTTCCAAGGGCGGTAAAGTAGAAGAATCCGAAAGGCAGGTTGGCGGCTGTGTGTAATGACCGGTCTTCAATCAGCATCCCGGCAAATATGAATGTCAGGAATGTAACAAACCACCGGCAGGCAATAATGAATTTCTCATTTTCCCTGGGTGGATTGAAATAATAGCCGGCATATTTTGAACCAAGCAGGAAGAGAAAGCCCAAAGAGGGAACCCATCCCATGTTCTTGACGCCGAGAGCCACATACAATGCCGCAAAAGCCAGGAAAGCCGCATATTTGACTACCATACCTTTCCATCTTACGGCGGGAATAGAAGCAATTATCCCAAGGATAGCTGCCGAATGAATGGCAAGAAACTCAATTCCCATTATCGGGATCAGGTTCTCTCCTTTTCCGAAAGGAAAGGCATAATCGAGTTTCCAGGCCAGGAAACATTCCAGGGCCGTCAGATAAAGCAGTGCGGATGCGGCGAGCGTTCTGAGGGTAGGGCGCGTTATAAGATATCTGAACCAGCGTGTGATGAAAGGTTTCTCCCTGTCCGGATCGTAAGAATCAACAACTGCAATTGTAACAAGCCTGAGAATAGCCAGTCCCGCAAACGTAAAGAGAAATCCGCCCAGCATTGCAAAGATACGTTCGCCCCACGTGTTTATTGGTCCGTTGTCGGGAGTAATTACGCCAACTACCATTAACAAGGGGAGGAATCCGCATGCAGTCGCCAGAAGACCGACGCATATTGCGCCAACAGCCGAAGCGTTATTCGACAATTTGCTTGTTGTAGAAGTCTGCACCTAATCCGTTCCCGTAACAGGTTCAAACCGGTTTTAGGCAGGATTCTACTCGTTGCCGGGCAGCTTATGTCCCGGTACCGAGCATTTCGGGTTTTTGCCGATGACGCCCACATCGTATTTTCCACCTGAAGGACACACCGGTAATGCCGAACCCTTAATGTATTCAACTATAACAGGAATGACCGCGACAGCGCCGTCCGCCCATTTATTGGCAAGAGCCGACTGTTCCTTGGCTGCGTCTATCTGCCGGAGATTGTTAATACAGGCCTGCCGGTTTTCAGGGGAATCAACAATCTTTCTTTCTTCTTCTTTTCCCTTGTCGGTGATTTCCTGGACATCGGCCATGGAGATCGTGACCTCCCCGATCAATGTTTGAACCTTCATTTTCTCGAGGGAAACAGTTCCCTTGATGACGTCCCCGTTTACGAGCTTGATGGTAACTTCCTTCTTTTCCCTGTCAAAGACAGCGGTTGCCATTTTTTCGAGCGGGAGATCCAGGTCTGCATAGGATGTTTTGACGGGCAGGGTTTTGACGAGCGGCTTGCACACAAGGCTTGTTCCATCCACCAGCGAAACGATGTACTGCCGCCCGGCCTGACCGGCCGGTTTCTCTTCCTGGGCATAACAGGCGGCGGTTGCCAGTGCCGTGATCGCAAGAACAACGGACCATGCTGCGGGGCGGTTTCTCATAGCGTTACCTTCCTTTAATTAACGTGAAATACTCATCAGCGACCTGTTTTCCTTTAACATAGCATTCCGGGTGGTTCGAAAGAAATACAAATATGAAATCCCCTGGACCCGGTTCCCGTACGCGGAATACCCCGGTTTTGCGGCATTAAATAGGCAGGGAACTTCACTTGACTTCAGTGATTTCTCTGTTACATTCAAGCGTCTTTTTTTGTTTCAAGAAGATTCAACTGAAGCAGCTAATTGTGTGTAACGTTTCTAAGAGGAGTGGTTAAAAATGTCCAAGAAAAGCAAAAAGTATGTGTATTCGTTTGGAATGAGCAAGAGCGAGGGAAATTCCTCCATGGGAAACCTGCTCGGCGGTAAAGGCGCGAACCTGGCCGAGATGAGCAAGATCGGCATCCCAGTGCCGGCCGGTTTTACCGTGACAACGGAATGCTGTGTCGAGTTTTTTGCGAACGGGATGAAATATCCGTCTGCGTTGAAGCTCCAGGTGGAAAAGGCTCTTACGATAGTTGAACACGAGATGGGGATGAAGTTCGGAGATCCCTCCAACCCCCTGCTTATCTCGTGCCGTTCCGGTGCGCGCAAATCCATGCCTGGCATGATGGAAACCGTCCTCAATATCGGCCTGTGCTCGAGGACAATTCCCGGCCTGATCGCCAAGACAAAGAACGAGCGTTTTGTTTATGACGCCTACCGCCGCCTGATCACGATGTATTCCGACGTGGTCATGGAGAAAGCCGAGGGCGTCGAACCCAAGGATGACGAAGGCATCCGCAAACGCCTTGAGAAGATAATGGACGCCGTCAAGAGGAGAAAAGGCTACAAGAACGATACCGACCTGACTGTGGACGATCTCAAGTATCTCTGTATTGAATACAAGAAACTTATCAGGAAAGTCCTGGGCAAACCCTTCCCGGATGACGCGTGGGAGCAGATGTGGGGCGGAATCGGCGCGGTGTTCAAAAGCTGGAACGGCGCGCGCGCGATTTCTTACCGGAATATTGAGGGAATTCCGCACGAGTGGGGCACAGCGACCAACGTGCAGGCAATGGTTTTCGGGAACATGGGCAACAGCTCCGCGACAGGTGTGGCTTTCACAAGAAACCCGGCGACCGGCGAACATAAGTTCTTCGGCGAATGGCTGGTAAACGCCCAGGGAGAAGACGTTGTTGCAGGCATAAGGACTCCGTCCCCGCTGAACGAGTCCACCAAGAACGAGCAGAACAAGCATATTGTTTCGCTCGAGAAGGCAATGCCGAAACTCTACAAGCAGCTTGACTCAATCCAGAAGAGGCTTGAGCGCCACTACCATGACATGCAGGACATAGAATTCACCATACAGGAAGGCAAACTTTACATCCTGCAGACGCGTGTTGGCAAACGCACCGGCACAGCGGCTCTAAACATGGCCATGGACATGCTGGCTGAGAAATTCATCGACGCGAAGACCGCTGTGACAAGGGTCAAACCCGCACAGCTTGACGAACTGCTTCATCCGATTGTTGACCCTGCGGCCGAAAAGAAGGCGAAGCCGGTGACAAAGGGTCTGCCTGCGGGTCCCGGCGGAGCGTGCGGACAGATAGTGTTCACGGCAGTTGACGCGGTTGCCTGGGCGAAGGCCGGCAAGACCGTCATACTCGTCCGCGAAGAAACGAATCCCGAGGACGTGGAAGGCATGCGCGCGGCGGACGGAATCCTTACGGCCCGCGGCGGAATGACCAGCCATGCGGCGCTGGTGGCCCGCGGCTGGGGCAAGTGCTGTATTGTAGGTGCCGGCGAGATCCATGTCGACGTCAGGGAAAAGAAGATGACAGCCGGCGGCAAGACCTTCAAGGAAGGCGATGTCATTACGCTGAACGGCACACGCGGTCTTGTTTACGGAAGCAAGATGAACATGATCGACGCCACGGAAAACCCGCGTTTCCAGAAGTTCATGAAGATTGTGGACGAGTACAGGAAGATGGGTGTACGCGCGAATGCCGATACACCCGAAGACGCGAAGGTTGCCCGGAGTTTCGGCGCGGAAGGCATAGGCCTGTTCCGCACGGAACATATGTTCTACGGAAAAGGCAGCGACAGGCCCCTGTTCCTGCTCAGGAAGATGATTCTCAGTTCTGGCGTGGAAGAAAGACGCAAGGCCCTGGCCGAACTCTTCCCGTTCGTGAAGCACGATATCAAGGCGACGCTTGAGGCGATGGCCGGTCTGCCGGTAACAATCCGCCTGCTCGATCCGCCGCTGCACGAGTTTGTGCCCCAGAATCCCGCGAAACAGAAAGAACTGGCAAAGGCTCTCGGCATCACTCCCGAAGCGGTCCAGAAACGCGGCGAAGAACTGCACGAATCAAATCCTATGATGGGACACCGCGGTGTACGGCTTGGAGTTACGTATCCCGAGGTGACTGAAATGCAGGTTCGCGCCATATTCGAGTCGGCCGCCGAACTGATCAAGGCCGGCAAGAAGTGTCATCCGGAAATCATGATACCGGTCACATGTGATGTCAACGAACTGAAGGACCAGAAGCTGATATGCAGGAAGATCTACGCCGAAGTGTGCGTTAAGAGCGGGTTGAAGGAGATTCCGCACATGTACGGAACGATGATCGAGATTCCGCGAGCGGCCCTGCTGGCCGACCGGATGGCGAAGGAAGCCGAGTTCTTCTCGTTCGGGACAAACGACCTGACGCAGATGAGCTTTGGATTCAGCCGTGATGATATCGGCGGGTTCCTCGGTGATTATGTTGAGAAACGCATTCTTCCGGCAGACCCGTTCCAGACGATTGACCAGGACGGTGTCGGCCAGCTTATTGAAATGGCCGTGAAGAAAGGCCGTTCGACGAGGAAGGTGCTGAAAGTCGGAATCTGCGGAGAGCAGGGCGGCGATCCGGCATCGGTGGAGTTCTGCTACAGGGCAGGTCTCAACTATGTGAGCTGCAGTCCTTACCGGGTGCCGATAGCGCGCCTGGCGGCAGCCCACGCATCGTTGAAGTAAGAAGACAAGAGCGAAGTTACAGGAGGCACAAAGTTCATCTGGACTTTGTGCCTCCTTTTTTTGCCGATTGATGCATAGTAATTCCAAAAGACGGCTCGCGGGTACGCTCGCCCTCCCTTAAAGAAGAAAGCGTTTGAAATGGTTTGGGAGGGCGAGCGTACCCGCGAGCCGTTCCTGTCATTCTTATTCATTCCTCACAACTTTGCTTGATCTTTGATGTCTTATTTGTCGTAATTAGCACAAAGGGATTATTCTGATTAATTAGCGGCAGAGTTCCAGCTTTGTGCCTTTGGAGCTATGTGCCTTTGTGCCTGTCTTGGGAGGTTCTTATGGATATCAAGAAGATCAAAGCGGCAATAAGGGATGTTTCTGACTTTCCAAAGCCGGGGATAATTTTCAAGGACATTACACCCGTTCTCGGTGATGCCCGCCTGTTCAAGGCCGTGATAGATCTGTTTGTGAAGCGGCTGAAAGGCAAACGCATAGACAAGATTGCTGCAATAGATGCGCGCGGTTTCCTGTTCGGCGGCGCCATGGCCGAAAAGCTCGGCGCAGGCCTGGTGCCGATCCGCAAGAAGGGAAAACTCCCCTACAAATCCTACGAGGAGACCTACGACCTTGAGTATGGCACTGCCACGATTTCCATTCACGAGGACGCTTTCAGCAGGGGCGACCGTGTTGTGCTGGTGGACGATCTGCTGGCCACCGGCGGGACGGCCGCGGCCGCGGCAAAACTGATCAGGAAAGCAGGCGGCAAACTGGTTGAGATTGATTTCCTTGTCGAACTTGGATTCCTCAAGGGCCGCAAAAAACTTCCCGGCTATAAAATCTTTGCCCCGATAAAGTATTGAAAATTGACTCCCCACCGACTTGAAGTCGATAGGTCCGCAATTCTTCCTCTCCTAATCTTATGTGGGCGGGGCATACCGTTGCCCCGAGCTCTTTTCCTACGGGACGCGGAGTGCCCGCCCCATCTTCACAGTGCAGAAAAACAAGCCCCAAACGGGGCTGTAACCCGCCCTGCAAAAGGTTTTGACTTTTAATGGTATATCTTTCGGGATTTGGAGTGGAGACAAGCGGCCAGTTGGCAGAGAAATATTTCAGGCAGCGTGGCTTGGACATGGAGGGGCGTTAGATAACCTTGGGCGGTTGCACAATTTCGGAGTCCCCGGGGATTGATGGCGCGGAACGTCACCTTGACCGTTTGCGAACCCGCCGCGGGTGAGCAATACGGTCGGAGGTGACGTTGGGCTGTACAATGCTTTCATAGGTTGAAGACCCAGACCACTAGAAGCGACATGGCAAACAGATTCAGGACAACGCCGAAGATGGCCACAGGAAGCCATCGCTCTCTCCGGATGAAGGATGCAATGGAGAGCGCGAAGCCAATCAGGCCGAAAGGAGGGGCAACGAAGAAGATGGCAATGGCAGGGGCAAAATTGCCAAAGTCGCCTCCTTTTCCTCCTATGGCGGGAACTCGCATGAGCAGAGCCGTGAGAAGTACGCCCAGGGTGGGGACTGCCAAGGACAACAGGGCGCATGTCGGCTTCGTTCGTTTTCGCGATGTCCTTTCGCCCATATGAACTGTCCTATCTCCTGCCCCAACAAATGCATTAGGCTTAATAAACTGCGGTTATACAGGGAAGAACCTGTGACCTGTAATTTGTACAGCAGTATAGCCACGATTCAGGGTAGAGGAAAGGCAAAATGCGGGGATTGTGTATTCGCCCTCACCCAACCCTCTCCCCTCAAGGGAGAGGGAGTTTATTTCAATCAGTAGCGTCCCACAGGGATCGTAATCGTGATCCCGATCGTAACCGTAATCAACCACACCACAAGGATGATTATGAGCAAGATTATGATTAAGATTACGAACGCTATTAAGGTGAGGGGTATTCTCGCAAGCAATTGTACAGTTCATGTTAAGAAGGCGGTATCTCGTGCCTTAAGCAGATTCGCCGTGGACTACATGCAGTTTTCGGGGGCTGGAGCGGTTCCGGCCTTTATTATGGGCAGTTTCTGTTCTTTTACCTTGAACGGAATATTGTCGTAAGTTACGACAACAGAAAGCTGTTCACCTGGAGCTGTGGAGCCGCGTGACCACGCGGCTGAGCAGGAGCCTCCTCAGCCAAACTCGAACTTGCCCTTACCTACAATGTCGCCCTTGCTGTTGAGGATCCGGTATGACGGGGCGATCCTTCCGGAAGTCCCGCGCTTTGAAAATGGCAAAGCTGCCTGCCGTTTATCAACGAAAGAAAGCTTATTCACTTCTTCCCCGCCGGCGCCGATCATCCTCGCTGAACTCATTCTTGCAACACCCTTTGGGTCAAGAGGCGTTACCGTTGCAGTGATGGCAAATGGTTCACCGAAGGAGAAAACGGTCTTTTTGTCGGCAGTCACTTCAGGCAGTGCTGTTTTCGAGCTCGCCGAAAGGTCCCACAGGTTGCCGTCCTTGTCTTTTCGGCACATCATCATGAATGACAGCTCATACTTGCCGGCGGGGATGGAAATGTTTTCGGCGGGGTTAAACATGATGATTCCACCGGTTGGATTTGAGGCATTCGACAGACGCAGGCGGTGGATGTCCGCCGGCAGCTTTACCGCGCACAGCGGCTGTGAAGGCGCGGAAAGAACCAGCTTTGAAGAGGAAGCATCAAATGCCGCTTTATACGTTTTCTTTCCGATTACAACGAGATCCAGGCAGCGCAAACCATCAGAGCCATAGTCAGAACCATCTGCCAGGAAGATAAGGTCATTTGCTGAATTGTCATAAAAAGTGCCGTTGCAGTTTCCATCTACGAGGGCGACGCTGTATTTTCCGCCGTCAATCTCGCCCTTGCCCTCGTAGTAGCAGGCGGGCTTTAGGCGCGTCTGGAGGGCTTTTACAAAGTCGGCTGTACTTGTTGAGGCACTGCATTTCATCCTGGTGGATAACTGAAGCTGGAAGCAGTTTTGCAGGGAACCTCCCTTGACCGGGACTGATGCTTCAATGGTTTCAAAAGTTACGCTGTAGCCGTCGCCCCAGGAGGCGGGTACAGGCTTGGCAGTGATTACGGGATCATCCGTCAGGTTACCGTTGCCGTTGGCGTCGAAATACAGGCGGTTGAAAAAAGCGGCATTATCCGGAAGCTTGTCCACAAAGCCGCTAAGGATGTCGTTCATCTCCGCGTCGTTCTCGGGAGAGCGGTCAATGATCATCAGTCTTTCCGCGTCGCCGAACCGGATGAGCGCGAAAAGAGGCTTACGGTTCTTGAAATCCGGTAAAGTCCAGTTACCCTGCGGCGCGGCAGTCTTGAAGGCAGGCGCAATTCCCCTTTCGTATTCGAGGCTTTGCGTCAGGATTTTCTTCTGGCAGGTCAGCTTGATTTCGATGTTACCGGCGGCGAATACAAAGTCCGCCATAAGCGCGGCAAAGCCGGATACAAGGACAAGCAACCGTGTTGTACGTCGACAAGTCATTCGCTGTAATCTGAAGAATGGCGAATGTAGTCTGACAAGACAAGTTCTTTTTGACAACAATGACAGGGTGATATAACGTCTTTAGCCATGAACCGCTTCACCATGGTCGTGTGGGACATGCTTTCTCTGTCCGGAATCTTTCCAGGTCATCTTCATGCAGTCCACCGGGTATCTTCTGATTATTTAACGATTACAGGTTATTAGTGTTTAAAAAAATCAACCAAGGAGAAGACGATGAATAAGCGGCTGGGTTTGGTTCGACCGGTGCTGCTGCCGGTCTTTATGCTGGCGGCAGTGTTTTCTTTCGGGTGCATAAAGAACAGGACCGAGGTGAAGGTAAAGAAGGATGGAAGCGGTCACATAGTTGTAACAAGGGTATTTTCCAGGGAAGCGGTGGACATGATGAACGTCCAGATTGCCGAGACGAAGAAGAGGATGTCGTCCCGGAGCTCCGGAGAATTCGGGATGAAGATAACCACCCCGAAAGATCCATTTTTCAACGAGAAAGCCATAAAGAAGGAAGCGAAGAAGTTCGGACCGATGGTCAAGTTCGTGAAGGCGAAGAAGGTAGAGTCAGGCGGAGCACAGGGTTATGTGGCCGTTTATTCATTTAAAGACATTAATGATGTTTTCGTGAACCTTGAGAAAATAGGCGCGGACATTGAAAGCAGCGCCATGCAGATGGAAGATTATTCCGACAGGGAAGACAGTGAGAGCGAGGATGAGGATTCCGGTCGCAGCGAGGAAAAAGGGGAGAACTCCATAGAATTCAAGCTTGTCAAAGGGGACACGGCCAAGCTCCAGGTGAATCTTCCCGAGCTTCCGAACGAAGGCGACGTGAGTGACGTGGACGACTATATCGATGGAGGCTCCGGTGACACAGCGGAAAAGGATAAGGATGCCGATGAGGAAGAGCCGGAAGAGTACATAGAGGACGCAATGCTTTCTCCTTACAGCTATGGCGGATTCGAAGGAGGAATGATGATGCCCGCCATGTTCATAGGCGTTGGCAGCGAAAAAGAAGCTGCAAAGAGAATGTACCGCGGCATGGAAGTCACCTTTGCGATCGAAGTGGAAGGTACGGTTGTGAAAACCAGCGCGGCACATGCTGATCCGGCAAACAAGAACAGGTTTTTCATCATGGACATGAATTTAAACAAGATGATGGCTTCACCAAAGGGCGCCAAAATGATTGAGAAATCAGGACGGTACGGTTTGAGCAACGGTTCGCAGATGTTCAGCAGTATGAACAAGATTCCAGGTGCTGTAATGGAAACAAACAGGCAGGTTGTTGTTGAATTTAAGTGAGAAAGGGACATGTCGTGAAACAAAGATACATACGCAATTTTAAAGAATGTTACAGGTTATTCCCGGCGCTGGCTCTTATCTGCAGTGTCGGAACCGCCGGCGCGCAGACTAAAATAGCTGTTACCGAAATAGCTCCTGCAGCTCCCGCGAAGATGGCAGTTCCGGCGCCGGCAGCTCCGGCAGCCGCAAAAACCGCGCCAGCTGCAACGAACGCCGCTGCGCCCGCCAAGGATTTCTCGAAAGGGTTTGCCGCGTTCTACAAACTTGGCGTGCCAGACGCTTCGAAGGCGGAATACGTCAACCTCAACATCTACCAGCGGGACCCTTATTCCATGATGCGCAATTCCATGGGAAGCCTGTACGAAATCAAGCTGGCGGGCAATGGATGGATGCTTGAAGAAACTCCCAAGGTAAAAGGACGTTTCATCTCCGACAACCTGGAAGTATTGGAGGTTTTTGACAACAACGCGCTGGTTAAGGAAAAACAGAAGAGATGGGAAGAGGCCCAGAAGACCAATAAGAATGAGAATGCGATGGATTTCTTCAATGACGACGACGACAGCAGGGTGGGCGGCGTCTGGAAGAAAACGGATCTCAAAAAGGACGTCGACAAACTTGTTGCCTTCCTGGAGAAACAGGACAAGGAGAAGTCGAGAGGCTATGACCGCCTTTCATACGGGGATGCCTACGGCGTACTTTTCTTCAATGCCATGCATTACCACAGCAAGGGTTTTACGAATGAGGCAAACCAGATCGTTGCCAAACTGTTTGAGCGGTCAGGCGATCCGAAGAAAGTCCTAGCGCAGGCCATGGGCCTGCTGGCGGAAAGCAAGTACGGGGTTGCCTACGTGAAATTCCGGAAGGACGGCAACTGGGATACTTTCGGGAAAGAACTTGATGCATTGACTCTCCAGTTCGGGACAAGCTGGCAGAAAATACCTGCCGTAAAGAAACTGGCCGGGTTAGTCAAACAGCGGGCGACACAGCCCCAGGCTCCCGCAATTGCCGGGGAAGGATTGACGGACGAAGACAAAGCCCTTGCTGCGGAACTTGCCACGGCGACTCTGCCCAAGGAATCCCGCTATTATTCCGGCTATGGCGAAATGTGGCTGCTGCCACAGCCACAGCGAAGAATGATGCAAGGCAAAAAGAAGGAAGAGAAAAACGTCATCGATAACATAAAGAAGAAGGGCATTAAGGCTCTTCCACTGCTGGTTTCGCTGCTGAAAGACGATTATCTCACCAAAATGGATTCCCAGGAAATCGACAGGAACAGGATGTACTACAATTCATTCTCTTCCGACGGCGAGATGAAAGAGGAGATGATCCAGAAGATGTATGATTCGATGAGGCGGCCGGCCTCGCGGTCCGACATTGCATGTGCGCTGTTGAAACCGCTGATAATGAAAAAGGATGAGCGGTCGGGAAGATCTTCCGAAATGAACCGCGATGAACTCGCGGAAGAAATCAAGGCGCTGTACGAAGCGAACAAAGGCAAGACCGCGATTGAGCTTGCCCGGGCCTACATGGAAGGCGGGGACAACAATCAGCAGAGGCAGGCGATGCAGTACCTGATTAAATCCGGGAACGACGCCGACATGGCGCAGATAGAAAAGCATTTCCTGGAGGGAAGCGGTGATTCGCGGATGGATACATACGCAGTGCGTGAGTATGTCCAGGCCCGCGCCGACAAGGCCAAGGCGTTTGTTGATAAATACGAAGCAATGGTTACCCAGCAGACATCCTCCGGCGACAACGAGATGTTCAAGAATGAAAACTACCAGAAGCAGATAAAAGAGGAAATAGCCCAGCTCAAGGAGCTGGTGTCCTCCTCATCCGTGAAAGACATACTGGCGCAGGTGGTTGCCGGGACGAAGACGATGGAAGAGGTTTCCGCGCCCCTTTACCAGAAGCTCGGAAAAGAAAAGAAGCCGGCGGAAACTCTTACCGCGATACTGAATGCCGCCCTTGCGGCTAAAGACGCCGATACGAGCAGGAACATACTCTACCTGTCCACCATGATGGGCAGGGGCGGCATGATGGCATACATGATAGATGAAATGGGTGAGGATATGCCGGAAACCGAGGACACCCCGCCAGGCGGCACCGGAAAGACCGAGAACAAACTGAAGGCATCGGCTAACGCAGAGCAGTGGAAAAAGCTGCTGGCAGACAAGAGAAAGGTGGAAAACACCCTTCCCGGCCTGCAGCTTAACATTGGCGACGTGGCGGCGACCATGATCTGCGCTATATATGGGAAACAGGACAAGGCTTCCTATTATGGAAGAGGCGGCGGCACCCCTTCGCTGGGAAAACGTACGCTTGCCATGTACAGGAAGAAGGCCGAGGCACTGCTTGAAGGCAAGCCGGAAGCGGAGCTAGTCAAGCTTCCTGCCGTGAAAGACATTACACCGGAGCAGCGCAAAGCAGCAGCCGCAAAAATCATGCAGGCTGCCGACGGCTCAATCGGCCAGGTTGTTTCCGCGTTCAGCGATGAGGAGCAGCTTGCGCTGATGCTTGCCGCCAGGAAAGACGACAAGCTGAACGCCAAGCTCGCCCCGTATGCAAATACCATCCGCGAAGTCGAAGCGGATCCGTCGCTTGCGGCAGCGGCAAAACCGATCGAGGAATCGAAAGGGAAAGTCCTGAACCGCGAAGCCATCGAACAGGTGAGAAAAACATGCAACAGTCTTGCCGGCCAGGGAAAGATCGTCAATTGCATAATCACACGGCAGATGTGCCTGGATGGCGTGGCGATCAGCATCAAGGAAATCCTTCCTGACAGCAAAGTTTTTGAGACCATGTTTGACTCAGGGATGATCGGCGAGAAACAGCCTGCGAGCGTCAATGGAACCGTTGCCGACACGGCTTGCAATGCCAGTGTCGTATGGCCGGTTGGAACCGCGACAGAGAAACCGGTTACGGCCGCATCGGCCGAAACTCCTGAAGACAGGATTATCAACGGGATCATCAAGGGCATTGAGGGAGAGACTGCAAAACAGGCGGCCGCAGACCAGGAGGAATTCTGGAAAGCCGCTGCAGATTTCTGCAGCGGAAAAGGCAATGTGTGCCGGACCGGCATGATTGTCTTTTTCGGGAAAGCGCCGGTTAAAGCAAAGCCCAAAGCCGCCGCTCCTGCAGCCGCAAAGCCGGCAGCCACTGCGGCGCCAGCCGCCGTTCCTGCAAAACCGGCCCCGGCAGTGAAACCGGTTTCGGGAGGCACAATTACGACAACAAAAGTTACTGTTTCTCCGGATGGAACAAAGAAAACAGAAACCACCACTGTGACAAAGCAGACTGTAAAGTAATAGTTGGAGGAGAATGTTCATGGATGCAAAAAGTGCAGCGCTATGGGAAGATGTAAAAATTAAAGTTGCCAGCCTCCGCAAGGAAATCGGACGTGCGGTTGTCGGCCAGGAAAAGATTGTCGAACAGATGCTGGTCAGCCTGCTCTGCCGCGGACACTGCCTGATCGTCGGCGTGCCTGGCCTGGCGAAGACGCTGCTGGTCAGCACACTGGGACGCATACTGGGGTTGACCTTTCACAGGATCCAGTTTACTCCCGACCTGATGCCGATGGACATTATCGGAAGCGAAATACTCCAGGAGGATGCAACAGGCAGCAAAAGGAAGTTCGAGTTCATTCACGGCCCGGTTTTTGCGAACCTGATTCTCGCTGACGAAATTAACCGCACTCCGCCCAAGACCCAGGCGGCCCTGCTGGAAGCCATGCAGGAGAAACAGGTTACTGTTTCGGGCAAGACGATGAAACTGCAGGAGCCTTTCATCGTGTATGCCACGCAGAACCCGATTGAGCACGAGGGAACTTATCCCCTTCCGGAAGCCCAGCTTGACAGGTTCTTCTTCAACCTGCTCATCGACTATCCGTCAATAGGCGAGGAGAAGAACATAGTCCTGACCACGACCGGCGCCACGACGTCCGAACCGAAGCAGGTCCTGACGGCGGAGGAGACGATAAAACTTCAGCATGCTGTCTTTGATGTGCCGGTGCCGGACCATGTCCTCGATTACATACTCAAGATTGTGCATTCATCGAGACCCAACTCCGAGCTGGCCGATGATTACATCAAGCAGTATGTGGCATGGGGCGCGGGGCCCAGGGCATCCCAGAACCTGACACGTGCCGCCAAGGCGCTTGCCCTGTTGAAAGGCAATCCTGCGGCATCGATAGAAGAGGTTAACGAGGTGGTCAAGCCCGTACTCCGTCACCGCGTGATACCGAATTACAATGCCACGGGAGAAGGAATCTCCGTGGAGACGATTGTTGAACATCTCTTGCAGAAGATGTAACGGCAATGGCAAGAAGCCTATTCAAGTTCCTCAAGCCCGAGGATATCCGCAAACTCGAGAGTTTCGAGTTTGCGCCGAGGGCGCTGGTGGAAGGTTACCTGGCCGGGCGGCATAAGTCGCGGGCCAGGGGATCTTCCATCGAATTCCGTGATTTCCGCCAGTATGTGCCGGGAGATGACCGCGCGCTCATTGACTGGCGTGTTTTCGCAAGGACTGACCGTTATTACCTGCGCACGTATGAGCAGGAAACGAACATGGACTGCCACGTGTTCCTGGACAGCAGTGCCTCGATGGGGTTCGGCCACAAACTGACGAAACTTGAATACGCGTCCTTCTTTGCCGCCGCACTCTGCTATCTTGTGGTCAGGAGTTCGGACCGGGTGTCGCTCCAGGTTTTTGATGACAACATCAGGCATTATTTCCCGCCGGGCAGCACGGGTCTGCACCTGCAGACCCTGATGCATGCCCTGGAGTCTAATTTTCCCGGCAACCGCACATCTGTCTCGCAGGCCCTGAAAAAATCGTTCCCCCTCCTTAAGCGCAAGGGAACGCTTATTGTTGTTTCAGATTTTTTTGACAATCCGGCTGCTATATTTGCGGCGCTGAGCCCTTACCTCCACCGCGGGATGAGAGTCTACCTTTTCCATGTGATTACGCCCGAGGAGCTGGATCTGGAAGAAAAGGGACTGATAACTTTCCTGGACATGGAAACCAGCCAGAAGGTGGTTGCCCACACTGCAAACCTCCGGAAAATGTACAGGCAGGCCATACAGGACCACATCAACGGCCTCAGGGAACTTTCGGTGAGAAGGAACATAGAATATGTCGTGGCCCGGACCGACACCCATTATTTCAAGCTGTTTGACAAGCTGACGCGATGAACTTTGTACTCTTAAATATTGTGCTCTGGCCGTTTGTCTTCCTGGTCGGCGTTCCCCTTCTGCTGCACCTGTTCGCGAGGACCAGGCCGCCGGTCTATAATTTCAGCTCGGTGGAATTTATCCTCCGGATCATCCGCCAGACAAACCGGATAAAGCGGCCGCAGGACTGGATACTGCTTTTGATCCGTACGATTATTTTCGCCGCGGTCATCTTCATGTTTCTCCAGCCGCTGTTCTTTTCGAAGCGCCGGCTTTCGAGTCCTTTTGAACGGAAGAATGTCGTAATCATCGTGGATTCCACCGCGTCCATGGCCTACAGCGAAGGGGCGCAGACGCGGTTCGCATCGGCATGTGCCGAGGCTTCGGAAGTGCTGTCAGGGCTTTCCGCGCGGGACACGGCCAACATAATCTGGCTCAAGTCTGTTCCTTTGTCCGTGTTTCCGCAGCTGGGCGTGAATTTCAGCCACCTGCAGTCTGAACTGCGCCAGGCCCGAGTCACATCCGAGGCCGGAGATGTCACCGAAGCGCTGCGCTTTGCCAGGCGGCTACTGGAATCCGTGGAAGGTAAAAAAGAAATCTGCATTGTTTCCGATTTCCAGAAGACAGGCTGGGACAAGTCCGATCTCCAGACAACGCCGGGAACGGACTTTGTAAAGGTCAAGATCGGCAGGGAAACGGGGATAAACGGCGCCGTCACTGACATCTATGTCGATCCGTCGAAGCCTCTTGCCGGCGAGGAAATATCGATATGCTGCGATGTGTATAACTACACCGACCAGCCGCGGCGGCGGACGGTTTTCATGAGCGTGCAGGACAACCGCCAGTCCCAGGATGTGATGATCCCGGCATGGAACAAGAGCACGGCTATTTTCAAGTACAGGTTCAATTCCGAGGGGACTTTCCCGGTACGCATTGCGCTCAACGAGGATTCATTTGCCGGCGATGACAGCCGGTGGGCCCTTATAGAGGTTCGCAATTCGCTTCGCATTGAGATTGCCGGTCCGGATGCAGTTACTGCAAAGACATGGAAAAAAGCGCTGGATGCGGTTGGCTGGGCGCAGACAGAAATGCTTTCCACGGGAAGCATTGCCAGGCTCCCTCCATGCGACGTGCTTATGTTTGCCGGCGATGACGGGGCCGGCCTTGAAAAGTCGTTCGGTAAGCTCCGCGAAGGATGCACAGTTGTGTGGGCGCCGTCCGCCGCAGGCGCGAAACTGGTGTTGCCAGGTTTCTCCAATATGCCGCCGGTGCAGGTAATGTGGGAAAAGCCCAGGACACCAAGCAGGCTGAAGGTTTCCGCGGAGAAAGACGAAATTTTCCGTTTATTTGCGGATGGATCGCGCGGCGATCCGGGCCGCGGCATTTTCAGCGGCCGGTTCAATGTGTCCGCAGCCGCGTTAAAGGGGGCGGACATTCTTCTGGCATATGATGACGGTGTTCCTGCCCTGGCGCGGTTCAGACAGCAGGGTTACCTGTTTTTCTGGAACCTGTCGCTCAACCCTGAAGCCGGCGATTATGCGAAACAGGCTGAATACCTCCCGTTGCTTGCCGAGATGCTGCTTGTGAGCAGGACAAGCGTCAACAGGGGGCGTGAAGCGACAGATTTCCTTCCCGGCGAACACGTGTTCCTGCGGCTCGACAGCGAAGCGCCGTCCGCCGGCGTGAAACTCGTCGGGCCTGAAGGCAAAGTGTTTCCGCTTGTTGAACAGCGCACGAGCCGTGATGTCAGCCTTGTTTCGGCCGATACCGTGGAGACCGGGCTTTACTCGTGGAACCATCAGGACAGGGTGCTTGGATACAGCATTGCGAATTTCCCGGTCAAGGAATCTGACCTTCGCACGCTTTCAATGCAGGAGATCGAGTCCCGTGATTCTGTAAGCGTGTCGGAGGGAACAACTGTCCGCCTTCTCCGGGAAGGGGTCAAGATGTGGCCGGCGCTCCTGCTGCTGGCTGTTGTGCTTTTGATTACTGAAAGCCTGGCGTTGCTCTGGTTTGAACGAACATGAATCCATTGTTTGCAAGTGAATATGTGGTGCTCGTGACTGTGCTTGTGGCGGCAGTCGGCGGGATACTTGTCTGGCGTACGGCCGTGAAGTGCAGGTTCACGGTCCGCGTCCTCATGACGGCCATGCGCACGCTGGCTCTTGCATGCCTTGGACTGATTGCGCTGAACATTGGACAGTGGCGGTATGAGAATTATGGCAAGGAGAGCGAGTGGGCCGTGCTGGTTGACAGAAGCGTCAGCATGACTACCCCGGATGCCGGCGGGAAGCCGCGCTGGGATGAGGCGAAGAGAATGGTGCGCCAGATAAAGACAGCGGCGGGCGAAGCTGTTAAGACAAAGGTTTACACTTTTACCGACCAGCTTGAGGTTGCGCCTGTTGCTGACATATCGGCGCTGGCTGCAGATGGGGCCACCACCGATATCATCCAGGCAGGCCGGAATATCCTCAGCAGGTACAGGTCCGGCGACAAGAAGCTTGCCGGTATTATCCTGATCTCCGATGGAAGGCAGATTGTTCCGGCGCGCCAGTCGGACCTCGGCATTGCCTGCCGCTCGCAGGAGGCGCCAATATTTGTCCTGCCGGTCGGCGGTATGGTGGTAAAGAAGGACCTTTCCATCGCGGCGGTGCGGAGGCAATACGTTTCGTTTATCGGCCAGAAGCTGAAGATCGGCGCGGTGGTCAGGAACGAAGGACTGGGTAACATATCGACGGGAGTCCTTCTTATGAACGCTTCCGGCGCGGTGCTTGCCACGCAGAAGGTGGACGTGGCAGAGGGCGGGAGCGCACCGGTCCAGTTCGAGGTATTGCCGGACAAGCGCGGTTACTATGAGTACAGTATGAAGGTCCCGGCCTGGCAGGGCGAGGACAACGAGAACAACAACATGACAGTGACCGGTGTTGCAGTGCTCAAGGACAAGATGCGTGTCTTTGTGGCGGAGGGAACTCCGGGCTGGGACAGCAAGTTCCTGATCCAGCTTCTCCGGAAACAGGCGAACATGGATGTGACGTCCGTGTACCGGCTGTCGGCCGACCGTTTCCTTACGGTGGAGACCGATGCATCGAAGACTTCAGAAACCAAGGCTTCGGTCTTTCCTGACTCGCCGGACAAGCTGTCGAAGTATGATATCCTGGTGCTTGGAAAGGGTTCTGAATATTTCCTGAACCCGGCCCGGATAGCGCTCGTGAGTGATTTTGTGAGGGAGCAGGGCGGGTGTCTTATTTATGCGCGTGGTAAATCCTACAGCACCAGGTTCCCGGAAATCGAATTCCTTGAGCCGGTGACATGGGGCGAGCCTGTTTCAACGCCATTCTATTTCCAGCCTACCGCCGCCGGTGAGAATGTGGGACTGTTTGGCGACATCCTGCCGGGTCAGCAGGACCCGGTATGGAAGAAGATGCCGCAGCTACAGGTTGCGAACAGGTGTTCCGGGCTGAAAGGGTTCAGCCAGGTCATAGTGGACGGTGTTTTCCAGGTCGCCGGCAAGGATGTGGCTTTCCCGCTGGTTGTATCGCAGCGGTATGGCAAGGGCATGATCGTGGTAATGAATGCCGAGGGAATATGGCAGTGGGACTTTTTTCCGTCCTCGAGTGATTCCAGCAGGATTTACAAGGAGATGTGGATGCAGCTCATGCAGTGGGGCGTTACGTATTCCGAGTTCCTGCCGGGACAGGAGTACTCGGTCAGGCTCAGCGAGACATCCGTCCTTCCCGACACACCGGTTTATGTCCGCGTAAGCAGGCGCGGCGCGGCCAGGACGGCGTCAGTGCCGGTGGTCCGTGTCCTGCAGGATGAAAAGGTTGTGCAGGAGATTCCGGCGGTTGCTGTTGCCGATGCAGACAACAGGTGGAACACGGTGCTTTCTTTTGGCAAACCGGGAACGTACAGGGTTGAGCTGGGCGGCATTCCCGAGGCAGGCGGCGGACCCTGTGCCGTTCTGATGGTCAAAACCCCGCCGGCGGAGAAGGAGAACCTTTGCGCCGATCCTGCGTTCCTGCAGAAACTTGCGGATGATTCCGGAGGCGGTGTTATAAAGGAAGAGAATCTTGCGGGAATTTTGAAACCCGTTGAGAAGGTTGTTACAACGGATGTCAGCAAGGCGGTCTGGGTGCCTTTGTGGGACAAGGGCTGGATCCTCGCCTTTATACTGCTGTGTCTGTCGGTGGAGTGGTTTGTCCGGCGGAGAAACGGATTGATGTAAGCTGGAGATTTGCTTTGCGTGCCGGCTTTGCGCACTTTGCGTTGAAATAAGAAAAGATTTTGACGCTAAGATCGCGAAGAGAAGCGCAAAGGGGAATGTTAAAAGACAATGCAAAAGAGTGAGTTCATCCTGACGCTTGAGCGTCTGCGCCGCAACTGGCAGGCAGGTCTGCTGATTTGTGCTTTCCTGCGCCTGCTCGGGCACGTCGTGGTGGCGCTTGCAATCTTCGGACTGCTGGATTTCTTCCTGGCGTTTGAACTGTCTGTCTGCCTGGTTATAGATATTGTCCTGCTTGTGGTTATCGGCGGTCTCTTCACGGGATGGGTCGCGGGAATTACAAAACTGCATGAATCCGATGCGGCACGTTATGCCGACAGGCTTTTGAAGAGTGTCAGGCGGTCAGTACTGGGTGCCTTCGAGCTTAACCGCTGGCTTGGCCCGAACCGTGAGCGTCTGCCTGATTTCCAGGTTTTCCTTGCAGAGAAAAGCATTGAGAAGTCGGCGGCCGAATTGAAGAGGCTTGGATTCAGGGATTATTTTCCGCTTGGCGAGATTGGAAAACGGGCAAAGACACTGTTCCTGCAGCTGTGCATTACCGGGTTGATTGCGGCGCTGAACAGCGGTGCTTCGAAAGTGATATTAACCCGCCTACTGCTTCCGCTCAGGGATACGCCGCCGTACACGGAATATGCGTTCAAGGTAACGCCCGAAAGCCCGAAAGTGATATACGGCGGCAATGCCGAGATATCAGTTGATATTACAGGCGCGCCGGTCAAATCGCAGGTAATTCTCTATACCAGGTACAAGGGCAGGAAACACAAGACAATATGTTTCCAGGAAAGCGCCCAGCATTTCGCACAGCGGCTCGAAAAGGTGGTGAGCCCGGTGGAATTCTGTTTTGCCACGGGCAAGGGGCGGAGCAAATGGCAGAAGGTCAACCTGCTGATTCAGCCCCAGATTGCCTCGGCGAGCGTAACCATCATGCCGCCGGCATATGCAAACCTGCCGAGACGCGAGTTCCAGGCGGGCAAGGAGGAGATTTCCGGCTATAAGAAGTCAAAGGTCGGCCTGTTTGTGACAAGCAACCGTCCGCTGAACGGCGGCCTGCTGACAATCGATCCGAAGAGCGGCCTGCGCGGCAGCAGGCAGGTGGAAGGTGTCAGGATTGCACCCGACACAGTTGGTTTCAACTGGTCGCTGGACGAGGACGCGGTCCTGGATGTTGTGATAACCGATATAAGCGGTACGAAGAACAGGGACCAGTTCAGGATGGAGCAGAAGATGATACCCGACAGGCCGCCGGAGGTTGCCATTACCGATCCGTCCGGTTTCTGCATGGCCACGCCCAAGACGGCGGTACCGTTTGCGGGTTATGCCACGGATGATATTGCCCTGCGGAAAGTTGAGCTCGTTCGCACGGTTGTGGGTTACCGTGACAGGGCGCTGCATGTCGGGCCGGATGTTTCGCATGGCAAGTTTGATTTTTCCAGGAAACTGGAACTCAAGAACCTCGGTGTCCAGCCGGGCCAGGTCCTGGAGTTCTATATCGAGGCTTCTGATAACAATCCTGACCTGACCGGCGTTTCGATGTCGGAGGTGGTAAGGGTGCAGGTTATTTCCGAGCAGGAATATGCCGCCATGATGAGGGCCAGGACAACTTTGAAAGACTTTACTGCACGGTACCAGGTTGCGAAGGCAACAGTCGACCGTTACAAGAAAGCGCTTGAAGACCTGAAGCAGGCGACCAAGTCCCAGAAAACGGATGATATGGAGAAAAAGCTGGAAGCCGCGCGCAATGCGGCACGCGAAGCTGCAGCACAGCTTGAGAAAATGTCCAATGACTTCTCGCTTTACGACATGGAGAAGGACCTTGAGGCGAAGATGGAGAAGTCGGCAGGGACAGTGAGGCAGCAGAGCCAGCGCCTCGAGCAGGTCAAGTCGCCATACCTGGGCCTCCAGGACGCGGTGCAGGAGATGATGAACGAGCTGGGAATGGAGGAGCAGGGCTTTGAGCAGGAAGGCCTGCGCGCCGACCAGGTTGCCAGTATCGGCCGTGTGATGGAGATGGCTGCAAAGTTCAAGGAGCTGTTACGGCAGCAGACGGAGCTTGTCAGGAGGCTGGAGCGGTTCAACGTGGAGTCACAGGGCAAGGATTTAAAGACGCTGGCTTCGCTGGGACTCAAGCAGGATGAGATCCGGGCGGAACTCATCAAGTTCAACAAGAACCTCCGGGAGAGGGCCGCTGAGCTGCCTGATTTCCAGTCGGACTTGCAGAAGAGCGCAGAAGATTTTGCTTCAGCCGTTGAGAAGCTTGAGATTCCCGAAATGATGCAGAAGGCCGTGAAATCTTCCGAGAACGAGGATGGCAGGCAGACTTTCCAGAATGCGACGCTTGCGCTTGAAAAGATGAAAGAGCTCCTGGACAAAGAGAACAAAGGGGGATCTCCGTTTGGAAGCATGGTTGAGCAGAAGATGACTTTCTCCGTGAAAGACGATTTGAAATCGACCCTCCAGCAGATGATGGATTCCATATTCTCCGGCGGCAATAAATCCGGCCAGGGTTCCATGCCCGGGCCTGCCGGAAGCGGGCCGCTGGGCGGTGATGCCAACGATGGTTACTGGACGGGAGGCAATTCGCCGCTCAATGTGCCGGTCTTCGGTCCTGAGAGAGGTTCGTACCAGTCTTCACCGGCTGGCACTGCTGCCGGTGCAGGCGGCCGTGGAAGCCGTCCTGACGGAGTGCCTGTTCATCATACATCCGAGACAATAGGTCCCAGCGAAACCAGTACGGTTGGCAAGCAGGTCAAGCCTGTGGAAGTGATGCCGGAAAAATACAGGGACGCTATCAAGAAATACTTCAGCACGATGGAGGAGAAATAATGAATAACAAAACCAGGTTTCTATGGTGTTTGATTCTCTGCCTCGCGGCGGTTCCGCTGGGTATTGCCAAGGAGAACGTAATCCAGTGTGCCAACCTGATTTACGCCGGCAATCATACGTCCCGCTGTTTCAGTGATGAATTCCTGAGTGCGGTACAGAAGCAGACGACCATTTCCACTGAGCGTCATTTCAAGAGTGTGAAACTGGATTCCAACGAGCTGTTCAATTACCCGTTTGTCATGATGACGGGTGAATCCGATTTCCATTTCACCACGAAAGAGCGGGAAAACATGAAGAAGTACCTGACGAGCGGCGGGTTCCTGCTGGCTTCGGCAGGGTGCTCGAACAAGGACTGGGACCGTGCGTTCAGGCGCGAAATAAAGGCTATATTCGAGGACAAGCCGCTCAAGAAGATTGAAATGAGCCACCCGATTTTCAAGACGGTGAACACCATCACCGAGCTCAAGCTGAGCCATGCGTCCACTGATATTGCGCGGCTTGAAGGTATCGAGGTGGACGGTAAGATCGTGGTGATCTATTCGCCGCACGGTTTGAATGATACGGAACACACGGAAGGCTGCTGCTGCTGCGGGGGCAACGAGATCAGGAATTCGCTGATGGTTAATATGAATATCCTGGTGTACGCGCTGCTGCACTGAGGCAGGAACCAGACCACAAGTGTAATCGGGGGATTCCCTCTCCCTTGAGGGGAGAGGGTCGGGGTGAGAGTGGAACGTGAGAAGAAGTAAGGATATGAGAAGAAAGATTACAGTTTTTGTCCTGTCGATGGTGATTGCAGCCGGGGCGTTTGCGGCGAGAACGCTGCCTTCGACTGGCATCGACAAGGAAGCGGAGCCGCAGAAGGCGGCAAAACCGGTGGTAACGTGGCGGAAGAACCTGCAGGAGGCCAAGATATTTGCCGGGGCGGAATACCGGCCGATCATGGCGCTCTTTACTTCGCCCGACTGCGGGTGGTGCAAGCGCCTTAAGAACGTGGTCCTGGTGGATCCGATGGTAACGGATCTCCTCGCGGAATTCTCGCTCGTGGAAATAGACGTGGTGAACGACAGGAAGACCGCGGAGCTTTACCAGATAACAGGGGTACCGGCCATCCTGTTCCTTTCTGCAGACGGCGAGGCAAGGAAAGGCGTTGCCGGCTACATAGCGGCTCCGGAACTGAAGAAGCTTCTGGAGGAGTCGCTGAACCCGGCATTCCTGAAAACAAGGTCCACAGCTTATGTCGAGCTGATGCGGATGCTTGACGACAACCAGGTTGTTTCCAACAGGTGGCCGGACATAATGATGGAGCTCAGTTCGCCCGAGAAGAGAAAAGAACTCCAGGACCGCATATTGAAACTATCCCCGTTCCCCAGGAAAGATATTGTCGAGCTCCTTAAGTCCGACCAGCTGGCGGTCCGGCTGGGCGCCATTGAGATTGTTGAAGAACTTACCGGCAAAGACTGGGGTTATGACCCATGGCAGGAGGAATCACTTACGGCCAGTAACGAGGCCGCAATTGCGAAGCTGCTATTGTGGGCTGACCAGAAGGAAGAGCCCGAGGCCAGGAAAGCCGTCTACTCGTCCCTGACGAAGGAACAGATTGCCGGCTACATCCAGGATGTGATTTCCACCGAGAACGAACGGTCGGTCCGTGCCATGAGAATGCTTGAGAATGGCGGTTCCAAGGTTTCGGAATCGCTGGCCTCGTTCCTTTCCGAGCACCGGGATCTGGCGGTTGGTTCAAGGAACAGGATCAAAGAGGTGCAGTATATTCTCGCGCTGAAGGGTTCCGGAGGGCTGGACGCGTCAATGGTTTCCAGGAAGCTGCTTTACGGAACGCTGGACATCAGGATGCAGACAATTGCTTCGCTGAATGCAGCGGGCTTGAGGGCGGTGCCGGTCCTCAAAGAATTCCTTGAGGACCCGGATCCGATCATCAGGGAGGCGGCTGTTGATACCCTGGTCCTTGCCGGCGGCTCCTACTCGGTTCCAATCTTGAAGGAGCATCTCAAGATAGAAAAAGACAAGGACGTTATTTACGCGGTGCTGAAAGCCATGGGCAATATCCGCAGCAGTGCCGGGCTTGAGATACTGTCCTCGTACCTGGCAAACGCGAACGAGGACCTTGTGGTGATTGCGCTCAACAGCCTTGCAAAGCGCAAGAGCACAAAAATGTCGGCCGAAATAAGCAACTGCCTCTCCGACACGCGATGGAGGGTCAGGGTTGCCGCGCTCGAGGCGCTTGGCCAGCTCAAGCTTGACTCCCTTTCCGGCAAGGTGGCCGAGCTGCTTGGCGACAAGGATGCTTTCGTAAGATTTTCGGCGGTTAAAGCGCTGACATCAATATCGGCCAAGAAGGCGGCGCCGAAACTCGAGGAAATCTTTCTCAAGGAAGACGAGCTGAAAGCGCCGGTCCTAGGTGCGCTGGTCAGCATGGACCTTCCTGTTCCCAAATCGTTTGAAAAGGCGCTTGATGGCAAGAATTCAGACGTGATTGTTTCGGTCATAGACGCGCTTTCAGACTGTAATGACAGGGACCTGTGGTTCGTGGAGAAGTACCTTGGCGACGAGAATCTGGATATTGCCTGCGCGGCAACGAGGCTGGTGGGAATGAAGGGAATGAAGTCGCCGAAATACCGCGCCCTTATCTCCGATGTCATACGCAAGGGGAAACGGGAGCTCGTAATTGCGGCGCTGGACTCCATCTATCTTGACAGGACCCAGCTGGCCGGTGAGATGGCCACCCTTAATTTCGGGGCTTCTTCATCGGGTTCAACCACAAACGCTGCAGATACTAATTCCGCCCCCAATGTTCTTGAGAACATCCTTGGAGAGTTTACGGGCGAGCCGGCTGTACAGCCTCCAGTCCAGACGAACAAGCCGGCAGTGCAGACAAACGCGGCTCCCGCGGCGACGGACAAGGATATTCTCGACATGTTTGCGGACAGTGTTGCGCCAGCTCCAGTGGTTCAGGGAGGAGGAACGGGGACAACAGCGGCGGTTGTTCAGTCATCTGAAAGCATGAGCGGGGTCCTTGAACAGATTGAGAAGTGCATGATTGCAACAACCGACAATGACATACGTTTCAAGGCGGCAATGATTCTTGTGAAGTTCGGGAATGCGAAGGCGATACCCCAGCTGCGGAAAGACATGCCGTCCCGTACGGCGGTTGAACGCCAGGCTGTCCTGGAATCGCTTGGCAGGATACCGGTGAACGAAGCAATACCGCTTATAAAAGATCTGCTCAGGGACGGTTCCGAGGATGTCCGGACAACGGCGGCGGAAGTCTGCATCGAGAGGACCGGGACAACGGCCCTGCTGGATCTGATGCTGTCGGAGCTTACCGCGCCTGGGGCCCTGCTTAAGCCTTACGAGATTCCGACGAGCAGGCTTGAGAACACCGGCAAGAGCGCCATGTCCAAGAAGGCTGCCGGGACCTGGGCCAGGAACGTGCTTTCCACGGGCAAGGACATGATGATGCATAACCTTGCGCTGATAATGCTTGAATACTGCTGGACGAAGACCGACCTGGATATTGTTCAGAAATTCCTGAAATCATCCGATCCCTGGCAGAGACGCGCGGCGCTGTATGTCCTCGGCAAGAGTGACCAGGATGCGTTCAAGAAGGAGCTGGAGTGGATATGCAAGGATCCGTCTGAATACGTGCGCGTGGTTATACCGAGCATATTCTCCCTTGATACGGGCCAGTGGGTTGATTACCTGGACGCGACGCATTTCTCGGAAAGCCGCTATTCATACCGCTCGTATTATGGCGGCAGTTACAACCGGCCGCCAAGGCTTGCTCCGGAAATCAAGCAGGCATTGGTGAAGCTGACCGCTGATGAGTCGGCAAGGGTAAGGCTTGAGTCATTCTTCTGCCTGTTGTCGAGGTTTGAAAGTATAGACCTGATCCAGTTCATAAAGACTGTTGAAGCATTTCCCGATCCCAAGGTTTCCAGCGAGCGGGTGGCGAGTTACCTGTCGAGCAATTTTGAGAATCTCGGGCAGGGATTCAGGATACTTGTGCCGTTCCTCGAGAAGAGCAGGTACAACGAATACAGCCTGGAACGTGTTAAGAAACACTTCAAGATGGAATCCGAGAAACTTGGGGATATCCTGCAGATCATCAACAGGCAGGATGAAGACGCGCCGGTCCAGGCAACTTTCACGAAGGCGGCGGAGGAAGCCGGTTTGAATGTCAGGCCCCAGAAGCGTGTGCTTGTTTACTTTACCATGGAAGGATGCCAGGGCTGTGAAAGAGTGGAGAAAATGCTTCCACAGCTTAAGCAGGATTTTCCCGACCTTGTCATAGAAATGCACAACATAAGGAAGCTCGCATCAAAACGGCTTAACGAGGCCATGAGCGAGAGGTTCGGGGTGCCTGAGAATTCCCGTCTTGTCGCGCCGGCGATCTTTGGAGGTGCGGGATTCCTGGTAAAAAGCGATGTTACCCTTTCCGGACTGCGTGAACTGCTTGTGAAATCGACCTGGGTACCGCTCAGCGAATGGCACGACATATCGGGTGAGGCCCTGGCTGACGCGGACAAATCCATCAGCAAACGCGGATCTGCGATCGGGATTGGAATAGTTTCTTTTGCCGGCTTCATTGACGGCATAAATCCCTGTGCCTTTGCGACGATAATTTTCCTGTTGTCATATATCCAGATCGCGCGCAGGCAGCCGCGCGAGATTGCCAGGATTGGCCTGGCTTTTATCGCGGGAGTTTTTATTGCTTATTTCGTAATGGGGCTGGGACTTATTGAAGTTGTTTTGAAAGCGCAGAAGGTTCTTTCATGGTTCCGGAATGCGGTGAACTGGGCACTGGCAGTATTCTCGCTGGTCATCATGGTGCTCAGCATCCGTGACGGAATACTCTGCCTGCGCGGCCGCATGGAGGACATCACGCTGCAGCTGCCCGGCATGCTCAAGGACGGGATACATGGAGTTATCAGGCGCGGTGCCCGTCAGGCGCATTTTGTGATAGCCGCTTTTGTTGTCGGGGTGGTGATTTCAGTGCTTGAGCTGGCGTGCACAGGGCAGGTTTACCTGCCGACGATTGGTTACATGCTGGATACGGGCGGAAAAACCGGGAGCGCGGTGGGTTACCTTCTTTTATATAATATAGCCTTTATTATTCCCCTTTTCATCGTGTTCCTGGTTGCCTGTTTCGGGCTCACGAGCGACCGGTTGACGAACTTGCTTAAAAAACACGCGGCTATTGTCAAATTCGGAACGGCGCTGCTGTTCCTAGGGCTGTTCATCTACTTCGTTAAAGACAAGATCGCAGCTTATCTCGCCACGTGACGCGCATTGTCCGGGATTCCAGGTAAACAAGAGGTGTTTTTGTTCTTTTTTGCCGGAGGTCTTTCCAATAGTATGTCCTGTAAATAAAGCAGCGGAGAGAAATCATGCTCGATATCAAAAGAATCCGTGAAAATGAACAGGAAGTGCGGCAGGGACTTAAGAACCGCGGGGCCGACACGGCCGCGATCGACAAGGTTGTGGCGGTTGACCATGACAGGCGCAAACTGCTTACGGAAGTTGAGGCGCTCAAGAGCCAGCGCAACAAGGTTTCCAAGGATATAGGCGTTCTGAAACAGAAGGGCGAGAATACCGACAAGATCCAGGCCGAAATGCGCCAGCTTGGCGACAGGATCGCAGCGATAGATGTCCAGGTACGCGAGATAGATGCACAGCTTGAAAACCTGATGTTGCTTATTCCAAACCTGCCGCACAGCAGTATTCCTGTCGGGCCGGACAAGTTTTCCAACAAGGTGGTTAGGCAACACGGGCAGCCTGTGGTTTTCAATTTCAAACCGAAAACGCACGTTGAGCTGGGAGAAAAGCTGGGTATTTTCGATTTCGAACGGGCGACAAAGATTTCCGGCGCAGGGTTCCCGCTTTTCGTTGGGGCAGGGGCGAGGCTCCAGCGTGCGCTGATCCAGTACATGCTGGATCTTCACGTTAAGGAACACGGCTATACTGAAATCTGGCCGCCTTCGGTAGTCAACAGCGCGTCAATGCGCGGGACGGGTCAGCTGCCGAAGATGGCGGATGACATGTATCATGCCACGCAGGACGACCTGTGGCTCATACCGACGGCGGAAGTACCAGTTACAAATTTCTACCGGGATGAAATCATCAGCAGGCCCCTGCCTGTTTACCTGACGGCATACACGCCCTGTTTCCGGCGCGAAGCAGGTTCGGCCGGGAAAGAAACGCGCGGGCTTATCCGCGTCCACCAGTTTGACAAGGTTGAGATGGTGAAATTTGTTGAACCGGAAACTTCTTACAATGAGCTCGAGACACTGACAGCCAATGCCGAGGATGTCCTGCAGAGGCTGGGTCTTCATTACAGGGTTCTGATGCTCTGTAGCGGCGACATCAGTTTTTCTGCGGCGAAATGTTACGACATTGAGCTCTGGGCGCCGGGGCAGAATGACTGGCTGGAGGTTTCGTCGTGCAGTAATTTTGAGGATTTCCAGGCGAGGCGCGCGAACATACGCTACAAGAAAGACGGAAAAACGCGTTTTGTGCATACTCTTAACGGGTCGGGAGTTGCCCTGGCCCGGCTTGTTGTTGCAATCATTGAGAATTACCAGCAGGCGGACGGGTCGGTTATTCTGCCGGAAGCCCTTGTTCCTTACATGGGCGGCATGACGAAGATCGAGAAAAAGTAGAAGAGAGAAGCCGGAAGCCAGGAGTCAGAATCCAGAATTCAGCGATAAAGAATTTTCCATGTTGGCAAACTGCCCATTTCTGACTTCTGGATTCTGAATTCCTTTTCTTGGGTCAAATATGCAAAACAAACTTCTCAGTTGTATCAAGCGGCATGAATTGTTCAGTAAAGGGGATTCTGTTCTTGTTGCTGTTTCGGGAGGGGCGGATTCCGTGGCGCTTCTCTGTGCTCTTCATGAACTTTCTTCTTTGACGGGTATATCGCTGGCAGTTGCGCACCTGAACCATGGTATCCGGGGCAAAGCTTCTGATGCAGATGCCGCGTTCGTCCAGAAACTGGCGGCCCGGTTGAAAGTTCCATTTTCCGGCGGCAAGGTTGATGTTCCGGCGCTTGCGGAATCAAAAGGTATTTCCATGGAAATGGCGGCGCGCGAGGCAAGGTATGATTTCCTCTTTAAAACAGCTCGGAAAATCAAGGCAACTGTAATTGCAACGGCGCATACCGCTGATGACCAGGCTGAAACGATATTGCTGAAGCTGGCGCGCGGAGCGGGGCCCCGCGGCCTGGCAGGTATTTCGCCGGAAAGCATTATCAGCGGCATTAGGATAGTCCGTCCGCTGCTTGATGTCAGCCGCGCCGGGGTGGAAGAGTATTTAAGGGAGCGGAAGCAGGCCTGGCGTGAAGACAGGACAAACAAAGATTTGTCATATCTTCGCAACCGTGTGAGGCATGAAGTGCTTCCGTTCCTTGAGAAGAAACTGAATCCGGATATCAGGACCGCTTTACTCCGCACCGCGGATATTTTGAGGGAAGAAGACTCATGGCTCGAAGAGCTTTCGGAGAAGATTCTGAAGAAATGCATGAAGCAACCCCTCACCTCAATCCTCTCCCCCAAGGAGAGAGGAAGAAGGGAAACGTCAGGCGGGGCCAAAGTGGCGGGGAAGGATTTTCTGGCGGACGTTTCATCAGGCTCCATTCTTCTTTCCAAACTCAAGCCCGAATGCCGTGCCGCGAAACGACGCGTGTTGAGGCAATGGCTTTCCGGGGCGGGCATTCAGCCCGAACTGATTGATTATGATGTCATTACCCGTGTTGAGGCGCTGCTAAGCGGGGAGAAGGCAACCGGCAGGATGCAGATTGCCGGGAACTGGAATGTTAGGAAAAACTATGGCCGCTTGACTGTTGAGCAGGGTGATGTTCCCGGGGTGCAGGATTTCATGGTGGTTGTAAAAGTGCCGGGCAGGACTCCCGTAGACAGCATTCAGCGGGAGGTTGTAACGGTGGTCAAGCCCGGGCTTGTAAAGGACAAGCTTGCGGGTATCGGGAAGGTTCCTGCAAAAGCATCCATCAATAAGGCAACCCTTGCCGGCAGAAAACTGCATGTAAGGTCGTGGCGGAAGGGTGACAGGATGAAACCTTTCGGGATGACCGGATCGAAGAAGCTCCAGGATATTTTCATTGACGGCAAAGTTCCGGCCGAGGAGCGTGCCAGGATACCGGTATTTGAGTGTGGCGGGGAGATTGTCTGGGTTCCGGGTTACCGGGTTGCGCAGGGGTGGGAGGTCAGGGATTCATCGGCTCCGGCACTGCAGATTGAGTTAAGATCCTAGGCTGTTCGCCGGAGACGAACAGTGGTCGCATTGGCAAGCAGGGAGCGCCAGCGCATTTCGGCACCAATCTTTCGAGTCCCGACTCTCCGAGAGGTCGGGATAGCCTTCCCGGCTGCCTGCCCGCAATGCTGCGCATAGCGTTGTAGGCGGGTGTTGGAGCGTTTGCCGGATACCATGAGTATACCGGCAAACGCTCCGCCTGGCCGGGCGGATCCCGCTCCAGAGCTGGATCCTGAAAGCTATCTAACACGAAATATTGGCGCAAAGAAACGAAATGCGCGACGCGGTCTCCACGCCATGAAACATGGCGAAAAAGAAATAACCTGTTGTGGTAAATATACGGCAGACTATCGTCGCATAAATAGACAAATGCTCATGCAAAATTCTCAAAACAAGTGCCTACTCACATTTATGAAGTGCATTAAGCTGTGCTTGAATGCTTGAAAGAGCATAAAAACCGCCATTGACCACGCGCAGTTATCCTTATAGTATCACCGTTTTACCCTGTTACTCTTAATAACCATTTTAAAGGGGTCGAAAGACAATGGAAGAGAAGAATCCGCAGAAGAAACGGCCGGAACAGCCCGGGACTGAGACGCCCATGAGGGGGATATTGTCATGGGCGCTGATCCTTTCGGCCATGCTGTTCATGACCATGCTGGTCATGAACAGGAAGGATGCCCCCGAGCTTGGATACAATCCTGAGTTTGTCGATCTCGTAAAAAGCGGGAAAATCAAAAACTGCGAGATTGTGAAAGAAATTTCCGGTGTGGATTATGTGCGTGGCGAGTGCCTGCTGGACCCTGCGAATCCGAAAGCCCCGGTCAAGAAGTTCAAAGTGTATGTACAGGCCGGGGACGTTCTTGAGAAGCTCCTGAATGAAAACAACGTTAAGTACGGATATGTCCCGCAGAGTATTTACATGTCGCAGATAATCATGAATGTCCTGCCGGTCCTCCTGATATTCGGTGTTCTCTACTTCCTGTTTGTCCGCCAGGTCCGTTCAGCCGGGACCGGCGCCTTGAGTTTCGGCAAGAGCCGCGCGCGGCTGATGTCGAGGGACAAAAACAAGAAAACTTTTGAAAATGTTGCCGGGATCGACGAGGCCAAGGAGGAGGTCCAGGAGATAATTGAGTTTCTCAAGGACCCGAAAAGGTTCCAGAAGCTTGGCGGACGCATTCCCAAGGGAGTCCTTCTGATGGGGCCCCCGGGCACAGGGAAGACCCTGCTTGCCAAGGCAATCGCCGGCGAGGCGGATGTGCCTTTCTTCAGCATAAGCGGTTCCGACTTTGTTGAAATGTTTGTCGGTGTCGGCGCGTCCCGGGTCAGGGACATGTTTGAGCAGGGAAAGAAGAATGCGCCGTGCATAATGTTTATTGACGAAATAGATGCCGTTGGGCGCAGCAGGTTCTCCGGGATTGGCGGAGGGCACGATGAGAGGGAACAGACCCTTAACGCCTTGCTGGTGGAAATGGACGGTTTTGAGACGCAGGAAGGTGTGATCATCATTGCAGCGACGAACAGGCCTGATGTGCTGGATCCGGCGCTGTTAAGGCCCGGCCGGTTTGACCGCACAATTGTGATAGATCTGCCTACGATTGATGGCCGCGAGGCCATACTGAAGATGCACGCCAAAGCCATCAAGCTTTCCAAAGAAGCCGACTTGCGCCGGATTGCGCGGGGTACGCCTGGTTTTTCGGGTGCGGACCTTGAGAACCTACTAAACGAAGCGGCGCTGCTTGCGGCAAGAAATGCAAAAGAGTCAGTGGCGCAGAAGGACCTTGAGGAGGCAAGGGACAAGGTCAAATGGGGCCGCGAGAGACGGAGCCGCGTTCTTGACGAGAAGGAAAAGAAGATCACAGCTTACCACGAGGCCGGCCATGCGCTGGTCATGCAGATGATCGAGGACAGTGAACCGCTGCACAAGATCACGATTATTCCCCGCGGCGTGGCTTATCTCGGCGCCACCATGCAGCTGCCCGAGAAAGACAAGCACATGGAAGGAAAGTGCAAGCTGGAGGGAATTATTACCGGCCTGATGGGAGGGCGCGTGGCGGAATCGATATTCTTCGGCGACATAACTTCCGGAGCGAGTGCTGATTTGAGGGAAGCCACACGGATCGCCAGGCTGATGGTCTGCGAGTGGGGCATGAGCAAAGAAATGGGGCCCCAGACGTACGGCCGCAACGAGGACCTGACTTTCCTCGGGCGCGATATCACCCGCACCCAGGACTACAGCGAGGAGACGGCCAAGCGGATTGACGATGTGGTCAATGTCCTTTTACGTGAGTGTTACACCAGGGCCGTGAAGATTGTTGAAGAGAACCGCGCCAAGCTTGAAATGATAGCCACTTTACTGCTTGAGCGCGAGACGCTCGATGGGCGTGACGTGGAAGAGATTGTCAAGCACGGGCGTGTGCTTTCCGAGCAGGAGAGAGACGAGATCGACAAGGCGAATAAAGAGGAGAACAAAAATAACGGCGACAAAGCCGGGAGCAGTGTTCCTCCAAAGCTGCCTGCAGCGGAGCCGTCAAATCCGTGAAAAGGAAAAGAGCGTTTTCGTGGAAATGCCGCGACCGTGTTCTGACATTTCGGGATCGCCCATTGATCATGGGCATTTTAAACGTAACACCTGATTCCTTTTCCGACGGAGGTTTGCATCCTGACACGGAGAGCGCCGTGGCGCACGGCATGAGAATGCTTGAGGAAGGCGCTGATATAATTGACATAGGCGGAGAGTCAACCAGGCCTGGAGCGGCCGGGGTGAGCGTCGAAGAGGAATCGAGGCGGGTTATCCCGGTTGTTGAAGAGATCTTCCGCAGGACCGGGGCGGTGATTTCGGTGGACACGATGAAGGCTGGGGTGGCTGAGCGGGGCATGGCGGCCGGGGCCAGCATTATAAATGATGTTTCGGCGCTGACGCATGATCCGGCCATGAAGGCGGTTGCCGGGAAATACAGGGCTGGCGTGGTTCTCATGCACATGAGGGGGACGCCCGGGACGATGCAGAACGAACCGCATTATGACGATGTTACGGCTGAGGTTGGCGGTTACCTGAAGAAGCGAGTTGATGACCTGGTCGGGGAAGGTCTTGAACGGGAGAGCCTGGCGATTGATCCCGGGATTGGTTTTGGCAAGACGGTGGAACACAACATGAGTCTTCTTGCCGGGCTTGGTGTGCTGGCAGATTACGGGCAGCCGGTTGTTGCAGGGGTATCGCGGAAGAGTTTTATCGGGAAGATAACGGGAGCCCCGGTTGAGCAGAGACTGCCTGGCAGCCTGGCGGCGCTGGTGTTTTGTGTTCTCAAGGGTGCCGGGGTGATGCGGGTACACGATGTGAAGGAGTCGAAACAGGCTGCGCATATTGCGGCTGTGCTGGCAAAGCTGGAGAATTAAGAGCATGTGGTGGTTGTGGATCAGCACTCTTATACAGGTTTCTGTTCTTGCCTGTGTATTCTATTATATTTTCCTTTTCTTCCGTGGAACGCGCGGTGCGCAGGTCCTGGCCGGTCTTGGTTTCTTCCTGGCAATTCTGATAGTCCTGACGCAGATTTTCAACCTTGACGCGCTCAACTGGATACTCCGAAACCTGTCTGTTTTCCTTGGCGTTGCGGTACTGGTTATTTTCCAGCCGGAAATCAGGCGTGCGCTGGCGGAGCTTGGCAAACAGCCGGTTTTTTCCGCGACGGTTGAAAGGCGGACTGTGATTGATCACCTGGTTGAGACCGTGACGCAGCTGGCGGAGCACAGGGTTGGCGCTCTTATTGCGATCGAGAGGGAGATTGGCACGCGGTCAGTCCAGGAAACCGGGGTGAAGCTGGATATTCCCGTCATCCCGGAAGTGCTTTCGAGCATATTTTATCCGCATACGCCTCTTCATGACGGGGGTGTGATAATAGCCGGGAACAGGATTATGGCGGCTGGCTGTGTTTTTCCGTTATCGCAGGACGCCGAGTTGCACAAGACATACGGGACAAGGCACAGAGCGGCGGTGGGACTCAGCGAAGAAACCGATGCGGTTGTGATCGTGGTTTCAGAGGAAACCGGCGCAATTTCGGTCTGTTACCATGCGAAACTGACCAGCGGGATAGACGCAGAACAGCTGAAGAGCCTTCTTTCTGACCTCCTGCTCAGGCAGGCCGGGTCAGTCTGGCGGCGCGCGCAGGAAGAGCTGGATCTTACGCCCGACGGCATTGCCAAGTCGGACAAGATGAAACAGGAATTGAAGATGGACAATGAATAGCATGGAAAGAATCAAGACATTCATTCGTAACAACTGGCAGTTGAAACTTCTGGCGACAGGCCTGGCCGCGCTGGTTGTTTACGAGATCCGGGACGCGACCAGCTTTGAAGTTCCGTATGATATTCCTATTGAAGTTAAGGCGGGGGAAGGCATAGCCATACTGGATCAGCCGAAGACAGTGCGGGTGGTCTTCCGGGGATCGCAGGACGACTTGAGACGGTTGAACCAGAATGAGATGGCGGCGGTTGTCAAACCCAGGGCAACGGATCCTACGGGTTCGGAGAAGATAATGATAAGGAGCAGTGACATACAGGGTGCGCCTGGAGTCCGCAAGGTGCAAATAGAACCCCACGTTGTGACAATAACGTTTGACCGTGAGATTGAGAAGAATGTGGCGGTTTCTAAACCCCAGGTCCTTGGAACGCCGCTAATTGGAAAAGTTGAGCTTGATTATCAACCGCGGTCGGTGAAAATCAGGGGTTCGTATCTTCGGCTCATGAACAAGGAAGAGATTGGCACCGAGCCGGTGGATGTTGACGGGCGGGTGGAATCATTTACAAAGCGCGTCAAAATACTTGATAAATGGGTGACCAGGGTTGAGCCGGCCGAGGTCACGGTAAATGTAAACATAGTGACTGAATTGATTACTCGGGAGTGGACTAATGTCACGGTTCGGGGCATTCTTGCGCCTGGTTCTGCCGGCGAGATCCGTTTCGATCCGCCCGCGGTAAGGGTTGGATTGAAGGGTCGTGCCAAGGAGATTGACAAGGTTGCAAGCAATGCGGTGATGGCCTTTGTTGACTGTACCGGGATCGGGCCGGGAGTGGTTACGAACCTGCCGGTCAGCGTACATATTCCGGTTGGTGCGGATGTTGATGCGTCTGTTGAACCTGCAGCCGTAAGGGCGGATGTTGGCGGCAGGAAAGAAAAGGGCGGAAGATAGATTTCCGGGAATAAAAAGAATAACGGAGTGGTTTCTATGGCAGGAGGAAGCAAAGAATCTGAGAACAGTGTCCGGCTTGTATGGGGATTGATCCTGCTGGTGCTCAGCGTATTGCTGGGGCTCAGCATATTTTCTTATGATCCGAAGGACATCAGCGCGCTGGTTGTCCTTCCAAATGACACCCCGACTAACCTTATAGGTCTTGTCGGCGCGTGGCTTTCTTTCATCATGTTTTTCCTAATGGGTGCGGGCGCCTACCTGCTTCCTTTCTGGTTCATGGTTATTGGTTTCATAATGATATTGCGGCGCGAACAGCGCATCTGGCCGAAAATTTTCTGGGCGCTGGCCGCCATGGCCGCGACCAGTTCGATACTGGAACTTTCGGAGGAATCATTTGGACCGATGTGCCGGCGCCTGAACATGCCCGATGCCGGCGGTATATTCAGCCACCTGGTAACCCGTGACCTCCTTCTGACCTGGTTCAATCCTCTCGGAACCGGCTTGATTGCATGGCTTGCGCTGGTGATATCCCTCGTGATGTTTGTTGAGGTTGAAACAGTTTCGGTGTGGTTCCATTCGGCGTTGAGGTATTGCCGGAGCGGGTACGAAAGATACCAGGCTTTCATGCTTGAGCGCAAAGACATGCGCGAGCGCATTGACACAGAGAAGGAAGAAGTTGAGAAGCAGCGCGTCAGGCTGGAGCGGGTTCTCAAGAAAGAAGAACGTGTTTCCCGTGTAAAGAATGACGTTGCTGCGGAGAAAACGCCGGAAAAAGAAGAGAAAGAAGAGCCGGAACCGGTCCGCGTGGAAGCGGCTGTAAAGGTTCCGGAGAAAGAGAAAGAAAAAGAAGAGGAAGAGAAGAAGGAAGCAGTTGTAGTCGAGAAGAAGGTAAAGGAACCGAAGCCGAAGGAAGAAAAGAAGCCCGCGGTTATTTCGCTGCAGCCGTTCACGAGCAGTTCGGGTTCATACCAGCTGCCCCCGTTGAGCCTTCTTGATACCCAGGCTGCTGATAAGAAAGACGGCCTTAAGGCCGATACCGCAACCACGGGAAAGATTATTGTTGAGACCCTGGCGGAGTTTGCCATAGAGGTGCAGATCACGAATGTTGAAGAAGGCCCGGTGGTTACCCGTTACGAGCTGCTTCCTGCCCCAGGGGTAAAGCTTGAGAAGATCAACAGTTTGAGCAATAACCTGGCGCTTTCGCTGAAGGCCACAAGTGTACGCGTCCAGGCCCCTATACCAGGCAAAGGTGTTGTGGGAATTGAAGTTCCCAATACTTCCGCTTCGGTTGTTTATCTGAGGCAGATACTGGAAGGTGAAGATTTCCAGGGCAGAAAGGCGAAACTTCCGCTTGCCCTGGGTAAAGATGTGGGAGGAAACGACATTGTGGCCGACCTGGCCAGCATGCCGCACCTGCTTATAGCCGGCGCAACCGGCACGGGAAAGACAGTCTGTATGAATTCCGTACTTGCTGCGCTGCTGATGTCTATGACGCCCGACGAGTTGAGGCTGATGCTTATTGATCCGAAGATTGTTGAATTCTCCGGTTACAACCACCTGCCGCACCTGGTGGTTCCCGTAATCACGGATCCGAAGAAAGTTGTCATGGGGTTGAGATGGGCCATCAACGAGATGGAAAAGAGATACAAGCTCTTTGCCAAGGTTGGCGTTAGGAACATCGAGGGTTATAACACGCGTGTCATAGCCAAGCAGGAGAATCTCTTTGCCGAGCTGGGAACGCCTGAAGTCGAGGAAAGCAAGCCGCCGGACAGGATACCATATATCGTGATCGTCGTTGATGAACTGGCGGACCTGATGATAACGGCCCAGGCGGACATAGAAAACTGCGTGGCAAGGCTTGCCCAGCTTTCCAGGGCGGTTGGCATACACATGATTCTTTCAACACAGCGCCCTTCGGTGGATGTGATCACCGGCACCATCAAGGCTAATTTTCCATGCCGTATTGCATTCCAGGTGGCGCAGAAGACGGACAGCCGTACGATCCTGGACGCGGTGGGCGCGGAGAAGCTGCTGGGCCGGGGCGATATGCTCTTCCAGCCGCCCGGCACCAACAAGATTGTGCGTGCGCAGGGCGCGCTGACGACTGATGCCGAGATCAAGCGGATAGTGGACTTCATTAAGAAGCAGGCCGAGCCGGATTATGAAATCGAGATCAAGGAGAAGATTGATAAACCAACCGATTCCCTGGATGACGGGGGAGAGGACGAGGAACTGCTTAATCAGTCGATAGCCATTATCAAGGAGACCCAGCGGGCGTCCACATCTTCCCTGCAGAGGAGGCTCAGGATTGGATATACGCGCGCCGCCCGGATCATGGATATTCTTGAGGAACGCGGTGTTGTCGGTCCGCCCCGGGGTTCTGATCCCAGGGAAATCCTTGTTGATCTTGACGGAGAAATTCCCAACAATATGCCGGAACAAAAGGATGAGGAGATGTAACGATGGCACTTGGAGAGAAACTTCGTAATGCCCGTCTCAATGCGAAGCTGACAACTGCACAGGTTGCCGCTTCGACCCGCATGAAGGTGCAGATCGTGGAGGACATAGAACGGGAGGATTTCAAAAGAATAGCGGCGCCGATTTACGGCAAAGGTTTTATCAGGCTGTTTGCCGAGATGGTGGGCCTGGATCCGGTTCCCCTCGTTGAAGAATATATGTCGCGGTTTGTGAACCCGGTTCCCGTGAAACTTGCAACGGAGCAATCAAACGTTCTGCAGCCGTCCATGAAGTTCGAGCCACTGGCCCCTCATCAGCTGAGTGCGGACGCCCTGCCGGATATGCCCAAGGAGCAGGACCTGTTTTCCGCTCCCCCGCGTGCGGAAAAAGCCGGTCCTGTGGCTGAAGAACGCCAGATCAGGACGGACAGGGATTTTTCCGTAAACCGGGCCGCAGACACGGGTTTCTCCCTGGAGAAGATTACAGGGGTATTCAGGAAATATGTAAGCGCGCTCAAAGAACAGGTTAGGAGCATCAACGATCCCTGGAAGAGGCGGGAGTTCAGCCTGCCGATGATCCGTTTTGTGGAATCACCGGTTAAATGGCTGTCGGTGATACTCGGGACGCTGATCATACTTATTCTGCTGCTTTCCACAATGAGCAGGGTTTTTCACCGTTCGCCGAAAGGGAATGTTGTTCCCAAGACTCAGGAAACGCGGGAACAGCTTCGCCTTGGTGCTGAACCTCCGGCTCCATATGTTGACTAAGCCAGTCTTTGTCCGCAAGCCAAGAGAATCAACCACGGATTACACTGATGACACAGATAGAAAGCAAACCTGTCTCGGTTGGTTTCATAAGTCTCGGCTGTGCCAAGAACCTGGTCGATTCCCAGATAATGGCCGGAGTTCTGCTGTCGGAGAATCTGAAGCTTGCCCGCTGCCCGGAAGAAGCGGATATCGTCATAGTCAATACCTGCGCTTTCATCGAGGAGGCAAGGACGGAGTCCATGGAGATGATCGAGTCCGCCTGCAGCCTGAAGGATACCGGACCGTGCCGCGCCGTGCTGGTTACCGGATGCCTGCCCCAGCGATATAAAGAGGATCTGCAGGCCCGCCTGCCGGAAGTTGACGCATTCATCGGGCTTGATGATCTTGAGAATGTGGCTGCTGTTATAAAGAAGCTGGCGGACGGCAAGAGGGGCATTTTCAATGTTTCCGCAAAGCCCGTGAAGACATTTGAACCCAGGGTACCGGGAATCGTTTTTACCGGCGGTCCATTTGCCTATCTTAAAGTTGCCGAAGGCTGCAACCATCACTGTGCCTTCTGCGCCATTCCGGGCATAAGGGGTGCATACAGGTCGAGGACGGTTTTGCAGATAGTAAAGGAGGCGGAGAAGCTCCTGGCAAACGGGGTAAAGGAGCTGAACCTTATTTCGCAGGACGTGACTTCGTATGGTCGCGACCTGAAATACGAAAGCAACCTGGCAAAACTTCTGGAAGCGCTGGGCCGGCTGGGCGGTAATTTCTGGATAAGGCTGCTTTACGGACATCCCGCAATGGTAAGTGACGGGCTTCTGCAGGTGATGGCTGAGACGCCTCAGGTGTGCCACTACCTTGATCTGCCGGTCCAGCACAGTCATCCTGATATTCTTCACGCCATGCGGCGGGGCAACACGATTGTGCATGTCGAGAAAATGGCCGGCCGTATCAGGAATGTTATGCCGGATGTTGCACTGAGGACGACATGCCTTGTGGGTTTTCCCGGCGAGACAGAGGAACATTTCCAGCATCTGCTTGATTATGTTGAAAGGACTGAATTTGATCATCTCGGTGTATTTACTTTCTCTCCGGAAGAACATACCACGGCTTTCGATATGAAGGACCGTCCCGATCCTGAAGTTGCAGCCCGGCGCAGGGACAGGCTTTTGACGGCACAGAGGCAGATTGTGGACAGGAAATCGGCCCGGATGACCGGCAGCATTGATACGGTTCTGCTGGAAAAAGACGAACCTGAGAATAACATATGGATTGGCCGTGCGAGACGCAACGCCCCGGAGGTTGACGGAGTGGTGCTGGTTGAGCAGGTACCTGCAGAGAAGAAAGCAGGAGATTTTATAAGTGTTCAGTACACCGGTCAGGAGGAATATGATATGGTAGCGGTCAATATTTCCGCCGGAATCCAGAAGTCGTAAGCAGGGTTGTTATGGCACAGGATTGGGATATAAAAGCGAGAAGTGAAGCGTGTCATGAATGCAAGACAGCGTTCCAGGACAAGCAGCAGTATTTCTGTGCGCTTGTTTTCGGTACGGAAGGATATGTCAGGGAAGACTACTGCGGCCGGTGCTGGATGGGCGGGAAAAAAGATGTAACTTCACCGTACAGCCAGTGGCAGGGCATTTTCCATCCGCCGCCTCCTCCTCCGGAAGAGGCCCTGAAGAAGGAGACAGCGGAATCCCTGCTTCGCCGCCTCATACAGGATAATGATGCGTCAAAGACGAACGTGATGTATATCCTGGCCGTGATGCTTGAGAGAAAGCGTATTCTTGCCGAAAGAGATGTGCAGAAACATGATGACGGGGCGAAGGTTATTGTTTACGAGCACAAGAAGACCGGCGAGACATTTCTTGTTCCAGATCCCGGCCTGAAGCTTGACCAGCTTGAGCATGTGCAGAGGGAAGTTGTCGAAATGCTTGGAGGCGGGAAAGATGCAAAATCAGCCGAAAATACGGCAGCGATTACCGCTTCCACAGAATCTGAGCAGAAGAATTAATCTTGGTAGGAGCGCGGCTCCGTCCGCGCGATAATCATGACTAATAGCCAGGATCACAGGCCGCATGCACATGATCTTCGCATAGGACGTTTTTCTGAACCATATGGATTATATTTATTAACTAAATGCGTTGAAGCAGAAACAGATCTCAGTATTGGACAAAAAGACGCGATTGTATCGGCTCTACTCTTCTCGGCCGACAAAGGTGATTTACGATTACATGCTTTCGTTGTTATGCCCGATCATTGGCATGCATTAATTTCCCTGGGACCAGAGTTGTTGATGGGAAGGATTGTTGAAAATATAGACAGGCGCGCAAACTACCAGGTTCAGCGTCAGGGACGTATCAGCTGGCAAAAAGGCTTTCATGACAAGAAAGTAAGGATCAATAACAGCGTTAAGGATATTGTTCATTACGTAGAATACAATCCTGTTAGAAAAGGACTGACGAATTTGGCTGAGGCATGGAAGTGGTCCAGTGCCAACGTGGAGTTTCGCAAAAAGACGGATAGATCGTTTCTTGGATTTGAAAGATGGGCGTAGGAACATTATAGGGAAAGAAAAGAATCGCCCGAGCGGAGTCGGGCTCCTACAAGAAGACGAGAATTGCAGGATGTAGGAGCGCCACGTCGCTCCGCGTAGTGGCGCGGCGGCTCCAGTGAGGGACGTTGTCCCAACGGGACTCACGTCCGTCCGCGCGATGGGGAACAGGATATGTTTGATATCAAGATAACGGGCGGGCAGGTTCTTGATGGAACGGGCCGTCCGGCGTCTGTGTTTGATGTTGGAATTACAGGTGACCGTATAGCGGGAACCGGGGACCTCTCCGGGGCTTCCGCAAGAGTTACTGTTTCGGCGCCTGGAAAAACGGTCTGTCCAGGCTTTATTGACGCCCATTCGCATTCCGACACTTATCTTCTGATAGAGCCGTCAGCCCCGGGCAAAATCTTCCAGGGAATTACCACAGAGGTAGTGGGTAACTGCGGAGCATCTGCGGCGCCATTGACCGGCAGTTACCGCATGCCGTCCGACTGGATCGACAAGGAATATCCCGGCAAGTGGAGCAGTGTGGCCGAATACCGGCAACTTCTTGAGAGCGTTAAACCCGCGCCGAATGTTGTACTGCTGACAGGGCACAATACCCTGCGGGTTGGCGTCGCGGGTTACGAGCACAGGCCGCTTTTGGATTCCGAGTTAAAGGCTGCAGTAAAATTACTTGAGCAGAGCATGGAAGAGGGCAGCCGCGGCTTGAGCACGGGCTTGATTTACGCGCCGGCCATGTTTGCGCCAAGGGAGGAAATTATTGAACTCGCCAGAGTCGCCGCACGTCACAACGGAATCTATACCACGCACATGCGAAGTGAAGGCAAAGGCCTTATTGAAGCGATCGAGGAGGCCATCTCAATCGGCAGGGCGGCGGGCATCAGGGTGGAGATATCACATCTGAAGACATCAGGCCGCAAGAACTGGCCGCTGGTGGATAAGGCCCTGCAATTGATAAGAAGCGCCAGAACCAGCGGAATGGAAGTGGCAGCGGACCGTTATCCTTATATTGCCGGATGCACTGATCTTGATGTTGTGTTTCCGGAATGGGCGGAAGAAGGCGGGCGCGAGGCAACGCTGAAGCGTCTAAAGAATCCTGCAGAGAGGCAGCGGATCAGGGAGGAACTGCTGGAATCCAGGCCGGAAAGCGACTGGGCAACAGTTACGATTGGTTCAACGGATCATACTGACAACAAAAAGTTCCAGGGAATGCCGCTTCCTGAAATTGCCGCGAAACTGGGATTGGATGTTGTTGATACGATTTTGTACCTCGCTGAAAGCGATGAAGTAAAAACCTCGGCATTCTTTGGCGGAATGTGCGAAGAAAACATGATCAAGATATTTGCAGAGCCCTGGGTGATGCTTGGCACGGATGCATCGGTTCGGTCGCCGACAGGTCCATTGAGCCATGATTACCCGCATCCGCGCGCTTACGGGAGTTTTCCGAAATTCCTGCGTATGGCAATTGACGGCAAGACGGTGGCTTTACCTGAGGCAATTAGGAAGATGACTTCTATTCCGGCAGACCATTTCCGCCTGCATGATCGCGGGACGATAGCCGTCGGGAAGAAAGCAGACCTTGTTATTTTCAGCGCCGCGAAGATCAGGGACCTTGCAACGTATGCAGCGCCCCACCAGCTTTCTGAAGGTGTTGAGACCGTTATCGTGAATGGCGTGCTGACGCTTAACGAGGGCAGATTCACCGGCAACCGCGGCGGAAAATTTCTGTAGGCTGCTTAGCCTTTCTTTGACCTGCAATAGGCCAGGGGTGGCATGCCCATGACTTTCCTGAAGATACGTGAGAAATAGCAGGAGTCGTCATAACCCACCCGGCAGGAAACTTCACTGACGTTCAAAGGCGTGGTATCAAAAAGGCGGCAGGCAGCCTGGATACGCAGACGTATATAATAATCAACCGGCGAGAAGCCTGTTTGTGCCCTGAAGAGTGTAGAGAATCGTGCCACCGAGAATCCTGCGTTCTTTGCTATGTCTTTAAGTTCAAGCGATCCGTCAAGGTGTTCGCGCATGTATTCGATCGTTGAGCTGAATGACCTGTGGCTGCCGGCAGGGGTACCAGGTGAGAACGCGGGGTTTCCAAAGAAAAGGAGGGCAAGAAGATGCCGCAGTGTCTGTGCAGCTAGCAGAATGCGGGTGTTGGTAAAACCATCATCAAACGTCCTGTAACATTCTTTAAAGAGGATTTCTGTTTGTTTCCTGATCGACCGTGCAACGGAAAAGACGTGTTCCTGATGGGGCAGGAGGCTTGTGTAGCAGGCGGCGTCCTCGCCAGCAAAATGTGCCCAGTGAATTGACCAGGGATCTTTCTCAACTGCTCCATAGGAGTGTGGTCTCCCCCTGGGGATTAATAGAGCCTGGTCGGGGAGGAGCAGCTGGCGTTTACCGCCGATTTCGAACCAGCCAGTCCCCTTGATACAGTAAATCATGATATTTTCGTCAGCACCGTTCGGACGGACAATATAGTGGTGATGTGCCGGGGGAAACCAGCCTATATGGGTCGGATAAAGTTCGCTTATTAGAACGTGTCTTGTTGCTTTGGCCAGCAGGGGCTTCGGGATAACATGCATGATTTGGCCCGGAAACCCGTCGGCTATGCGAATATTATCCATATTTGGATCCATTATTACAAGCCCGTAAGCAGATACACTAATTTCTTATGATAAAATAGTCCAGATATTTGCTTCTTTAGTCCATTCCTTAAGGTACAGTATAAACCGTACATTAGTTCCACAAACTACGGGGGACTACATGAATTCACGCGAGAGGCTTCAATCTACTTTAAACCATCAGTCAGTTGACCGGGTCTGTGTTGATTTCGGTGCAGGTGGCCAGACAGGGATGGGAGCCGGAGCGGTCCATCGTCTGCGAGAGGCAGTCCTCGGCAAGAGCAATCATCGCGTAAAAATTACCGAGCCTTACCAGATGCTTGGCGAGATCGACGAGGATTTGCGTCAGGCGCTGCAGCTTGATGTGGTGGGAATCCATCCACGCTGCAATATGTTCGGGTTTGAGAATACGGGCTGGAAGCCTTTCACCATGCATGACGGCACACCGGTGCTGGTGCCCGGGAAATTCAACTGGACGGTTGATGCAAAGGGCGGCATCGAGATGTACCCGCAGGGTGACACCAGCGTGCCGCCATCGGCTGTAATGCCGAAGGATTCTTTTTTCTTTGATGCAACAAAGAGGCAGGAGCCGTTTGACGAGGAGAACCCGCGACTCGAAGATAACTGTGAGGAGTTTGGTCTGTTCAGCACGGAAGATGTGGGCCACTTTGTGAACGAGCTGACTCCCTTCTACAAGAAGACGCAATACGGCATTTACATGACGTTTCCGGGAACTGGTTTCGGGGATATAGCGCTGGTTCCGGCCACTTGGGCAAAACGTACGAAAGGGATCAGGGACCTGGAGGAGTGGTATATTTCCACGGTTACCAGGAAGGATTTCATCTACAAGATCTTTGAGAAACAGTGTGAATTTGCATTGAAGAACATAGAGACACTGGCAAAGGCGGTTGGCAATATGCCGCAGGTTGTGTTTGTGAGCGGCACGGATTTTGGAACCCAGCGCGGGCTTTTCTCTTCGGTCGAGTCGTATCGCGAACTGTTCAAGCCGTTCCATAAGAAGGTGAATGACCAGATTCACAGGCTGACGAAGTGGAAGACGTTTATTCACAGTTGCGGGGCGATTCATGCACTTATTCCCGATCTGATCGAAGCTGGATTTGATGTTTTGAATCCGGTGCAATGTTCTGCAGAAGGGATGGATGCAAGGACATTGAAGAAGGAATTTGGGAAGCAGCTGGTATTCTGGGGCGGCGGGGTTGATACGCAAAGTACACTTCCGTTCGGCACCCCGGATGATGTATACAGACAGGTGCGGGAGAGGATCGACATATTCAACCAGGACGGCGGCTTTGTTTTTAACAGCGTGCACAACGTACAGAGCAATGTTCCTGTTGATAACATCCTGGCAATGTTCAAGGCGATAAAGGACAGCGGGAGATGAAAAAAGAGCAGCCGCAGATGAATGCCGATAAAGGCAGATAGGGAATTGAAATTAAGAGGGGGATCTATGATTACAGCAACTGGCGGTGGGATGACCGACGGCGGTGTAAAACCTGTTTACGACATGGCTTATGTGTGGACTATTTCGCTGGTTGCGGCGATGGGCGGGCTGCTGTTCGGGTATGACTGGGTTGTGATTGGCGGCGCCGCAAAATTCTACGAGGCATTCTTTCATCTCAAGGATACAGCCCTTGATGTTGCCAGTAATGCCGGTTTCTTTGCCAAGCTGAAAGCGAATGCAATCTCGCCTACAGGCTGGGCACAAAGCTGTGCCCTGCTTGGTTGCCTGGCAGGTGCACTTGTTTCCGGCGTTCTCAGCGATCGCTATGGCCGGAAACCGGTTCTTGTTGCTTCTGCATTCAACTTTGTAGTTTCATCAGTCGGTATTGCGTTTGCCGGCAGTTTCCCGGTTTTTGTCACATGGCGGATTCTTGGCGGCATCAGCATTGGCCTGGCATCCAATATTTCGCCAATGTATATTTCCGAGATTGCCCCGGCGGCAAACCGCGGACTGCTGGTGGCCATCAACCAGCTTACAATTGTCATCGGCGTGCTTGCTGCCCAGTTTGTCAACTGGTGCATTGCCAAGCCGGTTCCCGACGGTCTTTTGCCCGAAGCTTTTGCTGCAACCTGGAATGTTGTTAACGGATGGCGCTGGATGTTTGCAGCATGCGCGGTGCCGGCACTGTTGTTTTTTGTCAGTTCACTTTTTGTGCCGGAAAGCCCGCGCTGGTTAACCAAGGCCGGCCTGAAGGATCGTGCAAGGGATATTCTTGCCCGTATAGGAGGGAAGGCTCATGCCGATTTTGCGCTGGCAGACATCACGGCTTCCCTGGTCAACGAAAACAGGCGTGTCCGTCTTGGCGAACTGCTTGAGAAGCGCGTGCTGGTAATTCTTGGTTTGGGTATATTTCTTGCCATGTTTCAGCAGTGGTGCGGCATAAACGTTATATTCAACTATGCGGGGGAGATTTTCAAACAGGCGGGATATAACATCAACGACACGCTTACCAATATTGTCATGACCGGGCTGGTGAACCTTGTCTTCACGTTTGTTGCAATCTTTACCGTGGACAGGCTTGGCCGTAAGCCTTTGATGCTGTTTGGTTCAGCCGCGCTGGCGTTGATCTATACCTCAATCGGGTATTGCTACTATCTCAAGGGCGGAGGTTCGGCAGTTCCGAACACGCTGTTCCTGGTACTGGTGCTTGCCGCAATCGGCAGTTATGCAATGTCGCTGGCTCCGGTTGTTTGGGTGATTATTTCGGAGATATTTCCAAATCGCATACGAGGCACGGCCATGTCGATTGCTGTAGGTTTCCTGTGGATCGCGTGCTTCCTGCTTACATATACATTCCCGTTGTTTAACGCCGTGCTTGGTGCGTCTGTAACGTTTTGGATTTACGCCGGTATTTGTGTGATCGGGTTCCTGTTTGTTCTTGTAAGGTTGCCTGAAACAAAGGGCAAGACGCTCGAACAGATTGAGAAGGAGCTGGTTGACTAAAAGAAATGCCGAATGATGAATGCCGATTTCCGATTGCAGGAAAGAAGATGCCAGGAACGGAGGAATCATGAAACGAAGGTGTATTGGGGCAGTATGTGTTCTGCATGTACTGTATGCAGCAGCTTTCGCGTCGAATGCGATTGACCTTTCAGGGAAGTGGCAGTTTGCGCTGGACCGCAATGATGCAGGGATTAAAGAAGATTGGTCCAGACAGGAGTTTAAGGAAACTATCCGGCTGCCAGGTTCTCTGCCGGAGCAGGGTATTGGCGATCCGGTTACGGTCAATACCCGCTGGCTGGGCGATATCATTGACCGTTCATTTTACAAGGCGCCGGAATATGAGAAGTATCGTCAGCCCGGCAATATCAAGATGCCGTTCTGGCTTCAGCCGGATACTTATTATGCAGGAGCGGCATGGTACAGGCGCGAGTTCTCTGTTCCAAAGTCATGGCAAGGCAGGAGGATTGATCTCTTCATAGAGCGGCCGCACTGGGAGACGCAGGTTTGGATAGACGGCAAGGCAGCGGGCACCAACAATGCGCTTGCTACACCGCATGTGCATGATCTTGGTGTTCTTGAGCCGGGGAAGCATCAGCTTGCTGTAAGGGTGGATAACCGGATGGTAGTGGATGTCGGCTGGAATTCCCATAGCGTGTCCGATCATACTCAGGGCAACTGGAACGGCATGGCTGGAATGATTGAATTGCGGTCCAGGCCGCAGGTCTGGATTGATCGCCGGCGCATTTTCACGAGGAACGACGGAACAGTGCGCGTCGAGCTGACTGTACGGAACCAGCTGTTCGATCCGCTTTCAGGGAGAATAACGGTAGTTGTTAAAGATGCAAAGACCGGTAAACAGGTTGGATCGGGAAACAGCACTTTTGAATGTCCTCGCGGAATCAAGGCAGACGGCAGTCATATTTTTACAGATGTCCTCAACAAGGAAATCACGCTGAAGCTGGACCAGCCGCCGCAGCTGTGGAGCGAATTCAATCCTGCGTTATACCGGCTCGAATCGAAGCTGACGGTTGAGCGCGAAGAAATAACCGACACAGCAGTTGATTCGTTTGGATTCCGTGAGCTTGGCGTCCAGGGCACGCAGTTCGTCCTAAACGGAAACAAGATTTTTTTCAGGGGCACGCTGGAGTGCTGCATTTTTCCGAAGACAGGCCGTCCGCCAACGGACGTTGGGGAATGGAAACGGATCATCGGCGTTGCAAAAGCTCATGGCCTGAATCATTTCCGTTTTCATTCGTGGTGCCCGCCGGAAGCGGCTTTCATCGCGGCGGATGAACTTGGTTTTTATTACCAGGTTGAATGTTCCTCGTGGGGTTCACTTGGTAACGGCAAGCCGCTGGACCGGTGGATCTACGAGGAGGCTGACGGGATTTTGAAGTATTACGGAAATCATCCGTCATTTATGCTCATGGCGTACGGGAATGAGCCAAGCGGAAAACATGCCGAGTTTCTTGCCAGGTGGGTAGAGCATTACAGGGCAGAAGATAATCGCCGGCTTTATACCGATGCGTCAGGCTGGCCTCAAATATCCGAGAACCAGTACCACGTTACACCTGATCCGCGTATCCAGGGATGGGGACAGGGATTGAAGTCGCGCATAAATGCGCGCCCGCCGGAAACGCGAACGGATTACCGTGATTATATAAGTAAACGAAGCGTCCCTGTGATCAGTCACGAAATAGGGCAATGGTGCGTATATCCCAATTTCCGGGAAATCAGGAAGTATACCGGTTACCTTAAGCCGAAGAATATTGAGGTCTTCCGCGATTTACTTGAAGCGCATCACATGGGTGACCAGGCCGGAGATTTCCTGCTGTCGTCGGGAATGTTGCAGACGCTTTGCTACAAGGAGGAAATAGAATCAGCCCTGCGGACACGCGGAATGGGCGGTTTCCAGCTCTTGGATCTGCATGATTTCCCGGGCCAGGGTACGGCGCTGGTTGGCGTGCTTGATCCGTTCTGGGAGTCCAAGGGTTACGTTACGCCTGAAGAATACAGTCGTTTTTGTAACAGCACAGTTCCTCTGGCGCGTATGGATAAGAGGGTATTCACTACTGGGGAGAAGCTTGAGGCCGATATAGAGGTTTCGCATTTTGGCGAAATGCCATTGAAGGCGGCTGTGGTTGCATGGAAGCTGGTAAATGATGAGGGGAAGGTCCTGGACAGTGGCAAGTTTGCCGCGCGGGACATACCGGTGGATAACGACACATCGGTCGGTAAGGTTAGCGTGGATCTGCAGAAGATGCAGGCTCCGCTTCATGGCAAACTTGTGGTTGGCCTGGAGAATACGAAGTTTGAGAACGACTGGGATGTCTGGATATATCCGTCGAATATAGACCCGTCAATTCCTAACGGCGTCATTGTTGCTAAAGAATTGAACGCGGTGGCGCTTGAAACGTTGAACAGCGGCGGATGTGTCCTGCTGACGATACCGCCTGAAAGAGTTGCGCCGGATCGTAAGCGGGGCAAAGTTGCGCTGGGTTTTTCAAGCATCTTCTGGAATACCGCGTGGACCAGAGGGCAGGCGCCGCATACGCTTGGCATTCTGTGCGACCCGAAGCATCCGGCGTTTGCGGATTTTCCAACGGAATTCCACAGCAACTGGCAATGGTGGTACCTGGTAAGCAGTGCCGGCGCCATGATTCTTGACGATATGCCTCGTGAGCTGCGTCCGGTGGTGCAGGTGATAGACGACTGGTTTACCGCCCGGCGGCTTGGCCTGGTGTTTGAGGCAAAGATCGGAAAGGGAAGTTTACTGGTAACCAGTGTGGATCTTGAGAAAGATAATCCTGTTACACGTCAATTCCGGCACAGTATCCTGGAATACATGGCTGGTAAGAAGTTTAATCCCAAGGTACAGATTTCTTCCGAAGACATTGCAAAGCTGGTAGCGCTGCCAGGGAAGACCGGGTTAACCAGGTGAAGAATACATACGGGGACTTCTAGCGTGCCCGTTACGATGCAAGAATCCAGTATTGAGAAGCAGCAGGCGGAAAGAGCGTTTCTGCCTTAATGTCCGTTCATTTCTCAAGTAGTCTCTTTCCGTCGTGATCCAATGGGACTGTTCGTTGTTGACTACCCGGATATTCTGTGTCAAAATCAAAACACTAGCTGGAAGTTTAGCACTTATGAGTATTCTCCGCAGAAAAAATGATATCCTTCTTCTTTTTGTGATGCTGTCGGCATCATTACTCCTCTCCTGCAGGGAGAGTGACAACAGCACGACTGTTAATCTTGATCCGGCAGAGCGGCAGTGGCTGGATTCCCACCGCGAAGATTTGTATTTCGCGCCAGATCCCTTCTATGCGCCTTTCGAGTTTTATGACGGTAAAGACGGCATTGTGAAAGGTCTTGCTCACGACTATATCAACCTGATTGAGAAGAAGCTCGGGATTCAGTTCAAATGTGTTCGGGCCTCATCCTTTTCAGAGATTCTCTCCTTCGCGAGACAGCAGAAAGTTGCAATCGTAAATGCAGTTACAGAAACACCCGAGCGCGGACAATATCTTCTTTTCACCGAACCAATCGTAGAAATAATGAACGTCATAATTGTCCGCAAGAGCGAAAAGAAGGATATATCGATCAAAGATCTGGAGGGGAAGAAAGTTTCCGTTGTGAAAGAATATGCCATTACGGAACATCTGGCTGGCAAATATCCGGGGATAACTTCCGATATCGTTCCGACTGATCTCAACGCGATCCTTAATGTTGCTTACGGGGTCTCCGATGCCGCCATAATAGATCTTGCGGCGGCTTCCTATTTTATCGAGAAAGAAGGTTTAACCAACCTGCGCGTTGCCGGAGATGCCCGGTATCCGGTAAAGCTTGCCATAGGGTCGCGGAAAGACTGGCCAGAATTAAACGGTATCCTTCGCAAGGGACTTGCTTCAATCACGCATAATGAACGTAAAGCGATATACAACAAATGGATCACCCTGGAAAAGGAAAGCCTGATAAGGAGAGGAAAGTTCCTGAGGGCTGCAGTTTCTTTTATCGCGCTCCTGCTTACTGCTTTAGCGGTTATACTTTTATGGAATAAACAGTTGAAGAGAAAGATTCATTTAAGAACTTCGGATCTAAAGAATGCCCTGGATGATCTGCAGACGAGCGAGGAGCGGTTCCGGCGGCTGGCTGAGAATGCAAAAGACATGATCTATCTTATGTCTCTGCCTGACGGAAAGTATCAGTATGTCAGCCCCGCCTTGCTTGACATAACGGGATACACCCCGGAAGAATGCTATGCAAATGCCCTGCTGATTAAGAAGCGTATCCACCCGGACTGGAACGATTACTTTGCCCGGCAATGGCAGAATATTTTGGCCGGAAAGGTTGAGCCAAGTTATGAATATAAGATCATCCACAAGTCAGGCGAGGAGCGGTGGTTAAATCAGCGCAACGTGCTGATAAGGGATGAGCATGGCCGTCCGGCGGCCATTGAAGGGATTGTCACGGACATAACTGTCCACAAACGTGCAGAGGAAGAAAAACAGAAGTACGAAGCAAAGCTCCAGCAATCTTATAAAATGGAAGCTATTGGAACCCTGGCTGGCGGCATTGCCCATGATTTCAACAACATCCTGGCTGCCATCCTGGGCTATACGGACTATGCCAAGCTGATGCTTGCAGAGGGGAAACGGGTTGATAACGAACTCGACCAGATTATGAAATCCAGTCTCAGGGCACGTGACCTGGTCAGGCAAATACTGACATTCAGCCGCAGGGCTGAGATTCAGAAGAAGACAATTGAAGTGGACTCTGTAATTAAAGAGGCGGCAAGGTTTATGAGGGCGTCCCTTCCTGCCACAATAGAGATTTCGCTGGACCTTGAAGCTTCGAACAAAGTTTTGATGGCCGATCCGGTTCAACTGCATCAGGTCCTGATGAATCTCTGCACCAATGCCGCCTATGCAATGCGTGCCCAGGGCGGAACGCTGGCCATCGGGCTGAGCAACGTGAAGGTGAATAAAGAAAACAACGGTGATTCAGGCGATCTGGCTCCTGGCAACTACCTGCAGATCAGCGTGAGTGATACCGGCAGCGGGATACCCGGGGAAGTCCTTGGCCGGATATTTGAACCTTTCTTCACCACCAAAGCGCCAGGTGACGGCACCGGGATGGGACTTTCGGTGGTTCACGGTATTGTCAAAGACATGGGTGGCGCAATCTATGTTCATCGGACCGAACAGGGCAAGGGTACCACGTTTCATGTCCTGCTTCCAAGTTACTACGGCGAAGCAATTGCCAGCGAGATTCCGCGTTCCATGATGAAGAGGGGGGATGCCAGGATTCTCCTGGTGGACGATGAAGAAGCCGTGATCGAATCCATGAGCAAGATATTGAAGCATCTTGGATATACGATTGTTCCCGCAGTCAATTCATCAGACGCATTACAGCTCTTCAAATCCGGACCGGCTTCATTCGATCTGGTAATTACGGACAATGACCATGCCCAAAATGACAGGAATGGAGCTGGCTGAAGAGATGCACAAAATCAGGCCGGATATACGTATCGTTCTGAGTACTGGTTTTAATGCGGAAATAACGGACGAAGGATTAAAGCGAGCCGGTATTCATTCGGTGATAATGAAGCCCATGGTTATGCATGAACTTGCGGAAGCAACATATAATGCATTGCACTGAGCGCAGGAATAAACGTGCCAATCGGGATTATTTCCTGCAGAGCGGGCAGGGTTCTATTTTCCTATAAGAAGCGGAGGCACGGTCGTCCGGATGCCTGTAAGGATCTCGTAGGGTATAGTCTCACACCATTGCGCAATCTCATCAGCCCAGACTGAAGCATTACCCTGGTGGCCTATGAGGACAACCTCGTCACCTTCCTTAGCTTTTGTATCGGGGCCGAGATCGATCATGGTTAGATTCATTGTAACCCTTCCGGCAATTGGACATCTTACGCCGCCGGCGATGACTGCTCCGATGTTGCTGAGTTTCCTTGGATACCCATCGGCATAGCCGACATCAATTGCGGCAATAAAGGTTTCCCGCGAGGTTGTATAAGTACTGTCGTAACTCACGGCAAATCCTGCTGGAACTTTCCGTAACTGGACTATCCGGGTCTTCCATTGCAGGAATGGACGGGTTTGAACCTCGACGCAGCCGTCCTGTGCAGCGTCACTCTTCCTCTCGCGGCATTTGCCATAACCATAGAGTAATATGCCGGGCCGGACGCCATCCATGCTCCATGCACGGTCGCAGAGTATAGCGCTGCTGTTCGAGATATGCTTGAAAGGAATGAACAGGCCTTTCTCCTCGCAGAGCCGTATAATGTTGTTGAAGCGCTCGGCCTGGACATCGGCAAATGTCCTGTCCGACTTGTTTACCGCGGCAAAGTGGGTGCATATACCGCATATATCCAGTCCGGGCAGGCGCGCAAGACGCGGGAGGTTTTCTGGGGCTTCTTTCCAGGGAAACCCGAGCCGGCCCATTCCCGAATCGATCTTGGCGTGACAGCGAAGGATCTTTTTCATGGAGGCAGCTTCGGAAGCAAGCGCGGTTGCGTGTTTCTCGCTGACTATAATCGGTATAAGATTGTTTTCGATTGTTTCGGGAACAGCCGACGGATCGAGGACGCCGACAATTATGATTCCGGCATCGGGCATGATTTCCCGCAGCATGAGCGCTTCTTTTAAATTGGCAACGGCGAACCATTTAACCCCGGATTCCCATGCGCACTGTGCCACGGGAACAATGCCGTGACCGTATGCGTTTGATTTTACGACGAAGATGATCTCGGTGCTGTTCTTGAGAACGCCCTGAAGGTTGCGCAGGTTGGTGCGGAGGATTCCCAGGTCAAGTTCTGTCCAGCTGTTGCTCATGATCTATTCCGGTCCTTGCGGCATATCGACTTTCTTCACTATTAGCGGGTACCGCAGTTTGATGTCTCCATCAAGGAGGATTTCAACCCAGTAGGTTCCTTCCCTGCTGAATGCGACATTCATGAAGAACTCGATACTGGTGGCTGTGGCCTCACTGTTCTGCAAATGGATGGGCACGTCCTGTCCCTCGACCAGAACGGTGCTGCTGTCGGCCTGGAGGATGCGGCATCGTTGCCTGAAATCGCCTTCCCCGCAGCACCAGCGGTTGACAACGCAGAGGCGCTGGAACAGGGCCGGGAATGAAGGAAGACCGAGCATATCGAAAAGGCCGATCAATATGAATTTTCCGTTTCGTTCCTGGCGGACATCGTCGCAGAGAAGGCTCGATTGCAGGTCCGGGCTCATGGCTGTTCTTCCTTTCCCGGGGACGAGGTGTTCTCTTCAACAGGCATGCCCCACGCCCGCAGGTTGCTTTCTATGAACTCTACCGTTTTTGCATGTTCGTCCCTTCCATTACCAGTAATTTCCATTCCAGGGCCGAACTTGACATAGACCGGCTGGCTCCGGTCCAGGGAGCCGATATCCTTGAATTTCCTTCCAATCGAGTGGAAATTCGTCTTGAGAGCAATCGGTACAACAGGAACCCCTGCTTTCCTGGCAAGTTTTACGCCGAGGGTGTTGAATTCGCCGGCATTAAATTCAAGCCTGCGCGTTGACTGGGGAAAAATGAGCACGGAACGGCCTGCACGGAGTATTTTCTCCCCTTTCGTGAGAACCTCTTTGAGGTCCTCGCGGGGGCTCTTGCGGGAGACACTGATCGGATCCACTGCGCGCATTATATGTCCGAAGACAGGGTAGGCGAGCAGGCTTTCCTTCACCACTGTTGCCAGCCCGCCGAAGGAAAGGAGGACGCCAGGGTAGAACATTGTTTCCATCATGCTCATGTGGTTGGAAACGTAGACTACGGCGCGGTTTAGCTTTGTTACGTTCTCGCATCCTGAAATTGTGATTTTTGCCCCGCACACTTCAGCGGCACGGATTGTCTCGTATGACTGTTTTGCCCAGAACGGTGTATCGTATTTATTCAGCCGTGCGATAATGGCGCCCCAGGAAATGACGCGGAAGATCTTGAGATAGTACCATGAATCAGTCCGGCACAGGAGCCGGTCAATAACGGGATACGACATGCCGGGCGGCGTCGTATAGGTTCCTTTTTCCCTTAATATCTTCTGGAACTCCAGTGTATTCATGGTGATGCAACTGAAGGGCTTTTTTATCACCGCTGCCTTGTCAACGCAAGCGCAGAGAAATGAAACAAAATGACAGTGAAAGGCTACGGTGTGTTCGTCAAATGAGCCGGATCTTTGAACAGTTCAAGCCCTGCCGCTCGTCCCGCTGTTTTCAATTACACCTTCCACGGACTACGGTAGTTACGGGTCAGCCATTTCGGGTCGCCGGTGCCGCCGGCAAACTCGAATCTGGCCGGATCCCATTTGAACCCAGCGTTATTAAAGTAACTCTGGTTCATCAGGTGGCAGCAGATCGCAGACCGCCCGCCAACCTGCTCGCTGGTGACCGGTTTCTTCCGGCCCGCCACACACTCCAGAAAATCCGAGATGTGATTCCTGCTGTTATAGAGCTGGATTTTCGCATCCTTTAGATAGGCTTTCTCAGCTTTCTGTACCTCAGCTGCGCAGGAGGTCGGCTTGTTTGCCTCTTCCCCGGTCTTGTCAGGGCTGGCCTTGCCGTCGTACTTGCCCTGCCGGGCAACAACTTTGCCGTCCACGATCAGAACAAACTTGCCGCGGTTGACAAGAACTTCGCCGTTAGACCCGTAGAAATGGACACCAAAGCCGCCCTTATGTTCCACATAAACGCCGTTCGCATAAACCAGCTTGCAGCCTGTTTTCCCTGCCGCGGGGATTACTTCCACCGGTCCGCTGTTGTCCATGCCCAGGCCCCACTGCGCAATGTCGAGGTGATGCGCACCCCAGTCGCCAACCCCACCACTGCCGTATTCCCGGAATGAGCGCCAGCCATGTGGGCACAAGTGACGGTTAAATCCGCGCAACGGAGCAGGCCCGCACCAGAAGTCCCAGTCCAGTCCTGCGGGTGTCGGTTCCGTGGGAAGGTCGTCTGCCGGTCTGGGCGGACCACCGAAACTGCACTCAACGTGACTGATCTTGCCGATTACTCCGTTCTGTACCAGTTCGCATGCAATGCGGAATTCCTTCATCGAACGCTGCATTGAGCCGGTCTGCAGAACGCGTTTGTTTTCATCGACAGCCCTGATGATTTCCACCGCCTCGTGGATGTTGTGAGTCAGCGGTTTCTCGCAATAAACATCTTTCCCGGCGCGCAGTGCGGCGAGTGCAGGAATCGCGTGCCAGTGGTCGGGTGTTGCAATGCAGACCAGGTCTATGTCCTTGCGGTTTATGATTTCGCGGAAATCGCTGCAGGCGATGCAATCGGTGTTCTTGTTGTGGTCGTCGACTGTCTTTTTCGCTTTGTTGCGGCGCTCGGTGTCCACATCGCAGACCGCCAGCACTTTCACGTCATCCCGCAGGAAACCGCCCAGCAGGCCACACCCCTGGCCTCCCATGCCGATGAAGCCGATACCCGGGAGGCTGTTTGCCTTTGTCTCTGCGGCCCGGATGTGTGAGGGAAGAATGAATTGCATTCCGGCAATTGCCGCAACAGAGCCCTTGATGAAAGTTCTACGATTTGTCTTCATGTTTTAATTTCCTGCTGCCAATTACTTTTGTGGTGTGGCCGGCACGTCGAGATCGCCGAGTGCAAACTGAATACCCTGCAGGTTGAGCTGTTCTATGGCTTTGCTGCAAAACGGATCAGGGTTGTGTCCCAGTGCGTTATAGAAGACCCGGCCCTTTCCGTGCATCTTCACCCAGGCCATGGCATAGTCACCGTCCTTGCGTCCGCCCTTTTTCACGGCCCTTTCGTTCGTAACCTCATCGGAAAGATCGACCTGCAGAAGCACGATACGATCTGCACGCGTATAGGGGTCCTTGTACTGGTACAATTCATCTTTGATTTTGAATCCCCGGCCTTCGAACACCTTTATCATGGGGTGATCGGGGGTTGAGATTTTGATGGCCCAGGTTCCATTGCCTGTCCAGGGATGGCCCGCGAAAACGGCGCCCATCATCTTTGCGCCCTCCGGCCAGTCGTAGAAGTTGTCCGTTGCGGCATGGATTCCTACGAGGCCTTTACCGCCTTCCACGAAATCGATAAGCGCCTTACGTCCTTCAGGCGGGATATTAAGTTTTGTAGTATTGTTGAAGATTACAGCGTCATAGGCGCTGAGTTTCGCCGGAGTGAAGACGGCGTAGTCGTCTGAGAAATCAGTGGTCCAGGCGCCTGTTGTTTTACCAGTCAACTCGATTGCCTTGTTGCCCCATACTATCCCTTCGCCGTGATAGAATCCTTCACAGCGCCAGAAGACCAGTACGCGACGCTCTTTCTTCGGCTTGGCTGCCGCCGCTGTCGGGATGGCTTCTTCAAGCATCTTGAGTTTTTCAGACTTCAGTTCCGGAAGCACGTCCGGTGATTTCTTGCCCTGGGGCTGTGCAGGTTTCCTGTCCGCTGCCTGTGCCATGCCAAGTATGAGGGCCAGGCCGGCCAGAATGCTTACCATTAATCGATTATTTATCACGGTCAATTCTCCGGTTGCGGAAGCTCAGAACTACAGGCTCTTAATCTTTATGTTGCGAAAGAAAACCGTGTCGCCATGGTCCTGGAGAAGAAGACGGCCTTCGGGAAATTCGCCGAAATTCTTGTTGTTCTTGTATTTGCTTTTCGCCACCAGCTGCCTGAACTCATCCGAGCCGCGTTCAAACTCCACTACTTTAACGCCGTTCAGCCAGTGTTCCACGTGCTTACCCTTGACAACGATGCGCGCCTCGTTCCACTCGCCGATGGCTTTGGCTTTCTTATCGGCAGATGCCGTTATGAGATCATAAAGTGATGCCAGCGTGTGATTACCGCTTTTGCCGGCCTTCGCGTCCGGGTGATTGTCGTCATCCAGGATCTGGTATTCCATGCCGAGGCCGGTTTTCTTGTCACGTGCGATGTCCTCGTCAATGAAGTACTTGATGCCGCTGTTGGCGCCTTTTGTAACCTTGAATTCAAGTTTGAGGTCGAAACTGGTAAACTTGTCGACTGTGACTATGTCACCGCCGCCGGCCTTGCCGATGACAGAGAGGACGCCATCCTTGATTTCCCAGCCTTTTGCCGGGAACGCCTCCGCGCCGATGGATTTCCAGCCCGTGCCGGTTTTGCCGTCCCAGAGGAGCTTCCAGCCATCCGCCTTTTCCTGGTCGGTGAGCGTATTGGGCTCGTCTGCCGCATGGGCAGAGGCACATGCCGCGATTGAGAAAATCAGGGTGAATACGATTTGTTTTGTGAGGTTTGTTTTCATAGTGGCTGGATTTATATCTCTTCCGTGGTGCATAAACAATAAATAAGAGTCTCACTTTATTCGCACTGTCTCGCGTCTCTGCTGATCTTTTGTCATATTTGCAACATGAGGCAATAACAGCCTGATAGTTTTAAATCCCCCAGAACACCTATGATTTCCCAATATTTGGCCTCAAGCTCCTTAATACAGGCGCTTCCCTGGAAGGAATGGCACAACCAATGCTGATATAGGGTTTGCAGAAAGTTGGGAAGAACCGGCAGAGAAGGGATAAAAGATGAGAGTACTGGTTATAGATGACGAGATAAGTATAATTAAGATGCTGACTGAAATGTTGAGATCCAGCCATACGGTGGAAGGCATAACAAGTCCAGAATCGGCGATCGAAATACTGAAGCACAAGAAATATGACCTTATATTTCTTGATTACGATATGCCGGAGCACGACGGGAAGTGGTTCATGACGAATGTTAAGCTTCCGGAAACGACGATAGTGCTTCTTTTCACGGGAAACCTGAACAGGACAATGGTGTTTGAAATGTTCAAGCTCGGCATTTCAGGTTACCTGACCAAACCCATAAGTTTTGAGGAGGTTCAGAAGAACCTTGAATTCTATTCGCATTCCGGCCAGTACGCCAGCTACGGCAAAACCGCATAGAGTTTGTACCTGAATATTTCACCCAAGATTGAAATATTCACCCTTTGGGCCGATCTCGATCGCTTTAATAAAGGGTCGAATCGGGGTTGATCCCGACTCACACGTTATAACCAGGCGGGTGAGGTCGGCTTCCAGCCCAAACATAGTATTCCCAGGGGCTGGAAATGAATTTTGCCCAATCCGCGCAAAATTCAGGGTGTAAATTACCCGCCTTGATTATTTCCCTGGATTCTGCGACACCTTCAAGCAGTGGACTCAGTAATTATTATTTGGAGGGCTGCCGCCATGAATCGAAATATGATCGCAGTAATTCTCCTGTTTGCAGTAATAACTGCGCCGGCTGCAGAAAATACTCCAGGCCCGGAAATCTTTACTGCCGGACGACCGGTCTGGTCTGGTTCCTGCATAAAGAATGAGCCGATGCTTTTCATCCAGGAGGAGGGGCAGAAGACGGCCACGGCGAGACTGCTTTTCAATCCTTCAGGAGGAGTCGTGATCACCAGCCCTGACCTGTTGACAACGTATGAAGAAGGAAAAGACTATATCCTTAAGCACGGTTCTAATGTTGTCGAACTGACAGAGTCGTCCAGGATCCCGTTCAAGACCCACGCCCAGATGTTTCCACCTAAAGGCAGTCCGAATATGTTTGGGGACGTCCTGCATTCGGAGGGCCACTTCTTCCATGATCTGCAGGTCCAGGCAAGTTATGTATACAGGGAGAAATGGGGTGGTGCCGTTCCGGTTGCCGAGACGGAGAAGCTTAAGAACACCATCGGTAAACTGAAGGCAAAACAGCCGTTAACCATCGTTGCGCTGGGGGACAGTATTACCGAAGGCTACAATGCGTCCGGGTTCAAGAAGATCAACACACTCCCTTTCCAGCCTCCGTATCCACAGCTGGTGGCAAATACCCTGGAGGAAAAGTTTGGCGGCAAGGTTTCGGCTGTTAACCTGGGCCAGGCAGGTTCGGTCTCTTCTGCGGGCTTCGGCCTGCTTGGAAAGGTTGCGGGGGAGAAACCGGACCTGATAATCATAGCATACGGGATGAATCATGCAGAAAACGGGGAAGAGTTCGGGAAGAAGATGCTCAAGTTGCTGGATGCGGTAAAGGCGGGAAGTCCCGGTGCGGATATTGTCCTGGTGGCGCCGATGTGCGGCAACCCCAGAATGTTCCCGGCAAATCGATTCGCGGGGTATCGCGATGCCCTGAAAAAGCTTGAAGGGCCGGGCGTGGCAGTGGCTGACGTAACCAGTATCTGGAATGAGTTAATGAAGAAAAAGAGTTTCTCAGACCTGTCGGGAAATAATGTGAATCACCCGAACGATTTCAGCCACCGTGTCTACGCCCAGGTGATTATGAGTCTTTTCGGAAAATGAGTTTCCTGCACCGGCTGCCGGATTAACTGCAGGAGGTCCCGGTATTCCTGCCGTTATCATGTTAAAGGATGGACTTGTCATTTCCATGCATTTTCCTTATTTTGTATTTCTGTCTGACTCAAAATTGGGTTATGTTGCTGTCTTAAGGCAAAGGAGGATAATTCAATGAGATGCTTCACGATATTTCTTCTTATGGTTCTGATCATGTCCGGATGTTCCCGTCCCCCGAAACAGATGGCTGATGTCGACAAACTGATGAACAGCGTCAGGGAGTCCATGATGAGCGGGCAGACAAATGCTGCCGTTACAGCGCTTGTCAACGCGATGGAAGACAAGACTTACAAGGCATTCCATGTACAGATTTACAATAATCTGTTGTCCGTCATGATAAGCGTTGGCCGGGTTGATGAAGCCAAGTCTCAGTACCTGGCAAATATTGGCAAAGACGAAGAGCTGGTAAGAGCGGGTTTTGCGGTTATTGGGGATTATGTAAGAAATTGCGGAGAAGATGCTTTGCAGTCATGGATAACGGCGCTGATGGGAAAGCCCGGCTTACCCAAGGACCTGCTTGAGCAGGTGTTTAGCTTGCAGGCGGGTATATACCAGGCAAAGGGGCAGGCGGACCAGATCATCGGACTGGCATCTGCCTGCAAACAGAAACTCGATACGGCCACTGCAGTGCGTCTCCTGCAGGGTGCGGTCACATCGCAGGTCGATGCCCGGAAATATGAGAATGCCCATATCCTGCTGGATGCTATGGAGAAGGATTTCGGCAGTGATCCGGCCGCAAAAGCCTTTGCCAGTTCACAACAGACGCGCGTGCTTTTCCTTGAGGGCCGCTGGGATGAAGGCAAGAAGAAGTTCTTGGACATTGCTTCCGGGCTGGCGGACGATCAGCTTTCGGGCTGTCTTAACCAGACGATTTCATACTGCAATCAGAATGAGAAATATGATCTTGTAAAGGAGCTCTGTGAATTCATTCTGGACAACCAGAAGGACAAGCCGCGTACCAGGATAATGGCGGCGAACCAGTTGATTTCACAGGCAAAGGCGCGCAAGAACATTGCCGCTATCCCGGTCTGCATGGAATCGCTGAGGGCAAAAGGACTGCCGGCGGAAGTATTATTTGATATTACGTGGGATTGTTTTTACACGGTGGTTCAGGACGGGACTAAAGAACAGCTTGCCGCGATGGTCGCCTTTGCCGACAAGCTCGCCCCTGAAATCAAGGACACCAAGCAGAGGGCGATACTCCGTACATTTATCATGGACGGTTCGTTTGTGCTGGAGGATCACGACAGGGTAATCAAGATTCTCGAGGAAGGTATTGAAGGCAAGGACAGCAACTGGCATGCGATGGTCCTGGATAAAGCCAGGGCCCACCAGGCCCTGAAAGCGGGGAAAAGCAAGGAAGCCGTGGAATATTTCAGGAAGTTCATGGTTGCAATGGACAAGAACTTCAAGTCGGACAGGGATCCCTGCACAGGCATTATGTACAGCAAGGAAATGTGCCTGGGTTTCAATGCCAAGCGGATAGGTGATATCCTTGCGAAAGCCGGCGATGCCAGGCCTTCAGAAGAAGCCTATGAAGAGGCAAGGAATTATTACAAGAAGGCACTTACAGATCTGAAGGCTGATTCGGATGAAGCCAAAGTTGTCAACAAGGAGCTGGCCGGCATTCCGGAAAAGAAGAACATGTAGCCCGGTTCTGAATGCTTATCGTGCCCGGCAATGAGGCCTGGATAAGCAGGGTTTTCTTTCGATATAAGGAAAGAACGCTTTTTCCATGCAGACATCTTCTGTTAATGCCTGAAGTTCCCTTTATCCGATCGCGTTGCGCCATAATTGATGTTACCGAAGCTGGTTGAGTATTTCATTCTGTTTTGCATCTATGAGTCTCCTTAGGCTGTAAGGGTCAAGATTGAGTTTCATCTCTGTCAGATGTGTCTTCTGGGG
>Ga0172375_10000447_pt1 | contig 67512 bp, 66 predicted proteins | sample LakKiv1m_FD_114537 | JGI IMG/M metagenome (GOLD analysis project Ga0172375, IMG submission 114537) | Freshwater microbial communities from Kabuno Bay, South-Kivu, Congo - kab_092012_11.1m | ecosystem: Environmental > Aquatic > Freshwater > Lake | place: Democratic Republic of the Congo...
AATGCTGAAAATGCTGAAAATTCACAAAAATGTACTTTAATTTTTCGTATTGAAGATACGGGCATTGGTATTTCTGAGACAGATTTACCGTTGATTTTTAATTCTTTTGTTCAAGTTGGTAGTGAATCCGATCAAAAAGGTACGGGGCTTGGATTGCCAATTACCAAAGAATACGTTGAATTGATGGGCGGTTCGCTTGAAGTGACGAGTGTATTAGGACATGGTTCGATTTTTATCGTGAAATTACCTGCGGTGAAAGTTTCAGCAGAGCAAGTACCAACCGCTTCCGAAAATAACTTATCCAATGTGATTGGATTAGAAGCTGGGCAACCTGCCTATCGGGTGTTAATTGTTGAAGACCAGTTAGAAAACCGTTTACTTTTAAAAAATTTATTACTTTCTGTTGGTTTTAATGTTTATGAAGCACATAACGGCAAAGAAGGGGTGGAATTATTCCAGCAAGTACAACCGCATTTTATTTGGATGGATAGACGAATGCCTATCATGGATGGAATTGAAGCAACTCGCACAATTCGCGCTTTGCCAAATGGGAAAGAAGTGAAAATTGTTGCGGTAACGGCATCGGTTTTCTTAGAACAACGACAAGAATTTTTAGCGGTCGGTGTGAATGACATTGTGAATAAACCTTACCGTGAATCAGAAATTCTTGATTGCATGGCACAGCAACTAGGTGTGAAATTTATTTACGATACGCCTGAACTTGAGCAAACGGCAGAAAAAGGTTCCGTGAATATAGATGCCTTGCAAACTTTGCCGCCGTTGTTAATAACTGAATTAAAGGCAGCTGTTACAGAATTAGACATTGAAAAGTGCAGTGAGTTAATTGAGCAAATTAAACAAGTTGACGCGCCACTTGCAATGCAATTATTTGAACGTGTGCATCAACTTGATTTTGAAACGCTCTCGCAATGGTTGAAATAGCACGCAACTATCGGTACATTGCACCCGCTGTTTAATTATAAAAATTATCATAATGAGGACTTACCAATGATCAGATTTCCAGCAGAATGGGAAAAACAAGCCGCTGTTTTAATTGCATGGCCACACGAAACAGGCGATTTTAGTGACCGCTTAGAATCTGTTGAAGAAACTTACAGCATCATTGCTGACACCATCACCCAATATCAAAAACTACTGATTGTTTGCCGCGATGAAGCGCATCAAAAACATATCGAAAAACTCGTTGAACGCAAAGAAGACATTCAATTTGTTCATGCGCCCGTGAATGATATTTGGGTGCGTGATACCACTTTTTTGACCGTTGAAAAAAATGGCGAGTTGCATTATTTGAATTTTAAATTTAATGGTTGGGGCGAAAAATACGATTTTGTTCATGACAATGCTTTAAATCACAAATTATCGAATGCGAAATTTTTCAAAGGCAAACACCATCATGACATCGATTTCATTTTAGAAGGCGGCAGTGTTGAAAGTGACGGTGAAGGCACAGTTTTAACGACCGAACATTGTTTACTCAATCCCAATCGCAACAATGCGTTAAACAAGCAGCAAATTGAAGCGCAATTAAAAACGCATTTAGGTGCAAAGCGTGTTTTGTGGCTTAAACAGGAAAATTTAGCAGGCGACGATACGGACGCGCATATTGATACGTTAGCGCGTTTTTGTACGCCGACGACGATTGCTTACACCAGTTGTGACAATCCCAAAGACCCGCACTACGAAAGTTTATATCGCATGAAATTACAGCTTGAAATGCTAGTGTCATACGAAAATGAACCCTATAACTTGGTGGCATTACCGTTGCCAAAACCGATTTTTGATGAAGATGATCAGCCGTTACCTGCGAATTATTCAAACTTTTTAATCATCAATCATGCCGTTTTAGTGCCTGTTTATGACGATGAAAATGACAAAATTGCGTTAGAACGGCTCGCAAAAGTTTTCCCGCAACATAAAATTCATCCGATTCCATGCCGACCGCTCGTGCATCAATACGGCAGTTTGCATTGCATGACGATGCAATTTCCAGAGCAAGCAAGAGGTTAATTTATGGCGAAAAAGTTAATCGTGAGCGCAATTCAACAGCCGTGCGGCGATGATGATTACGATGTGAATTTAGCATTTTCCATTGCCCAAATCCGCGAGGCTGCCAAAGCGGGTGCGGATTTAGCAGTTTTGCCTGAATTACATTTGGGCAAGTATTTTTGCCAAACCGAAGACCACACGGTTTTTGATTTCGCGCAACCGATTCCCTGCAAAGCCACTGACACGCTTTCTGCGCTGGCGAAAGAATTGCAAATTGTCATTGTATCCACGATTTTTGAACGCAGAGCCTCAGGGCTTTATCACAATACTGCTGTGGTGTTTGATAAAGACGGCAGTTTAGCGGGCAAATATCGCAAAATGCACATTCCCGATGATCCCGCGTTTTACGAAAAATACTATTTCACACCAGGTGATTTAGGTTTTACGCCGATTCAAACGTCGATTGGCAAATTAGGCGTTTTGATTTGTTGGGATCAATGGTATCCAGAAGCGGCGCGTTTAATGGCTTTAGCAGGTGCGGATTTGCTGATTTATCCGACCGCAATCGGTTGGGATAAAAATGACACGTCAGAAGAACAAGCTCGGCAACTCGATGCGTGGATTACCGTGCAACGTGGTCATGCGGTGGCAAATGGTTTGCCCGTGATTTCGTGTAATCGCATTGGTTTTGAATTCGCGCCACACGGACAAAGTGGGATTGATTTTTGGGGAAACAGTTTTATAACAGGTTCGCAAGGTGAATTTTTAGCGCACGCGAATTCGACGGATACCCAAGTTTTAACTGCTGAAATTGATTTCGTGCGCTCAGAAACCGTGCGTCGAATTTGGCCTTTCTTGCGTGATAGACGCATTGATGAATTTTCAAATCTAACCAAACGATTTATTGATTAGTTTTTTTCAGGAGAAATTGAAATGCAATTCAAGATGTTACTAGCTTTGAGTTTTTTCTTTGCAACCAGCGCAAATGCGGCAACGAATATGAGCGCACAAGAAAATTTTTTACGCGCAAAAGTGATGAATCATCAAAACCATGAAAATCACATTGCACCGATTGATAAAAGCAAAGATTTTCATGGCGTGTTTTATGGTTTTTTTCCGTGTGATGATTGCAATGGCATCAAAATGACGCTTTCACTCAAACAAAACAATCATTATTTGCTTGTCACGCAACCCGCGCGTGAATCATCACGGGAATTTTTCGAAAAAGGGAAATATGAATGGGATGATGAGACGCAAACTGTGACGCTAAAACCGCGCAATGATGCACCTGAAAAACAATTCCAAATTAAAGATGAAGGAACATTGGTGCAATTTAATTCAAGCGGCAAACCTTATTCGGGCGATTTAGCAGACCGTTACACCTTGCGCCGCAGTGATACTGTGAAATCACGCGAAGTGCATATTCACTAAATTCCACAAAAAAGGCGTTATGATTTTTGCGTCAAATGAAACGCGCAAACTGTAACGCCTTCCGTCATTTTTTACCAAAATTTGCAACATTTACACGCTTGCAAATTCGATTTATTTTGCTAATTTTTTGTTCAATCACAAAACATCATTCACTCAAAACTGCTGATGGTAGTTATATAAGGACTATGTTGTATAAGTATCGAAGTTACTATAAACTGTTTTCGAGCTTAACCGCTTAGAAAATAAATTTTAATAACAATAATTTTTGGAGTTTAGACAATGAGTGAAAACACAACTAACTTAACTTTATTTGAACAACTTGGCGGTGAGGCGGCAGTGAATGCTGCTGTCGATATTTTTTATCGTAAAGTGCTTGCTGATTATCGCATTAACCGTTTTTTTGATGGCGTTGATATGGAGCAACAAGCCGCAAAACAAAAAGCGTTTTTAACCATGGCGTTTGGGGGACCTAATAATTACACAGGTCAAGATATGCGTAACGCTCATGCGAAATTTGTCAAAATGGGCTTGGACGATAGCCACTTTGATGCCGTGATGGAAAATTTACTCGCAACACTTGCAGAATTAAATGTGCCACAAAATTTAATTGATCAAGTTGACGCACTGGCTCAAACTACACGCAACGATGTGTTAGGCAGATAACCCCCAAAATCAGACACGCATTAAATTTGCAGTAGTGATATTTAATGCGTCGTCTTGACAGTTCATGCTTTACAACGATTTGTTTTGTTCAAAACCAAATAGCGCGTTGAGAGCTTGTACGCGCAATTGTCGAATCGCTTCTCCCACTTTTTTACCTTCTAAACCTCGATTTAACGCCGCTGATGTATCTGTTTGTCTGGCAATTTTTATCGCCTTACGAAAAAAAATCCCCGATTCATAAACTGTATTTTCAAAACCTAATCGTCCTTTTGCATCTGCCTCGCACGCTAAAACAAATTTTTGCACATGATTTTCTTGTTTAAACGCACCTAAAATTTGTAGCAAATCAACTAGCGTGCTTGCGCGTAATTCGCGTACTTTGTGGCAATGCGTGTGATATTGCGTGACGTGCAAAGCAAGGGATTTAAAATGATTCGGAACGCGCAAACGCGCACACATTTTTTCAACCAGCGGCATACCTTTTTGTTCATGTCCGTAATGGTGAGGTAGATTATCTTTTGGTGATAACGCTTTACCTAAATCGTGAACCAGAGCGGCAAAACGTACTTCTAAACTGTTAGATAATAAGGCTGCTTGCTCTAACGCCATCAAACTATGCACGCCACAATCAATTTCAGGATGATATTTTTCAGGCTGTGGCACACCAAATAGCGCATCAATTTCAGGAAAAATTTTTGCTAACGCGCCACAATCTTTTAGCACATAAAAGAATTCGGACGGTTGCGTTTCTGCAAGAGCTTTTACCAATTCTGCCCAAATACGTTCTGGCACGAGTGCATCAACCTCGCCTGCTTCAACCATTAAACGCATTAAATCTAAAGTTTCGGGGGCAATAGTAAAACCAAGCGGTGCGTAACGGGCAGCAAATCGTGCTAATCGCAGAATTCGCACGGGATCTTCCGCAAAAGCGGGCGAGACGTGCCGAAAAATTCGCTGTTCTAAATCACGTTTGCCGCCGTAAAAATCCAGCAATTCACCGTTTTCAGTCATTGCCATAGCGTTAATGGTTAAATCGCGGCGTAGCAGATCTTGTTCTAAAGTGACTTCAGGAGAGGCATTTACATTAAAACCTTTGTAGCCTTTTGCAGTTTTGCGTTCAGTTCGGGCGAGTGCATATTCCTCGCTGGTTTTAGGATGCAAAAAAACAGGGAAATCTTTACCAACGGCGCGAAAACCTTGTACTAACATGGATTCGGGCGTTTCACCTAAAACCACCCAATCACGCTCGTGGACAGGGCGGTTTAATAATTTATCGCGGACAGCACCGCCAACAAGATAGGTTTTCATGACAATTTGCACGGTAAAAATAGAGAAAATAAACAGTGACATTTTACACGCGATTTGATTTGCGTTTTAATCGGCAAACTAAAATTTAAGAAATCGCCGTTTTAGCCGTTATATACGCGACTAAATCTAGGAGCTTCCCATGAAAAAATTGATACAACCCGTTTTATTAGGTTTTTTGCTTGCAAGTACGGTTGCTTGCACAACTGGTAGAGATACTTATGCCACTGAATTTGCGACACCTCCTTATAAAAAAATTACCGCAATTGGTTACGGCACCGCTGAAAAAAGTGATCGTTTTTCACGTTCACAAATCAAATTGATGGCAATTCGTTCATCAAAACTCGATGCGTATCGCAGTTTATCTGAACAAGTTTATGGCGTGCGTTTACGCGGCATGACAACGGTTGAAAACATGATTATCAACCACGACAGTTACAAAGCATTTGTTGATGCTTATTTGCGTGGTGCAAAAATACTTCGTTCTGTTTCGATTAACAAAGATCCTTATGCGGGGGATGATACGTTTGAAACGGTAGTTGAATTAGAACTGACCTCGCGTTTTTATGAATGTATGAATGGTTCGCCAGAAACGGTAAATCAATGTTTGCAACAACCAATGCCACCGTCTCCAGACTCAGAATTGATTACGCCGTTTTCAAGTGCTGCGCCAAGTGAACCATCTAAAATTCAAATAGCCATGACACCCGCCGCACACTGCAACAGTATGGATTGTTATGAATATCCTGTTACGGCAGGTTTTAATCGACCTATTATTAAGGAATAAATCATGATGACGCGCTTGTTTAAGCTAGCAACCGTTGCGGCAACATTTAGTATTTTTTCGTGTAGCACATTTTCTGAACTCAAAGCAGCTGCGCCCAATATCGTGACCGTTGAAGGGCAAGCGGCAGTACAAAATGGCGCAGTGTTGCTAGCAAAAAAACAAGCCCTGCAAGATGCCATTCGCGTTGCCTCGCAACAATCCTCTGTTGCAGTGCAAAGTCGCTCATCAATTGACACGGATAGCCGTTTGCTCGATTCGATTTCTATGCGCTCGGCAGCGGCAGTGAGTAATACCAAAGTTTTGCGCGAATGGGAATCTGGTGGCATTTATCATGTCAAAGCGATGGTTGAATTAGCTCCTGCGGGAATGTGCTTGCAATCTTATCGCAAGCGTATGATTGCCACCGCGTTTCCACGCATGGTGCAAGAGCAAATCAGCGATTATGAAACCAATGATTTAGATAACGGTATTCCGCGTGAAATCAATAACTTACTAATGGAATCAGGTAAGTTTATTGGTATTAACGCAACGAATATTGCGCTTTATCCGCGTCCTGATTTAGCACCTAATTTTCAAGACCGCGACCCGTTTTCGCCTTCAAAAGTGTTGCAAATTGCCAGCAAATCGGGCGCACAATTTGTGTTGTCTGGCGTAATTCGAGATTTGGAAGTTGCCACAAATGAATATATGCGTGGCAGTGGTGTTGCGGCATTAGTTGAAAGTTGGCAACGGCAAATTTCAGGCAAACGCAATATCGGGATTGATGTTTATGTGCATGATGGTATGAGCGGCGCATTACTTTTGCAACGGCGTTATGTCGATAAAGTTGAAGGTAACGTGATGATTCCAGCCAGTTACAGTGTGGGCAGTGATGGTTTTCGCACTACTGAAACGGGCAAAAAAATTACTGAAATTATCGACAAAGCTAGTCGAGATATTGAACAAGCACTGAATTGTTACCCGTTTGCCTCGCGTGTTGTTGATATAAAAGGCGATAAAGTGTTTATTGATGCTGGCGCACAAGAAAAGCTAAACGCTGGCGATCAGCTTATTGTTTATGGTACGGCAAGTAGCGATTTTCGTTTGGATGGCGGCAGTAGTTTTATTCCTAACGATAAACAACCTGTGAGTGTGCTGACAATTCAAAATGTTACGCCGCGTTATGCGATTGGAACTATTGAAGGCTTTGCAAGTAAATTAGGCGTTAAAGTGGGGGATTGGGTGCGTTCGCAGTAGTTATCGCAACCGTTTTGCTTCGATAGAAAGCGGGAATTTCGTTAAAATTAGCATTTGATAATGTTTTGCCATCGCGGCATTACCTGACGCACCTTCAATTTGTGCGGCAATCAACAATGATTCGGGCGTGTGTTCTGCAATTTGCGCGTAACGATTTAAATACACTTTCGCCGCTGTAAAATTCCCTTGTTGATAATTGACTTTTTGCATTTCAAGTAGGGCAGGGGCGTAATTTTGATTCAGTTGCAAGGCTTGTAAAAAATACGTTTCTGCTTCTTGATATTGCGCGAGTTGCATATAACAACGCCCTAAATTCGTCATTGCTAGCCAAGGACGTTCGTTAAGTTTGTCATTGGTTGCCTGTGTCAGTAATGCCATGCCTTTTTGCGCTTCTCCTTGTTCACACAAAAAACGCCCGTAATTATTCTTCACACCTAAATCTTCAGGTGTAAGTGAAATAGCTGTTTGATAATAACCTCGCGCGTCATCAATCTTGCCCAATTTTTCGTTTAAAAACGCCAACGCATTTAAAGCAGGGGCATTTTTCGAATCCAGTTCGATTGCTCTCTGCAAATTTTCTTTTGCGACTTCTAATTTATTCAAATTCAAATAACGCACACCGAGTTGAAAATAAATATCTGCGGCATTTGCTTCGAGCGATTTTTTATCTTCAGACGTTGCACAAGCCGTTAATCCAATGAATACGGCGAAAATCAAGAATTTGGAAATTTGCATTTAGGCTGCCAATTTGAGTTTTAAGTGCCGACGACTTTTATCTGCAACTTGTCCGACCAGTTGCCCGCACGCCGCATCAATATCGTCGCCGCGTGTTTTTCTAACTGTGGTGATAATGCCCGCATCGTTTAACAGTGTTTTGAATTTCAAAAGTGTTTCTTTATTTGAACAGCGATAAGGCGAATTCGGAAATGGATTAAACGGAATTAAATTGAGTTTGCATGGCACGGTTTTGAGTAACTTAATCAAGCCTTTTGCATCTTCTATCGTATCGTTCACGCCGTTTAACATGACATATTCAAACGTAATAAAACGACGGGGCGCAATTTTTGCGTTTTCGCGGCACGCTTCCATCAACATTTTTAACGGATATTTTTGGTTAATAGGTACCAATTCATTACGCAATTCGTCACGCACTGCATGAAGTGAAATCGCTAAACTGACATCGCACGCCTGCCCTAAACGTTCAATCGCTGGGACAACCCCTGATGAACTGATTGTAACGCGCCGTTTTGAAAGCCCGTAAGCAAAATCATCCATCATCAAGTTACACGCTGTAACAACGTTGTCGAAGTTGAGTAACGGTTCACCCATACCCATTAAAACAACGTTTGTAATTCGGTTTTCTTTTCCAACGCGATTTTGCGCGACAAATAATTGTCCAACAATTTCGGAAGTAGCTAAATTTCGATTAAAACCTTGTTGTGCGGTGGAACAAAAACTACACGCCAAGGCGCAGCCAATTTGCGATGAGATGCACAATGTATTTCGGTCATCTTCGGGAATAAAAACGCTTTCAATCCGATTGCCGCAATGGGTTTGCATTGCCCATTTTATAGTTCCATCGAAAGCAATTTTTTCAACGACAATTTCAGGGGTAGCGATTTCGCAATTTTCGTTCAAATACGCCCGAAGCGTTTTGCTCAAATTGCTCATTTCCTCGAAGTTGTACACGTTTTCTTGATAAATCCATTTTAGGATTTGTGTCGCGCGGAAAGGTTTTTCGCCTAAACCAACAAAAAAGGCGGTTAAGCCTTTTCTGTCGAAATCAAGCAAATTAACCTTTTTAAGATTAACGAGTTCTTGCACAGATTTCCTCTGCTGAGAAGAAATAAGCAATTTCGCGTGCAGCAGATTCTAAAGCGTCAGAACCGTGAACCGCGTTTTCGTCAATACTTGCTGCAAAATCAGCGCGGATTGTGCCAGCTGCTGCATCTTTGGGATTCGTTGCGCCCATGATTTCACGGTGTTTTAAAACGGCATTTTCGCCTTCTAAAACTTGAATTATCACAGGACCAGAAGTCATAAAAGAGACTAAATCATTAAAAAAACCGCGTTCGCTATGTTCAGCGTAAAAGCCTTCTGCTTGTTCTTTGGTCAAATGCAACATTTTTGCTGCAACAACGTTCAAACCGTTTTGTTCAAAACGGCTATAAATTTGACCGATAACGTTTTTTGCTACTGCGTCTGGTTTGATAATAGAAAAAGTACGTTCTTGTGCCATAAGTTTTAAAACTCCTAAAAAAATATAAAATTAAAAAAATGAACGCGAATTATAGCGGATTTGCGGCGTGGACAGTAACAAAACGAAATTTGATGTTTGATTGAAACTTAGAAACTGTCTGGTAAAAGTTTAAATACATTTTGCAGGGGGTTAGAAACTGTCTGGCAAAAGGAAAATCAGGTAAAACCAAGCATTTTTATTCCTACAACTTTTTAGTTGCGTGTTGAAATTTGTGTTGGTGTTGGTGGGTTTTTTAAGAATTAAATTGATTCACAAAAATTAAGAAAGTTTTTTAGACTGGATAAATGATTGGTTTCATTTACTCGTTTTTTTAATTCGTCTAAATAGTAGCTTTCGCCAACTTCTCTGGGGTTAGATTTAGAATACCTTATATTTTTTTCTGCCAACATTTTTCTCAAATAAGTTTCATGGTAGATGGAAACGGATTTATCAAATCCACTCAATTTAGTCATAAACTCTGGGTCTTGTTGTGTCACATCATAAAATTTGGCGTGATGATAAAAATCATTATTTTTACCAAGCGTTTTTGTATAAACCTTTCTATTTCCTAAAAACCACGTTTCCATGCAGTATTTTTGAGTAATAACACGCAATTGACAGTGAGAATTTAAAACTATGTTTTCAATTTTTATATGCTGTTCGACCTCGTTTATTTTATCTTGTGCTGTCATATCGTCCGCATCGATAACTAAAACTAGATAATTATAATTACCTAGTTCGTTAATTTCAGCTACCGAATTAGCAAGTTCATTAGTGAGAAGGCGAGGCGAACCCATACCACTCAAAAGATAATAGTTATTTTCTTTTGCATCTTGGGCAAATTTCACTCGAGATAATTTGGGAACTAAATGACTTAACCATTGTGGATAAACTTGTGGTTCAGTTTTTTCACCTTCAACCAGAAAATAGACATTCAACTTTCTATACCTTTTGAGTATTCGGTTAAATTCGCAAGTTGAGTGAATGCTTGATGTTTTGATTTACCAATTCCTAACTTTTCTGCATCTTCAACACTGATCACCCCGCCATTTCTAGTGACCACTTTCCAATCGTTATAAGGAATTTTGTCAATTATATAAGGGTGATGACTGGTAATGATGAATTGCAAATTACGCTCTGAGGCAAGTATGCTGTGAGTGATTTGGTTAAGGCAGTTAATACCCAAACTGTTTTCAAATTCATCAATCAATATGACACTGTCATCAGCACATAAATGCAATTCAGCGATGTGCATCAATGTTCTAAACATACCAGATGACATTTTGAATTCATCTATCCAATGCGGCACGTTTTTCTCTTTAATTTGGATAAATGAAAACTCTTTGAAAAAAGCAGGAAGGTTTTTATAACCGTTACTAATCGGTTCTATTCTTACATTGTCAACGTATGGGAATATGTCTATAAAAGCATCTACTATTTCTTCAAATGATTTTTTTTGATTTTTGTATAACAAACAAAGTTTTGTTTTGATATTTTCATCACTGTTTCTAATCGCTTTTAGACTTTTATATTTTTGTGATTTTGATTTTATTTCTCCATCAAGACCGAATTTACCAAAACGAGAGCTATAACCCATTGCATTATCGTCAAAAAGAATTTTTTTAAAATCTTCATGTATATCTTTTATTTGTTCTTCTTCTTTCAACAAATAAATAACGCTTTCCTTTCGTGATAATTTTACGGTTTCAGTTTCATTAAAAAAAATACCATCCTTATCTCTACGAATAACTGGTGTACCATTTACGACTAGCTGTTCATTGTCTATAGATGGCTTATCTTTTTCATCTTCATCATCCATAACTTCCAATATAAGCTCCGAAATAAAACCTTTGTTTTCAAAAGCACCACTCCATTTACATTCATGTCCAACACTGGTGTTAAATTCAATTTCCCACTTCAGACCATTTAAAGATTTTCCATGCGAAATTTCTTTTAAATTGAGTAATGCTTTTAATATCTGAGTTTTACCCACACCAGAAACACCCACCAATAACGTCAGCGGTTTAAACGCTATCTTTTCCAGTTTCCAATCTGTCGATTGGTCTTCATAACTCAACGATTTGATATACATGGTTTCACTTACCCAAAATGGTTGAGCATTATTGCTCTGCTAGTATTTGTTCAAACTGCGTCAACAATTCACTAATCGCCGCATTTTTCATTTTCATAGCGGCTTTATTGACGACTAAACGCGAGCTGATATTCATGATTAACTCGCGCGGTTCTAAATTATTGGCGCGTAACGTGTTACCTGTATCAACTAAATCGACGATGCAATCCGCTAAACCTACAAGTGGCGCAAGTTCCATCGAACCGTAAAGTTTAATAATTTCGGCTTGAATACCCAAACTCGCAAAATACGATTGGGCAATTGTGACATATTTCGTCGCTACGCGCACACGCCCTGAAATAGCTGGTGCATCTTTGTGAGCGGCAGTCATCAATTTGCAACGAGCGATATTTAAATCAATCGGTTCGTATAAATTTTCGGCTCCGTGTTCGATTAAAACATCTTTGCCCGCAATACCCATATCCGCTGCGCCATATTCCACAAATGTCGGCACATCGGTTGCTCGAATAATCACGAGTTGAACATCTTCGCGCGTTGTTGGCAAAATCAATTTGCGGCTGGTTTCTGGGTCATCAATCGGTTGAATGCCCATTTTGGCGAGTAGCGGCAACGCTTCTTCGTAAATACGTCCTTTTGAAACGGCAATGGTAATCATCACAAACCGCCTTATTTCGGTACACGACGAATCGTCGCGCCAAGTTGAGCTAATTTTTCTTCAATGTGGTCATAACCACGGTCAATGTGATAAATACGATCCACTTTTGTGTCGCCTTCCGCGACCAATGCGGCAATTACCAAACTTGCCGAGGCGCGTAAATCTGTAGCCATCACTGGCGCACCTTTTAATTTTGAAACGCCTGTGCAAATGGCGGTATTGGATTCAAGGCGAATATCTGCGCCCATGCGTTGCAATTCATGAATGTGCATAAAACGATTTTCAAAAACGGTTTCTGTCACAATGCCAACGCCTTCTGCAACCGCATTCATCGCGCAAAATTGCGCTTGCATATCGGTTGGAAAAGCAGGGTAGGGCAATGTCCGAACTGAAACGGCTTTTGGACGTTTGCCGTGCATATCAAGTTCAATCCAATCTTCACCAGTGGTAATTTCTGCACCTGCTTCAACTAATTTTGCTAACACGGCATCAAGCAAATCAGGGCGAGTGTCTTTGAGTTTCACTCGACCGCCCGTAATTGCCGCTGCACAAAGATAGGTTCCCGCTTCGATTCGATCAGGCAAAATATCGTAATGAATCGTGGTTTCGCCTAATTTTTCAACGCCTTCAATAGTTAAAACATCTGTGCCGATGCCTGTGATTTTTGCGCCCATTTTGTTTAAAAAATATGCTAAATCAGTAACTTCTGGTTCTTTTGCCGCATTTTCCATAATGGTTGTGCCTTCAGCCAAAACCGCTGCCATCAACAAATTTTCTGTACCTGTGACCGTGATTTGCTCTAAAATCAAACGACAACCTTTCAAACGTTTCGCTTTGGCGTGAATAAAACCACCATCAAGCGTAATATCTGCGCCCATTTGTGCTAAACCACTTAAATGAATATCAACAGGACGTGAGCCAATTGCACAACCGCCTGGCAATGAAACATGTGCTTCACCAAATCTTGCTAAAAGAGGTCCTAAAACCAAAATCGATGCTCGCATGGTTTTTACCAGTTCATACGGTGCAACAAAACTGTTAATGGTGCTGGCATCGACTTGAATGTTCATTTTTTCATCAATCGTCAAACCAACGCCCATACGTCCAAGCAATTCCATTGTAGTCGTAATATCGTGCAAATGCGGAACATTGCCGATACGAACAGGCTCGTGTGACAGCAATGTTGCGGCTAAAATTGGCAATGCAGCATTTTTTGCCCCAGAAATTCGCAGTTCGCCGTTAAGTCTTGCGCCGCCTGTAATAATCAATTTATCCATGTGTTTTCGGTTGTTTTTTTGAGTTTAAATGAAAAATAATGTGTCTTATCTAATCCGCTAAGTTTAGCTAAATTCATCAGCTGTTTCGGGACATTTTTAAAATGTAATTGTGAGCGTTGATGACGTGCGGCTTTTATCCATTCAATCATCAGCGCAAGCCCAGCACTATCGGTTAAAGTTACTTGCGAAAAATCTAAAACAATATCTCGACCTGCGCGTAAAAAAGGCGGCGATTCAACCAGTTTGCTTTGAATACTGGCAAAAGTCAGTTCACCATGAATCAGCCATTGCCCGTTGCCTTTTGAAACGATGCTGAGTTTGCTCATTTTTTTGTGCTACTTTTTTTATCGCTAGTGCCTTTGTTTTCTTCGGCAGATTTGAACAAGAATTGTCCGATAGCTTTTTCTAAAATTAGAGAGGAATTGGTGATTTCAATTTTGCTGCCATTTTTTAAATACTCATCAGAGCCACCGCCGTCGATACTAATATATTGTTCGCCAAGTAATCCTGCCGTATAAACGCTTGCCGTTACGTCATCAGGTAACGTGTTGTATTGCGCGTCGATGTCCATTTTTACAACGGATTCAAAAGTTTTAGGGTCGAAAGTAATAGATTTCACATTACCAATTTTTACGCCTGCTGCGGAAACAGCGGCTTTCGGTTTTAAGCCGCCTGAGTTTGAAAATCGTGCAGTAATTTCGTAAGTATTGCCTTTACTAAAAGAGCTTAAATTACTGACTTGCAATGCCAAAAAAAATAAACAGGCAATTCCAATTGCAACAAATAAACCGACTAACGTATCTTGCGTTTTGTTATGCGGCATAGCTTAGTTATCTCCAAACATAAGTGCAGTTAAAATAAAATCTAATCCTAAAATGCTAAAAGCTGAATTCACAACGGTGCGCGTTGTAGCGCGACTTACCCCTTCAGCAGTGGGAATGGCATCATAGCCTTCAAACAGTGCAATCCAAGTGGTAATCACACCGAAAACCACGCTTTTAATGACACCGTTAATAATGTCTTTTTGAAAATCAATTGTTGCGTTCATTTGTGACCAATACGCACCTTCATCAACACCGAGCAAGCCACATCCCACCATCTGTCCGCCGAGAATACCGATTGCGCTAAATAACGCAGCAAGCAACGGCATTGAAAGTAGCCCTGCTAAAAAACGCGGTGAAATAATGCGTTTAATGGGGTCAATTGCCATCATTTCCATGCCTGATAATTGTTCTGTGGCTTTCATTAAACCAATTTCAGCAGTCAGCGCAGAACCCGCTCTACCTGCAAATAATAATGCTGCAACCACAGGACCTAATTCACGCACTAACGACGCGGCAACCATTACACCTAGTGTTTCTTCTGCACCAAAACGCGACAAAATATAAAAGCCCTGTAAGCCTAAAACCATACCAACGAATAAGCCTGAAATGGCAATAATCCAAAATGACAACACGCCAACAGAGTGCATTTGTTTTAAAAGCAAACGTGGACGGATAAACACACTAGCCATTCCAATCAATGTAGATATGAGAAAGAAGCTCGCGCGTCCAATTTTAGTAAATGTTTCCCGCGTTCCCGCGCCTAAAATACGAAAAAATTCCATCATGAGTAACGTCTACGTTTAGCACTTTTTTCACCAAAAAGGCTTTTGCGTGAAAACAAAGGTTTATCAGAATGTAACAAATCATCCATATATTCTTTGGCGGGATAATGAAAATGCACGGGGCCATCGGGATTGCCGTTCATAAATTGTTGTACCCATTCTGATGTGGATTGTTGAATTTCTTGTGGTGTACCTTGTCCAACCACTTTTCCACCCGATAAAACATAAATGTAATCTGCAATCGCCGCTGTTTCTTGAACATCATGTGAAACAATAATGCTGGTTAGTCCTAAAGTTGTATTTAGCGATTTAATCAATAAAACCAATGCGCCCATTGAAATTGGGTCTTGTCCTGTAAAAGGCTCGTCATACATAATCATCATCGGGTCAAGGGCAATCGCACGCGCTAAAGCTACACGCCGTGCCATGCCGCCAGATAATTCATTTGGCATCAAGTCGCGTGCGCCGCGCAAACCAACCGCCTCAAGTTTCATTAAAACGAGAGAGCGAATCATCGATTCAGGCAAATGTGAATGTTCACGAAGTGGATAAGCAACATTATCAAAAACGCTCATATCAGTCAGCAACGCGCCGCTTTGAAACAACATTCCGATGCGTTTTCGTAGTGTGTAAAGTTCATCACGTTTGAGATGATGTACATTACGTCCATTTACTGTGACGTTGCCTTGGCTAGGAAAAAGTTGTCCGCCGATGAGTTTGAGCAACGTTGTTTTTCCCGTGCCGCTAGGACCCATGATGGCAGTGATTTTACCGCGTTCAAATTCTAGTGAAATATCATCAAAAATTTTCTTCTCGCCACGCGAAAACGTTAAATTTTGCACACTAACTAAACTGCTTGAATAGTGACCGTGATTATTCATTCGAAAGGATTTAATTTAAGTTAAAAGTTAAAAAGTTGCGTTAAGCATTTGATTTCGGTGCTAAGTTTAACATCGACTCGAAAGCGTGTAAAAGGAATAGGGCGGATTTGTTGCATTTCAATTTGTACTTTTTAACGAATCAAAACAAAACAACAAACACACCGCTAAAATCGTTTCCCAAACATCGCCAGATTCTTGTCCTTTTGCTTGCCTATCGGCTTTGGCGCAGAGCGTTAAAATTTCAAATAATTTGTTATGTGGCAAACGTTTAATGGTTTTTTCAACTAACCCGATCCGTTTATCCCAAATTTGATTATTACGAAATACAATGTCACGGCTTTTACCCTCACCGAGTTCAAGTTTGACTTTGCATAACGTTCGCGCTTCACGCATCAAACCCCACAAAATTATGGGAGGCGCGATGCCTTCTGCTTGCAAACCCGCAAGCACTTTGAAAATACGATTTTTATTTGCGGCTAAAATGGCATCGACTAATTTAAAAACGTCGTAGCGCGAACTGTCTGCAACCACATCAAAAATTTGTGTTTGCGTAAGCGTTGCATTGCCATAAAGCACATACAATTTTTCAATTTCTTGCGCGGCGGCAAGTAAATTTCCTTCAACACGTTCAGCAAGTAGCGCAATTCCTGCGCGATCAGTGTTTAAACCACGTTGCGCCAGTCGCGTGTGTAACCATTGCAACAATTCTTCACCTTCAAGTAATTTGACTTGAATCGTTACGCCTGCTTTATCAATGGCTTCAAACCAGCGTGTTTTCATTGCCGCTGAATTCAATTTCCCGCAAGTAATGAGCAAAATCGTATCAATAGGTATTTTTTCACAATAGCTGATGAGTGTCTTTGCGCCTTCATTGCCAAAATTTGCCGTAGGAACGCGCACATCTAACACTTTTTTATCGCCAAAAATCGATATTGACGATGCGGCTGTTGTGATTTCAGACCATTCAAAATCCGTGTCAGTTGAAAAAATGTCACGTTCTAAAAAGCCTGCTTTTTTTGCACATTGGCGAATTAAATCGCTCATTTCACCAATTTGTAGCGGTTCATCACCGTGCAGTAAATAAACCGCAGAGAGATTTTTTTGCAACGTGCCTACTAATTGTTCTGGTTTGAGGCGCATTATTTATCGCTTCGTTCTAACGTGAAACGCGCTTGATTGAGCAGCGTTCGTACCACTTGTTGCGACATCTCAGCGCGTAAAACCATTTCTTCATTATCACGCGCAAGAATCGCTTGTTGATCGTTGTAATAATCGCGGCGAATTTCTAACGGTTGACGAGACAATAACACCGCATCTTTTGGCGTGGCAATTTCATATTCAAGCCGATAAAGCAGTTCATATTCGTTGGTTTTTCCGCGCTCACTTAAAGAAACCGAGCGGCGAAGAAATTGTTCATCAAAGAGTTTAATCACAACACCCGCATCGGTGCGATTTTCAACTAATTTACTTTTTGAATTGAGTAATTGAGAAGAAACTAATTCACGCAACGCAGGGGAGCCGCCTTCAAGATAAACAGCTTTCAGCTCATACGGCATAGCAAAAGAACCGCGTGGATGAAAACCACAGCCTGACAATAAAAATGTGCATAACAAAAAATAAACTTGAACAAAACGAGTTGAAATCATGGTGATTGCGTGGTGGAAATTTAAAAATGCGACGATTTTAACACTAGCTGGCAACTTTAATGCGCTAAGATGCTGAGGCTTTATAAAGGGCTATTCGATAATCAAAAAGTTGTTGCTGTGCTTGCAATAGTGAACGCTCTAAATTTTGCTGAGCAATTTGCGCGGACAAAACGCGCAAAAAATCCATCGCACCAAATAAATAACGCTCTCGAATTCGCTCGCTCGATTCTTGCGCGAGTTGAACTTGTTGCGTTAAATTTTGCACTAAAAGTTGCTGTTGTTTTTCTTGAATTAGCGCGTTTTCAACTTCACCGACAGCAGTTAAAAGTGAGTTTGCATATTGATTTAAAAGTTGTGTGGAAATGGCTTTATTGCGTTCAACTTCGGCAATTCGCCTGCCGCCGTCTAAAATTGGCAAAACCAAATTTCCTGCAAGCGTGGCAAGCCAATTATTAAAAAAGGATTGCAAACTGGGCGAATTTGTTCCGAAACTGGCTGATAAACTCAATTTTGGAAATCTGTCAGCGATTGCGGATGCCACTCTTTGATCAGCAGCTTGAATTTTCAAATAAGCACTTTTTATATCAGGGCGATTTTGTAAAACGGTTGCTGGCGCATTGATTAAAGGTAAATTAGGCAAGGCTGCAAATTCGTGGGATTGAGAAAATTTAACTGTATTAGGGGATTTTCCAATTAAAACAGTAAGTTGGTTTTCTAAAACTTTAAGCGTTGCCACAACAGTTAAACGATTGCCTTGAGCTGATTCAAGTAGTTGTTTTTGTTGTAAAACATCGGCAGCGGCGGCTTGTCCACTTTGATAACGCACCCCAATTAACGTAACATTTTTTTCATTCACCGCAATTTGTTTATCAAGCAAATCAAGTTGTTGCCGTTGTTCTAGTAATTTAAACCAAGTGCTAGCAATTTTTGCAGTAAGTGAAATCGCTGCTGCATTTAAATCTTCTTGCGAGGCTTGCGCGTCTAACGTTGCGGCATTTTGCGCGGTGCTAATTCTGCCCCATAAATCCACCTCGTAAAATGTCGCAAAACCTAAACCTAGCGAAAGTAGATTTGTTGAATCGCTTTCTGTAATTCGAGCGTTATCGATCAGTGAAACATTAAGTTGTGGAATCAGCGGCGCACCTGCTTGTTTTGCAATCGCTTGTGCTTGTTGCAACTGATTATAAGCGGCTTTTAAATTGAAATTTTCGGCTAAGGCTTGTTCACAAAGTTTATTCAATTCGCTGTCGTGAAAGGCTTGCCACCAATGCGCGGTAATTCTTTGCGAACCTGATTGTGAAAATTGTGCAGGTAATTCAACTGGTGATTTCACTTCATCGCTTGTAATCGCACAAGCGGGTAAAAATAACGCGAAAAAAACAACGTTAATTAGTCGCATAACACTCTGCAATCAGTGTCATCAATTGACGTGCTAATTCGGTTTTATTTGTCAACGGTAACGTTTTTTGCCCGTCACGCCAAAAAACTTCTAGCGCATTTTCATCACGTTCAAAACCGCCCGTTTCACGTCCTACCCAATTTGCAGCAATCATGTTTAATTTTTTACGAACTAATTTATCACGCGCGTAATGTTCTAACTCATTGGTTTCAGCGGCAAAACCTACGGTAAAAGGTGGATTATCCCGCGCGGCAACATCCGCCAAAATGTCAGGATTTTTTTCTAAGGTCAGCGTAAGCGTGTCAGCATTCTTTTTTATTTTTTCCATGCCAACATCAACAAAACGATAATCTGCAACTGCCGCCGCACCGATAAAAATGTCGCAATTTTCTATATTTTCAAAAACGGATTCGTGCATTTGCTGGGCAGTTTCCACTTGAATGAAATTACAGTTTTTGGGGACTGCTAACTGCGTGACACCTGAAATTAAGGTCACATTTGCGCCCGCCTTTTGCGCGGCAACCGCTAACGCATAAGCCATTTTCCCCGAACTTCGATTTGTCAAATAACGCACAGGGTCGAGTGGTTCGCGTGTTGCACCTGCGGTAATTATCACCTTTAAATTCGCCAAACTTTGCGGCATCGTTAAATCAGAAATCAAACGTTGACAAATCGTTTCAGGTTCAGCCATACGACCAACGCCAATCTCTCCACAGGCTTGTTCGCCCGATTCAGGCGAAATCAAATTCACGCCATACGCTTGCAAAATCCCTAAATTCGCTTGAGTTGCAGCATGATTCCACATGACATGATTCATCGCAGGCGCAACATAAACGGGACACGTCGCCGCCAAATAAAGTGTTGATAACAAGTCATCTGCCAAACCATGAGCAAAATGCGCGAGTGTATTTGCCGTTGCAGGTGCGATGACAAAAACATCTGCCCAACGCGCAAGTTCAATATGTCCCATCGCATTTTCGGCTTCAGTATCAAGCAATTCACAATGCACGCTGTGACCTGATAATGCTTGAAACGAAAGCGGCTGGACAAACGCAATCGCCGATTTCGTCATTACAACTCGCACATTTGCGCCTTGTTTTTTCAAAAGTCGCAATAATTCAAGCGATTTATAAACCGCAATGCCGCCTGTAACAGCAAGTAAAATTCGACGTTGTGAAAGCATTAGTGTGTCAATCTAACTTCTGCTTCATGGTATTTTTTCGCACACACATCGGCAACTTCGGCAGGTAATTCGGGCGCAGGCGGAGTTTTATCCCAATCGAGCGATTCTAAATAATCGCGCACATATTGTTTATCAAAACTGGGGGGATTTGTGCCAACTTTGTAATCTTTTACATCCCAAAAACGTGACGAATCAGGCGTTAAAATTTCATCGATTAAATGCAATGTACCTTCGTGGTCAACACCAAATTCAAATTTGGTATCGGCAATAATAATGCCGCGTTCTTTTGCGTAAGCCGATGCCTCTTTATAAAGTTTTAACGTCACATCGCGCACTTGCTCTGCCATTGAACGCCCAAGTAAAGCAACAATTTGTTCAAATGACACATTTTCATCGTGTTCACCGACAGCGGCTTTCGTCGAAGGGGTGAAAATCGGTTCAGGTAATTGCTCTGCTTGTTGCAAACCTTCGGGCAATTGAATCCCGCAAATTTGTCCTGATTTTTGATAGTCCTTCCAACCTGAACCAATCAAATAACCGCGCACAATCGCTTCAACTGGCAACGGGTTTAATTTTTTAACGATAATTGCGCGACCTTTGACTTGATGATATTCGTTTTCGTCAGTCAACACATCTTCCAACGGAATGTGCGTTAAATGATTCGGAATAATGTCGCGCAATTTATCAAACCAAAAATTGGAAACAGTTGTTAAAACACGTCCTTTATCAGGAATTGGATTGGGCAAAATTACGTCAAATGCTGAAAGTCGGTCAGTTGTCACAATCAACATATACTGATGGTCGATTTCGTAAATATCTCGAACTTTGCCGCGTGCGATAAGTTTTAACGAGGGTAAATGTGATTCGTATAAAGCGGTTAAGGTAGTAGTCATGGTTTTTTCTCGAAAATTAAGATAACTGTCTTTTAATTATTTTTTTTAACATTTTGAGCATTTTAAAAATAGTAAAAATTTCTTCATCGTCGGCATTATAACTTTTACTAATGCAGTATTCAGAGCCATCAAGTATGACAAAATTCCATGTTAAACCAACAACAAATAAGCCATAAATCGGATGCGGTTTTTGATTTTTTGTTTGCGCGACAAGCATGGCGGCAAGCACTTGACCATCTGGCGTACCTTGATTTTCTAAGCTACGTTTATATTCATGAAAACAAAAATAGGGTTCTTGCGGATTACGAATGCCCGTTGCAATCACGCCATCGACAATGCCCGATAATTCATAATCGCCGATGATTGCTGAAAAAGGACGTTCTAAAAAATAGCCTATTTGCTCATCATCAATGTCAGCAGTCATAATCATCGGGCTGATAAATTTGTTTTCTAACTCAACTTCATTCCACGCTCGACCGCCACGAATTAACGATTTTTGCAAATTAGTAAGCGTTTGAATTTCAAAAGCATTGAGTTCTAGTTTTTCGTTTTCCCATGCAGAAAGCAAAGGGCTTTCCCAAATTTGTTTCAAGCCAAATGCTTGTTCTAATTTATCTAAATCCCAGTTTCGAAAATTGACGGATTGCATTCCAAATTCCATAAATTGACGTTGAAACAAAAAAGCCCGCTATAAAACGGGCTTTCGTTGCTAAAAATTAGCAAGTTTTAGTTTTTGGTTTGGTCAACGATTTTGTTTGCACCAATCCAAGGCATCATTGCACGCAATTTTCCACCTGTTACTTCAATCGGGTGTTCAGCGTTTAAACGTCTACGCGCTGTCATTTCAGGATAATTTGTCATACCTTCTGAAATGAAACGTTTTGCATATTCGCCTGTTTGAATGTTTTTCAACGCTTCGCGCATTGCTCTACGGCTTTCTTCATTGATAACTTTAGGACCTGTAACATATTCACCGTATTCTGCGTTATTTGAAATCGAGTAATTCATGTTTGCAATACCGCCTTCAAACATTAAATCTACAATCAATTTCAATTCGTGCAAGCATTCAAAATATGCCATTTCAGCTGGGTAGCCCGCTTCAGTTAACGTTTCAAAACCCATTTTTACGAGTTCAACTGCACCGCCGCATAATACCGCTTGTTCGCCGAACAAATCGGTTTCGCATTCGTCACGGAAAGTCGTTTCAATAATACCTGAGCGACCGCCGCCGATTGCTGAAGCGTAAGACAAGCAAATTTCTTTTGCTTTGCCAGAGGCATTTTTTTCAACTGCAATTAAGTCAGGAATACCGCCGCCGCGTACAAATTCTGAACGAACTGTGTGACCAGGTGCTTTTGGTGCAATCATGATTACGTCTAAATCTTTGCGTGGCACGATTTGGTTGTAAATAATTGCAAAACCGTGTGCAAACGCTAATGCCGCACCTTGTTTAATGTTTGGTTCGATGACTTCTTTGTAGAGTTCTTTTTGGAATTCGTCAGGCGTTAAAATCATGACGATGTCTGCGCTTGCAACAGCGGCTGGAACGTCTAAAACTTTTAAACCATGAGCTTCTGCTTTTGCAACAGACGCTGAATTTGGGCGCAAACCAACCACTACGTCAACGCCTGAATCTTTTAAATTCAAAGCGTGTGCGTGACCTTGTGAACCGTAACCAATAATCGCCACTTTTTTGCCGCGAATAATTGAAAGGTCTGCGTCTTTGTCATAATAAACTTGCATTGTTTTTTTCCTGTAAAGGTTAAAGTTAAAAAATTAAAAGGTTGTTTCGAGCTTTAAATAACTGCTCAAATTTTTAAGTAATCGATGGTGCCGTTCGGTAGAAATAAAGCCGATAGCACCTAAAGTTTTATATGCGGGAAGCACAGCCAAAAAACTAAGTCGAACTATTGAAGGAGCTTTTAAACCGCTTGTTAAAAAATCGGCATCGTTAAGTTTTATTCGCTCATCAAAATTTTCTATTTCTTGATGTAATTGCGTGCTGATGCCACTAACCAAAAAGTCACCAAATACGGGCATTTTACGAAGTAACAAAACAGGGCGATTTTTAACAACGCCGTCAGATTGTGGCAGTTGCGTTAAAACAATATCACCTTCTTTCACTGCTTAATGTCCGAAATAAAATACTCAGGCTCATTATCAGAATACGCTTCTGTCAAACTCTGTTTTGACATTGCCGCCCACGCATTATTTTCAACAAGTATTTCGTCAATAATCCATTGCGCTAATCTATCTTGTTGTGATTCAGGCAATTTCGCTGCTTGAGAAAATGCTTTTTCGAGTAATTGCGTCATTGTTATACCTGCTTAATATCAATGTATTTCAGTGCATTGTCGATTCTGTCGAAATCATCAAATCGTTCAAACAAATCATTTTCCAAGTCATCTTTGTTTTCCGAATTTGAAAATAACGTTAAAACCAAACGTCCTTCACGCAATTGCAATGACATTCTAATTTCACCAAAAACATCAATAATCGGCTGTTGAACCCAAACTAAAAAATCCGCTAAATCGTGTTCAAAAAGATAGGCTTTAATTTCTTTGGCTTCGTTTTTTAAACGAAACACTCTTTGAATCACTTGAAATGAATGCTCAAAAATAGCTATTTCTTCTTGTGCTTTAGTTTTGTGCATTTTAGAGATGCAAACCTTTTTCGCCGCGAGAAATGCCCGTCGCGCCTGAACGTACCACTTCAATAATACTGCCTTTATCAACCGTCGCAATAAACGCATCGAGTTTATCCGACGTTCCCGTCATTTCGATAACGTAAGACGTTGGCGTAACATCAATGATTTTGCCACGGAAAATATCCACCACACTGCGTAATTCGTCGCGCATTTTATCGGTGGTTTTTATTTTAACCAGCATCAACTCACGTTCAATATGCACGGTTTCTTGCAAATCGATGAGTTTGACAATATCGATGAGTTTATTCAATTGTTTGGTGATTTGTTCAATTACTTCTTCGCTGCCGCGCGTGACGAGCGTCATGCGTGACAAACTTGGGTCTTCAGTTGGCGCAACGGTTAATGATTCGATGTTATAACCACGCGCCGAAAATAAACCTGCCACGCGCGACAATGCGCCCGCTTCGTTTTCAATTAAAATCGCAATAATGTGTCGCATTATGACAACTCCCTGTCTGTCGTTGTACCGATGGCAACACGCAATTTCATGTCGTGATGCGCTTTACCCGCTTCAATCATCGGGTAAACGTTTTCGGTTCTGTCAGTCAAAATATCTATAAATACGGTTCTATCTTTCATGGCAAAGGCTTTTTCTAACGCGGGGCGAACATCTTCTGGTTTTTCAACGCGAATCCCAACATGTCCGTAGGCTTCAGCGAGTTTCACAAAATCAGGGATTGTTTCCATATACGAATGTGAATAACGGCTTTCATACGAAAACTCTTGCCACTGACGAACCATGCCTAAGTAATTGTTATTCAAGTTAATAATTTTTACAGGCGTGTTGTATTGCAACGCCGTTGATAATTCTTGAATACACATTTGAATACTCGCATCGCCCGTCACGCAAGCCACGTCCGAATCTTGATGTGCGAGTTTCACACCGATTGCCGCTGGCAAACCAAAACCCATTGTGCCTAAACCGCCTGAGTTAATCCAACGACGTGGTTTATCAAACGGATAATACTGCGCCGCCCACATTTGATGCTGACCCACGTCAGAGGTCACAAATGCGTTACCTTTGGTTACTTCGTAAAGTTGTTCAATCACAAATTGCGGTTTAATCGCGCGACTTTGACGGTCATATTCCATACATTCAACGCTACGCCATTGGTTGATTTGTTTCCACCACATTTCAGACGCTTGTTTATTCACTTTATATTTCGCGTCTTTCAATCCGTCGAGCAATTGGTTAATGACGAGTTTCACTTCACCGACGATTGGCACATCGACTTTAACGGTTTTAGAAATCGAAGCAGGGTCAATATCGACGTGAATAATTTTAGCGTAAGGGCAGAACATATCGAGTTTACCCGTGACACGGTCATCAAAACGTGCGCCGATGGCTAAAATTAAATCACTTTCGTGCATCGTCATGTTGGCTTCGTAAGTGCCGTGCATGCCGAGCATTCCAACAAACTGTTTATCTGTCGAAGGAAACGCGCCTAAGCCCATCAACGTTTGTGTTACTGGAAAACCTAATGTGTGTGCTAATTCGGTTAATTCTTTGCTTCCTTCGCCTAACACCACGCCGCCACCTGAATAAATCACAGGGCGTTGTGCGCTTAAAAGTAATTCAACGGCTTTTTTAATTTGTCCTTTATTGCCTGTTGTTGCAGGGTGATAAGAACGCATCTCGACTTTTTTCGGATAGTTATAAGCCACGACTTTATCAGGCGCAGTGACATCTTTTGGAATATCAATCACAACAGGACCAGGTCTGCCAGAAGTCGCAACGTAAAAGGCTTTTTTAATGGTTTCAGCAATTTTTGAAACGTCACTCACTAAAAAATTGTGTTTTACACAAGGGCGCGTGATGCCAACCATATCGACTTCTTGGAACGCATCGCTACCAATCACCGCAGAAGGAACTTGACCAGAAATCACCACCATCGGAATCGAATCCATGTAAGCGGTCGCAATGCCTGTGACGGCATTGGTTGCACCAGGTCCTGAAGTGACTAAAACCACACCAGGTTTGCCTGTTGCACGCGCATAACCATCAGCGGCGTGTGTTGCACCTTGTTCATGGCGAACTAAAATGTGTTTTACGTCATCTTGTTGAAACAGCGCGTCGTACAAATGTAAAACTGCACCACCTGGATAACCAAAAATATACTCAACACCTTCGTCTTTAAGACTTTGAATTACAATCTGTGCGCCGTTTAGCTCCACACTATTTTCCTCGAATAAACTGAAATATAACGTTTGTTAGTGGCAATTATAGTGAATTTATGCTCAAAATACTTCACTTTTTCGCCAAAATCACACACTTGAAGTATTAAAATAAGCCGCATACAACTGTCCTAACGCTAAACCGCCATCATTTGGCGGGACATTTTGATGCGTGTGAACCACAAAATTTGCCGCTGTTAATTCATCAAAAACTTTTTTTGTCAGTCGCGCGTTTTGAAAACATCCGCCACTTAAAACTATCGTTTTTTGACCCGCTAAACGAGCAATTTCAACACTAATTTTCGCTAACGTATTATGAAATTTTGCCGCGCAATAACGAATTGATTGTGTTTTTTTATCTTCTAAAAGTTCCAAAATCATCGGTTTCCAATCGATGCCTTTCTCGCAAATTTCAAAATTATAAAAATCGGGTGTTTCACATTCAGAGGCACAATTTTCAAGTAGTATTGCCGCGTGACCTTCGTACTGATTAACATGGCAAAGTTCGAGCAAACTCGCAACGCCATCAAATAAACGTCCAACACTGCTGGTTTTGGGAGAATTTAAGTTTTTAGATAACGCAATTTTTAACAAACCGTTTTCCGTTTCTGAAAAACCAAAATCCATCATTTCAAAAGCCGCATCACCAAAAATTTCACACAACAAACCTAACGCTACGCGACGAGGCTCTTGAATGGCTTTTGAACCGCCAATCAGTGGAAAGTTTTTAAAATACGCGAATCGTTCAAAACCTGTTTCATGAATTTGCAAAAATTCACCACCCCAAATCGTCCCATCTAATCCCAAACCTGTTCCATCCCAAACAATGCCTAAAACTGGAGGCTCTAAATTGTTTTCTGCCATACACGAAAGTGCGTGTGCGTAATGATGTTGCACGGCATTTTTTTGAATGTTCAAACTTGACGCAAACTGTGTGCTGACGTAATCAGAATGCAAATCGTGCATCACTCGAACGGGTTTAAAAGCGTAAGAATCTTGTAAATCAGAAAGCGTTTTTTCAAATTGCTGCCTCGTTGCAAGCGAATCTAAATCCCCTAAATGCTGACTTAAAATCGCTTGGTTTTCATGACAGATGGCAACGGTATTTTTCATTTGTCCGCCAACAGCAAGGACTTTCTCCCCCGTTGAAAAGGGGGGCTGGGGGGGATTTAATTTAATCGGCAACGGCGCATAACCTCTCGCTCTCCGCAAAACGGTCATTTTGCCGTTAATTTCGCGCACAACTGAATCATCAAGCGGACGCAAAATTTGGCGGTTGTGCATCAAAAAATAATCAGCAATACCGCTCAAATTTGCTAAGACTTGCTTGTTATCAATGCAAATTGGCTCATTTGAACGATTGCCACTTGTAGCAACAATGGGCAAACCAAAATCATGCAACAACAAATGATGCAATGGTGAATACGCCAGCATCACGCCGAGCAATTTTTGTTGCGGCGCGACAGCTTCGACAATGTTGGTTTGTGAACGTTTTTTTAACAAAACAATTGGTGCAGCGGGTGAAATTAAAACGGCTTGTTCACGCTGCGAAATTTCACAAAGTCTTTGTGCTTGCGCTAAGTTTTGCACCATCAATGCAAATGGTTTCATCGGACGTTTTTTTCGCTCTCGCAAACGCTCAACAGCGTCTTGATTTGTCGCATCGACTACTAACTGAAATCCGCCAATTCCTTTTAAAGCGACGATTTTTCCAGCTTTTAATTGTTCAACAGCGAGTTTCAATGCCGCCTCTTTTTCTGCTAAAAATTCGCCTAATTCATTTACAAAACTTAGTTGTACGCCACATTTTTCACAACCTAGCGTTTGCGCGTGAAAACGACGATTTGTCACGTTTTGATAATCGCTTGTGCAATCTTTGCAGAGTTTAAATTCTGCCATGCTGGTGTTTTCACGGTCGAAAGGTTGGCGCGTGGCGATGCTGTAACGTGCGCCACAACTGCAACAACTGGTGAAGGGATAACGAAAATAACGACTTTTCGGGTCAAAAATATCGGCGACGCATTCAGGGCAAGTTGCAATATCGGGAAGTGAAAAAGCGGAAATTTGTGAATTTTCAACGCTCGGCACAATTTCAAATTTTTCAAAATGAGCAAGTGGCAAAACGGCAATTTTCAAATCAGAAATTTCAGCAAACGGCGGCAATTCATTTTGAAGTGCATCAAGGAATTTTTGTTGCGGGGCTTTTAAACCTTCGATTGAAATTGAAACGCCTGTTGAGGTGTTTTTAACCCAGCCTTTTTGAGAAAAACGGGTGGCTAAACGTGCAACAAATGGGCGAAAACCAACGCCTTGAACGATGCCTTGAATTTCGATTTGTGAATGGATACGCATTATTTGTTTGCAATGGATTCTGAATTTTTGAAAGTTTAAATTAACGGTGAAATTTTACACAGGAAGATCTTAAAAAACTTCATATTGGGAAGTCGAGTTTTTTTGTTTTTACGCAGGCGGACTTAGTTTATTCTCTTATTCAATCAACAAATACACTTGTCTAAAAACAACACAAAACTCATGACTTTAAATTCAGCTTTCACAAAACAACTCTCTGATTTTTTTACTTATTTAGAAATTGAAAAACGTGTTTCATTGCACACACTTACGAGTTACCAGCGTGATTTAAAACAATTCACGCAATTTTGTGAAATGCAAAAATTTGAACATTGCTCACAATTACAACCTAACGATATTCGTCATCACATTGCAAATCGCCATCGACAAGGCTTAGGCGGTGCGAGTTTGCAACGTGAATTGTCTGCAATTCGTAGTTTTTATAATTATTTGCTCAAATACAATTTTGCCCCGCTCAATCCAGCTCAATATGTCAAAGCTCCGAAAGCCATTCGTAAATTACCAAAAACCTTAGATGTTGACCAAGTTTCAGGATTACTCGATGCGGGTACGGATTCTATTTTAGAAGTACAAGATTTAGCGATGTTTGAATTATTTTATTCATCAGGATTGCGGTTAAGTGAATTGGTAGATTTGAATTTGCCTGATTTGGATTTAAAAGATAAATCGCTGCGCGTGCAATCGGGAAAAGGCAGAAAAGCGAGAATTTTACCGATTGGTAGCAAAGCGGTTACAGCGATTGAAAATTGGCTCAAACATCGGCAACCAAATAGTGAAAAAGAATTTGCGCTTTTTTTGTCTAAAAAAGGTGGACGAATTAGTCGTCGTGCAGTGCAATTGCGGCTAAAAGAATGGTGTATCAAAAAAGGGGTAGCGCAACACATTCATCCGCACATGTTACGCCATTCTTTTGCTAGTCATTTGTTGCAATCGAGTCAAGATTTACGCGCTGTGCAAGAATTACTCGGGCATAGCAACATCGCTACTACGCAAATTTACACGCATTTAGATTTTGAGCATTTAGCCAAAATCTACGATAACGCCCATCCGCGTGCGAAAAAAAAGCCTGTTTAGCCGCGCAAAAAACAGTCAAAACCTGCTACTATGCGCCACACTTTTTTATTCTCATTTCGCAAAAATCTATTTCCTTAAAAGGGTCAAATTATGGCGGCAAGCGACAAAATATCAGACATAAAATCAAAAGGTACGACATGGATACTGAGCGTTCTAGTAGCCGTTGTCTTGTTTCTTATTACCGCACTTGCACAATGGTGGGGACGTGAACCTGGACAATTTAACATTTTAGAAGAGGCAATCGTCCAAGCAGGGATTACCCCGACTGAGCCTGTTGAAGGTGAGGAACATTCAGCCGATCCGCAAAGCTATGAAACGTTAGCTAAAGATTTACCGATTGGTTACACCTACGCGAACACACTCGCGCATATCGCTGACACGTTATTGCACAAAAGTGGCGGTTATATTACCAATGACGTTGCACCGCCTGGCGTTTTAATCGATAACATTTCCAGCTGGGAAATGGGCGCACTTGTAATGCTGCGCGATGCTTCAACAGCATTGCGTAACCACTTTTCACGCGATCAATCACAATCTGGTGAAGACCCCGATTTGGCGATTGCCGAACCGTATTTTTATTACGAACCTAATTCATGGGCGTTACCTGCAACTGAAGCCGAATATGAAAAAGGCGTTGAAGCACTGCACAAATACATGGCACGTTTAAAAGACCCCGCAGGTGGCAAAAAAGCACAATTTTATTCGCGTGCGGATAACTTATGGCAATACACCGAAATTGTGATTAAACGTTTGGGGGATTTATCCACTCGTTTGAGTTCGAATGCGGGTGGCTCAAACTTTGCACCAGGTTTGACCGAATTAGAACTCGAAGAGGCAAGCGGCAAAAGTACGGCAAAAGTGGGTTGGATGGAAATCGATAACGTCTTTTATGAAGCGCGTGGCGCGAGTTGGGCATTGCTCCATATTTTACGAGCCGTTAAACACGATTTTCACGACATTTTGCTTGATAAACGCGCGATGCGTACGGTTGATATTATGATTCGTGAATTGGAAAATAGTTTAACGCCAACGATGAGTCCAATGGTTTTAGATGGTAGTGGTTACGGTTTATTTGCCAACTATTCATTGTCGATGGCGAACTATATTGCCCGTGCAAATGCCGCAGCACTCGATTTACGCGACATTATGAACAGAGGTTAAAACGATGGACGAACAAATCAATACCCATTTATCACAAGTGCAAATTTGGAAACGCATTTTTTTGATGCTGCTGTTTGCTGTTGTTATCACGATGGTACGATGGCTAGCGTGGGCAGTGATTTTGCTGCAACTCTTTTTCGTTTTGGTTTCAGGCGAAAAGAATCCACACATTTTGAATTTTGGACGCGGACTTGCGATTTATGATTACCATTTACTCTTGTATTTAACATTTGGTACTGACGCGCTGCCGTTTCCATTTTCACCATGGAATATGCAAGCTGATTTGCAATATCCTGACGAAAAATAATTTTTCAGCATCAAAAAAGCCCGCAAATCATCAAAATTTGCGGGCTTTTTTTGACTCAACGCGCTGCGTGAAATTTCACAATCGTCGCACTGTGTTCATGTTCGTGAACCTCTTTATCATTTGCCGCTTGAATGGATTCCAGCGTTTTAGGGCTTTTGCGATGGTTGACAAAGTAGCTATTGCCTTCAATTTTCTTCGCTAATTTTTTCGCTTCTGAAGCTAAATCGGCAATATCAACATGCGAATGACAATGCAGCGTCGTTGTTGGTTCAACCAAACCGACTGACAAACTCGTCAATGGAAAAAAGCATTTATCGCCTGTGCGATTTTCAGCGCGAATTCCTCCCGCTTTCACATCCGCCTCGCTGTAATAATTCGGTACCATTTTTTCAAAGGTATCCAGTACCAATTGGCAACGTGCTAGCCAATCTTCACCCGTAAAAATCACAATAAAATCATCGCCGCCAATATGTCCGATTTTACCGCTTGTAGGTGGCACGCATTGTGTCAGTGTGGTAGCAACCGATTTGATAATGTCATCGCCCGCGCTGTAGCCGTAAATATCATTAAATGGTTTAAAGTTATCCAAATCAAAATAACCAAAAGCAAATGGCGTTTTGCTGGCAATAAGTTGATTCACTTGCTCATTCATTGGCACGCTACCTGGTAATAATGTAAGCGGATTCGCATGTTTAGCGTTATCAATTTGTTGCAGAGTAATTTTTTCAAGTAGCGATAAAATCGTCGCTACACCAGAGTATTTATTTTCACGAGTAATGATAAAGGCTTGTTCATGACGCATGGTTGAAGTGAGTTGTTTACTCACCATTTCAATCGGTGTTGCAAAATCGATACTGAGAGGCGTTTGTTCGATAAAAGTTTTAATCGGTTTGCGTCCGTATAATTCCATGCCATAACGACTTGAAAATAATTTTGATAAGAAAATATCACGAAAAATAATGCCTGATGCCACGCCGTAATCAACCAGCGGCAAAATGTTTAAATCATGCTGTTGTTGAAATAAACTCATCACTTCGCTGATTGGCGTTTCAGCGGAAATCGGCGTAATAAATTGGCTAATGGAATCCACCAAAGTGGAATTTGACCATAACATTTTGCGTTCTTGAGTTTCTTCGTGAGCAAAAAATGCCGCATCAATTTTCGCTTGAGGTACGGCAGCAGGTCTGGCTAAAAAATAGCCTTGCGCGTGTGAAATACCTAATTTTTCAATCAGTTTAAATTCTGCATCAGTTTCAACACCTTCTGCAATCACGTTGCAATTAAGTGAACTTGCAATGCCTTGAATGGAACGAACAAAATTCAGTTTTACAGAATCATTTTGTAATTCTTGAATGAAATGCTGGTCAATTTTGACGTATTCGGGCAAAAGTTCAGACCACAAACGCAAACTCGAATACCCTGCACCTAAATCATCGAGCGCGATTTCAAAACCCATTCCACGATAGTGCATCACGGCTTCACGCATCAATTCATAATCATCGGTTGGCGTGTGTTCAGTGAGTTCAATCACCACACTATGCGGATTCAAACCGAATTGCTCTAAATAACGCAGCGTTTCACCCGTTTTAAATTCAGGATCAAGTAAAACGTGTGGGCTGACGTTGAGAAATAATTTTGCATCTAAATTATGCGTAGCAAAATGTTTGATACTCACTTCGCGGCAAATAAATTCGAGTTGTGGGCTTAAATTAAATCGCCCTGCAATATCAAATAAATTTAATGGACTGTGCAACGGACTATTAGAAGGGCCTCGAATTAAGGCTTCATAACCGATAATTTTTTTCTGTGTCAGTGACACAATTGGTTGAAAATGTGGGGTAAGTTTTTTGTGTTCGAGAATAGAGATGAGTTCTTGTTGCAATGCCGACATTGGAGTAATTCCTATGTGAATAACGATTTTTGCAAGAATAAGACATTTTTATGACAAAAACGTTACGGCTTTTTTTGCAACTTGCCAGCAAAATGAAGTCTTTTGCTGGCAAATGCGGATGAATCTAAACTTGAAAGGGTGGTAATCTTTTTGTGACTAATTGTTTTTTGAGTAGCACATAATCAGGTACGCCATTTTTGTAAGGCGGATAACTTTCACCTTCTATTAAAGGTTGCAAATACGCGCGGCAAGCAGGCGTAATTCCAAAACCATCCTCGCTGATAAATTCGCGCGGCATCATTTTTTCAACATTGGCGACATCTTTTAATTCAACACTGCCAATTTCCCACTGATAAGGCGAATCGGATTTACGCACAATTGTTGGCATGAGCGCATTTTTGCCTGCAAGTGCAAATTCAACAGCCGCTTTGCCAACTGCATAAGCCTGCTCAACATCAGTTTGAGAAGCAATATGACGCGCAGCGCGTTGCAGATAATCGGCAACTGCCCAGTGATATTTGTAGTTCAAATTCTGTTTCACCAAATTCGCAATCACAGGAGCTGCGCCGCCAAGTTGCGCGTGACCGAAAGCATCTTTGCCACCCGCTTCGGCTAAAAATTGTCCGTCGCTATTTTTTACACCTTCAGAAACCACAACACAGCAATAACCATATTGTTTTACTTTGGCATCAACTGCGGCTAAAAATTCGGTTTCGTTGAATTCAATTTCAGGAAACAAAATAACGAGCGGAATATCATGTTTATCATCAGCGGCTAAAGCTCCAGCCGCTGCAATCCAGCCTGCGTGTCTTCCCATCACTTCCATCACAAAAACTTTAGTTGAAGTCGCGCACATTGACGCAACATCAAAGCTGGCTTCGCGCATAGAAACGGCGACATATTTGGCAACGCTACCAAATCCTGCACTGCAATCCGTTACGGGCAAATCGTTGTCCACCGTTTTTGGAATACCAATGCAAGTAAGCGGATAACCCATTTGTTCCCCAAGTTGTGACACTTTGTGCGCGGTATCTTGTGAATCGCCCCCGCCGTTGTAGAAAAAATAACCAATGTTATGCTCTTTAAAAACTTCAATTAAGCGTTCATATTCGGCGCGATTAGCCTCTAAACTTTTTAATTTATAACGACATGAACCAAACGCGCCTGCGGGTGTGTAGCGCAATCCAGCAATGGCTTCGTCACTTTCAACACTTGTGTCGATTAAATCTTCTTGCAACGCGCCAATAATGCCGTTTAAACCCGCATATACCGTTCCAATTTCGTCGCTGTGTAATCGTGCGGTTTGAATTACGCCACACGCGCTAGCGTTAATGACCGAAGTTACGCCACCCGATTGAGCATAAAACGCATTTTTTATTGTCATAAATTCCCCTTTATTTTTTGATTTTTATTGTAAATCTGTAATTTTTCCATCGGCATCAAAAAACACCGTGACATTCTTTTGATTTCGAAAATGTTGAATTTGATTTTTATCAACCTGATAAAACGCGGCAATTTTAATATCTGAAACGACGTTTTTTGCAGCAGGTAAAATGCGTTGACGGCGCAGTTTTCTAAGCACAATCCAAACTAACCAAACAGCACCTAAAATCAGCAACGTGGCAACGTAAATTTCGAGCAATTCGAGCAAACTTTTATAACCACCAAACCAACGCATCTGGTTAATTACACCATAATCACCACGCAACCAATTGATAACAGTGATAATTGGATACAGCAAATAACCCCACATAAACCAACACAAAACCGTTAGCGCAAACCCACTTAACCGTTTCGGTAAACTTTGTAAACTTGGCACATTGATAATGTACTCTTTCAAATGTGTAACCCCTTTTGAAAATGAATTCGTTTTTGGGCGAAAGTTTAGCCGACACAGCGCAAAGCGGTGAAATTTTTTGCAGGTTTAACGTAAGCACATTTGCAAGAACATAATAAAAACAAGGTAAATTGCGGTTAGAATGTACGTCTTATTTTTCTATTTGCTTAATTGTTCAATAGTTTTTTGTTTTTTTTCACGAGTTATTATGTCGCACACGCCACCAAATCTTTTTAGTTATCGCAAATACTGGGCGCACCGTTTTGGCATCGCGCCACAACTTCCCATGAGTCGCGCTGAAATGGAGCAGCTTGGTTGGGACAGTTGCGACATTATTATTGTCAGTGGTGATGCGTATGTTGACCATCCGAGTTTTGGCATGGCGTTAATTGGTCGAATGCTTGAAGCACAAGGTTTTCGCGTGGGCATCATTTCCCAACCCGATTGGACAAGTGCAAAAGATTTTCAACAACTCGGCAGACCGAATTTATTTTTTGGTGTTACGGGTGGCAACATGGATTCGATGGTGAATCGTTACACGTCGGACAAAAAAATTCGCTCCAACGACGCTTACACGCCAAACGGTGAAGCGGGCAAACGTCCCGACCGTTGTGTAACCGTTTATGCTCAACGATGCCGTGAAGCATTCAAAGACGTGCCAATTATTATCGGTGGCATTGAAGCGAGTTTGCGTCGCATCGCGCATTATGATTATTGGTCTGATACTGTGAAAAAGTCGGTGCTGTTGGATTCCAAAGCGGATTTGCTGTTATTTGGAAATGCAGAACGCGCGATTGTTGACGTTGCTCATCGTTTAGCGAAAGGCGAAAAAATCCAAGACATTAAATTCATGCACGGCACAGCGCATTTTGTGAAAGAAATTCCTGCTGATTTTGCGGTAAAAGATTCGACGGATTTTGACAAAATTGGTGCAGTTGCGTCGCCTGTTAATCCGTATCAAGAAGAACCAGCTTGCGATAAATCAGAAAATTCAAATGATGAAATTTTAGTCGCGCCACAAATTCAAAACATTAAAACCTTGCGCGAAAAAACGGCAATTCGTTTGCCTTCTTATGAAACGGTAAAAAATGACCCGATTTTTTACGCACACGCTTCGCGCGTCATGCACAGCGAAACCAATCCGTACAACGCGCGTCCGCTGATTCAAAAGCATGGCGAGCGCGAAGTTTGGATAAATCCGCCACCGATTCCTTTAACTACGCCTGAAATGGATGGCGTTTTTGATTTGCCGTATTCACGTTTGCCGCATAAAAGTTATGGCAATGCCAACATTCCTGCGTTTGAGATGATTCAACATTCGGTCAATATCATGCGCGGTTGTTTTGGTGGTTGTAGTTTTTGTTCGATTACCGAACACGAAGGACGCATTATTCAAAGTCGCTCCGAAGATTCGATTATCAAAGAAATCGAATCCATTCGTGATACCTCGCCTGCTTTTACAGGTCATATTTCTGATTTAGGTGGCCCTACGGCAAATATGTATCGCCTCGCATGCAAAGACAGAAAAATTGAAGCCGCGTGTCGTAAATTGTCATGTGTTTATCCTACAATTTGCCAGAATTTAAATACTGACCATTCGTCGTTAATTAAACTTTATCGTCGAGCGCGAGGTTTGAAAGGCATTAAAAAAATCTTTATTGCTTCTGGTCTACGTTATGACTTAGCGGTGGAATCGCCCGAATATGTGAAAGAATTGGTCACGCATCATGTTGGCGGTTATTTAAAAATTGCGCCTGAACATACCGAAAAAAATGTGCTTTCTCGCATGATGAAACCAGGTATGGGGACGTATGACCGATTTAAAGAAATGTTCGATCGTTTTTCAAAAGAAGCGGGCAAAGAACAGTATTTAATTCCATACTTTATTGCCGCGCATCCTGCGACAACCGATGAAGATATGTTGCAACTCGCGTTATGGCTGAAACGAAACGGTTTTCGCGCTGACCAAGTGCAAGCGTTTTTACCGTCGCCGATGTCAATTGCCACCGCAATGTATCATTCAGGCAAAGACACACTCAAAAAAGTGACTCGTGACGCGCCAAACATTCATATTCCAAAAAACATGAAACAACGCCGTTTGCACAAAGCGTTTTTGCGTTATCACGATCCTGCAAATTGGGCTTGTTTGCGCGAAGCCTTAAAAGCAATGGGACGCGCAGATTTAATTGGTAACGGCAAATACCATTTAATTCCAAGTTATCAACTCGCAAATAACGAAACTGCACCAAATAAAGCGCAAATTTTTAGAACTAAATTTACAGGTTTTGATAAAAATAAACCCAAACCGCATAATGCAAAGAATCGTCGTCCGCGTTAAGTAGAATTTTTAACTTCATGCTTTTACTTTTGAAATCAAAATTAAAAACCACTTTTTTTACGTTAGCAGCGTTGCTTTCTGGCGATGTTTTGGCTAATGAAACCGTGCAGTTACAATTGCGATGGCATCATCAATTTCAGTTTGCAGGATATTACGCCGCGCTTGAAAAAGGCTTTTATGAAAAGGCAGGCTTAGATGTTGAAATTCAAGAAAGCTCGCCTGAAAAAGTCCCTGTACGAGCGGTTTTAGATGACGCTGCACAATATGGTGTAACGAATAGTGAAGTCTTATATGAACGTTTGCATGGCGCACCACTCGTTGCTTTAGCCGCTATTTTTCAACATTCCCCGTCGGTTTTACTTGCACGCAAAGAAGTCATGTCGCCTAGCGATTTGATTGGTAAAAAAGTAATGATGCTTGACCGTAAAGACACCGATTTACTTGCCATGCTCAGTAACGAAGGTGTGGATATTAAAAATGTACAAATTGTTCCCAGCAGTTTTGATGTCCAAGATTTAGTCGATGGGCGTGTTGATGCGTTCAATGCTTATTTAACTAACGAAGCCTATTTTTTGAAATGGCAAAATTTTCCTTTCAGCGTCATCAATCCGCGTAACTATGGTGTCGATTTTTACAGCGACATTTTATTTACTACAGAAAAAGAATTGCGTGAGCATCCGCAGCGTGTAAAAGCCTTTCGCCAAGCCACAATTGAGGGTTGGACTTACGCACTTGAACACCCTGATGAAATTATTGAACTGTTAATTAACAAGTATTATGTTGAAAAATCACGCCGTCATTTGCAATTTGAAGCCGATGCAGTGCGTCCGTTGGTAGTGCCAGATTTAATTGAAATTGGTCACATGAATCCCGCACGTTGGCAAAATATGGCAGATACCTTTGTGAAAGCAGGCATGGTGGATAAAAAAACGGTCAATGAACGGCTACAAAATTTTGTCTACGATTCCGACATTAAACTCGACAAAGGACAATTTCAAAGTTATCTCAGCGTAGCGATGATTGCAGGCAGTTTGATTATTTTTATCGTGTTAATTTTAGCGATTGCTTATAAATCGATTCGCCGCGAAAACAAACAACGTCGCAAAATTGCTGCCGCGCTCTTGCGGCAAAGTAATGATTTAGCTTTGCACAATCAAATTTTGAAAAAAGTGGGTAGCAATACCATTGATTTGCACACTTTGCATGCGCTGCTCGCTGAACTGATTAGAGGAATTGAAATGCAATCCCCTGATTTACTTTGCAGCGTGCAAATTTTAAATCGGGAAACAGGGCAGTTACATCATGGGGCAGCACCGAGTTTGCCTGAGTTTTTCAACGAAGCTATTGATGGTGTTCGTATTGGCGAAGGTGTGGGTTCTTGGGGAACTGCGGCATTTCGCGCTGAACGGGTGATTGCAGAAGATGTTTTTACACATCCTTCATGGAAAGATTTTTTTGAACTTGCAAGACTTGCTAATTTACGCGCTTGCTGGGCGCAACCCATTTTAAACAGTCAAAATGAAGTGCTAGGCACTTTTGCGGTTTATCATCAAAAACCGCATATTCCAGCCAGTAACGAATTGATTTCAATTGAACAATATGCAAACCTTGTAATGCTCATGATTGAACGCTGGCGCGACGATACTAAAATTCAACAACTTGCGTTTTATGATCCACTTACAGGATTACCAAATCGGCGTTTGATGGCAGAGCGTTTGCGTTACGGAATTGAATACGGCAACCGTGAAAATAAACGCATGGCTGTGATGATGATGGATTTGGATAAATTCAAAGCCGTGAATGATAATTTTGGTCATGCTGCTGGCGATGAATTGTTAAAACAAGTTGCAGCCCGCATTCAAGATCGCATTCGCCGTGATGTAGATACCGTTGCGCGATTAGGCGGTGATGAATTTATTGTGCTGCTCAAAGATATTGCCCACGTTGACGATGCGGCGCGAGTGGCTGAAGGCATCGTTGCCGATTTGAGCAAACCGTTTCAGCTTTCGCCCAGTGAAAATGCTCAAATTGGCGCAAGTATTGGAATTAGTTTATTTCCCGATCACGGTTCAGATCCTGATTTGTTGATTGACCATGCCGACACCGCGCTTTATCACGCAAAAGATGCGGGGCGCGGTTGTTTTGCTTATTTCTCCGAAGAATTAACCCAAATGGTGCGTGAACGCATCGAACTCGAAGCGCGTTTGCGTCGCGCAATTGAAAATCAAGAATTACGTCTTTTTTATCAACCTCAAGTTGAAATTGCTACAGGTAAAATTATTGGCGCAGAAGCTCTAGTGCGTTGGCTTGACCCAATTGAAGGTTTGATTCCGCCTAATTTGTTTATTCCTCTTGCCGAAGAAACAGGCTTGATTGAAAACATCGGACATTGGGTTATTTACGAAACTTGTCGTCAAGGACGTGAATGGATGGATTTAGGCATTGATTATTTAACGCTTGCGGTCAATGTTTCTCCTTGGCAATTTCGCCGTAGTGATATTAACGAATTAGTAATGAATGCTTTGCGTGATACAAATTTTCCTGCTTCAAGTTTGGAATTAGAACTCACTGAAAGTGGGTTGATGGAAAATCAAGAAAATGTCATCAGTATTTTGAATGAATTGCGAGCGCAAGGCGTTTTGCTAGCCATTGACGATTTTGGCACGGGTTACTCCTCGCTAGCCTATTTAAAATGTTTTCCGCTGAATGTTTTGAAAATCGACAAAAGTTTTATCGATGATATTCCGCAGCTCAAAGATGATATGGAAATCACCGCGACAATTATTGCGATGGGAAAAATTTTAGGTTTTAAAGTTTTAGCTGAAGGCGTTGAAACCCCTGAACAACTCGCGTTTTTGCAAGAAAAAGGCTGCGATATTTATCAAGGTTATATCAAAAGCAAACCGCTTCCTGCTGATGATTTTTTCAAGTTGTTACAGGCTGAAAATGATGATTGATTCCAACGAAACCTATGATGCAAACGAAGTCACGCTGAATAAAAAAACCGAAATGTCTTTGCTTTGGCTGTTGCCAATTATTGCGGTTTTAGTTAGCGGTTGGTTGATTTACAAATCTTTTTCAGAAAAAGGCGAGGTTATCACGATTCGTTTTCCCACCGCTGAAGGGCTAGAAGTTGATAAAACCAAAATTAAATATCTTGATGTCGAAATTGGCAAAGTCACCGCCATTAACATTAACGAAGATTTCAAAACGATTGTCGTCACCGCGCAAATGAATGCCAATTCAAGTCATTTTCTTAAATCAACCACGCAATTTTGGGTAGTACGTCCACAAGTCGGTTTAGGTGGCATTTCGGGACTTGGGACATTACTTTCTGGTGCGTATATCGAACTTAAACCTGGTTTAGGGGAGCATATTCATGATTTTGTGGGTTTAGAAAGTCAGCCGCCTTTGAAAGCGAATGTTGAAGGTAAGCAATTTATTTTAGAAACCAATAATTTGGGTTCGATGAAAACAGGCACGCCAATTAACTTTCACGGTATTACAGTCGGGGAAGTGTTATCGCACGAACTTTCACAAGCTGCCGATGCCATTCGCTTGACGGTTTTTATTCATAAACCTTACGACCAATTTATTCGCAAAAATACTCGTTTTTGGATCGATAGCGGTGTGGATTTGTCTGCGGGAGCGGATGGTTTCAAAGTTCGCACTGGACCTTTAATTTCATTACTGAGCGGTGGGATTGCGTTTCGCGCATCGGCTGAAGATAGTATTGAAGATATTCAACCTCAAAACACGCTTTTTCCACTTTACGATACTTACGAGGCTTCTACCGAAATTAGTTATGAAAATACGCTGCATTATGTGATGTATTTTAACGGTTCCGTGCGTGGTTTAACGGAAGGTGCGCCTGTGCAGTTGCGCGGTTATCCTGTTGGAAAAGTATTAAATGTCAGTTTAGAACTCGATGAAAAAACCGCTGAAATTCGCATTCCCGTGATTGTGGAATTGCAACCTGAACGCATTAAAGCTGTCCATAAAATCGAAAATATCAAACCTGAAGCAATGGTAAATCAATTGATTGATAAAGGGCTACGGGCGCAATTACAGACTGGCAGTTTGCTGACAGGGCAATTGCTGGTTGATTTAGATTTTCATCCAAAAAGTAAAATTACGCTTAATCCAACGGGCGAAAGTTTTTATCCTGAATTTCCGACAACAGCGAGTTCATTTGACCAATTCACCCATTCGGCAAATATCATCATGGATAAAGTGGCGAAATTGCCGCTCGAAGATTTAACACAAGAAATCAATAAAACGCTGCGCGGTTTGCAAGGCACAACTTCTGCGGCAACGAGTACGTTAAACAGTGTCAAAGGCACAATGGGAACGGCAGATAAAACGTTAGATACCGCGCAAAAAGCCTTGAGTAATTTTGAAGCGGGTGCAACAACGCATTATCAACTTGAACAATTGTTGCAAGAACTCACCCAAGCGGCTGGCAGTGTGAAACAACTGACTGATTATTTAGCACAACATCCTGAATCAGTCGTGCGTGGTAAAAGTGAAAGTGAAAAATAACAAAAATTTAACAACGCTTATTTTTCCAAAAGTGTTTGTGTTTTGAATTGTTGCCATTCCAGTTTTGAATGATACGAAGGGTAGGGCATAGGACGCAGTGGATTTTCTGAACTGTATAAAATATCGAATTGCCCGCGTGAATTCACTTTACCAATCTGCACTTTTTTCCACAAATGACGCGAATAACCATCCACTGAAATTATTCCCGATGGCGCGTTAATAGATTGACGAATGATTGTTTGATTCACGCTTGCAGGTTTTGTTGAATGGCTTTCTTTCACCGCTTGCGCCCATAAATAAACACCGTTATAAGCCGCTTCAATCGGGTCACTAGTGGGCGCATTGGCACCAAAATGTTGCTGATAATTTTTCACAAATTCAGCATTTTTAGGCGTATCTAACGATTGGAAATAATTCCACACGGCGTAATGTTGCGTGAGTTTTTCGCCTTGCCATTGGAGGATTTCATTTTCACTAACGCTAAATGAAAGCAACGGAATATCTGCAAGTTGATTTTCAACTAACGCGCTAAAAAAAGCCTGATTACTATCACCGTTTAGGGTGTTAATAATCAAATCAGGTTTGAATTTTTTTAAATCGGCAATCACATCTTGCACGTTTTTATCAGCGAGCGGCAAATAACGCTCTCCTAAAATTTCGCTATGTGTAGCAAAAATTAAGTCGTGAATGATTAAATTGGCAATGCGAGGAAAAAGATAATCGGAACCAATTAAATACACGCGCCGCCCGAATTTGTCTAATGCCCAATGTGTACCTGGAATAATTTGTTGATTGGGTGCCGCGCCTGTGTAAATGATATTGGGTGATTGTTCTAAACCTTCATACTGCACAGGATAAAACAGCAAATGCTTATGTTTTTCTACAATTGGTTTAACTGCAACTCGACAACTTGAAGTCCAACAACCAAATAACGCCTCAACTTTGACTTGTGAAATTAACTGTTCAGCTTGCAGTGCGGCAACTTCAGGTTCTGAAGCGGTATCCGTGACGAGTATTTCTATTTGGCGACCAAGCAAACCGCCTTGAGCGTTTAATTCTTCAACAGCCAGTTGCACCGCGTGCACAAGTGGTTTTTCGCTGATTGCCATTGTGCCTGTGAGTGAATGTAACACGCCAATTTTTATGGGTTTAATCGTTGTTGTATTTTTCAAAGGCAATTCAAAAAGCATCACTAACGCGATAACAATAAAAAACAATACGCCCCACTTTTTCATTCTTTGCGCCACAAACATTCTTTGATGGTATCCAAACGTGCTTCATGTGCTTGTAACTCTTCTTGCGTGCAACGCAATACGAAAAGTGGCGCACGGTCAGCTAAAACGCGAATGATGTTTTGATTATTTACCGTCAGCGCAGTATCAGCATGATTGTCATTCATCAGCGAAAATTGTCCGCCCGTCATTTTCAAGAAAACTTCAGCGAGAATTTGTGCGTCAAGCAACGCGCCGTGCAAATCACGGTGACTGTTATCAATGCCTAAACGTTTGCACAGCGCGTCTAAATTATTGCGTTGCGCAGGATAACGTTTTTTGGCATCAGCAAGCGTATCAAAAATGGGGCAATAATCTTCAATCGTTTTTTGATGTCTGAGTAATTGCAACTCGTAATTTAAAAAACCTAAATCAAATGGCGCGTTGTGAATGATGAGTTCCGCGCCCTGAATATAGTCTAAAAACGCGCTAACGATTTGGGCAAAAACAGGTTTGGTCGATAAAAATTCGTTCGTTAAACCATGAACACGCAACGCGCCTTCTTCGCTTTCACGTTGAGGATTGATGTAGACGTGAAAATTATTACCCGTCAAACGGCGGTCAATGAGTTCAACGCAGCCGATTTCTAAAATGCGGTTGCCGTCGCTGGTATTTAAACCTGTAGTTTCGGTGTCGAGAACGACTAAACGGGAGGCGTGTGTGGATTCCATTTTTATTCTTGCCTAAAATTTTAAATTTTGGATTCTACTACATCTAAACCACGAAACACGCTACAACGTTTAAACACATCAAGGCTTAGTGTTAAACAAATCCACGCATCAATGCCTGTGACCCAATAATTCACTTATCGTATTCATTATTTCGTCGCTAAATTTAAAATTCACCACATCCAAATCTTCTTTCATGTGTTGAATTGAGGAAGTGCCAGTGAGTGGAACGATACCGCTCTGAATCAGATAGCGAAAAAATAGTTGAGCGGGAGTCTTTTTAAATTCATCCGCTAAAGATTGCATTGTATGGCTGGTGAGAATGTGATGATTTGCAGTTAACGTCCAAAAGCTCTGGTAAATTACGCCTTGTTCCATACAAAATTGGCGTAATGTTTTGTCATAGTTACTCTCTTTATAAAATCGATTTTGAAGAATAGCTGGTTTTACAGTCACGTTATCAAACAACTTTTTAAACAAATCCAAATCGTAGCAATTACTGATACCAAGAAGTTTTACTCGACCTATTTTATGTAGTGTTTCCATTTCATGCCAAGCCTCTATGGTTAGCTCAAAAGTAGGCAAAGGTGAATGCAGTAAAAGCGCATCCAGATAATCAGTTTGCAAATTATTCAATGAGGTATTAAATGATTGTGTTACCTGTACATTTGGCATTGCGTCTTTTACATACGGAACATTGTCGGGGTCTTGACCTGAAAGAGGCGTAAATTTTGTTTGTAAATATAAACTATGACGTTCGACACCTTGTTCCTTCAATCTTTGCAGAGCAACACCAACTAATTTTTCGTCATAGTGTTTAGGCTGACAAGCTGTATCGATTCCTCTAAATCCCATTTGAATAGCTTGCTCTACTAAATCGGCTGTGCGTTCTTTCTTCCACGCTGTTCCATAAAGAAGATTTGGCATTTTAGTTGTTAATTCAGTCATTACAACGCTCCAATTATTAAAAATACGATTATTTATATTTTGATTTTTAACGCTTCACAGCTGAAAGTATCACAAGATTTAATATCGAATTTCATTTTTTGTTTCAAAACCTACAACTGTAACGGTTCTACTTCAATAATATGTGTTATTAACGAATTTCTTAACCATCTATTTTATAAAGCATTTTGCTAAATAAAAACTTACAACTATAAATGGTCTATATTTTGAATGTTTTCTTGTAGAAGTAACATTAAATTCAGGGCATAAATTGAATAACACTGACCATATCAGTTAATGGAAGAAGGTTATCGACCAAATTAAACGACAATATCACTTAATGGATTTTAAAAATGACAGCAATTATTCATGTTGGCTATGCGCCAATTGACCAAGATCATGAGGAATTTTTGAGCTTACTCGATAAACTTAAAAATGCAGAAAACGCTAATTTTCAAATGTTATTTGAAGAATTACATGAACATACTCAAAAGCATTTTGAAAGAGAAAAGCAGTTAATGCAACAATCAGCATTCCCAGCGGAGACTGAACATAATGGTGAGCATCAAAGGGTTTTAGGCGAATTTAAACAATTCAAAACGCGCGTGGATAAAGGTCTTATTACTTTCGGTCGTGCTTTCGTTACAGAGCGTTTGCCGTCTTGGTTTCAATTACATGTATCGACAATGGATAGCGCGTTGGTGGCGCATCTTAACAATTCGAAGTCTTAAATAATGAATACAGAACAAATTACAGCTTGGCTTGAATCTCACCCATTGTCTCCAATTCAGATTGATTGTGTCACGACCGTCATGCTGAAAATTTTGGATGGTAAATGTAAAATGCGTTCAGAAGAAAAAATAATCATGGCTTTGCTTTACGATCAAATCAAAAATAAGCAAGGTCACTTTTTAACAACTGAAACGCATGAGTTAATTGCGGATGCTCGTAATCGTAGCGAAGAAAACGAAGCGTTAAAAATGCTGATTTACGAAAAACGTTTGCTAGCAGAAACGACTATTTCCAGACCTGTCATGAAGCAATTTAAAGCCTTCATTCGAGAACAGGGATTATTGGATGATTTGAAAGAAGAATTAGAAAATTAACCTTTTCATTTATTTTTATATTGGGCTGTGGCTTGTTTTAGCAAACGTAAACATTCTAGATTTGCCGCCAAATCTAATGCGCTGAAATCGTCTTGCGTTGTTAGTAATGGATTTGCGCCAGCTTGAAATAATTGTGCGACAATTAAACGTTTACCACTGGATGAGGAATAAGTTAGAGCTGTTGCACCTGTAGTATTTTGGTAATCGATATTGATTCCTGCATTTAATAATTGCTCAATACATGATGAAGATTCGGCAAAACAAGCCGCCCATAACGCATTATTTCCATAGTTATCTAGCACATTCAAATCGGTATTTTGTTGTAAAAGATAATCCAACACATCGCTACGACCCTGACGAGCCGCTAAAATCAGTGGCGATTCTGTTTGCTTTTCATTTTCTTGTAACCATAGTGCAATTTCGTTAGATATATTCATTGTCAAATCACCGATGGTCTATGTAATAACGATAACTGCTTTGTCCCAGTTTCATTAAGTTTTTCTGCTAAATCACGTCGTCCTGATTCTCCTTTACCGCGTAAAAAACGTAATTCAGCAGGCGTTAATAACGTGGCGGCAATTAAACTCACGTCACCACCATACAGCGATAATGTTGATATTGGACTGAGTAGCGCGCCAACCTTACCTCGTCCATCTTTAATGTGGTCGATATTGAATTCTAGTGACACTAATTCGCCTGATAATAACCGTTCAGATAATTTGACGTAATTTGCTATCGTATGACTAATTTCTGCAACCATTGGGAATAGCCAAGTGTCCGCCAACGCACTGAGTGGTTTATGAGAAATTTTGACATCAGGTGATTCAATAAAGACTTCTAAACCCAGTCCTATATCACCGCGTTGTCGTTCTACCCACGGATCAGACAAACCATCCGAAATAATACAACCATTTTCACCATGTTTTGCCGCAAGCCATGCCGCACCTGCTGGCCATTCAGGACCTTCACTCATCGGTCCCATTAGTGACGTTAATGATTCCAACTCAGAATCAAAATAAGATTTGAGTGCTTGATGGCGTGCATCAGTGGCAAGACGTAATCTATCAGCGTAACTAAGACCCACTATAAATTCAGGATTCTTCATTTTGTATTTCCCTTTCTAAGGTCAGGCGTTGCCTTGCGAGTTCACTCACCTCAGCATCGCTATCATTCAATAATTGTTTGAGTAATTCAGGTTCTGCACGCAAAGCCACTTCGTAACGCACCATCCAATCATCATCGTGGCTCAGTAAAATCAAATCATCTAATTCCATACGTTGAGCAACAATGCGGCGGATTGTCACGCTGGAATCGTTGAGTAATAATCCAATGCTCACGCTTGGAATGCGTTCAGCAACAATACGCCGAACTTCTGTATCGGAATCAGCCGCTAACCGAAATAAACGACCTTGAGGAATACGTTTAGCAACATAAGCTCTAACTAAATAATCAGGGTCACACGCCATGAGTTCAACTTCATGTTCTGGAAGGCGGTCTGTAACCGTAATTCGGACTTCCCTATCTATATCATCACGCAGTCGGTGTAACCATTCTATCGGTACGCGATAAGCTAGCACTCGTCTGACGGCTTCATCCAAATCGGTTAATAGTGGCTCTAATTGATTTATAGGTATATAACGCGCCGCAATCGCTCTGCGTTCCCAAAATAGGTCTTGAGAATAGTCAGGCGCACATTCTGGATGCGCTTTAAAAAATCGCTCAATTTGACGACCACTTTCCACACTTACACAACAATCGCCTAGCTGGCAAGTGCCTGAAGCGAGCAACGTGTTTTGATGACGACAAAGACTGCAATCAGCAACGGGCGTTAAATCAGGCTCACCATAATTAACAAAATTTTTAGTCATTGGTTAATTTACGCCGAATTTTTCAACAATAGCGGCGTAACTTGACTTAACCAGATTTTCAAACGTTCTTCGGTTAAGTGAGGTTGCCCACGTTGATCTAAAACCAAACCGACAAATTGATTGTCGATAATGGCATCAGAATGTTCGAATTCATAACCATCGGTATCCCAACGTCCAACAATGTCTGCGCCATAACCGTAAAAAACGCGATAAAGCTGAATCAGCGAGCTGGCAAATCGTGACGCATAACGCTCTTGATGACCTAATCCAAACAAAGCAATTCGTTTTCCAGAAAAATCTGCGCCATCCAAATGTGGGACAAATTCCGCCCAATTTGCTTCTTGACATCCCACTGCCAAACCAGGCAAATCACCAACACCATAACTTGGTGTTCCTAAAATTAACGCATCATATTCGAGTAATTCACTCGGCTGAGTGCGATTGATATTTTTAGGTTTATCCGCAACATCTTCGCCTAATAAACTGTAAATTTTTTTGGCAACAAGCCTTGTACTACCCGTATCTGTACCAAAAAATATGCCGATTTTGCTCATTACTGCCCCCTCATAGAAAAATGATTTTAGTTAAATTCGGCTAATTCCAAGCCGCGAAATACGCTACAACGTTTAAACACCTCAATCGTTGGTGTTAAATTTTTGTGCTGGCAGAATTTAGCCACCAATTTTGTTAAACCTTTGATGTCTCGCCCTGTTGCGGTTGGGAAAATTTCAACCAATTGTTCTATCAATGCCGCATCAACAGGCAAAGAAAATTGCTCGGTCATCACGTTCCAAATTTTTCGACGGTCATTTGCATTTGGCGCGTGATATTTAATCATCGCAATGCAACGCGAAATAATCGCTTCATCAATATCATCAACACGGTTCGTCGTTAAAAATAACAAGCCATTGAAGTATTCCAACACGCGCAAAAATACGCCAACCACCGCATTCGAGGCTAAATTATCATTGCGGCGTTTGATATACACATCGGCTTCATCAATTAACATCACCGCGCCCCAACGTTGAGCGCGAATCAGCGTATCTTTTAAAACCTTTTCCATCTCGGCGACATTTAAACCCAATTGCCCCGAATGAACACGATACAACGGACGTTTGATAATTTCAGAATACACTTCGGCAGTCAGCGTTTTTCCCACACCCGCTGGACCCGCGCATAAAACCGTTGTTCCGCCTGATTTTCCCGCCACAATGTCATCCATGAGTACGTCCATTTCAGCGGTTAAAATATCAATCAAATCCATTTGTTCAGGGGGTAAAACGAGTTTTTGTTTTAATTCAGGCTGATATTGATAGGGTTTTATATCATTCACATGAACCCAAACATGGTGATGCAATTCCAAATGAAACATCAAAATATAGCCATGAATCGGCAATTCGGTGAATAGCCCTTTGGGAATTTCACCTTTTGTGGCTTCCATTTCCTCTTCGGTTTTTTCGTTGTAACGCATACTTTTGGCGGCTTTTCGTAAGTATTTCGCCAAAATATCGCCCGTCACTTCTAAGGTTAATGCCCGTTCACTCAAGATGTTTTCATCATTAACTAATCGACAGGCTTCTCCAGCCGAAGATAAAACAACGTTATTTTTTCGAGTCCAATCATTATTTCGATGACTTGACGTTGGGTCTTCAGCATAAATCGCTGTTCCCCAACCTGAAAATTGTTCGCCATATCGACTGCGCCAATCAAAATAACGACCTGCCGCCTCGTCATAAACTGCAATCAATTCAGGTGTTTCTTTTAAATAATTTTTCTCAATAAAAATTTCAGGAATCGTTTTGCCTGCAATATCTTTAGCGCGAATGATTAAATTTTCGATAGCAATTTTGCCGCGCGAATTCGCTTTTAACTCAATCATAATTCGCCCTGTTTCTTCTTCGCTGGGCGGGGTGAAATCAATGCGCGTAATCAAATACGCACTGGTTTGTCCTTTCATATCCACATGAAAAAGCCAACCGCGTTGCGCGTTTTCAATTAAGTAATGCACGATGTTGGGCAATAACAGTTCTAATTGCTCCGCATCGTAACGCTGGGCATCATTGCAAAGCGCGTTTTTGATGGTAATTAACAAAGCCGCTTGGCTTTGCATCACGCTTTCTTGCTGATACAACTCGTATAAAAATTGCCATTCTTCAACGGCAAGTTGCGAATAAAACACTTCGACTTTATTTCCAAAACGTAGCTGTTCTTTAAGCGAAATTAAATTCGGAAAGGCTTGCGTTAAAGGTTCGATATGACGGCGTTCAATGTGTAATTTCATAGTTTTGACCTAATGCGAAACAGCAGAATAAAGAATTTCTGCAATATGACGTGGCTTTTCAAACCCGCCATTTTCAATTTGTTGCTGACACGAAAAACCGTTCGCAATAATTCCCGCTTTCGGTTCGGTGCGTAACGTTGGAAAAAGAGCCTGCTCTGCCATTGCTTGTGACGTTTCATAATGCTCGGCTTCTAAACCAAAATGCCCTGCCATCCCACAACACGACGTTTCAATTAACTCAAAATCCAAACCGTCTACCGTTTTCAACACTTTTCGCATCGCTTTCATCGCGCCAACGGCTTTTTGGTGGCAATGCCCATGCACGAGCATTTTTTCGTTGTCGAGTTTGAAATTTAACGTCCAACGTTTAGCGGTTTGTTCACGGGCAATGAATTCTTCAAGCAATAAAACCCGTTCGGCTAATTTTTTTGCGGGTTCGCCTAAATCCAGTTTTAAATACTCATCACGCAAACTCAAAATACACGACGATTCCAAGCCAATAATCCAACGTCCCGCATCAATGTGCGGCTCTAAGGCTTGTAACAAACGTGTCGCTTCGTTTTTCGCTTGCGTTATCATGCCGTTGGAAAAATAAGTGCGTCCACAACAAAGCGGCGTTGATTCATTATTAACCGCGCTGGCGATTTCGACTTGATAACCTGCTTTTTTAAGCAGATTTAACGCGGCTTCGACAACGTGCGGATTGAAATTGCGGTTAAACGTATCGACAAACAAAACCACTTCGTGGGTTGCATCGTTTGTTTGAGTGGGGAGTTTTTCGGTTACAGGTAACGATTGATTGGCTGGAACAGGCAACGGCGCGTTTGCCGAAATGTTCAAAAACGTTTCTGTGAGTTTTGCAATGAAAAGCGAGTTATTTCGCCATGTGACTAATTGTTTGAGCGCAGGAAAACGCACTAATTTCGGTAAATTTGCAAACAGTTTCCGACGCAAAGGCACACCGTTTGTTTGATTGAATTGCGCGAGATATTCAGCTTTGATGAGAGCCATATCGACTTCGTTTTCACATTCGCGTTTGCAACCTTTACAACTCACGCATTCGTTCATCGCTTCGACTAATTGAGCATCGAAAAGGGCTTTGTCGTCGCTAATTGCATTGAGCGCGGTTTTTAATAATTTAACTCGTCCGCCTGTTGATAAATGGGGATTGCCCGTGACTCTAAAACTCGGACACATCACACCTTTGGGATTGTGATTTTCACACTGTTTGCTACCGATACAAACCGCAACCGCTTTTGCGAAATCGCCGCCTTTTTTGGGAATATCGGCGTAAGCGTCGCCCATTCCTGCGTTTTGATAATCTGACCAATCAAGAAAAAGTTTCATTGTTTTTACTCTGTAAATAAATACGTCTACAGCAAAAACAATTCCATTCGTAACATGTTGTGTTGTAAGGAAAAATTAAATTCTTTTTCTGTTGTTATGCTACAAAACGAACAATCGGTTGTTCATTGAGAGGTTTTTGCGACAAGTGGATGGCTGGATTTCAAATTTCGAAACGACTACTTCAACCGTAATTCAGCCGCTTTATAAACTTTGTTTTTGTCACGTCGTCCAATTGCAATGACCGACACAAAAACAATTTCATCTTCAACTTGATAAATCAAACGATAACCCATGTCACGCAATTTAATTTTGTAACAATTTTTCATGCTCGAAAGAGCGGCACTTGGAACACGAGGATTTTCTAAGCGTTCAAGCAATTTCTTTTTGAAACGTTCACGAATTTTAGCGTCCAATTTTTCCCATTCTTCTAACGCTAATTCTTGAAAACGCAGTTTATAAGTCATCGAGATTGACCTCGATAAACTTACCATTTGCACGTTCACGCACTAATTTTTCGTCTTCCAAATCTTCTAAATAAGACAACAATTGTTCATAATGCTTTGCAGATAACAAATAAGCCTCTGGACGATTGTGATTTAAAATCGCAATCGCTTCATCATCAGCTTGTTTGATGACGGCACTAAAATTACGTTTCAATTCTGAAATGCTGGTGCTAAATGGAGCTAATATAGATTGCATTTTGAAATTCCCCGAAAAATTAAAATCAAAATTCTAGCACAAACGAAAAAGGCTGGTTTTTGCCAGCCTTTTCTCATTTTAATTAGGTGAAAATATGACACAAAGTTCGTACCCAGAAACATTGTTTCATTTCTGTAGGGAATCAAAAACTCTAACAGACATATTATCAGATATGGCATTTAAGCCATCTTATGCAAAAGAAAGAGTTAGTTCGAATGACGAGACAACACCGAATTTTTTTGTCCCAATGGTTAGCTTTTGCGATTTTAAAGTTCATGAACTTAATTTGCACTGCACAAAATATGGAAAATTTGGAATAGGTCTTTCAAAAAAATGGGGAATAAGAAAAGGATTAAATCCTGTTTTTTATATAAATGATGGATGCAACTTATTTGGTGATATACGAAAATCACTGATTAGCATTGATAAATGTAATGATAACCTGATGTCTGCTGAATCTAGGGGCGATAAAGACTGGGATTTACTAACTAAAATTTTAAGTAATAGTCAAAAAATAATGGATTTATATTGCTATTCAAAAAATTATCAGGGTGAACTAGAAAGAAAAGGTAAAAAAACTATTAAAAACTTTAGGTTTGCTGATGATAGAGAGTGGAGATACGTTTCACCTAATGTTGAATTTCCTTTATATGGTGAGTCAAAAAATGTTACAAAAGAATCTCTCAATAATGCCTATATCAGAAGAGAGCATTTTTTAAACTTTAAATACGAGAATATAAAATTTGTTTTTGTCCCCAATAAGAAAGAACGTTTATATCTGATAAATTTTATTGATAGATTACCTATTAACAAAGATGAAAAACATTTATTGATTAGTAAAATTCTTGTTATTAAGCATTTAGATTTGTCATGAAAAAATTATTTCTAATTTTGACAAAAGTATTGGCGATTCAACGGAATACTTGGAGAAGCAATTGAAAATGATGAAGAACTTTAACGCATAAAAAAAGCCCCGACTTTGCATCACAGCAAATCGGGGCTTTTTCATTTAAACCATTTCCCAAACTGTCCAATCCCCGTTGTCCTGTTACAAACCAAACAATCCATTGTCCATTACGAGACCTTTACGACAAACAAAACCCCGAATTTACTGATTTTTCAGACGGCATAATCATTGCTGATTTAGGCTTAATTGTTGTCTTCAAACAAAGGAATCAAACGATGGAAATCGATACTCAAAATTTGCAATGCCGCCATTTCGTCACATACAGCGGTGTGAAATTACCTTTTAAATTATCCCAAGAATTAACCGATGCCGAACTGCACAATCGAAATACCTTTTTTCGCGCTTATTTCGATGACAAAGAGCAGTTGCTGTTTTTTCAAAAAATGGTTTATGGTGAAAGCGAATTAGAACATCGCTACCGCTATGACGATAACGGCGTGTTGCAACAAGCCGAAATCACCGATGCAGACGGCGAAATTACTTTGCTAACGTTTGATAAAACAGGAAATGTGGTTGAAGACTAAAATTAACACGCTCGACGCGCTTACTTTTGACAATCGATTTATTCGAGAACTCCCCTCAGATTTAGAAACAAAAAATACACCGCGTCAGGTGGTTGGCGCGTGTTATTCAAACGTTTTACCTACGCCTGTTCGTGAACCTCGCACCGTTGCCTTCGCAAAAGAAGTCGCCGATTTATTAGATTTAAGCGAAGACGTTTGCGAATCAGCCGATTTTGCACAAGTGTTTGCAGGAAATCGTTTAGCCAAAGGCATGGAAGCGTATGCGACCTGCTACGGCGGACATCAATTTGGCGAATGGGCAGGACAATTAGGCGATGGTCGCGCTATCAATTTGGGTGAAGTCGTCAATTCCCAAAAACAGTATTGGACATTGCAATTAAAAGGCGCAGGTAAAACGCCGTATTCGCGCCGTTCAGATGGGTTAGCAGTGTTGCGTTCGTCGGTGCGTGAATTTTTATGCAGTGAAGCGATGCACCATTTAGGCGTTCCGACAACCCGCGCCTTGAGTTTAGTTTTAACAGGTGAACACGTTGTGCGCGACATGTTTTATGACGGCAATCCACAACACGAACAAGGCGCAGTCGTTTGTCGCGTCGCACCTTCATTTACTCGTTTTGGGCATTTTCAAATTTTTGCCGCGCGTGATGACCTCGCATTATTAAAACAATTCGTCGATTTCACGATTCGCACCGATTTTCCAGAATTGGGCGAACCTTCGACGGCGGTTTATTTGAAATGGTTTGAAGAAGTTTGTCGGCGCACGGCAGATATGATTGTGCATTGGCAACGAGTGGGTTTTGTTCATGGCGTGATGAATACTGACAATATGTCGATACTTGGCTTGACCATTGATTATGGCCCTTACGGTTGGCTTGAACATTTTGATTTAGATTGGACACCTAACACCACCGATGCAGACATTGGGCGTTATCGTTTTGGCAAACAAGCACGAATGGCATCGTGGAATTTAGCGCAACTCGCCAACGCGATTATTCCGCTAATTCAACAAATTAAACCACTGCAAGCCATATTGAATGAACATTACATCCAAAATTTCCAAAATGCGTGGTCAAAAATGATGGTGGAAAAATTGGGATTGTCGGATGTTCAAGAAACCGACGAAACGTTGATTCATGACTTAGTTGCGTTGTTGCAAACCGTTGAAACGGATATGACATTGTTTTTCAGACAATTGGCAAAAGTCGATATATCGTCAAACATCGAAACGATGGATTTACAGGCTTTAGATGAGGCTTATTATTCGCTGGAACAACTCGATGAAACCTATAAAAACAAACGTTTTGATTGGTTAACACGTTATCAGCAACGTTTGCATCAAAGCAAAACCACAGAAACTGAGCGATGCGAGCGGATGAACAAAACGAATCCAATTTATGTGCCACGCAATTATTTGGTTCAACTTGCTATCGATGCCGCAGAACAAGGTGATTTTGGCGAAATTCATAAATTGCTCGACGTTTTTCGTTCGCCTTATGACGAAAAACCGCATCTGAAAAAATACGCGCAAAAACGTCCCGATTGGGCAAAAGAACGGGCGGGATGTTCGATGTTGTCGTGCAGTTCATAAACAGGATTTAACTACCCGTACGTTGTCCCCCACTCAGAGCTGATAGGCTTGAGTGGGGATGAACAGCACTATTGTTTGTGGTGATTATTTTTCACTGCAAAAATCCGATTTAGGCACGTTCGATACCGTTTAGCAGCAACGTTCGCGTGGCTTGTTTTACATCACTTCTTGCTAATTGATAAAACTCAAGATCTTGAAGTTGTTTGGGTAAAAATTTATGGCTCACGCGCTAAAGGTAATTACAGACGTGGCTCTGATATTGATTTAGCGTTTAGTAGTTCGGTGAATTATTCAGCAAAATTACTCGGTATCTATTCGATGTGAGCCATTACGAAAGCCTGAAAAATCAGGCATTAAAAGAACACATCGACCGTGTTGGTGTTTTGATTTATGGATGATTCAAATGCTCATGAGCCGCGAACGTTTCAACTCCACGATTCTTATTACAAATCCATTCACTCCAAGACCCCGCATAAAGTTTTGAACCGTTCAAATTCGCATATTCCATCGCTAAAACATTATGGCAAGCGGTCACACCTGAACCGCAATAATGCACCACATTTTCAGGCTTTATTTTTCCAATTAACCGATTGAATTCGGCGCGTAATTTTTCGGCTGGCAAAAACAACCCATTTTTATCTAAATTCATTTGAAACGGGCGATTAAGCGCGTAAGGAATGTGACCTGCAACCGAATCCATCGGTTCAATTTTTCCTAAATAACGTTCCGATGCTCTGGCATCAACTAAGCAAATTGATTTTTTAGCGAGTAAATTTTGAACTTGAAGTGCATCTAAACGTAGAGCATCATTCAAATAAGTACGAAAAGTAGCAATTTGAATTTTTGGAAGGGTTGTTGTGATGGGATAGTGATTTTTTTGCCAATGTTGAATGCCGCCATTTAACACGGCTACTTTTTCATGACCAAGCCAACGTAATAACCACCACAAACGCCCTGCCATCGCGCCATTCATGTCATCATAAACAATCACTTGTGAATGATTTGAAATTCCCCACGCGCCCAATTTCTGAACTAAAACGCGAATATCAGGCAACGGATGACGACCTGTAAAATCGGTGATTTGACTTGATAAGTCATTATTTAAATGTGCATAACGTGCATTTGGCAAATGTCCTTTTCGATATAAATTTTCACCTTGTTTTAAATCGGTGAGTGAAAAACGGCAATCAACAATTATCCAATCAGGACGGTGTAAATTTTCATGTAATTCTTGTGCGCTAATCAACGTGTTAAAAACCATCTTTTTCAATCTCCAGTGATGACAAATAAGCGAAATTGAGATTTACGCACATTCACGCAAACCTTGCAAATGCTCATAAGTTGAAAACGTTTGAATGCAATTATCGTCTAACGAATCAAATAAACAGGGCAACTGCGTTCTTATTGAAGGTAAAGCGATGTTTTCAAAGCCTTCAAAACATGAAAAGTAAAAATTCAGGAGCTTTTGCGTAAGCGTTGAATTGATGTTTTGTGCGGTTGTGATAATAAAAAATTCCAGTGTTTTTCTTTCGCTTTGAAAAATCGATTTTTTAAGCCTCTTTCTTGACTGTTGTATGTACAAAGTTGAATACTACGCAACATGAAAATGAAAAATATAACAGGCTTTGACTGGGACGACGGAAACAAAACTAAGTGTCAAAAACACGGGGTGTCACTTTCTGAACTTGAATCAGCTTTTCACAAAAAACTGCACATTTTCCCAGACCCGAAACATTCACAAATCGAAGAACGCTACATTGCATTTGGAATAACAAACGAAGGGCGACACGTTTTTACTGCTTTCACATTGCGAAAAATCGGCGAAAACACTTACATCCGCCCAATCAGTTCACGCTATATGCACCAAAAAGAGATTGATTATTATGAAAAAGAAATTACCCGAATTAAACACGGATAACGAAGCGGAGGATTTTATCGATACCGCTGACTTAACCGAATATGATTTATCGGCGTTAGTGCCAATGCAATTTGAATTTCAACGCAAAGAACGCAGTATTACCTTGCGTTTATCTGACCCGTTGCTTGAAGCAATCAAGCAAGAAGCGACGCGCTCAAACATGCCATATCAACGTTTTATTCGCCAAGCCTTAGAAAAAGCGGTGCATTCGGGGATTTAAAACAAAAGTGCCGAATCCTCCCGTTTAATTGATGTTTTGTGCGGTTGTGATAGTGGGAAATAGTGGTGGAAGTTTCTGTGTTCATGGTGTGACCTTTTGCTGTTTGAGGTCGTGGAAGCATTCTTAATGACAGAAAATCTTTTGGTGAATCAATCACGACTTGGCAAATCAGAAAACATTCGCTCAATATCTGATGAAATTAGGTCGCATACTTCGCGCATAACCTGCGTTTCACCATCAAAGTTCCCCATCAAATCATAACCGTTACTAAAATTCGACATTATTTTATGTCCTCCCCAAGTGAAACTGCGACATCGAGTTCGTCCTAATTTTGTGAGTTCTTTATCCATATCTATTTTTAAAGTATCGAATGATTTGAAGCTCGTTACCTGTGAATGCGAATTCGCAAATTCTGTATTCGCTCCCATTTCATCCCAGTGTTTAACTGGAAGCCATTGGTAACGGAGTGATGTATGACCTGCTTTAATGACTGCCAAATTCCAACGAACAGGTAATGCGTAATAAAAACCAAATTCTTCAGTGATTGATGAAAAACTATTCTCTACAATTTCCTTATAGGCTAATTGCAAACGGCGAAAATGCTCATTGAGAACTTGCGCCATAACATCATCGCTTGTAGTTATTTCGTTTTCCCAACCCAATCGCAACCACCACCAATCTAACGTCGTTTTTCCTTTTTCTTTTAGATAGGTAATATCTTCAAGCAAGGTTTCAATAGTGAATTTTGCCAGTTTGAAAGGATAGCCAGAAAGGACAACTTTTTCAGAATGTGGTCGCAGTAATTCCTCTAAATCATCTAATGAATCAGTTTCGTTTATTTGGAGAAATCCGTATTCTTTCATTAAATAACGCAAATGCCCCATTAAACGCTCTTCAATCCATATTTCACCGCCTTTAAGTCGTCTGCTTTTCACAACCTCCAACAAACTCTCTTTGAGATGTTTTGCACCAAGTAACCGCCCACTATCTAAACGATATTGCGATAATCCAAGATTGACCCAATGCGTTTTATACTGCTCAGGTATAGCGGCGATAGTAATTTTTTTAGTTATTTCTTGTAATGGATGAAAAGCAAAGCCAACCCATGCGGGATTTATTTCAACTAAACCAGTAATGGCAATTTCGCTTTGTTTAGTTCCAATAAATTGTTCGATAACAACATCTTTAAGTTGAGGAAAAAAACCATCGAGTGGAAGTTCTATGCTTTCGATTAAATCTTCTAAGTATTGAAATCCTAAGTCATCTGACGGGGCTTTTATCATTTCTTCAGTGACATCGGCTCGATAACGTAGCGCGTTCAAATACACAGATATTCCAATCTCAGCAAGTCGTTTCCACAGAATTTGCTGTAAATTGCGAGAAGTTAACAATTCCATTAACAGAATTGGAAAAAATGAATCTGCTTTTAGTGGGACAGTCACCAGCGATTGAGTAATTACTTTTTCCTCATTTGGAGATATTAGGTCTAATGCTCTTAGATAGTCGGCTAATGCCTCATGTTGAAGTTCAAGAGCTGAACCATCTATGCGTATAGCATCACACTGTAGCAATTCATTAAACGTATTATCTGAAACATTATTTTGTCTAAGCAGTTTAACCGCGTCAATTTTATTGATTGGTTTATTTATGGTTGCATTGGCAAGCAAGCAAAGGGCATATTCCCTATCAATACTTCCAATGTCATTTACATTGCGTAACAGGCTATCCGACCAAAGACTAAACAATTCTTTAATTCGTGATGGCAGTTTTTTTTCTTGTTGCCAATAGACTAAAAGACGTTGCAGAAGCAAAGGATGCTCACAAAGTTTTTTCAAAACACTGGGCATGACATGCCATAAAGAAATATCAGGCTTCAGAAATACATATTGTTGTTCAGGGGTAAATGGCTTTAATTCTAATGAAGGTAAAGATAATTTTGGTTTTGTAGAGCTTCTTGAGAAAACAAAAAGTTGTAATTTTGGAAAGTCTCGTAATAGGTTGTTTAATTCAGCGGTAATTCTTTTTTGTTCATTAGATAACCTATCGAAACCATCACACAACATAACTGCGCCTTTTTCTCTGAGTAAATCTTTTAAAGATGCTTCAGTAATTCCTCGATGGTGCGGCTCAATACGTTGTCTCATGAATTCGATTATAGACAGTTTCGTTTCTGCTAAATCGGGCAAAGGTATATCAAAAGGGATTGATTGGTTTTGACTAGTCCTACAATTTTCAATGCTTTCAAGAAGTAAAAAATGAGATAGCGTCGTTTTTCCTAAACCAGAAGCCGCTAAAATAATGACTCCGTTAGCAAAACAAGAAAGTAATTGATTACTGTCGTAAATTGCTTGCTGATTATTGCCATAATCTGACAATGTTCTTTTTATTACATGTTGATATTTTGATAAGCGGCTTAATTCTGCAAGGTAATAGGCTTCAAAATCTCCTGTTACAGTTACTATACTTTTATGATGCAGAGAACGACTGTATTCAAGCACCGCATCTTTGATGAGAAACTTTTCAATTTCACCTCGCTTAGAACACAATTTTTCGATGGATGTTGTTAAAACACATTCGCTTGTTTGAGTGGGTTGTAATTGCCAAATTTCTAATTTATTTCCGTCGGTTAATAAAAGAAATGGAGCAAGAACATTTCTTGCGTATGATTCGGCTTGCGCTTTAGCATCATTAAAAGATTCATTTGGTGTTTTAGCTTCAATAACAATTAACGAAGTATCCTCATTGTGAGGAGAACCATTGAAAACAACAAAGTCTGCCTCTGGATTTCTGCCCTTTCTGCCTTCTTGGAATTTTATAGGATACTTGGGGGCAATATCATTATCGTTATAACCAAGAACATGTAATAACGGGATAACTAGGCGGGTCTCAACACTTGCTTCATTAGTAAATTTAGCGTTTTGTATATCATTCCAAAAATCAGACATTTATTTGTTCCTTTGAAATAGTAGATAGTCCTATTAAGTTGAATGACAATAATGTGTATTCATCCTATCATCAACGCACACATCAAGGAGAAAACTGACCTAATGGAAAAACTAATGTACATCATCACACACGCACACCTCAATGATTTTGCAAAACGCTAACGACTACAACAAAGCCGTTTCTTTTCTCGATAACTTAATTGATATTGTTTGCGAAAATGAAAAGCACCCGCTGGCATCGTTGATGGAATTAGTTGGCGTTTTAATTGAACAATACGAAAACCTAAACGTGCCTGAAATCTAAATTAAAAGCTCAACTATCAGTTGGGCTTTTTTATTATTTCAAATGCTCATAAGCAGCAAACGTCTGAATCCGTTTATCGTCAAGCGGTTCGCCAACGGTGAAATGATACAAACTTTGCCACCGTTCAGTTTGCAAACCCAACATCCGATGCACTTCATCATCAAAAAAACAGCCAATCCCTGTGCCTCGAACGCCCGCCGCTTCGGCTTCTAAATACAAAATCTGTCCGAGCAAACCACATTCCCAAAACAAACGCCGATAATGCCACGCCTGTGCTTCAACGTTTTCTGAAAAATTCGCCAACATTCCCACACTAAACGCGCTATCGCTGGCAATCGGTTGAAAACACGATAAAGTTCGTGCGGCTTGTTTCATATCACCGCTTGCCAATTGATAAAACTCAAACGGTGCAGACATTTTTTGCCAAGCGAATTCAGCAGACAGCGCAGTTTTTAATTCAGGAACAACCGCCGAATCACGCGGCAAAAAATATAAACCCGATTCCAAACCGTCCACGCGATGCACAAATAAAAACAAATGCACTTGCGGCGACCAATTCCACGCCGTAAAAGGCGGTTTTGCATTCGGCAACAACGCAGACAAAATGCGGTAAAAATCAGAAAGCGGCAACGGCTCAGATTTGCCGTCGAAATGTTGTGCGCTACGTCGCCCACGAATTAAACGGCTGGCAGGCAAATCATGGCTGGGTTTTGGCAATTCAAAATACGGAAATTTCAGGCGTTCAACCGAAGTGGTGACTTTTTCGGCTTGCTTTGAAACTTCATCAATGATTGCCCAACGATAAAAATGTCGTCCGTTTAACGGTTTGGCTTTTCCAAACCACACCGCGTTTTGTAGGATTTCTGACAAACGACTTGCCTCAAAATCAACGGGCGTTTTTGGATTGGTTTGGATTCGGCAAAACAAATCGGCGGTTTCGTGTTCATCTTTTACAAATTCATCAGCGCGATTCAGCCCTAACCAGTGAGCAATTTGTGCGTCGGTGGTTTCACTGCACAATTCCACCGTCCAACCCAAACACGCCGCCGCATAACTCAACGCCGCCAGCGCGTGACCAATATCATGTTGGCAATAACGAAAAGCTCGCTCACCGTATTTCCACGCTTCGCGCCAATGAATCGAGGATAAACCGATATAAATTTCAGGCGGCAAGGTCGCGGCGTTGAATTCACAACGCCGTTCTAACGCATGGTCATAGCTCACATAGTGATAAACGCCAGATGGCAACAAATCAGCATCTGTGCAAAGCAAATACGCTTCGGTCGGGTGCAAATTGCCGCTGGATGGATTACAACGCAACGCCCAACGGTCGCCGTTAAAACTTTTCCATGCCGACAGCCCAAAGGAAAGTTCTAACATCAAACCTAAATTCGTCAGCGTCAACGGTTGCGAGATGATGTTTTGAGGCGCATCTAATTCACTAAATAGACACGGTAACTGCGTTCCCATTGGCGGTAAGGCGATATTTTCACAACCTTCAAAACGTCGAAATGGATTCGGTTGTTCATCCCAATCTAAAAATTCAGGAGCTTTTGCGTAAGCGTTGGCTTGATGTTTTGTGCGGTTGTGATAGTGGGAAATTCCAGTGTTTTTTTCTTTGTTCATGGTGTGACCTTGTGTAGTTTGAATTAAGTCGATCAAAAATTCGTCTCATTATTTTGTTGAAATTGAATGGCGTGCAAACGTGAATACGCGCCATTTTTTGCGAGTAATTCTTGATGCGAACCTGCTTCGACAATTCGCCCCGAATCAATCACCAAAATTTTATCGGCATTTTCAATCGTTGAAAGGCGATGCGCGATAACCAGCGTGGTGCGATTCCCCATTACTTTGTGCAATGCAGCTTGAATATAACGCTCCGATTCAGTGTCTAACGCAGACGTTGCTTCATCTAAAATCAACAAAGGCGCGTCTTTGAGTAACGCCCGAGCTAACGCTAAACGTTGCCGCTGTCCACCTGAAAGTTTTACGCCATTTTCACCGATAACCGTATCTAAACCATGTTCAAATTTATTGATAAATTCAATTGCATAAGCGTCCGTTGCCGCTTGAATAATTGCGGCACGACTTGCACCTGTTAATCCGCCGTAAGCGATATTGCTTGCAATCGTATCGTTAAAAAGTGTCACTTGTTGATTCACCAGCGCGATTTGTGCGCGTAAATTTGCTAATTTGTAGGTGTTGATATTGACACCATCGAGCAAAATTTCGCCTTGTTCGCAGCGATAAAAACGCGACACTAAATTCACCAGCGTACTTTTTCCTCCACCTGACGCGCCAACTAATGCAATCGTTTCGCCTGCTTTTGCAGTAAAACTTACATTTTGCAGCGCAGGTTCGTCGCAATTTTCGTAACAAAACGTCACATTTTTAAATTCTAAATCACCTTTACAACGGGTAATTTCATAAACACCGTCGTCAATTTCAGGTTTTTCATCTAGCACTTCAAATAGCGATTCTGCCGCCACGATACCTCGTTGAATATCACTATTTGCGTCACTAAGTTGCCGAACAGGTCGTGGCAATAAAAATGCTGCTGTCAAATAGCCCACAAACGTGCCAACACTGGCTTGTTCCATAAAAAACAATGCGGCATACATCAAAATGGCGAGCGCAATCGCAATAATTAACTGCATGATTTGGTTATGAATTGCGGCTGTACTGATGAGTTTTAACGACTGCTGACGATTATGCAAACTACTGTCAATAAAGCGCGTTTTTTCATATTCTTCGCCGCCGTAACTTCGCACTACGCGATGCCCGTTCACCAGTTCAGAAGTGATATGTGTCATGTCTCCAATGGATTCTTGAATTTTTTTACTCAGCATTCGCAAACGCTTACTCACATAACGCACCAGCATTGCAATTACAGGCGCAACCACTAAAAAAACCAGCGATAAACGCCAATCCATATAAAACAAATAACCTAGCAAACCGACGGCAGTTAACCCTTCTTGCACCACTTTTCGTACTGCATCAGTTGTGGCTTGTGCAACTTGATTCACGTTATGGGTAATGCGTGAAATCATGTAACCGCTGTTATTAGAATCAAAATGCGTGGTGGGAAGCTGCGTGTATTTTTCAAAAATTTCACAACGCAATGTATGAATCACATTGTTTGATACTTTGGCTAAAAAATAGTTACCAAAATATGCGCCAATCCCACGCAAAATAATCAGCCCACTGAAAAGTAATGGTAAGTAATACAATTTTTCGTGCGATTTGGCTTGCAACGTGTCGATGATTTCCTGAATCATTTGAGCAAACAGCGGTTGTGTTGTCGAATAAATCAAAAATCCAATGATACTGATAAAAAAGAATTTTTTGTGGGGCTTAATGTAAGTTAAGAGGCGTTTATAGATTTCTAAGTTGGTTTTTTGCATGGGCTAAACAATATCGCCTAATTTTTGTGAAGATTGAAATAACGGCTTCAATATGAATGGATAAGGAATTACATAGTGAGCGAAAGCATAAACCAAGTTTGCATGTGGCAAAACAAAAAACGCGACTTTTAGAGGCTTTTTTGTATTGGTAGTGAGTAGTATCGCTTGAAAAATTAAAAATTGCCCCTAAATCGCCAGCTGATTCATTTTTAATTGTTCACTTTTTAACCAAAGGAAAAAACCGTGACCACAGCAACAAAAAAAGAAACATTAGGTTTTCAAACAGAAGTAAAACATTTATTGCATTTAATGATTCACTCGCTTTATAGCAATAAAGAAATTTTCTTGCGCGAGTTGATTTCAAATGCGTCCGATGCCGCAGATAAATTGCGTTTTGAAGCATTATCCAATGACAGTTTGTACGAAGGCGACAGCGAGTTAAAAATTCGTGTTGATTTCGACAAAGACAAACGCACTGTCACGATTTCTGATAACGGTATCGGGATGACTCGCGCCGAAGTGCAAGAACACATCGGCACGATTGCAAAATCAGGCACAAAACAATTTTTTGAAGCTCTCACAGGCGAACAAGCCAAAGACAGCGAGTTAATCGGACAATTCGGGGTTGGTTTTTATTCAGCATTTATCGTTGCTGACAAAGTAACTTTAACTACTCGCAAAGCGGGTTCAACCGAAGCAACTCGTTGGGAATCAGCAGGCGAAGGCGATTACACCATTGAAGGCGTTGAAAAAGCCACACGCGGTACAGAAATCACGTTGCATTTGAAAGACGGCGAAGAAGAATTTTTAGATGGTTGGAAATTACGATCAATCATTCGCAAATTCTCTGACCATATTTCGTTACCGATTGTGATGGACAAAGAAGCTGCGCCTTCTTACGGCGAAGAAGATGAAGCTGAAAAAGCTGAACCTGAAATTGTCGAAGAAACCGTCAACAGCGCGTCAGCACTTTGGACAAAATCACGCAGCGAAATTAGCGACGAAAATTACAATGAATTTTACAAACACGTCGCGCACGATTTCCAAGATCCACTCACGCACGTTCACAGCAAAGTTGAAGGCACAAACGAATTTACGTTATTGCTTTACGTTCCAAGCCGTGCGCCGTTTGATTTGTGGGATAAAGACGCAAAACATGGCGTAAAACTTTATGTTCGCAAAGTTTTCATCATGGACGATGCTGAACAATTGATGCCGCGTTATTTACGTTTTATTCGCGGGATTATCGATTCCAATTCATTGCCGCTCAACGTTTCGCGTGAGATTTTGCAACAAGGCAAACAAATTCATGCGATTAAAACTGGTGCAGTGAAAAAAGTTTTAGGAATGCTCGAAAGTTTGGCAAAAAATGAGCCTGAAAAATACGCCACTTTCTGGTCGCAATTCGGTGTGGTGTTAAAAGAAGCTCCGATTGAAGACCATGCAAACAAAGAACGTGTGGCGAAATTATTCCGTTTTGCTTCAACGCATAACGATTCTGATAAGCAAGATGTTTCGCTTGAAGATTACGTCAGCCGCATGAAAGAAGGGCAAGAAAACATTTACTACGTCACAGCGGAAACGTTCTCGGCGGCGAAAAATAGCCCACATTTGGAAATCTTCCGTAAAAAAGGCATCGAAGTGTTGTTGCTTTCTGACCGTATCGATGAATGGTTGGTGTCGCATTTGGATGAATTCGATGGCAAACATTTACAATCGGTTGCCAAAGGTGATTTGGATTTAGACAAAACGGAAACCGAAGAAGAAAAAGCCGCGCAAGAAGAAGTTAGCAAAGATTTTGAAAGCGTTTTAAAACAAATCAAAGATGTTTTAGGTGAAAAAGTCAGCGATGTGAAATTAAGTCATCGTTTGACACAATCACCAGCGTGTTTGGTGGCTGACGTTTATGGCATGAGTTTGCACATGGAACGCTTGATGAAAGATGCGGGGCAAGCTCTTGGCGGATTTGGTGGCGGTAAAAAACCGATTTTTGAAATCAATCCTGACCACGCGCTAGTTCAACGTTTAAAAGCGGAACAAGATGATAACCGTTTTGCGGATTTAACCCATATCTTGTTTGACCAAGCGATTTTAAGCGAAGGTGGACATTTGGATAATCCTGCGGAATTTGTTCATAAATTGAATGATTTGCTTGCAGGTTTGTTGAAATAATTTTCAACGCTAATTCGAGATAGAAAAAGAAGGCTGGAGAAATCTGGCCTTTTTTATAAACGTGATTTTAGGAGTTATAGTGAAAAAATATCTGAAAAAAATAGAACAATTAAGAACAGAACGAATATTTCCAGTTTCTATAAATGGAGAACTTGCCCTACCGAAGGAGTTATCCACCAAAGTTAGTGGTTTGTATTGGCTATATACAACTTATGACATAGCTTCGATAAAAAACTGTAGAGCGTCTACTCAGGAAAACGCTGTTAATATTCCTTTAGTAGCAACACTACATGAAGGGTTAACAAATATTTACAAAGCTAATGATGAAAAATTGTTGGTTTATAACGGTATTGGTAAAGAATTAAGAAAAAGAATCCAACAAGAATTCAACGGCGGTGAGGGAACCGCTTCTTTAGGAATTTCAAAAACTTCATTGAATCGTTTGGATAACTGGTTCTTTTCTTATGTCATCATGAGTGATGGTAACTCCGAAGAATCATCAGATATTGATGTTTCCTATTCGGAACATGGTAAGAATTTGGAACGAATGTGGCGATTAGAATATGGTTGGCCATTGTTGTGTCGTCATTAAAAACAAAAAGCCCAACAATCAATAGTTGGGCTTTTTTTGAATTTTAGTAAAAAAAAAGGCTGGAAAAATCCAGCCTTTTTTATTTTTAGAATGTAGGTGATAACGAGCAGGAATTGCTCACTTCATGGGGCTTTCTAAATAATGCCATTTTTACAGCTCTAAGCAGTTGTTTTCGCGTAAAAGGCTTTTCTAAAACACTCGTCGCGCCGAAAAGCAATGCAATATCTAGGGCTTCTAATTGAGGCATCGTCATGCCAGACATAGCGATGATTCTAACGTTTGGACTACGTTTTAATAGTTCAATGATGACTTCAAGACCATCTTTGTTAGGCATAAAAATATCCGTAATTACTAAATCAGGCTGAATTTGCTCAAAACAACGTAATCCATCAAAACCATCCCGTGCAATAGTCACTTTATATCCTTCACTACGCAGTATTTTCTCCGCTATATTGCAGATTTGTTCGTGGTCATCAATCACCAATATTTTCGTCATTTATTTACCTAAAAATTGTGAAAAATAGCAAAACAAGCAGCGACTTTCGAAAACCCAGAGGTTAGACTTTTGGCGAAAAGCAATAAGATGTCTTTTCATATCAAGCTGATTTTGCATACAACTACCTAAAGTATTAGTCAAATTTACATTTGTGTCGCGTAGCCAATACGATAATGCTTCAAATTCTAAAGTTTTATGCGAGGAAGTACCACCAACTATATTTGATATTTTCTTGACAATACGGGGTAATACCTAAGATAGGGTGTGAAGAGAACGATATAATATGCTGTTATTATTTTAAATTAAAAATTAGGTATTATTTTTGCTTAAAATTTTCGATGCAAAAATATGTAATTTCTTAGCAGCTAGTGAGCAAAATTATGGCCATACATAAAAAAATACGATTTATGAGACAGCAAAAAGGTTGGTCGCAGGAACAAATGGCAAATAATTTGGGAATGTCAATTAACGGATATGGCAGTATAGAACGAGGGG
>Ga0172375_10000448_pt1 | contig 67493 bp, 52 predicted proteins | sample LakKiv1m_FD_114537 | JGI IMG/M metagenome (GOLD analysis project Ga0172375, IMG submission 114537) | Freshwater microbial communities from Kabuno Bay, South-Kivu, Congo - kab_092012_11.1m | ecosystem: Environmental > Aquatic > Freshwater > Lake | place: Democratic Republic of the Congo...
GCACTAAGTTTTGGGTTACTTTAATTCTTAAAGTTTGTTTGCAAAATATTTTTTATCGTTTACAATTATTTTAGGTTCACTTCACTTTTATCATTCTAAGTTTTTTGTTGTTTTATTCTTGTTCGGAATTTATTTGGCTTTGCTGTTTTAGGTTTTTGTTTTGTTAATCGTTTGTTTGTTCTGCTGCACTAAGTTTTTGGTTTTCTTGTTTTGGTTTTTGGGTGGTTTGTTATTTGTTGGTTTACAGGTTTTAGGTTTTTTACTTTTTTAGTTTTCGTTTTAGTGCAAGGTTTGTTTTTGGTTTTCTTGTTTTCTTTTTTTTCTTGTAAAATTTGTATAACCAGCCAATCAACCCGACCGCTGTTTTTGTTCGGCGATTTTGAGTTTTATGATATTGTATTTTTGTTCGGTATTCAGTTCTAAGTGTTCTTATTAATTAATTAACTTGCCTTCGGTGCTTACGAAAAAAGATAAGCACCTTCGGCTTAATATTTGGCGTTGCGTTTTAGTTTGTCGCACTTGTTCTGGGCGGCGGGTTATCGGCAACGTCGTTAGTTGCTATTCTTAAATGGAGTATAAATGGAAAATCTTAAGTATACAAAACCAATTAAAATTTCGTTGAAAGATAATTCTGAGTTGAATGAAAAATGGGTTCAAGAAAGAATTGCCGAAGATCCATCAATTCTCGGTCTAGGTGATTTAGTATTGAAAGATAAAGAAAGGGTACAACCAAAAGCCGGCAGATTGGATTTATTGTTACAAGATGCTGAAACAAATCATCGCTACGAAGTTGAAGTTCAACTAGGTCAAACAGATGAAACACACATCATAAGAACAATTGAATATTGGGATATTGAAAGGAAAAGATACCCGCAATATGATCACACCGCAGTAATTGTTGCTGAAAATATAACAAGTAGGTTTCTTAATGTAATCAGTTTATTTAATGGTTTTATCCCTTTGATTGCCGTTCAAATGAGCGCAATCAAAGTAGGTGAACATATTTCGCTTGTGTGTTCTACTGTCTTAGATGAAATGTCACTTGGTTTAGTAGATGAAGAAGAAGAAGTTCAAGAAGTTACAGATCGAAACTATTGGATACAGCGAGGGACAAAAGAAACTGTTAATATGGTTGATGATATACTTGATATTGTAAAAACAATTGATGATAAACTTGAACTAAAGTACAATAAATTTTATATCGGTCTTGCTAAGAATGAACAGCCAAATAATTTTGTAATATTTCGTCCTAAAAAAAATTATGTAAGACTGGAAATTAGATTAACTAGATCAGATGAAATTGAAGATAAGTTGAATGAAATTGGTCTCGATGTTATGGATTATGATAAAAGATGGGGGCGTTATCGTATTCGTTTAAGTCATAGTGATATAAAAAAGCATTCTGTTTTTCTTACAGAAATATTAAGAAAAGCTGGAGCTGGAGAAAAAGAATAATTATTAAAACGCAACTAACCAGCCAATCAACCCGACCGCCTTTTCGCATTAGGGTTTTCTAAAATTCTTGGGTTGGTTACTCCGTTTCAAGTTTGTTGTTCAAAGTAGTTCTAATAATTAACATTGTTGCAAACTGCACTTGCAAAGAAAGATAAGTGCAGTTTGCTTAATCTTTGGTTTTGTCGTTTTAATCTGCATTGCTGTTCTGGGCGGCGGGTTATCGGCAACGTCGTTATATGCATTAATAATCTCTATGTATATTACAATGAATAAATTCAAATTATTTCTTGCTATATTTTTTTTAATTATCGGATTAATTACAGCTTTTCTAACTTATAGTTTTTCCTATTCATCTAATTTTGGGAAAATAGAATCAAAAACTCCACGCTCCCTGGGAACTGAAATTACCACAACTACATTCAACAGTATTAATTTGTCAAATATAGGTGTGCCTATAGGTTTAGGAATAATATCTGGTTTTTCATTTTTATCTACTGTCTTATTAGTAAAATCTATTGAAAATTTTAAAAAATGACCGAAGAAACACATAATAATTATTCTTTTGAATTATCAGCTAAAACAAGAAAGAGATTTGTTGCTGGTAAATATGATGTAAATAATCACAAACCTGTATTTACAATTGAAATACAATGTCCAAAGCACGTACGTAACTTAATTAAGGAAAAACAAATTTTGCTAGGTACTTCAGAAAATTGTAACTGGGTTTATGATATTTACAATGGATCCACTTGGAGTGTTTTTGTTATAGTAAAAAAGGATGGTTTAATTCTAAAATCATCAAATTAATATAATGCATATAACCAGCGCCTCAACCCGACCGCCGTTTTAGTTCGGCGGATTTGAAATTTTTGAGATTGTATTTTTGTTAAAGATTTTGTTCTAAGTGTTCATTCTAATTAATTAACTTGCCTTCGGTGCTTACTGAAAAAAGATAAGCACCTACGGCTAAATATTTATCAGTTGTGTTTTACTTGGCTTCCTTGTTATGGGCGGCGGGTTAGGCGCAACGTCGTTATATGCTTAGTAATGGAGGATAATTTTATGAAGTATATTTTGATTTTATTTATATCAATCTTTTTCTTTTCTTGTGATGAACAAGAAAATGATTTTAATTATCCAGACGGAATTGAAAAACCAAATACTATTATTGAAAGTTCTGGATGTGGTAACATTTTTGTTTATCAATTTATTGATTCAACAAAAGCATTTACAGTTTCAATAAATGCAAAACAATTTAATCTTACTAAAAAGTGTCAGACGTTTAACTTATCTGATTTTAATCCAAATATTCTTGTTCAATTAGAATTGGTTGGTGATTCACCTGATAGTATTTATTTCAATTTCTGCAACGACATAGCTTTTCCAAATCTAGGTATAACAAGAAAAATAAAAGCAACTTCTGGGCAACTACTTATTTCAGTTTCAGAAGATAATCCTGTCGATGAGTTAAATTATAATTCTTATTACGTCACAATAAAGATTAAAGACTTACGGTTGTTAGATCTTGAAAATAATCAAGAAATTCTTTTTGATGATATAGTTTTTTGGAATGTTTATGTCGGTTGGTTACCTGGCTAATTTTATTTAAATATTTTTAAATTTATTAAAACGCATATAACCAGCGCCTCAACCCGACCGCCATTTTAGTTAGGCGGATTTATAATTTTTGGCGTTTGGTTTTTGTTCTGCATTTTGTTCTAAGTGTTCGTTCTAATTAATTAACTTGCCTTCGGTTTGTACTTGAAAAAATTACAAACCTACGGCTTAATATTTATCAGTTGTGCTTTACTTGTCTTCCTTGTTATGGGCGGCGGGTTAGGCGCAACGTCGTTATATATCAGATAATCCTGAAGTAAAAAGTATTTCTTGTCCACATTGTGATGACTTTACTTTGTGGTCTGATAATTTTGAAGAACTTAAATTAGCAATTAATCTTCACACAAAACTTGTTCATAAAAAAGAATTAAGTGAATCAGAAATAAAGGCTCAAATTAAATAGTTTCTTAAAATTGGTTGCGTGTTTATTTAGCACGCAACTAATAAAATAATATTGCAAGTAATTGTAAAGCCATCTAACCAGCGCCTCAACCCGACCGCCATTTTAGTTTGGCGGATTTATAATTTTTGGCGTTTAGTTTTTGTTCGGCATTTTGTTCTAAGTGTTCGTTCTAATTAATTAACTTACAAACTGCATTTACTGATGCAAGTTAAACGCAGTTTGTTTAATTATTGGCTTTGTTGCATTTGCTTGTCTTCCCTTTTATGGGCGGCGGCCCCGACAAGTCGGGATTAGAAAGTTAGGCGCAATGCCGTTATAGGGCTTGAAAAATTAAAGTAGGGATTTATAATTTCGAGCTCCGTGTAAGATCCTATGGATAAGAATTGTTCTGTCTTCTATTGTGTAAAAGATGATATAGTTTTGAACTATTATATATCTATATCCAAGATTTCTAATTTCTTCATCTCGTGGGATTCTTCCCAAATGAGGATTATCAGAGAGAAGTTTTAAGTTCTTTTCAATTTTGTTTGCGATTGCTTCAGCAGCAGTCGGATTATCGTCTGCAATAAACTTTACGATTTCTGTAAAATCTTCTTCCGCAATCCTGAGAAGTCGAATTTGATATTTATCTGCTGGCATTTATTGTTGCTCTAATATTTGTCATAACTTGTTTTAATGTTCGCCCTTTATCGCCAGCAGCTTTTTGGTTTTGCGCAACAGATAATTTCCCGAGTAAATCAAGCTTTAATTGCAGATTTGAATAGTGAGACATAGACATAACAACTAAATCACCTTCTCCATTTTTTGTAATGAATATGGGTTCGTTAGAATTATGTGCTAATTCAGAAATCTCATTTGATTTATTTCTTAAATCAGAAATAGGTTTAATAATTGGCATCTCTTGCTCCTTTTTAGTGTCAAAATTATATCATAATTATGATAAATACAATGTGCAAAAATAAAACGCAATATAACTACTGGCTCAACCCGTTATATATTGAAAATTGATATTTTAGGATACAATGAAAGCAATTATCTGTTTGAAATACGGACCACCTGAAGTTCTTCAAATACAGGAAGTTGAAAAACCCTTTCCCAAACCGAACGAAGTACTTATAAAAATACTTGCTACAACAGCGCATATTGGTGATACCAAGATCCGTAAACTTGAACCCGGTTTAGGAAGGATCACAGATTTTTTCTTTAAGCCGATTATGCGAATAATTGTTGGCTTTACCGGACCAAGAAAAAAAATACTTGGAATGGAATTGGCTGGTGACATTGAAGCCGTCGGTAAAGATGTTACACTATTTAAAGTTGGTGATCCTGTTTTTGCATCCACCGAATTTAGATTTGGGACTTATGCTGAGTATTGCTGTATGCCAGAAAATGGACCGCTTGCAATAAAACCAGGAAATATGTCTTATGAGGAAGCCGCTCCTGTTTCTAATGCAGGATTAACTGCTTTAATAAATCTTAGAAAAGCAAATATTCAAAAGGGTCAAAAGGTATTGGTTTATGGAGCTTCCGGCAGTGTTGGTACATATGCCGTGCAGATTGCGAAACACTTTGGAGCTGAAGTTACGGGAGTTTGCAGTACTGCAAATTTGGAAATCGTGAAATTTATTGGAGCCGATAAAGTTATAGATTACACTAAAGAAGATTTTACGCTGGGAAGTGAAAGATATGATGTTATTTTTGATGCAGTTGGTAAGATTGAATCTTCAAAACGTAAAAAGTCCTTGACCAAATCAGGAATTTATTTAACCTCTCTTGCTTTGTCAGGAAACATTAAGTTAAAAGCAAAAGACCTGATCTATCTCAAAGAACTCTGCGAAGCTGGAAAGCTAAGAACTGTAATTGATAGTTATTATCCTCTGGAACAAATAGTAGAGGCACACAGGTATGTTGATAAGGGTCATAAAAAAGGAAATGTAGTAATAACTATTGAACACAAGTAAAATAATTTAATAGTTTTTTAAGCCGCGCGCAATAAACTTTTCGGCGGTCAGCTTCTAAGCTGCCACAATCTACTCAGTTAACCGCTATGCTGCTGCAAGTAATCCAGTAATTTTAATTCACTTAGCTAACCTCTTCTTGTTAAGTATAAATTAATCAGATTTAACCAAATGTTTCTTTACATTTCTAATATATAAATAACAAAATTTGTGCACATTTGAATTGTTTTTATTACATTTTGATAGTTCATAGTTAAGCATTTAAGATAATTGCGTTCTTGGTGTTCACATTTACATAACTATTTTTTTTATTCTTAGTAGTTTTATAAAAATGTTTTTTAAAGGAGTTTTTGTTGGCAAAGAGCAGTAAAAGTAGCTTAGTGAATCTTCAGGATAAAGTTAATAAGACGATTAAAAGTTTTAATGAAGGAAAAACTGTTAAGACAGAAAGTTTGATCAATCTGCTTCAGGAAATTTCTACTCTCAGTTTGGATACCAATCTGCAAAATGAATTGGAAGAAAGAGAACGAAAGTATTCCACTCTGGTTAGCAACCTGCCGGGATTTATATACAGATGTGCTAATGATAAAAACTGGACAATGCATTTTATTAGTGATGGCTGTAAAAATATTACAGGCTATTCCCAAAATGATTTTATTAAAAATAAAAAAGTAACCTTTAATGATATAATACATCCTGATTATCAAAAACCGATCTGGGAAAAATGGCAGATAATTTTAAAGGATAAAACATTTTTTGAATTTGAATATCCTATTATTACCAAAACTGGCAAATTAAAATGGGTTTGGGAGCGAGGTAAAGGGATTTACTCAAACAATGGCAAACTTCTTTTTCTGGAAGGATTTATTGAAGACATATCTGAAAGAAGAACTGCTGTTGATTCATTAAGACTTAAAAATATTGTGTTTGAATCTTCAATTGCAGCCAACAGTATTGCTAATCTGGATGGCAAAATCATCGATGCAAATTCAGCTTTCTTAAAACTATGGGGCTACGCGAATAAGAACAATGTTTTAGGCAAATCATTAAATCTATTTTTAAAAGATAAAGATGATGTTGAAAAGATTCTTACAGAATTAAATAAAAAAAATACCTGGGAAGGTGATTACATTGCAGTGCGGAGTGACGGTTCCGAATTTATTGCTTATGGCCTTGCAACTACGGTTGTTGATGAGAATGGAAAAACAATCGGATATCAATCATCAGTAATCGATATTACAAACAGACGCAAAACTGAGGAGTTATTAAAGGAAAGTGAAACCAGTTACCGCGGACTCTTTAACAGTGTATCTGAATCTATATACATTCAGGATGAAAATGGATTTTTTCTTGATGTTAATGAGGGCGCTTCAAACATGTATGGCTACGATAGAAAAACTTTAATAGGAAAAACACCTGATTTTGTCAGTGCTCCCGGCAAAAATGATTTAGAAGCAGTTGGCGCTATGGTGCAAAAAGCTTTTAAGGGCGAGAAGCAGCAATTTGAATTTTGGGGAAAAAGAAAAAACGGTGAGGAATTTTTAAAGGATGTAAGATTATATCCCGGAACATACTTTAATAAAAAAGTAATAATTGCAATCGCAACTGATATAACTGAAAAGAAAAAAGTTGAACAATTGCTTCGTGAAAATGAAGAGAGGTACCGCGCAATCTCCAATTTAACTTCAGATTATTTATTCTCAACAAAAGCTGATGAAAATGGAGTCCATAATCTCGTTTGGATTGCGGGCTCTTTTGAAAAAATAACCGGGTACACAATTGATGAGTATTTAAAGATTGGCGGATGGAGAGCCACGTTACATCCGGATGAACTTGCTCTTGATTATATTGATTTAGAAAAATTGAGAAGAAATGAAAAAGTAAATCGACAAATTAGAGTGTATCATAAAAATGGTTCACTTATTTGGGTTCGATCATCGGCACAGCCTGTGTGGGACAAAAAAACAAATAAATTGATTGGAATTTACGGCGCTGTTGAGGATATAACTGAGCGAAAGCAAACTGAAATAATTCAGAAAGTGCAGTACAATATTGCTGATGCTGCAGTTACTTATAAAACGCTTACTGAGTTATTTGAAAATATAAGATTAGAGTTATCAGCAATTATAAATGTTAATAATTTTTTCATCGCACTTTACGATGAAAAAACCGGTTTGCTTAAATCTGATGTTGATAAAGATGAAGTTGAAGAGATTTCTGAATGGCCTGCTAAAAACTCAATGACAGGTTATGTTATCGAACAGGAAAAATCTGTTCTGTTAAAAAAGAAAGATATTAAGCAGCTTATTGAGAGCAGCAAGGCAGGAATGATTGGAACTATTCCGGAAGTTTGGCTGGGTGTGCCATTTAAAATTGGTGGAAAAGTTTTTGGAGTTTTGGTTGTTCAGAGTTATGATAATCCGAATGCGTATGATCAAAGAAGCATTGAAATTCTGGAAATTGTTGCACACGAATTAAGCATATTTATTAATCATAAAAAAGCAGAGGAAGAAACTTTAAAACTTTCTGCTGTCGTTGTACAAAGTCCAACTATTGTGATAATTACTGATCCAAATGGAAATATTGAATATGCCAATCCAAAATTTTCTGAAGTAACCGGTTATTCTTTTGAAGAAGTAAAATGGAAAAATCCGAGAATACTAAATTCAGGTTTTCACACTAAACAATTTTTCTCAACCCTCTGGAATACAATTCTTGCGGGTAAAACCTGGCAGGGGGAATTTAGGAATAAAAAAAGAAACGGAGAACTTTACTGGGAGAATGCTCTTATTTCCCCAATAATTGATCTGGACGGAAAGATCACTCATTTTGTAGCGGTAAAGGAAGACATTACTGAAAAGAAAAAAATGATCGAAGAGCTGATAGAAGCCAAAGAAAAAGCTGAGGAGATGAATAGAATCAAATCGAGTTTCTTTGCTAATATGAGTCATGAACTGCGAACACCAATGATGGGCATACTCGGGTTTAGTGAAGTACTAATGCTCGAATTAAAAGATTATCCTGATTATCTTAAAATGGTCAATTCGATTAATGCATCCGGACAAAGATTACTTGAAACATTAAATCTTATCTTAAATTTGTCTAAGCTAGAAGCTTCAAAAGTAAGTGTTGAACTTAAGACTCAAAACATTATTCCAATATTAAAAGAATGTTTTGAATCTTTTGAATCCGCAGCCACGAACAAAAATATTAATTATTCATTCATCTCAGAATATCCGGATATCTTGTGCGATATTGATCAACTTCTTTTCGCAAGCATATTTAATAATCTTTTAAACAATGCCATTAAATTTACGGACGCAGGCAGTATAAATTTAAGTATTTCGGTTGATTCCGATTACGCTAATATTTCAGTAACTGACACGGGTGTGGGAATTTCGGAAGCAAAACAAAACCTGATATGGGAAGAGTTCCGGCAAGCCAGTGAAGGTTATAATCGTGGATTTGAGGGAACAGGACTCGGATTAACAATTGCTAAAAGATACACTGATCTTATGAAGGGTTCAATTTCAGTAAAAAGTTTATATGGTAAAGGAACAACATTCAAAGTTGGTTTTCCTCTTAGCTTAAAATCATCCAGCGCAGTTAGTTCAGCTAACACAAATCAAAATACGATGAGTACAATATCATCAGAGATCAATCCAAAAGCTAAAATACTTTATGTGGAGGATGACGAAATTTCTGTAAAGTACGTTAGCACTATTACAAAGACTTTATACATTATCGATTCTGCAAAGGATAGTGATGAAGCACTTAATATGATAAAGCAAAATAAATATGATGCAATTCTAATGGACATTAATTTGCACAGAGGTATGGATGGACTTGAACTTACAAAAGTAATAAGAAAAATTGATGGTTATAAGTCAACGCCAATTGTTGCCATAACAGCATTTGCAATGGGACACGAGAAAGAGGAATTTCTTGCAAAAGGCATGACACATTATTTATCGAAACCGTTTGTAAAAAATCAATTGCTTAGTTTATTGGAAAGTATTGTTGATAAAAAATAAGCTGCCTTAAATTTTGGAAATACATTGTTGTGCATTTTATATCCATGAAAACGATTTACTTGTAACCGGAGCTAAATTGAAATCCATAATTTTATATTTTTGCCTCATCACATATTCTAATTTCATTCCAACTTATTCACAAGTATTTACTGAAGAACCTATCGTAAGAGTCAGAATTATATATACACTTGATACTCTTAATCTGCATTTTTTAAATGATTGGAATTTATCTCAAACTACTTCTAAGGGAAAGATAAAAATAAACAAAAATGATTCGTTGATTATATTTGTTGAAAACGATTCAATCAGAGTAAATAACGTTAATGCAGATAGTATCCATAATTATAAAATCCTTTCCTTAAAATCAGATAACCCTGCTGGCACCTTAAAGATAAAAAATGTTCCTTATGGAATTGGCTGGTGGTGGGAAGGAAGTGAAGACCGGATTTATGAAGGTGAATTTGAAATATCAATTAATGAAAATAAAAAGTTTGATGTAATTGTTATCCTTCCCTTAGAAAAATACTTGTGCGGAGTTGTGCCTTATGAGATTGGAAGTGATGCACCGATTGAAGCATTAAAATCACAAGTTATAGCTGCACGATCTGAAACTGTTACTGCATTGATTTCGGGTAAGTACAGTGGAGATAATTTTGATCTATGTGCCGATGTTGAATGTCAGGTTTTTTCAGGTAACAATAAGCGCACTGTTATAACTGACAAAGCGGTTGAGGATACAAAAGGATTGTGTTTGTTTTTTGGAGATGAAGTTATCGGTGCCTATTATGCTTCAAACTGTGGTGGAATGTCTGAAGATGTTGAAAATGTTTGGCCTGATAGATCTGGTCCTGTTCCCTATTGGAGTTCACACTTTGATTCAAATGAAGAATTAAATTATGATCCGAAAAATAAGCCGGAAGAGTGGATAAATAGTAATCCCGATGTGTTTTGTAATCCCAATTTACATCCAGAATTACCTGAATGGAGCAAGAAGAATTTTAGGTGGCGCATTGAAATGACAAACGATGAATTATCCGCCAACTTGAATGAAATAAAAAAAATTGGCGTTTTGCAGGATATTAAGATTGTTGAGCGAGGAAATTCCGGTAGAATAATTAAAGCCAGATTTTTGGGAAGCGAAGACTCACTTGAATTAAATTCTGAACTTGAGATACGAAAAATTAAGAAGCCGCCATTCAGAAGTTCTTGCTTTGTAGTTGAAAAAACTGTGGACGATTTATCTAAAGAAATTTATGTATTTAAAGGCGCTGGCTGGGGTCACGGTGTTGGAATGTGTCAATCAGGTGCAGTTGGGCGTTCGTTTTTTGGGCAAACTTTTGAACAGATACTGAATCATTATTTCCCGAATACTGAAATAAAATCTGTCTACTCAAAACTTTAGCATTTCTAATCCAAACATTTTTTATTTTTGTGTAAGTAAAAGAAAGAAGACTGAAATGAGATTAAAATTCATACTTATCATTTTTCTATTTGCATTTGCAAACTCTCTTCCACAGCAAATTTCATCACCTGATTCTAAATTAACGCTTACAATAAAAATTTCTGAAAACAACGAGTTGATTTATAATTTAGTTAGAGACGGAAAGACTGTTATTAAGGACAGCAAGTTAGGGATTGATTTGTTGGATCAAACGGATTTTTTAAATGGTTTTAAAGTTGATACAGTTGTAAAATCCACTTACTTTGAAGAATGGTCGCCGGTTTTGGGTGAGGTTGATAAGATTATTATTAATTATAATCAGATTCAGGTTACACTTATCCAGCCAAAAGAAAAACGAACGATGATTGTATCATTTAGACTCTTTAACGATGGACTTGGTTTTAGATATGAGTTTCCTGTCCAGGAAAATTTAAAATACTTTACCGTGCTTGAAGAGAATACACAGTTTACACTAACCGGTGATCATAAAACATTTTGGATACCCGGAGATTATGATTCGCAGGAATATACTTACACTACTTCCCTTCTCTCAGAAATTAATTCTGCTGATGGAAAAAATGTAGATGAAATTAGTGTCAAATCTATTCCCGGTGATAATTTTGTTCAAACTCCTTTGATGATGAAAACAAAAGATGGGTTGTATATAAATATCCACGAAGCGGCTTTGTTAAACTATCCGGCTATGTATTTAAAGGTTGATAAAAATAATTTAACACTTCAATCGCATCTATGCCCTGATGCTTATAATAACAAAGCTTATATGCAAACTCCGTGCACTACACCTTGGCGAACAATTATTGTCAGTGATAAAGCAGAAGAAATTCTTGCATCAAAAATGATTCTTAACTTAAATGAACCAACAAAGTTTGAAGATGTTAGCTGGATAAAACCTAAAAAGTACATTGGTATTTGGTGGGGAATGCATATTGGTACAATGTCCTGGAATTATTCTGATATAAATAATGTAAAACTTGGTGAAGTTGATTGGAATTCCCTTACTCCAAATGGTAAACACGGCGCAACTACAGAAAACACAAAACGATATATTGATTTTGCAGCAAAGCATGGTTTTGATGCTGTACTTGTTGAAGGCTGGAATGTTGGCTGGGAAGATTGGTTCGGTGCGTGGAAAGAGGAAGTCTTTGATTTCGTAACTCCCTATCCTGATTTTGATGTCGTTGAATTAGAAAAATATGCCAAATCAAAAAATGTGGAATTGATTATGCATCACGAAACTTCTGCATCCGTTACGAATTATGAACGAAGAATGGATGAAGCATTTACTTTTATGAGAGATCACGGTTACAATGCGGTTAAAACTGGTTATGTTGGAAAAATCATTCCCCGCGGTGAACATCACGATGGACAATGGATGGTTAACCATTTTACACGAGTGGTTGAGAAAGCTGAAAAATATAAGATAATGATTAATTCACACGAATCAGTTAGATTGACAGGACTGCACAGAACTTATCCAAATTGGTTAGCCGCAGAAGCTGCACGCGGAAATGAGTTCAATGCCTGGAGTATTGGCAATCCGCCTGAACATGAAACTATACTTCCATTTACTCGTTTTATGGGCGGTCCAATGGATTACACGCCCGGAATTTTTCAAATTAAAATGGATTACTACAAACCAGAAAGTAAATACCAGGTTCATACAACTTTGGCAAAACAGCTTGCACTTTATGTAACTATTTACAGTCCAATTCAAATGGCGGCTGATCTTCCTGAAAACTATGAAAGATTTCCAGATGCGTTTACTTTCATTGAACAGGTACCTGTAAATTGGAGTGATACAAAAATCTTAAAAGCTGAACCTGGTGATTATGTAATAATTGCTCGTAAGGATAAAGACTCGGATGATTGGTACATTGGAGCGATAACTGATGAAGAAGCCAGAGATTTAGATGTTAACCTGGATTTTCTACCTGCAGATAAATATGAAATGACTATTTATAAAGACGCACCAGATGCTGATTGGGAAAAGAATCCGATGAAATATGAAATAGAAAATTCAACCATTAAGAAGAATCAAAAGATTGAATTGAACCTTGCACCCGGCGGCGGCTGTGCAATTATATTGAAACCATTGAAATAGAACTGTCATTCCCGTGCAAACGAGAATCTAAATCAATTAAATGAGCTGGATTCCCACTTTCTCCCAAAGGGATGCCTATGGCAGTGGGAATGACATTAAGGAAAATCTTACAAGTATTAGAATTCATTTAGTAATCCACCTTTCTTAAGTGATGAAAATAACTATGATTCACAATATTTTCATTATCTTTGCATAACGATTTACTTCTTGTTTGCGGATTTAATTAATTCCGATTCTAATCATCGAAAAAGAATTTTGAACTTGCCCGATATACTAACAGAAATTTTAGTTGATATTCCAGCCAATGAAATCTTACCAAGAGTAAACAATATTCAAATAAACAAAAAATTTATAGAAAGCTATTAGATGAATTCGTTTGAAGAGTTAGGTTTAGATAAAAATATATTAAGTGCTATTAAAGAACTTAATTTTGACAATCCAATGCCGGTACAGGAAAAAATAATTCCGATGATGCTGCAGGATGAACCACAGGATATTATCGCACTTGCACAAACCGGAACGGGTAAAACGGCGGCATTCGGTTTACCAATCATTCATAAAACAGATACAACTTTAAAACAGGTTCAGTATTTGATTATCGCACCGACACGAGAATTATGTTTACAGATTGCTGATGATTTAAAAGATTACGCTGCGCATAACAAAGGCATTAAGATTGCAGCAATATTTGGCGGCTCCAGTATGGACAGACAAATACAGAATATCAAACGAGGTGCGCAGATTATTTCTGCAACTCCAGGCAGATTAAATGATTTAATTAATCGTGGTGAAGTAAACTTAAATAATGTCAAAGCTGTTATTCTGGATGAAGCAGATGAAATGCTTAATATGGGATTCAAGGAAGAACTTGAAGCGATTTTAGAAACTACTCCCAAAACCAGAAACACATATTTATTTTCTGCTACAATGCCCAATCCCCTTCTATCGATAGCAAATCGTTATATGAAAAATTCTGTTGAAGTTACAATAGGCAGAAAAAATTCCGGAGCAGAAAATGTTGAACACATAAGTTACCTTGTACAAGCACGTGATAAATATCTAGCACTAAAAAGAATTGTTGATTTTCATCCGGACGTTTATGGAATTGTATTTTGCAGAACACGACAGGAAACAAAAGATGTATCTGAAAAACTCATGCAGGATGGATATGATGCTGATGCACTTCATGGTGATCTTTCACAATCACAGCGAGAGGCAGTGCTAAATAAATTTAGGACAAGACACTTAAGACTTCTTGTTGCAACTGATGTAGCTGCGCGCGGACTTGATGTTGAAGATCTTACTCATATTATAAATTATGATCTCCCAGATGAGTTGGAAATCTACACCCATAGAAGCGGAAGAACAGGCAGAGCTGGTAAAAGTGGAACTTCGATTGTAATAGCTAATCTAAAAGAAAAATACAAACTCAACACTATTGAAAAACAGTTGGGAAAAAAGTTTACAATTTTACCAATTCCCACAGGCAGAGAGATTTGCGAAAAACAACTTTTCCATTTAATTGATAAGGTTGAAAAAGTAGAAGTAGATACTGTTCAGGTAGAACCTTACCTTCCAAAGATTTACGAAAAGCTAGAATGGATGGATAGGAATGATTTGATACAAAGATTTGTCTCAATTGAGTTTAACAGATTTTTGGAATACTATAAGAATATGGCTGAACTTAAAAGTCCGAGCGAGGGTAAATTTAAAGAAAGAGACAGAGAACGCTCTAACCAAAGAGGCAAAAGTAACTATACAAGATATTTTCTTAATCTTGGAGTTACTGATGGCTTAAAACCAACTCAGTTAATCGGGATGATAAATGATTTTACCGGAATGCGTGATATTGAAGTTGGTGAAATAGAAATATTGAAGAACTTTTCTTTCTTTGAAGCCGATAGTTCATTTCAAAATGAAGTTATTGATGGATTTAAAGGGAAAAAATTAAAGAAGCGTGATATAAATCTTGAAATAGCTGAAAAGAGACGTAGTAGCGGAGGTGGAAGCAAGCCGAGATTCAATTCAGATAGAAAAAGTTCAGGTGGATTTAAGAAATCCGGTGGTTTCTCAAGAGATAAAAGAGAATTTGGTGATAAAAAAGATTTTAAACGTAAAAGTAGTTTTTCAAGAGATAGAAAAAGTAGAGATTAGCAATTCTTATTTATAAGGCACTTCTTTAAATAACTATAAGTTTGTCATTCCCGTGAAAACGGGAATCTAAACTAAGATTAATGAGTTGATTCCCTATTCCGTGCGAATGACTATTATTTTTTTTAACTTCTGAAACCTAATTCAAGAATAACTTTTTCAATCCTTACTTAAAATAAACATTATCGATGGAGTTAACATCGGGTATTAATTCATTTCCAAGAATAACAGCATCATAATTTTTCACGCCATTAATTTTAATTTCAATTTTATCATTACCAGACCTCCAGGTATCTGCATTTTTATATACTTCTTTAATTACTGCATCATTATACATAACCTGTAATTTTACAGGCAATGGAAGGCTGCCATTATTTTTTATTTCAACAACTATTGAATTTCTTTTGCTTTTAACTTTAGTTATTGCCATATCAGGGTAAGAAAATTGATAGAACCATGGTTTCCAGTACCAGCCTAAATCCTGTTTGGTAACTTCATTAAACGTAAAGAAAAAATCGGTAGGGATTGGATGCTTACCATTCCAGTTTTCTACATAGGTATGAAGTGCTTTAAGAAATAACTCATCCCCCAAAGTTTTTCGAAGTATATCATAAGCTATAGCAGGCTTGTTGTATGCAGAGATTCTATATGATCGCCAACTTATTATTGGCGATGGAATCATGAGTGGTAAATCATACTCATTGCCTGCAAAACTTTCATAACCTTTAACCGTTCTTATTCTGGGTGTGTTTCCCTCAGCCATTCTTTCCTGAAAATCATAGGGAAGCATAACTGCCCACCCCTCATCCATAAATGGATATTTACGCTCATTTGTTCCCATAAAAAAAGGCATATACTGATGGGCAAGTTCGTGTGAAGTCAATCCGACAGTGCCGGCTTTTGAATCTTCACTGCCGTTGTTAACTATCATTGGAAATTCCATTCCGCCAGCACCATTAAAAACTGTTGCAGAAGGATAAGGATAAAGCACTCCAGGTATTTCAAATGAAAAATACTTTAATGTTTCTTTAGCATATTGTGCATTTTCCGGATAATCTTTTGATGATTCTCTGTAGGCTGTAGCCACATATACTCTTTTACCTGATGATTTATCAATCTCAAAACTAGTTGCATCCCACAAATAATGATCGCTTATTCCAAATGCAAAATCAGGAACATAATCAGCCTTAAACTTTAGTGTGTGAAAGCCACTTTTTGTTTTATAAATATCATTGGACACCAAATCAGTTTGCTCAATAATTTTAATCACTTCATCAGATTTCCAGGCTAAATTATATCTGTCTAAATATTTTTGATTTAGAATCTCATCTGCATTTTGCCATACCCCGGTAGCCCAAACTTGAAAACCAGCAGGAACATTTAACTCAACATTGTAATCATTAAAATCATTGTACATCTCCAAAGTACCTGCATAATCCATTCTATCCCAGCCGTCAATATCATCATAAACAGAAATTTGCGGATACCAATATGCAACAAACATTGAAGTAGAATCATAACTGCCATATCTGATCGATTGAACCTCAGGAATTTTTACTTCCCAATCGATAGAAAAATTAATTTTACTTTTAGGTGCAAGTTTTTCTAACAGTTTGATGCTAAGATTTGTCCCAGTAACATTCAATAAAGATTTATCATCTATTTTAATTTCATTATTTCTAACAGATATTTTTTTTAATTGCACACCATCATTAATTGCTCTTTCATTTAGGTAAAAGTCACGTATAGCATTTGGCTTGCTGATGTTATGATATAATCTTATAACAATCCGGGCCAAAGAGTCAGGACTATTATTATAATAAATAATCTCTTCTGATCCTTGAAGGAGTTTTGTTCTTGGATCCAAATTTACTTTGATATTATACTCAGATTTGTTTTGCCAATAAATTGATCCTGGCTTTCCATCAAGTGATCTTGTACCTTTTTCATAAGCAGGTTTTATATTTAATGGTATGTAAGAATTTTTTTGTGCCGCAGTAATTACTGTGAACACAAATAGAAATAACAATATCCTTTTCAACTTAGTCTCCCTTTCGTCATTCGAATAGTGTTTGATTATTTTTTTCAAATTTATCACGTCCAAAACGTTTATAGGCTAATGCCGTTGCTTCTCTTCCGCGGGGAGTTCGTTGTATAAATCCTTGCTGAATTAAAAATGGTTCATACACTTCTTCAATCGTTCCGGGATCTTCATTAACAGCTACTGCAAGTGTATTTAATCCAACTGGTCCACCGCTGTATTTATCTATTATCGCAAGAAGAATATCTTTATCCATTTCATCCAACCCAAATTCATCAACCTCAAGAGCAGTTAAAGCTTTTTTAGCAACAGCCAAATCAATTAAAGTTTTATTATCAAAATCAGCAAAGTCTCTTGTACGTCTTAATAATCTGTTTGCAATTCTAGGTGTGCCTCTGGATCTTTTTGCGAGTTCAAGTGAAGCATCCTTATCAATTTTTAAGTTTAGAATTTTTGCGGAACGATTTACAATCTTATTAAGAGTTTCATTGTCGTAGTAATCCAAACGAAATTTTATTCCAAATCGATCCCGCAATGGTGATGTTAACATTCCTGCGCGAGTTGTTGCACCAACTAAAGTATATTTTGGTAAACTTATCTGAACTGAGCGCGCGTTCGGTCCGCTTTCAATCATAATGTCTAGTTTATAATCTTCCATTGCCGAGTAGAGATATTCCTCAACAACAGGACTAAGTCTATGTATCTCATCAATAAATAAAACTGAATGTTCCTCTAAGTTTGTCAAAAGTCCAGCAAGATCACCTGGTTTTTCCAAAACAGGACCGGAGGTAATTTTAATTTTTGTACCAAGTTCATTTGCTATGATGTGTGCAAGTGTTGTTTTTCCAAGTCCCGGAGGACCTGTAAGTAAAACGTGGTCTAATGAATCCTTACGCTTTTTTGCAGCAGATACAAATACATTTAGATTTTCAGTAATTCTTTTCTGCCCGGAAAAATCATTAATAAACTGCGGGCGAAGTGTTTGATCAATTTGTTTTTCTTCTTCAGACGGTATTGGATTTGTTGTAATGGATTTTCTCATAATTAGGTAACAAGCTGTTTATTTCTAAATTTAAATTTACTAAGTAAAATTACCATAAAAGTCATAAGTGTTATCATTAACAGTGCAAAGAATATTGTTTCCGAAACCTTGAGTGAACTTCCCAGAAGCAATGATAAGCCAGGATTCCAGGCACTTCCGTATAGTATCATCAAATGAACAACATAAATTAATAAAGTATTTCTTCCAACAAGAATAATAATTCTTGGAATAGATTCTATTTTTTGTGATATGTATGAAACTAATGCGTTAAGAACTAAGACAAAACCGACCCTAAAAATAATTGTATCAGGTGTATACGATGAAGTTATATAATAATAGTTAAAATATTTTTCTGTAATCAGAACAGATATTTCAGAAACAAAAATCAGTGCAAATCCAAACAAGGCAAGATTAAAACTAAATTTGTTAGATTTAAATACCATAGGATTTCTTGCCAGATAACTTCCAAGGACTCCACCTAAAACAACATAACCCGCCCAGGGAAACAATGGGAATAATGATCCGGTATTATCATAAAAATAACCTGCAATTGGCTGAGGAAAATATTCCAACCAATTTATTTTTTCAAAAAATGGAGTGGCAATAAAAAAGAAGAGTGCAAAGAATGCAAAAATTATTGTGTCGCTAAGTTTTAATTTTTCAGCAATGTATGCACATATCAATACAAACAATAATCCAAATCCAATTAACTGTAACACATCTACCGCTAAAAATACATCCAGCCGATCCTTAGTTACATCTGAAAAATCAAATATGGTGTAGGTTGGATAGCGCAATATATATCCAATAGATACAAGCAGAAGGAATCTAAAAAAACCTTTTTTAACTCTGGGATTATTAATAAACGGTTCATCAACAAGGCGAAAAAGATATGTAAAAACAGTTCCGGCTGTAAACATAAATATTGGAGCAGTCATTCCCCGCATAAAGTTCCATAAAAAGTAAACAGGATATTGCTCTGACCTAAACTCCGGTGCCAGCAATACATCAACAGTATGGCCCTGCACCATTTGTATTACAGCAAATGCCCGCATAAGATCGATAAATATTATTCGATGTTTTTTTTCGCTTCGAACCATAAGTGATGTAATATTATCTTTATGCCTAAAATAACCAAATGAACTGTAAACAAAAAAGCTCCGGTTTATAGTTAACCAGAGCTTTAATTGATTTAATTTGAACTAAAATATTTTTAATATATTTTATTTTTTATCATCATCTACAACTTCATAAGATGCATCCTGAACATCACCTTTTTCATCCGCAGCTTTATTTTCTGGCTGTTGATCCGGTGCCGGCTGACCTTGAGAACCACTTTGTGAATACAACTGTGAAGCAACCTCATTCCATACTTTACTTAAAGATTCTGTTGCTGATTTAATTTGCTCAGTATTATTTGTTGCTAAAGCATCTTCAACTTTTTTCATTTCGGCTTCTAATCTAGACTTAACATCAGCAGGAACTTTTTCTTTCAATTCTTCTATCTGTTTCTTCGTCTGGAATATCAAACTATCGGCTTGATTTCTCACTTCAACAGATTCTTTCTTTTGTTTATCCTCAGCAGCATGTTCTTTGGCAGCATTTTTCATTTTTTCAATTTCACTCTTATCCAATCCGCTTGAAGAAGTAATTCTGATACTTTGCTCTTTACCAGTAGCCTTATCTTTTGCGGCAACGTGTAAAATGCCATTTGCATCAATATCAAAAGTAACTTCTATTTGAGGCATCCCTCTTGGTGCAGGTGGAATTCCATCGAGATGAAATCGTCCTAATGTTCTGTTATCTGCAGCCATTGGTCTTTCACCCTGGATGATATGAATTTCAACTGAAGGTTGATTGTCTGCAGCAGTAGAAAATACTTCACTTTTCTTTGTAGGAATTGTTGTGTTGGATTCAATCAATCTGGTCATAACACCACCAAGAGTTTCAATTCCAAGTGAAAGAGGGGTAACATCCAAAAGAAGAACATCTTTTACGTCACCTGCTAAAACACCACCTTGTATAGCCGCACCAATTGCAACAACCTCATCAGGATTTACACCTTTGTGTGGCTCTCTTTGAAATAAATCTTTTACTAACTGCTGTACCATTGGGATTCTTGTAGAACCACCAACGAGAATCACTTCATTAATATCTTTTGGAGTAACACCAGCATCTTTCATCGCTTGCTCACAAGGACCTTTTGTATTTTTTACTAAGTCATCTATTAACTGTTCAAATTTTGCGCGACTTAGATTTAGATTAAGATGTTTTGGACCATCCTGTGTTGCAGTAATAAATGGCAGATTTACATCTGTTGACTGCGAAGTTGATAATTCAATTTTAGCTTTTTCTGCTGCTTCTTTTAATCTCTGAAGTGCCATTGCATCTTTTCTAAGATCAATACCTTCCTGTTTCTTAAATTCATCTGCAAGAAAATCTATGAGTCTTTGATCAAAATCATCACCGCCTAAATGGGTATCACCATTTGTAGATTTAACTTCAAACACGCCATCACCAAGTGCCAGTATAGAAATATCAAACGTTCCACCACCAAGATCATAAACCGCAACTGTATGATCACTTGTTTTTTTATCAAGACCATAAGCCAATGCCGCTGCGGTTGGTTCATTTATGATTCTTCTAACTGTCAATCCTGCAATTTCACCGGCATCTTTTGTTGCTTGTCGTTGTGCATCATTAAAGTAAGCAGGAACAGTGATAACTGCTTCAGTTACTTCTTGTCCAAGATAATCTTCAGCAGTTTTTTTCATTTTCTGTAATACCATTGCACTAATTTCAGGCGGCGAATACATTCTATCTCCAATCTGAACTCGGGCGCTATTGTTATCTCCTGCTACTACTTCGTATGGAATTTCGGTTTTTTCTTTTCCTACTTCACCAATCACTCTTCCCATAAATCTTTTTATAGAAAAGATTGTATGTTTAGGATTAGTTATTGCCTGTCGTTTTGCTGGCTGTCCTACTAATCTTTCACCGGATTTTGTAAACGCAACAACAGAAGGGGTTGTTCTACCACCTTCAGAGTTTGGAATTACAACCGGATCGTTACCTTCCATAACTGCAACACAAGAGTTGGTTGTACCCAAATCTATTCCTATAATCTTACCCATTAAATTATCTCCTTAATTTTTATATCTTAAATTTCAATCTTAGTTTTATTTTAGATTTTAAATAGTGCAACCATAATGCCAATCAAAATCATTTTGATAAACCATTATAAATTAAGGAGTTAAGAAAAATGATCAGTTTAACCAAAATATAAGTCTATTATTTATCTGTCATTATGTCGCTGATCGGACGCATATCGGCATTTAGACTGACAAATTGATTAAAATAACGTATTTTTAGAATCATCATTTGGAGTTGCATTGTTAAACATCGAAGACTTTGATATAAAACTTAATACCGAATATATCGGACGAACTTTTGTTTATGCCGAAGAGTTATCATCCACAAATACATTCTTAATGGATAAAAAAAATGGATATAACAATAATGGAACGGTAGTACTTGCAGAAAAACAAACCAGCGGTAAAGGTAGAAAAGATCGTGTTTGGTATAGCTCACCCGAAACTAATCTTACGTTTTCAATTCTTTTAACTAAAGATAAATTTTTAAATAATAATTCCAGCCTAATAAATTTTGCAGCATCACTTGCGGTTGCATTCTCAATTGAAAATTTATATCAATTAAAAACTGAGTTAAAGTGGCCTAACGATGTTTTATTAGATGGTAAAAAAACATCAGGCATTTTAATCGAGTCAACTTCCCAAGGGAATAAGATTGAAAGATTTGTTGTGGGAATTGGAGTTAATGTAAATCAACCTTCTTTTCAGGGTACGTTTAACTATCCTCCAACTTCCATAAGAATTGAACTTGGAAAGAACGTTGAAAGAGAAAGATTCCTTGCTGAAATATTAAATAACTTTGAATTACTTTTAGAAAGGATTAAGAGTAATAAAAATGAAGTTATTAACGATTGGAAAGCAAAATGCAAAATGATTGGAGAAAAGATTTCTGTTGTCGAAAATGATTCAGAAAAGTTTGGAATCTTTTATGATATTGATGAAGAAGGATTTTTAATATTAAAAACCAGAGATGGAATAGAAAAAGTTCACTACGGAGATGTTAGTCTGGGATAATAATTCTTATAGATGATACTAAAGTTTAAGATAGCAAATCGAGGACTCTTATTAAATTATTTCTAAGTTCTTTTCTATGTGAGATAAAATCCACAAAACCATGCTCTACCAAAAATTCAGATCGTTGAAAACCATTGGGTAAATCTTTACCAATAGTTTGTTTGATTACCCGAGGTCCTGCAAATCCAATAAGAGCTTTTGGTTCAGCAATATTAATATCACCTAACATAGCATAACTTGCTGTAGTACCACCTGTTGTAGGATCTGTAAGAATAGAAATATATGGTATTTTAGCCTCTGAAAGTCGTGCTAATCGAGCGCTGGTTTTTGCCATTTGCATTAGTGAGTAAGCACCTTCCATCATTCTTGCACCACCGCTTGAGGAAATTACAATAAGTGGGATTTTACTCTTATAAGCTTTGTCTGCAGCCCGGGCAATTTTTTCACCAACTACAGAGCCCATCGAACCGCCAATAAATTGAAAATCCATACAAGCAAATGCTACTTCCCTGCCATCTATTTTTCCAGTTCCAGTTCTTACTGCGTCGTTAATCTCAAGTTTTTTAATTGTTGAAGCAATTCTGTCAGTATATTTTTTTGTGTCAGTAAATTCAAGTGGATCAGCAGATTTCATCTTTTTATCCATCTCTTTAAATGAATTTTTATCAAACAGAAAAGAGATGTAATCTAAACTTGTTATCCTAAAATGATGATCACACTTAAGGCAAGTCCAAAGGTTTATTTCAAGTTGTCGTTTATGAATTATTTCTCCGCAAGACGGACATTTGTCCCACAATCCTGCAGGTAATTCTTTTTGCTGAGTACTATCAGCAATATTTTGTTTTGATCTCTTAAACCAAGGCATAATTAATTTTTCTGCACATCGGCATAAATGGTTAATACTTTGTTGGGTTCTTTGGTATCATTGGAAATTACTGTAATTGATTTGCTGTTTCTGCCCTGACGACTTTTCGTATCAAAATCAACTTTAATTGATCCAGCTTCTCCGGGTTTTATAGTTGAGTTGCTTACAACTGCGGCTGTGCAACCACAAGAAGTTTTAACATCTTTAATAACTAATGCTTGAGTTCCTGTATTTTCAAACTTGAATGTATATTCAACTTTCTTACCCTCCGGGACTTTACCAAAATCATGCTGTGTTTCAGGAAAGAATATTTTAGCTCCCACCTGATTAGAGGAAACTTCATTAATTACAATATTACATTTTATTGTTAAAGTAACCTGAGGTTTTTCAGAATCATTTGTTGAAACAGTTACGGTTTTAGTTTGTGGTCCTTTTCTTCCTTTTGAATTAAAAGTTACAACTATATTTGTTGATTCTCCCGGACCAAGTTCACTCTTATCTGGTTTTGCAGCAGTACATCCACAAGCAGCTTTAACATCTTTTATTTTTAAGACATCACCGCCATTATTTGAAATAACAAATGAATGCGTTACCACTTCACCTTGATTAATATTCCCGAAATCATGATTGAGTTGCTGAACACCAACTTTTGGCGGCATAAGCTGAGGAAAGATCGAAATGAAACCAAAAATAAAAATTATTGCAGTATTTCTAATCATTTATTTTTCTCCTTAACAATAAAATCCTTTAGATAGTTTGGTTCTAAAAAATCAATATCAGTTACAACTTTATCAATTCCAAAAGCCGCAGCCCACTTGGCTATATATTCCACATCAGGAGCAGAGATACTTTTAGAACAATTAGTTTTTTCAGAATTCAAATCAAAAGTATTTCCAAAAATTAAAATATCTTTTGGAATTAAATTGAGTTTTGAAACAGGTATAATTTTTAATTCTTCCTTAAATATATAATTATTACCCGTTATTTGAAACATTGCAAAAAATACTTCATCCCTGCCAACTTTGTTTGAAATAATAAAATTAGAGCCTTCCGGCAGAATGGATGAGATTTGAAAAGCAAGCGCTTCAAAAGTCGATACGGGGATAATTGGAATTGATAAAGCTTGAGCTATTCCTTTTGCCGCTGACATTCCGATTCTTAATCCCGTAAACGATCCTGGTCCATTAGACACAGCAATGGATTTCAATTCGTCTTGAGTAATTGATGCCATTTCAAGTACCGCATTTATTACTTCAAATAATTTTTCTGCATGGGAGTGTTTTAGAACTAACTTGGAAGAAAAAAACTTTTCTTCACTAAAATAAACGCATGCGCCGCAGATTGAATCAGAAGTTTCTATTGCAAGTAAAGGATAAATATCATTCATATTCTATAAAATTAAATTCTCTCTGATGCTCATCAATATAGCTAATATTAATTTCGATTCGTTTTTTAGGAAGTACCTCTGGAAACAAATTTCCCCACTCAATAAAAATTATTGATTGTTCATCATTAAAATAATCTTCAATACCAATATCGTGTAATTCTGATTCTTTGTTTATTCTATAAAAATCAAAATGATAAAAAGTTTCATCTCCATAATACTCATTCACGATTGAAAAAGTAGGACTATTTGCATTTGTTACATTAAACTTTTGTAAAACCTGTTTAATAAAAAAAGTTTTGCCAGCACCTAGATCACCATTTAGAACTAATACCATCCCCTTTTTTAGATTTACAGCAAACTCATCTGCAATTAAAGAAGTAACATGTTCAGATTTACTTTTCCGTAAGCATGGAAACAACATTTTTTATTTTGGCTCCATTGTAATAATCGGCAAAATCATTTCTTCCATAGAAATGCCGCCGTGCTGAAAAGTATCTTTATAATGTGTTAAAAATTTATGGTAATCCGTTGGATAGACAAAATAATAATCTTCTTTTGCAAAAATATAATTTATGGTTACTCCACGTTTAGGAAGTTTAAATTCACCAGAATTCTTAACATAGATCGCATGCTTTTCATCAATTTTTAAATTTCTTCCGTACTTAAACCTTAAGTTTGTCGAGGCTTCACGATCACCAAGTACTTTTGCACCACGCAATGATCTGATACTTCCATGATCTGTAGTCACTACAATTTTTACATTCTTCATCTTTGAAAGTGTGGTGAAAATATTTAATAATGAAGAGTGATTAAACCAACTGTTAGTTAATGATCTGTATGCTGATTCATCCGGAGCAATTTCTTTTAAAATATCTGAATCAGATCTTCCGTGTGCAATCATATCCAGAAAATTAACAACAACTGCTGTAAGATGCGTATTTTGATACGAATGAATATTTTGTTCAAAGTTTCTGCCAACCTCAGGATCGATAATTTTAATATATTTTAATTCATTACGCAGTTTAATTCTTTTTCTATCAAGTAAATGCTGAAGTAATTCTTTTTCATATCTATTCATACTACTATCATCATCGTTACCGGAGACCCAAAGGTTTGGATAATTTTTTTCAATGTCAGATGGATATAATCCCGCAAACAAAGCGTTTCTTGCATAAGGAGTTGCAGTTGGAAGGATAGAATAATAATAATCCTTTTCAATATTGAATAAATCAGTAAGATGTTTTTCCATCACTAACCATTGATCGAGACGTAAGCAATCAAGAACAAAATAAAAGATTGATTTGCCTTCATCACGGATATGATTAAGAACATATTTTTCTGTTATCTGAGGCGAAAGATTCGGAGCATCTACTTTATCATTTACATTGAGCCAGGAAGTATAGTTTCGCTCAACAAATTTTGAGAATTCTTTATTTGCTTCTTTAAACTGATCATTAAGTGATTGCTCCAATCCAATTTCACGATGCTTATCAAGTTCTATAGACCAGTTAACCAATTTTTGATAAATATTAATCCACTCAGCAAAATCAAGACCTGAACTTAATGCCTGTGAAATCTGATTAAAATCCTGTAAGTAATCTTTTGCTGCGTACTGCCCTGATATTTTTTTACCTTCGAGTATCTTTTTGCACACAAGAAGTACCTGACTTGGGTTAACAGGTTTTGTAAGATAGTCAGAAATCTTGCCGCCAATTGCTTCATTCATTAATGTTTCTTCTTCCGATTTTGTGATCATTACAACCGGAATGGAATTATTAATGTTTTTTAATTGAGCAAGTGTTTCAAGTCCGCCCATTCCTGCCATCATTTCATCAAGAAAAATTATATCATAAACTTTTTCTTTAACAGATGTGATGGCATCTTCCCCATTTGTAACTGTATCAACCTCGTAACCTTTTTCAGAAAGAAAAATAATGTGAGATCTTAAAAGTTCAATTTCATCATCGACCCAAAGAATTTTTTTTCTATCCATTTGCGCAAAACCTTTTAATTAGTTCATTTAGACACAGAGTAAATAATTTAACACAATCAATTCTAAAAATTAATTAATTGAAATATTAACATCTAAACCTGCTTCATTTGTTGTTGTTGGAGGAATCCTTGAAGCACCTTCAGGCTCAACCGTAGAACGCTTATAGAAAATTGATAAAGTTACTTTAGCACTAATTGTATACTTAATACGAGGCTCGATAGTCACTCTTGTTGTTCCATCCTGAGGTGTTCCTTCTTCTTTAAATGCCCGCATATCGTATCTAATTGCAGCACTTCTTGTAGTTGAATAAGCAAGACTAAATTCAATATCATTTTTTAGTGCCAGACCAAAAAGCGGCAGTTCAAAACCAGATTTAGAAAATTGCAATGTAAATCCTATATCTTTAGAAAAATTTTCGGTTATGTTACTAGTTGTAATTCCAAGATCAAAAGAAGTTCTTGTAGAATATTTTAGATTACCGGAAAAATTACCACCCCATAGTTGACCAAATGTAAGATTCAATCCCAGCAGTGGTGCAAAACCGTATTCAATTTTTTGAACTTGAATCTCTTCTGTACCTTCTCGATTGAGTTTCCATCCTTCAGTGTAAGTTGATGCATATGAGTGATCAAGCGATATTCTATCTGCAAGAGATTTGAGCAGCGGAAGTTTTTCTAATCCATCCCAGGTAATCCTCCAGTTTGCACGCGGAATGTAATTAGCAAAATCCTGTAAAAATGGTATTTTAGATAACCATGGAAAAGTTTCAAACCCTTCAACAAATGCATCTGATAAACTGGAATTTGGATCTTGAGGATTATAAAGTTCTGCAACCTGATTAATACCAGTATTAAAAACTGAGAAAACCAACACTGGCGGAATAGTTAAGAAAGAGCGATTCAAAGTACCGGTCGAATTTATGTTTGTAACAAAAATCGTCCCATCCTCATTAACATTTATGGTTGAATTTTTATTTACAGACCAGCCGCTCTTCCAGTTTAGATCTATCTTTGCACCTTCCCACAATGGTCTTGAAGTCTTAAAATCAAGATTATTTTTTTGAGAAGAAACATCGCTAAGATTTGTATTACCTGATGACGCCCGCGGTCCGGCATCACTGCTTATACCAAGCATAAAACCTCTGGTTGGTCCTGCATTAACATCGTAAGAAAATCCCCAGAAATTAGCAAAGCCTGTGCCCGGAGCTTTTAATCCTGACTTGGAGAGAGTGTTATCATTACTAAAGTTAAATGAAATCATCTCATAATCTAAGAACACATATTTAGCCGCAGCAATTAGAAAACTTACACCCCTTGAAATTAAAGATGGTTTCTTGGGAGCAAATAATAATGAATCTAAAATTTCAGTAGAATCATTTAATGCCATCGGATTTCCTAACGAATCCACCTTAGGAATTTTTAATTCCTGATTTAAGCGAATATCTTTTCCAACAAGATTTCCAACAGGGGGTTTGTCTTTATTTACATCTTCTTTAAAGAATGGATCAAATAAAGATTTCCAGCGCATCGTTAATCCAACAGAAGCCTTATTACTAAATCCAGCACTTCTTCCAACTATCTCCTGTCGAAAATCATAATTCCACTGATAACTTACTCCATATGATGCAGTTAGAGTAAAATACTTATGCATATCTAAAAGTGTTGGAAGTTTAGGTGCGGTTCTTATATCAAAATTTTGTTGATAACGACTATCCTGTCCAAACCCGGCACCATTAAAAATATCATTCCAGATTTCGCCTTCGGGGCGCGGTGTTCCGGCTGAATCACCATAAGTTTCTAAGTATGCAAGAGATGAATTAATATTTACTGAATAGCTTGTCGTTAGATTTAAAAATCCACCTTCAGTAAGTTTCCAGGTAAAGTTAAAGCCGCGTGTTGTGGTAAAATCTCTCGATGAAACTTCGTTTGAAGGTGAATTATTTCTTGCTCTTGTAATATTAGTTGATGAATTTCTTTTAGCAGTTAATGCCAGACTAAAATTCTGCGGAGTAAAATAAATTTTAGTTCCGCTATAATCTTTTAATAGACTAAAGAATAAACCAATTATTGGAATATCAATTGGATTAAAATAATAATCAGGACTTAAAGATATTCCATAATTCATATTTGCATTCCATATCCAGCTAGTATTGGAGAAGATTGTTGGGCTGCGGCTAAAAGCATTATTATAATTAAAACCCATTGTTATAGAGTTAAAAGTATCTCTAATCAACCACCATTTTGTTGGAATTTTTAATTTAATATTTGATGCCGACCAGGAATCCTGGACTGAATAGGTTTCTGTTTCTTCTTTAAGAAGTTCTGGCGACTTTACTAACCCGGTTGTATCCTGATCAAATAACACCTGCTGATTCTCAACAGCTTTATCGACCTTAACATCGCTGCCGGGCAGGTAAAGCGGCTTACCCTTGCTTTCCGTATGAGAATAATTTAATCTTAAATTACTTTCAGGAAGATTTAATGGAATCAATTTTAAAATATTTACATCTGTTGATACAGACCAATTACTTTGTTCAACTCTGCTTCCAAATCTATCTGCAAGCCTATGGAAGTATGGATTTTTTTCGCTAAGGTTGAATGATACAGTTGCAAAATCAGCCAGCTTTACTGATGACGAAATACTATATGCCCATCCGGGTGAGTCATCCGCCTCAATAACTCTTAATTCATTAACCCAAACCTCGCCAGATAGCGAGCCAGGATTAAAGTCTGTATCCAGATTAACAACCCCGATGGATAAATACTTTACAGTGGTTAACGTCGGATTGCCTTTTATAACATAGAAATGTCCAGGTGGTGCACCGGGAACTGGGCGCCTAAACGGTGTAGTTACAGTATCACCTCGAGCTTGTTTTAAAGCGGTCAGATCATCAAAGCTGATAGATATTTCATTCCACCCCGATAAAACAGGCTGCCTGTATTCATAATAGTTATTTGTGTCGCCGCCAAATCTAAAATATACTTCTGATGAATATTGATAAGTGCCCCCTAATGTATCGGCATAAGAAATAGAACCAGGAGTATTATTCTCTTCACCGTGAACAAATAGTTTCATCTGCTTATAATTAAAAACATCTAAAGGTCTGAATAAATATTTTACAACTTCACGCTTATCCCCTTCTTCCAATCCAACAAGGACTAAAGATAGAGATTGCTCATTTCTTAAAATATCTTCATCCGGTCTTGTTCTATCTCTTTCCTGAAAAACGCCGGGAGGACTTGTGTAATTTAAATTTTCTTCAAGGCTTACCACAGAAATTGAAAGTACTGAATCTGTTCTTTCAATTGAATCAGGTAGGTTTTTTTGCCACTGACTTCCAACAAGATTAAACTCTGTAATTCGGAAGTGAACCATACTATCCACACCATGAGTAAACATTCTTATAGTTTCAACGTCTGTAAAACTTGGCGACCCCACTGTTGATGTAAATTCCTTAATAGGTATTCTGTATAAATACCACTTTATAGGTATAGTAGGATTTAAACCCCCGCCAGCGATAAACGGATTTGTTGCTGCATTTGTATCAAGCGGTATTTCATATCTAAAGTAACTGTTATTAAGATCAAGATTTCCGTTTCTATTTAAATCTTCTGTATCAGGCAGCCTGCCAATATCTGAAAGTATTGCATTCCCTTCCGTTCCATTTATGTTATAATAATCATAAGGATAAGGACGACTTCCTCTTAGGAAAAAGAAATTATCCCCACTAGGATCAGTCCCTCTGTCTGGATATGCAGCTCTCTCCTGTTCATCAGTCAAACCATCCAAACCGGTATCTTCCTTTCCTTCAGTATCAATCGCATCATTACGGTCAAGATCTTCAGTATTTAAAATATTATTTGGAATTACATCTTCACTGATTTTTCCAAGATCTATATAAACTTTTGCATCCGGTGGAGCGTTTAAAACTTGCGCCCAAAACTCCACATAACCAATATTTTCTTCAATAAGATCATTGGCAGTTGATGATAGAATTTTTTGGATACCACCCCATGACTTTTTTCTATCCTCGAGCTGAGGGGCATAGTTGTATGTTCCAAAAGTATCTGGAAGAAAAACATAATCCATTACTGTCACTTGCTGATCAGCGCGGGCAACCTGCTTTTTGTCACCATATATCTGTTGAACTGTTACAGTTGCAGGTGTTTCTGTAAACCAAAAAGTTTTTGCTTTGTGAACCATCAATTGGTCCTTTGTTAAACCCGGGTTAAAAAGCATTGAATCAGGCGGACTTAATTCTTTCCAGGCTGTGTATGAAACACCAATCGGTATTGTTTTTTTTGCACCTTCAAAATCATCAATGTAGGCAATACTCTTACCACCATCAGATAGGATTGTACTTTTCTTTGTATTGGGATCAGGATTGATGTACGCATATTCAGCAGATAAATTAAATGTGGACATTTCACGTGTGGAAAAAACATTGTCTAAAAATTTTGTAACTATAGGAAGTTCTGCGTTAGTTGAAAAATCTACACCATAAATTGTGTTGCTTAAAGGTTCTTCACCTATTCTAACTTTATCACTCAAAGTCTGTTGATTAAGATTTAAGATTGAAAAGCCGAGTTTTGTTTTTTTGGAAAATTCATATATACCTCTTGCACCAAGCAATGTTTTAAATGCAAGCTGGAATAGATCATTTTGTTCATAGGTTATTCTAAGATCCGCACCGGGCACAAGCGCTGCATCATTTCTGATTGTTAACTGCCCGATATTGTAATCAACAATATAATCACTTCCTGCGCTTAGTTCTCTGCCATTCAATAATACTTTTACTGAATTTTCAACGACATTAAAACCAAGTTGATAAACTGAAGAAGATGTGCCTTTACTTTTACCTACCAGTATCCATTTATCTTTTGTTTTTTTATTGGCAGCATAAGTTTTTGTAGTATCGTAAACCTCATCAAAATTATATGTATCGTAATCTAAACTCGGAGGCAAGTCATCACTGAACGGTTCAAGATTTGGGAAGATAACTTCACCTGTTTCAGGTAAGATTGTTATACCCGGTCTATAATCAAAAATATTATCTGCTGGCGGCTGAGAGCTTGCGTTTAAAAGATCAAGCCCAAAAGCGTTTAAGAATCTTGTGGTTCCAACTTCGCTAGCGGGTTCCTGCCCTTCGATTTCTCTTTGTATATCAAATTCAAATCCTTCTGGTTTAATATTTCTGGGACCCAAAGCATAAATATTCTTTAACATCAAACTCCAGGCTGCTTCAAACCTTGGCTGTAAATTTCTTGGTTTGATCATTTTTAATATTAATCTTTGCGTAGTGTTAGTATCACCGGGGGCTAAGAATTCACCATAAATAAAATCATCAGACGTACTGCCCAATCCTTGTTCCTGCCTGAATGCCACAGCAATAATATCTTGCTCATTTATGGCTGTCTTAAAAGTGATATAACCAGTTTCAGCGTGCAGGATATAATCAACATCTGGCGTTAATAATTGGAATCTACCAGCATCTGTTTCACCGGGAACAGTACTGGATATGGTTTCTCGTAAGTTTTCTGGATAGGGTTGTCCAACAGCAACAGGGTCAAGATTTATATATACATTTGCGTCACGTTCTTTAGATTTGTCTGTAGTAACCTGGTTAAGTGATTTCCAGACTTGTATATCGGTTACAAGTAATGCGCTATTAACTTGCGGTGTTGGGTTTCCGTAATAATTATAAAACACTCTACCGGTTTTAGAGGCATAAATAGTATCAATAAAATAGTGATTGTTAGAATATTCATAAGCTCTTTTTAGAAATGGAGTTTCTGACGTACCACCTGAAACCTGAACTTCTTTTGTCTCTCCTTTTTTCTGGCTAGCAATAGTGGTTAATGAAAACGGACCCATCTTCATTTGAGCTTTAATTCCAAACAGTGCTTCACTGCCGCCCACAAGCGGTGATGTTTGAAGCGAAACGTTACCTGCTTCTATGCTTTGAATTATTTCATCATCATATCCGGTGTACTTTATCTTAAGTTGATTTTCATATTCAAATGTTCTCTCCGTATTCCAATCGGCAACTATGTTTAGTTTATCACCAATTGTTCCATTTACATTTATTTGCACCTGCTGCTTAAAATCCGGCTCATTCTTAGTGTTGCCTAATCGAGAAGCTGTAACTCCTTCTGTAGTTTCACTTCTCCAAGCGCCATGAATTTGAACTGATCCGCCAATCTTTAAACTTATTTTAGGAGTACCAAAAATACTAAGAACTCCGACACTCGGTAATGGTATTTCAAAGTCGGTCAGGTTTTTCATAAAATCGCCCAAACCTAATTTAGTATCTTTCAGTTGATAAGAATATCCTAGCGCTTCCCATTTTTTTCGTTCCTCAACCTCAAGTCTCGTAGCTATGTATTCCTCAATCGGCATTCTTAGAATTATCTTATTAGGTTTACCAGCAACGATATCTTTTATTTCAACAAACTTGCCTGTGGAATCTATAGTAATTGATCTTGATTTATATGTGGGAGAAGGTTCAACAAAAAACTTTGATTTTTTCTTTTGCTGTAATGAAGTGAAAGGGACATCTTCCCGCTGATATCTAAAGTACTCTAATCTTGCAGTTGAATCTAAAGCCATTTGAACAAGTCGAAGTGAATCCTGGTTTACTTTAACTTTAGTTTTTAATGAATCTTTACCAATAACTTTTGTGGAATCCAGAAGATTACTCAGACCAGTAGAATCTATCGGGGAAAGGACAGAATCATCAATTGCTACGAAGGGAGAATCTGGTGAGAATGAATTATTAATGATAAATAATTCATCAGATTTTTTTTGCTCAGAATTAGGTTTAAGTAATCCCGTATCAAACTGATTACCAGGATTTAAACTCCGTAAATCGGAAATTAAATCATAGCAAGCCGCCTGAAGCATGACTTCATTAACCTGAGATTTATAGCCGGAGCCAAACCCGAGATTTATACCTGCGTAAAATATCACTAACGAAACAACAACTAATTTTGCAGTTTCAATAATGATGTCTTTTATTTTGCGTTTAATGCAGAGTTCCTAGTAATGTGAAACAAAATAAACCGTAGAGTATATTCTATAAAGCTCCTTTAATATTTTGTAATTCGCGGCAAAAATTAGACAAAATCGGCTATAATTTCAATAAAGAACCACCACTAATTTTCGTAATTCAAAAGTATTCAATTACCAAACATAATAGAAGGTATTTTTTTTTCGCAATTATTTAAGTACCCTCTTAAGGCTCTGTAAATTTTGAAATCAGGTTTTTATGTTTTGTAAAAGTTTCTAAAAGATATTTTCTGTCTGCTAACTCAAAATCTGAAAAATCAAATCCCGGAGAAACGGTACAGCCAATTAATGCAAAAGATCTTTTATGAATTACTTCTGCAGCAAACCAATTATTTTTTTTAATAACAGTTTGAAATACTTCACCGTCTTCAATTTTTTTCCCAAGAGTAATTTCTGTCAGTTTCCCTTTATCATCAATCACATAAACTTTTACAGAACTGCCATCATAAAAATGCCAGAGCTCATCTGATTTTAATCTGTGGAATTTAGATATCTGAGTGCCTTCAAGTAAAAAATAAATTGATGTCGAAACATTTCTCTTAAGATTCTTTTTCGGAGCTTCAACTGAAATTATTTCTCCAGACCGATAAACTTCTCTAAAATATCCACCTTCGGGATGTTTTTCAAGTTGAAGTTTTTGAATGTAATATTTTGCTTTTTCGTTCATAATTTTTCCAAATATTTGTGTAACTATTTTTCATTTAAAATAAGTTCTGCTGCTATTCTTCCACTTTTTACCGCGCTTTCAATTGTTGAAGGTAAACCGGTGTTGGTCCAATCACCCGCTAAAAATAAATTTTTGATTGATGTTTTACTATTTGGTCTTTTATCTATTGTACTAACATCAGGAACAAATGTGGCTCGCTTTTCTTTTATGATTTTATATTGCAGAATGTTTTCTTCTTTAATATTAGTGTATTGCACAAGTTCATTAATTACGAGTCTAATAATCTCTTCCTTACTTTTTTCAACCAGATAATCAGCATCACTAATTACAATGTTAATATGATTTTCTTTGACGAATATCCAATGTAAAGGAGAATCTAACAATCCATAAAATTTCTCTTGCAATTTATTTTCATTTGACCAGATATGGATATTAAGAATTGTTGAGTACTCAAGCTCAAGATCGATATCCAGATTTTTTATGGGGATAATCTTTTCTAAAGCATAAAGAGGAATAGCAGAAATAACATAATCAAAATTGTCATATATGTTTTTATCTGATTTTATAGAAACAACTTTTTGATTTTTTACAACAAGTTCTTTCACAGATTCTGATAGCACAATTGTTCCACCATTCTTTTCTATAAATAACAATGCTGGATTGATTATACTTTCACTTAATCCATATTTGGGAAGAATAATTGTAGTTGCAAAATTACCTTTAAAAAAAATCTGTATTAGCACATCGTAAAAAAATAATGCCGAAGCTTTTTCTAAATTAGTATTTAAAGCTCCAACACAAAGTATTTCCCAAAAACTTTTGATGATGTTTGGATTCTGATTTCTATTTTCAAGCCATTCCTTTGCGGTGAATTTTCGTAATGAGTTTTTATTGAGCCATGGAAGTTTTAACAGGAATCTTATAAAAGAAAATTTATCATTAAAATTCAGCACGTTATAATTTAAGATTGCTATTAAAAGATTTAAAGGATAAAAAGTTTTTGCAGCATTAAGTTGAAATTGATTTCTCTTTCTATCAATAAATTTTAAAAAAAGGCTTTTTTGATAATCAAAATTATTTTCTGCACCGATTAATTTTATGAATGAAAGAGTGTCTTTGTAGCAGCCCATCATAATATGCTGCCCGTTATCTATTACTGAATCGATGTCTGTGTCTTTAAATGAATAAGTTCTCCCTCCCAATTTTGGAGAAGATTCGATTACTGTTACACTGAGATTTTTTGAGGATAATATTGATGCAGCAGTTAAGCCTGCTAAACCACCACCGATAATTAAGCACCGTTTCATTAATAAACTAAATTATACTTTGCCCAAACTCCCAAAGCTATACCAACTTTTTCAAACTTTGAGACTTTAATATCGTTATTAAAAACATCATAATCTGCGGCGATAATATTTTCTAACATTTTATAATAGATATGCTGCATTGCCCGTGCGGCAAACATGGTTTTCTTATCATCCAAATCAAGATTTGCTGTCGCCGAATTAAAGTACTGTTTTGCTCTGCTCGATTCATAAACCATTAAATCTTTAAAATTATTATTGTAGATAAGGGAAAGAATTTCTTGTTCGCTGTAATTAAACCTAAAAAGATCTTCCTGCGGCAAATATATTCTTCCGTTCTTCGCATCTTTTCCAATATCACGCAGAATATTAGTCATCTGCAAAGCTATCCCGAGATCAACAGCAAATTGTTTTGTGGATGGATGCTTATATCCAAAAATTTCTATACACATCAATCCAACAGTTGAAGCAACACGATAGCAGTAAAGCTGTAAGTCATCAAATGATTTGTAACGATCTTTCTGCAAATCCATTTCCATACCTTTAATCAGTTCAAAGAATGGATCAAGAGGAATGTTGAAGTTTGATATTGTTTTACCAAGCTTATTTAACAAAGCAAATTCAGAATTACCTGAAAAACTTTTTTCAAATTCTATTCGCCATTTTCTAAGTTTTTCATACTTCAAATCAGTTGAATCAGAATTTTCATCAACTATATCATCAGTCTTACGGCAGAATGCATAAACAGTATTCATAGCATCACGTTTATCTTCCGGCAGTAGATTAAATGCAAAGTAAAAACTGCTTTTACTTTTTTTTGAAATTTCTTTTGCTGATTCAGGCATTTAGAAAATACTTTTAATAAACAAAGATATAAAATCCATACTATCTATTTGGTGGCGTTGTGCAAAAACATCATAATCATTTTTTCTTATTTTATCCAAAACTTTTTCGCCTCCGGCAATTGTCCATTTTATCTCAATCTTAAATCTGCCATCCAAATATTTTAGTAAATTTTTCCCTTCATCAAAAAGCGACTGCGCTCTTTCTACATTATGTTTTACCAACGCTTTAATATTAGGATTATTTTCCTTTAACTCAAACATTTTTTTAGTGACATTAAACATTTTCATTTCATTTTGAGGATAGTAATTCCGAGCTTTTTCAATATCAATTACAGTATCCTGATAAAAATTTGTAAGTTGTAATGCACTGCAGATTTTATCCGAATACATCAATGCCTCTTTTTCTTTAACATCAAATAGCTCGAGTAAAATTCTACCAACAGTATTAGCAGATCTTTTACAATAATCTAAAACTTCATCATAATTTTGATATTCTTTTTTAACTACATCTTGCTTAAATGCTGAAAGCAAATCCAAAAAATTTTCTATAGATAATTTTTTATCATTTATGGTTTTAGCAAGTTGATTGAAATAAACATTTTCTGATTTGCCTTTTAACGATTTTTGAAATTCCAGTTCAAATTTGTTTAGTTCATTCAGTCTTCTTTCGCGTTCAAGATTTCCTTCATCTGCAAGATCATCTGCAGATCTTGCAAACCAATAGATTATTGCAACATCATTCCTAAAATTCTTTGGAATTAGGAATGACACCACCGGAAAATTTTCGTAGTGGTCTTTTGCAAGATTTGAAACATTTGCTGCTAATTCTTTAAGTTGATTTTTCAAAGGATTCTTCATCCAATATGATTGAATTAATTGATTTCAAAATGAAATAAATGTGAGCTATTAAATATCATAATGAGGCAAATAATTTTAGTTTCCTGCAAAATTTAACAATAAATAGGTTAAAAACCTTGGAACAAATATTGTCTCTTTTAGCACGATGCGTACTTAAACTATTTCTAATAAAGGGGAACAAAACTATGCCTAATAAGAGAGAGAGGATATATCATGAGGGTGATAACAGAAGATTTTGAAACGCTTCTTGTTAACGATTTAGCAATTGAAATTGTAAACCTGAGTCGAGCAACTTACAAGGAAGCTGGTCAGCTTAAAAAGAACCTCGATGAATTGATTAAGAGTAATCAGAAAAAAATCATCGTGGATATAAGTCAATGTGAGTTTATTGATTCAACATTTCTTGGTGCACTTGTCTTAGCATTAAAATCAAGTGCAAAAATTGGCGGTGATGTGCGATTAGTAAAGCCGCATGAAATTGTAAAAACATTAATGGACAAAGCTGGTACATTAAACGTTTTTAATCTTTATGATTCAGTTGATGAAGCAATCAAAAGTTTTGAAATCAAAGGTGACCAAAATTATTATCTCGGAAATGGTTCTCCAATATTAGTTTAAATCAATGAAAGTCAAATTGGGAAGTGTCCTTCGTTGGTTAGTGAACCTCTCTTTATTGAGAGGTTTTTTATTTTAAACTTTTATTCATAATTGAGTAGAACTCTTTAAATTGACCTATAAAGCGACTAGAATCTAATGCTATGATAAAGCATTTGATCAATTGTTTTGCTAATTTTGACACGAAAAAAAACATACTCCGAAAACACATTAGCTCCAATAAAATTAAAATGATACTACCTAAGGGTTGAAAGTATAATTATGATAAAAAAATATATAATTCTTTTTTCTACAATATCTTTAATTTCATTTTTTGGTTGTGACAGCAAAACAGAAAATGTTGAACCAGGTTTGAATGAAAAATATAAATTCAATTTGTCTGAGTATGAAAAAGTACTAAGAAAAAATATCATAATTCCAGATACACTAAGTATTTTATTTGAAACTTGTGGTAAAGACTTAGATACAATTAAATACTTTTACTCCACTCATAATTTTAAACCAATAATAGTAAAAAGTTTCGAATCCCAAAGTTTTGTTGATTCCATTTTATACATTTTCGGACAAGCAACCGAACATGGATTAAACCCGGAGACATATCATTACTCCTTAATTAAAAGTGAATTTTATCAATTGTTAATTCCAGATGTAGATAACAATAAAAGATATTTCAATTTAGCTAATACAGAATTACTGATTGCAGATGCAATCCTAAAATATTCTTTACATATGCGTCATGGAGTTGTAAACCCAAGAGTAATTTATCCTGATTCTTATTTCATACCTGTAAAAGATTCATTAAACAAACAATTATTTGAACCGTTCAAGCAAAATGATATCATTAAATATTTATACAGTATTCAACCAAAAAGTGATAAGTACAAGAAATTGCAATCAGCACTAAAACGATTTGAATCATTAAAAGATACTGAATGGACAAAAATTCCGATTCCAAATAAAAAAATTGAAGTTGGTCATAGTTTTGAGCACTTAAATCTTGTTACCAGCAGACTTATCACGTTGGGTTTCTTAGATACTAATGAAGTTAAAATAAAAGATTTTACTCTTTACGATTCTTTACTTGCAGAACCTATAAAAAAATTTCAAATAGCAAATGGTTTTAACGGTGATGGAGCTATCGATAAAAGTACTATCGAAAGATTAAATATTAACCCTAAAGAATATATAGATAAAATTAAATTAACTTTAGAAAGATTCAGATGGATAGATTATTCTGATACCGCCAGATATGTTTTAGTAAACATACCTGATTTCAAACTGTATGCGATAGAGAATGGAAAAGAGAAATTTAATATTACAATCTGTGCCGGTAGAAAAGGCGAATGGGAAACTCCAAATCTCTATAGTGAAATTTCCTATTTGGTTTTAAATCCAACTTGGTCTGTACCCAAAAGTATAATCCAGGAAGAGATTGTAAGTGGTTTAAGAAAAGATTCATTGTACCTTAAAAAAAGAAATTTCAAAGTCTATAAAGGTGGTCAACGAGTAAGCCTTAATGGATTGACATCTTCAGACTTATCATCATCAAAACAATACAGTATTGTTCAAGATCCAGGAGCAGGAAATGCTCTTGGAAAAATAAAATTTATGTTTAATAATCCATTTGGTGTTTATTTGCACGATACACCTACAAGAGCACCTTTCAAATATGTAAACAGGGCTGTTAGTCACGGATGTATGAGAGTTGAAAAACCAATTCAATTTGCTGAATATCTTCTTGCAAATAATTCCCGCTGGACGACTGACTACATAAAAATTGAAATTGGACAAAAGGTTGATGATCAGAACATTGTGGCAGAATTTAAAAGTAAGAGAAGCGAATTGAGAAAAAATTATAGTTATGGTGTAACAACAGAAGTTAGATTTGATAACAAGATTCCGTTATTTGTTGATTACTATACCGTTTGGGTAGATGAAGATGGAATTTTCAATTTTCGTGATGATGTTTATGGACGTGATAAGGCTTTAAAGGAATTTTTTTTTGATAAAACAAAGTAGACTTTTGATCTTATAAATATTCCTAAAAACTCAACCGATTCAGCGAAATTAAAATGATTCAACTTATTTTATTTAGAATGAATTATTTTTACTTTTAACTATTAAATATTCATTGATTGAGCTTCTTCATAATGGTTTTATCCCGGAAGAGAACAAAAATTGTTGCGCTGCTTATATCGGTATTATTTGTTTATAATTCCCTTGGATATCTTTTTATATACTTCCCTGCAAGCCATCTGATAAAACATTTTGTTCATAAAGCGATAAAAGAAAAAAAAATAAAACATGAGGACCTATCAATTCTTGCATTTAAACTTTCTGATCTTAAAAATAATAAATATGATTTTATTTGGAAGAAACCTGGTAAAGAGTTTCGGTTTAACGGTAAAATGTATGATATCGAGCATAAAGTAGTAAGCGGTGATAGTGTTTATTATACAGTTTACTATGATCACAAAGAAAATATTCTTGAAGGACTTTTTTCACTGCAGCAAACAGATAATAAAAAAGATAAATCTCAAAATACAGTGCAGAGAGTTCTATTAGTCGGACTTTATTACGAACAGATAAAAAGATATTTCATAGATCTACAAATTATGTACACATCAAACTTGCTGCTTAATAAAAATGAAGCAGGATTTCATAATTACATTTCTGATGTTCCTTCTCCACCTCCACGAAATATTTTGTAACCCAGACTTACTACAACTCAGAGATATTTTTTAAATTGTCTTTCTCTGAGCTTTACACAATTTTTGAAAGGTTACTGTATGAATCTTTTTAAGCGGATAATACTGATGTCTTTTTTTATAGCTTTTTTGTGCTCAAATATTAATGCACAAAAAAAAGACTCAGTGTTATATCTAATTCCTATAGATCAGATTGATTCTATAAAATATCAAACCGACGATATTATTGTTACAGGTACAAGAACTAATCAAAAAATAATTGATATTCCTTATTCTGTTGTGCGAATAAATTCAACCCAATATAAGTATGATAAAAGTTCATTTATAAATGAAGTGCTAAATACTGTGCCAGGTGTGTTTATGCAATCAAGGTATGGTAATCATGATGTTCGAATTTCAATCCGAGGATTCGGAAGTCGTTCTAACACAGGCATTCGTGGTGTTAGAATTCTGTTAGATGGAATTCCTGAATCTGAACCTGATGGGCAAACCAGAATCGAGGCAATTGATTTCAATTCTATCGGAAGCATAGAAATCGTTAAGGGAAATTCATCTTCGCTATATACAAATGCACCTGGTGGAGTTATTAACTTTATTAATGATATTAATTTCTCAAAATCATTTTTAACGCAGTTTAATGAGTTTGGTTCTTTTGAATTGAGGAGAAATGGTATTAAAGTTGGTGTTAGAAATGAAAATTATGGTTTCTTAAATACCTACACATATCATCATTACAAAGGCTACCGACCACATAGTGAAGATTACTGGCATATATTAAACACAGTGTTAGAATCAACTCCTGGAGACAATACTAATCTTCAATTTCTTGGATACTTTGCCACCGGATTGATAAGACTACCCGGTTCATTAAACAAAGCTGAATTTGAGGAAAACCCTTTTCAAGCAGCTGAACAGGAAGTTGAAAGAGACAGCAAGAGAATATCTAAAAAAGGAAGAGTTGCTGTTAGATTTAGCTCTAAGTTTGGTAAAAACCTTAGTAACGAAATTGAAGTAACCGGATATGGAACTATAAAGTACTTCGAAAGAACCGCCAGAACTTATAGAATATTTGATCGTTACGGAGTGGGTGCTTCGCTAAAATACACAAACAAAAGTGAAATACTATATCGGGATAATATCTTTACAGTTGGTGGTGATATATTTTACCAAGCAGGACCAATTTCTGAGTACAACAATATCAATGGATTAAAGGGTGATAATCTGATATCTCAAATTGATGAAACAGTTGGAAACTCTGGTTTGTATTTGCTGAACAATTTTGAGCTCTACAATAAACAATTATTTTTCCTAATTAGCGGAAGGTATGACAATGTTTATTTTGATCAAGTTGACAGATTAAATGCTTCGAGAAATGATAATAGGAGATTTGAAGCGTTTACTCCTAAGTTTGCATTAAATTATAAATTAACTCCATCCATCGCGTTTTATACCTCCTATGGATTTAGTTTTGATTCACCAGCAGGTAATGAATTGGATGATTATCCACGACCCGATAGACCTGCATATCTTCTTAATCCAGATTTAGAGGCACAGAGCTCAACCAATTTTGAATTAGGTTTAAAAGGAAATTTATTAAATGATAATAGTAATTTTTTTATGAATAACCTTTTTGAATTTACCTTTTTCAATACAGTAGTCGAAAGTGAAATTGTCCCTTTTGAAGTTTATGGCGATGTATATTTTAGAAATTCAGCTAAGACTAATAGGATGGGTTTTGAAGCTGGATTCTCCAGTGAGTTATATGAAGGATTAAAGGCAACATTATCTTATACTTATTCAAATTTTGCATACGACGAATATGCCGCAGTATCAATTGACCTTGATTCAACGGGTCAAATTATTGAATCTTCGCAAGATTACAGTGGAAATATTGTTCCGAGTGTGCCTGAGCATAATTTTGTTTTCGCATTGCAGTATCAGTATCGCATCCTTTCAAACCTTACCGCTTTTATAAAAGGATCATATCAAAATATTAGCGGAATGTATGTTAATGATGCCAACTCGGATAAAACGGATGGATATCAAATTTTGAATTCAACTGTTGGGATGGAAATGTTTTGGGGAAACTTTAATGTACTTCTTTCTGGCGGTGTAAATAATATTTTAGATTTAACTTATGTTGGATTTATAAATATCAATTCAGCTAATGGAAGATTCTACGAAGTTGGTGAACCACAATCGTTTTTTGCAACTTTAAAATTTAATTATGTGTTTTAGTTTTAGAAAGATATTATGATCAAAAGAATTATCAATTTATTTTTTTACGTCTTAATCATTAGCACAGTCTCACTTCCACAAGGAAGCGGTTTAATAATCGGAGATAATTTTAGAATTTTTCCGGGTAACACCTCACAAACCGAAGTGTTTATAACCCAGCATCATACAAATCCAAATATTTTATTTGCTTCAGCAAATACTATTCAGTTTCAGCCAACATTTTTTGTTAGTGAAGGTGTTTATGTATCCACAGATGGCGGACATAATTGGTCTGGTAGTGATACTTGCAAGGGTGCTAATATTTTCTTTCACGGAGGAGATCCATCTATTGCTATTGATAAGAACGGTACATTTATTTTGACAAGAAAAGGTACCACATCATTTCAAGGGATATACTCACATTACTCTAATGATAATGGACTAACCTGGTCAAGTCAAAAAACTATTTCAACCGATGATATTGAACGGGCTACAACTGCAACTGATGTAGATCCTAACAGCAGTTACTATGGAAGGACTTATTCTTGTTGGGCAAAACTTTTTCCACCATATTCAATAGGTTTTTCTTATTCGAATGATGGTGCACAAAACTGGTCTGCCCCAACTTCGCTTAGTAACGTCAATTTAAGACGTGCTGGTGGAGAAATAGCACTCGGACCAAATAATGAAGTATACATTTGCTGGGCAGGTATAAACAGTGTTTCACCTTTCACTGAAGTAAATGTTGGATTTGCTTCTTCATCAAACGGCGGGGCTAACTGGAATATAAATGAAAATGCTTTTGTGATGAATGGAATTGTAGGCATTATACCTGAGAAACAAAGTATCAGAGTTAACGGGTTACCAAGAATTGCAGTTGATCTTTCCAATACCTCTACCAGAGGAAATATTTATATTGTTACTTCACAAAAAAATCTTTTACCTGCTGGCAGTGATCCGGATATAATTCTAAGAAAATCTATCGATGGAGGACAAACCTGGTCTGATGGAATAAGAGTGAATCAAGATGCATTTAGCAATGGCAATTACCAATTCTTTCCCGGAATCACTGTTGATCAGTTTGGCGGTGTGAATATTATTTTTTACGATGATAGAAATACTACGAGTGATTCCTCCGGTGTTTTTCTTGCAAGATCTACCGATTCTGGAAGTACCTGGATTGAATATGAAATCAGTGATCATAACTTTAAGCCTATTGCAATCGGTGGTTTAGGACAGGGCTATATGGGCGATAATATTGATATGACATCTATTGGGAATAACCTCTTTCCTGTTTGGATGGATAACAGAACAGGGGTTTTTCAAATGTGGAGTGTAACAATTGAGTTTACACCAACTACATCTGAAGAACCGCCATTTATATTTGAGCCTGTTTTAATAAATGAAGTAAATCCAAATTCTTTTTCTGTGTCGTTTAATACTTTAAGGAAAGGTAATAGCCAAATCAACTATGGATTTACAAATGCACTTGAGTTAGATTCAATTAAAATAATTGAGGATACTACATTTCATTTAGTAAATATTGATAATTTACAAGATTCAACATTATATTTCTTCAAAGTCTCATCATCCAATAATTTTGGGACAAGCGTAAGTCAGATTTATTCTGTAAGAACTCTTGCAACCAATGATACGAGCGAACAATTACCTTTTGAGTATAAACTATTTTCGAATTATCCGAATCCATTTAATCCTGGAACTGTGATTGAGTTCGACTTAGCAGTTGGCTCAATCGTTTCGTTAAAGATTTTTGATGTTACCGGAAAAGAAGTTGTATCACTTCTAAATGATTTCAAAGATGCAGGTAATCATAAAATAAATTTTGAGGCAAATAAATTTAATCTATCCAGCGGAGTTTATTTTTATACATTATCTGCAAATGGATTTACACAAACAAAACCAATGATGCTGCTCAAATAATTTATTTGAGAAATAACATTTTTTTTGTCTCAAAATAATTTTTTTTCGTGATACGAATATCGATTTATTGCACTGTTAAGTTAGAATTACTTTATTATCTTTACGATAATTTTTAAAAAAAATAAGGTGAAAGAATGCGTTTAACGATTATTAGTTTCTTATTTATTTCAACATTAGCTATCATAATTAGTTGCGGAGAAAAAGAACAGCCTCAGGTTCAAAATCAAAACCAGATGAATGATGCATCTGTATCACTGCAAGCCCATGAAGTTCAAGTTGAAGAAAAAATGGATGCAAGCAGTTACAGCTATTTAAAGGTAAATGAAAATGGAGATTCATATTGGATTGCTGTACCCACAATGGATGTAAAACCTGGTGAGAAAATATATTTTTCTAAATCCATGGAAATGAAAGATTTCAAAAGTGAAACACTTGGAAGAACTTTTGAATCCGTATTATTTGTTGATGATGCAAGTAAGGATGCAATTGGTCAAGATGTAGTTTCACCACATTCTAAAATAAGTACGGGAAAAGATGGTTCAATCAACGTAGAGACTTTAAAGGACGGCTATTCTGTTGAACAAATCTATAGCAAAAAATCTTCACTGGTTAACAAAGTAGTAAAAGTTAAAGGCGTTGTGGTTAAGATTAATAAAGACATTATGAATACTAACTGGATTCACATTCAGGATGGAACTGGTAAAGACGGTACACACGATTTATTGGTAACATCTGATACGGTTCCAGAAGTTGGTCAAACTATTATTGCTGAAGGGAAAGTTATTTCTGATAAAGATTTTGGCGCAGGATATTTTTATTCTGTTCTATTAGAAAATTCTAAGATTACTATTCAATAGTTTCAAATAAAACCCGAAGTATTTATAACTTCGGGTTTTTTATTTTTGATAATAATTTTATTTTTTACTGAATTAAACTTCTGTAAAATTTAGACTTTAGTTAAATAGTGCTTCAAGTTTTTCTATTTGCTGTTTCATCTTAATCATAGTCTGTTCTTTCTTTAACCCAAATTCTTTTTTAGCATAATCAGTAAAGTATTTGTGCTTATTAAAAAAATCCAATGAGGCTTTTAACCATTCAATATCAGATAATTTTTTGATGCCTTTCATCTCAAGTTCTTTTCTAAGCAACTCCCCTCTTTCCTCAATATCGTTCATTCCTAAATGATGAAGATCGGCATCACAAATTATTTCTTCTAACTTATTATTTGGTGAATGAGGAATTTGAGTGGCTTTAATACAACTAATTATCTTAAGAATTTTATCATCTGGATAACCCTCTCTCTCTAAAAAATCTCTTGCATACTCAGAACTCTGTTCCTCATGTCCTTTACAACAATGAAAATAACCCGTATCATGAAACCATGCGGCAATCAAAAGTATTTCGGTTTCTTCCGCTGATATATCTTCTGCTTCTGCAATTTTAGCAGCGACGTTTACAACTTCAGTTGTGTGTAAAATATTATGGTAAATATTTTCAACCGCAGATCTTTTTTGAAAAAGTTCTTTAATATGATTTTCAATATTATTAAGAATTGAATTCTCTGACATTACAAATCCTTGATATTTCAATTTTATGCTGTATACTTTTTATTTTATTCAGCATAATATTTATTATAGATTTATTATTATTTCGCTGCGAAACTATGTTAATTATTTAGAACGAATGGTGACAATTATCACAGTTGTGATATGGAAAACGGGACAATCAATATGAAAAAATTAATACTATTAAGACACGCAAAATCAAGCTGGAAAGATGCTTCACTTGATGATTTTGATCGACCATTAAATAGGCGGGGTAAAAAGGATGCCCCAATAATGGCTCATAAATTAGCTATGCGTAAAATTAAAATCGATCTGATTATTTCAAGTCCCGCAAATAGAACAAATGAAACTGCAAAAATATTTGCAAATATTTTAGGATGTGAGTCTGAAATTATTTTTGATGATAAACTCTATGAGGGTTCGTACAAAGAAATTTTAAAGGTAATTAATTTGATTGATGATAAATACCAAAATGTACTTATCGTTTGTCACAATCCGGGTATTACACATCTTGTGAATTATATCTCAGACTATTTTATTGAAAACATCTCTACAAGTGGAGTAGTGGGTTTATCTACTAACAGCAGTTGGGAAAATATTAATGAGAAGGGATGTTCTTTCCTATTCTATGATTATCCAAAGAGGAAATAAAAATATTTTAGAACCGATACAAATCAGATCTTAAATCTTATTCGAAAGGAAGATTCATTTTGAGTATTAGCTCTTTGAATCTTGGATCGTCTTGAATTTCTTTCCAATATCTTCCTCTTATAAAAATTAATCCGCCTATCTTTTCTTTAAAAGCACGCTCCAAATATTCAAATGCTTTATCATAATTTTTCATACCCATATTTATTATCGCGTAATCAAAAAGAAATGAAACATCTTTTTCGTTTATTGTTCTTTCATCAAGCTTAGTCAAGCATTCTTCAAACTCACTTTTCATACCAAGTTTAGCATAGATGTAACCAAGAGCTGCATTTGATTTTAATGGATCGCCTAAAAGATCTTGTGATTGTCTTAATTTATTTATAGCAAGTTCATGCTCTCCTAAGAAGTAATGAGTCCAGCCTAAGCCATTTAGAGCAGCTCTAAAATTATGATCTAATTCGAGAGTTTTTAAAAACTGCTGTTTCGCTTGATCAAACATTCCGCAATGCGCATATGTTTCTGCAAGAGTTGTATTAATTGTTATTGAAAGCGGGTCAATCTCCAATGCCTTTTCTGATTCTGTCACAGCTTTTTTATTATTACCAATCGCAATCATATAGTAAGCAAAGTACTGATGGGCTTCAGCACTATTGGGATTAAGCTCTAGAGTTTTAATAAACGATTTATACGCAGCATCCCAATTCCAATCAAAAAATTCTACCATTGCAATTGATAAATGAGATTCAGGTAATGAGTCATCAAGTCGAAGTGCCTTATAAGCATACTCCTTTGCTTTTGGATACGCTATCGTTGAGGGCATTTGTCCAAATGCTCCAAGGTAAACATAACAACCTGAAAGCGCAGAATAACCCTTTGCAAAATTATCATCTAATTTAATTGCTTGTTCTAAAAACTCAAGAGATTTTCTTATATCAGGCGGTGTCCATTTTTTCCAGAAATGTGAGGACTTTAAATATAAATTATAAGCCTCCATGTTTTTTGTTGAAGATTTTACAAGAGTTTTGTCCTTACCAGCAAATGATAAATTTTCAATTAGATTTTTTGAGATTGTTCGGGCAATCTCATCCTGCACTGCAAATATATCTTCAATATTTCTTTCATAACTATCAGACCATTTATGATAACCAGTTTTAGTTTCGATTAACTGAGCTGTAACCCTAACCCTGTTACCGACTTTTCTAACACTTCCTTCTAAAACAGTTTTAACTGAAAGCTGTTTACCAATTTCTCTTATGTCAACACTCTTGCCTTTAAAAGCAAAGGAAGAAGTTCTTGATGTAACATGAAGTTTTTCCACCTTTGCTAATGCGTTTAATATTTCTTCCGTAATTCCATCTGAAAAATATTCATTATCAATATCTGAAGTCATATTAATAAAAGGTAGAACTGCAATCGATTCTTTTTTCAATCCAACTAATGTATCAATAGAAGTAGTTTCAGGTATAACTAAATCATTGTTTTTTAAAGCATAAACTTCGATGGGTGTTTTAACATTTTTAAACTCATGATATCCAAGTGAAACAGCATCAATTTCTTTATGGTTGATTAACTCATCATAAACTTTTCTGGAAATCAATACAGATCCGCCAACTGCTGAAGCCTCAATTCTAGATGCTACATTAACACAATCTCCAAAAATTCCATTATCATCATAGACGATATCCCCTGAATGAATTCCAATTCTAAGATTTACTTTGGGTTCTTTTTGTAATTCTTTTTGAATATTAATAGCGCACAGCACTGCTTCAACTGCACTTCCGAAGATTGTTAAAGTACCATCACCAAAATATTGTATTATTTTCCCTTGATGTTCAAGCGTTAAATCTTCAAGTACTTTGCGATGTCTATCGTTAAGACTTTTAGCTTGTCTTTCATCTTCCTGCATCATTGCAGTATAGCCAACCATATCTGTAAACATTACAGCGGCAAGCATTCTTATTCCGTTAATCTGCACGAAGACTTCTCTTGAAAAGTGTTAAAATATTAAATGAAAATTAGTGGATGAGTGCATAAAAGACAATTACTCAATGATGTTCGGTCAAGAATAATGTTAAAGGATAATGAAAACCAATAACTAATTTTGTATTAAATATTGGTTTATTGCCTTAGCAGCTTTTCTACCCGCACCCATAGCAAGTATTACGGTTGCACCTCCTGTAACAATATCACCGCCGGCAAATACTCCTTTTTTGGATGTTGCCATTGATTCTTCATTAACAAGAATATTGCCCCACTTATTATAATTTATGTCTGGAGTGGTTTGTTGGATAATTGGATTTGATCCGTTGCCAATCGCTATTACAGCCATATCAATATCAAGAACATAATTTGAATCTTTAATCGGAACAGGTTTTCTTCTTCCAGAGGCATCTGGTTCACCAAGTTCCATTTTAATCAACTCAACTCCTGTTAGCCAGCCATCTTTATTACCAATAAATTTATTTGGATTTGCTAAAAGTAAAAACTCAATCCCCTCCTGTTTAGCATGATGGATTTCTTCTTTACGTGCGGGAAGTTCAACTTCAGATCTTCTATAAATGATGTAAGCATTTTTTGCTCCAAGTCGTTTTGATGTACGAACAGCGTCCATAGCTGTGTTACCACCACCAAAGACGGCAACAGTTTTATCATTAACATTAAAAACTGGAGTATCAAACTCAGGAAATTTGTAAGCTTTCATCAGATTAACTCTTGTTAAAAATTCATTTGATGAATAAACACCATTAAGATTTTCACCTTCAATATTTAAGAAGTATGGTAAACCGGCGCCAACAGCAATGAATACAGCATCGTATCCACTTTGAATTAATTCATCAATAGTGTCAGTAAACCCTATAACAGTGTTTGTTTGAAAATCAACACCAAGACTTTTTAGAGATTCAATCTCTGCTTTTACAATCTCTTTAGGTAAACGAAATTCTGGAATTCCATAAACTAAAACACCACCGAGCTCATGCAATGCTTCAAAAACAGTTACATTATGCCCCATCTGAATTAAATCACCAGCACAGCTTAAACCTGCTGGACCACTGCCAATGATTGCTACTTTTTTACCTGTTTTTTCTTTTATTACTGGACTTCGTAATCCAACATGTTCACGTTCAAAATCAGCAACAAATCTTTCTAATCTACCAATTGCAACAGATTCACCTTTAACACCAACAACGCAGTTAGCTTCGCATTGTTCTTCTTGTGGGCATACTCTACCGCATATTGCGGGAAGCATATTATCTTCTTTAATTTTCGAAGCTGCGCCAAGAAAATCACCTTCTGCAACAAGATGAATAAAATCTTTAATCTTAACTTCAACCGGACATCCATCTATGCAAACTGGTTTTGGACATTGAAGGCATCTCAAAGCTTCCATCTTTGCAAGCTCTTCTGTGAACCCAAGGTTTACTTCTTTAAAATTTTTGCTTCGTTCACCACCATCCTGTTCAGGCATCGGTTGTCTTGGGATTTTCATCCTATCTTTTTTAGTAAGCTCGAGCATTGAGATATCTCCGGGATAATATTTTCGATTTTCTAATTATTAACTTTCAATCCTTGTTCAAAGGCTATATCGAAGTGGCATAAATAATCGTGGAGTGATTCTTTTTCATTTTCTTTATAGATACGATTTCTTCTTTCAAGAGTTGCAAAATCTACCAAGTGTGCATCGAATTCAGGTCCATCAACACAAACAAAAACTGTTTTACTATCCACAATTGCTCTGCATCCGCCGCACATTCCTGTCCCATCAACCATAACAGGATTTAAACTTACCACTGTCTTGATTCCATAAGGTCTGGTAGTTTCTGCAACAGCTTTCATCATTGGAATTGGTCCGATAGCAAGAACAAAATCAATTTTAGTTCCATTATCAATAAGTTCTTTTAACTTTTGAGTAACGAAGCCGTGAAAACCATAACTTCCATCATCAGTAGTCGGATAAACTTCATCACAAACTTGCTTAAGTTCATTTTCAAGTATCACTAAATCCTTAGTTCTTCCACCGATGATTGATATTGTATGGTTACCAGCTTGCTTTAATGCAACAGCAGTAGGATAAGCAATCGCAGTTCCAACTCCGCCGCCTATGCTTACTGCTGTTCCAAAATTTTCTATGTGAGAGGGTTTTCCAAGTGGACCAACAACATCCAGAATTGAATCACCAGCACTTAGCGAATTTAATTCTTTCGTCGTTTTCCCGATTCCCTGAACAATAATTGTTATAGTTCCATTTGCGGTTTCAGAATCTGCAATTGTAAGTGGAATTCTTTCACCGCCATCTTTTAATCTTATAATTACAAACTGTCCGGCTTTTCGTTTAACAGCAATTTTAGGAGCATCAATTACGAAGCGTTTTATATTTTCTGCCAGAAAATCTGCAACTACAATCTTGTACATCTATCTGATAACCTTCGCTATGAATAAAACTATTTGTTAGTATTTGCTTCAACCACAGCGATTGCTGTCATATTATAAATATCATCTACAGTTGCACCACGCTGTAAAACGTGAACTGGTTTGTTCATTCCCATTAAAATTGGTCCAATTACTGTGGCTTGTCCGATTCTTGCCATAAGTTTGTAGGCGATATTTGCGGCATCCAAACTTGGAAATACAAGAACGTTCGCTCCACCTTTTATTTTTGTAAATGGGAAAGTTTTATCAAGAATTTCAGGAACAACTGCTGTATCTGCCTGCATCTCACCATCAATAATCAGTTCAGGCATTTTTGATTTTACAATTTCTACAGCTTCTTTAACTTTAATTGATTCTGGATATGCGGCACTGCCAAAATTACTGAAAGACAGCATTGCAATCTTTGGAACAACGTCAAATGATTTTACTGCATTAGCTGTACACATAGCTATTTCTGCTAACTGTCCTGCATTTGGATTAACATTAACAGTACAATCAGAAAAGAAGTAAGTTTCTTTCTTTGCAATTACAATGTACATACCGGAAACAATTTGTAATCCATCTTTAATACCAATGCATTGTAAAGCCGGTCTAATTGTGTTAGGATAGCTTGTAGTATAACCGCTGATCAATGCATCAGCAGCACCAACCTCTACCATCATTGCACCGTAATAATTTGGTTTGTGTATTAAACTTTTAGCATCCCAAAGTGTAGCACCTCTTCTTTGTCGTTTTTTAAGAAAAGCTGCTGCATACTCATCACATTTATCTCCAGTTTCAGGATCGATTATTTGAAATTCACTAACATCATACCCAATTCTTTCAATCTCTTTCTTGATAACCTTTTCATTACCCAGAAGTATTGGCTTTGCAATTCCATCACTATAGACAGTATGGGCAGCACGAATAATATTCTCTTCTTCACCCTCAGGATAAACAACTTTCTTAGGATTTTTCATCGCTTTGTGAATCATTACTCTTACGATTTCTTTTGAAAGCCCTAATCTTTCCTTCAATCGTTCTTCATAAATACCCCAATCCATTTCTTTTACTTTTGCCACACCAGTTTCAATTGCAGCTTTCGCAACGGCGGGCGCAACATACCAAAGTACTCTTGGATCGAATGGTTTTGGAATGATATAATCTTTTCCAAATTCAAATTCTGCACCGCCATAAGCCTGCATAACCATTTCTGGAACTTTTTCTTTTGCTAATTTTGCAAGCGCTAAAGTTGCAGCCATTTTCATATCATCATTTATTTGTGTTGCTCTAACATCTAAAGCACCACGAAAGATGAATGGAAATCCCAAAACATTATTAACCTGATTTGGATAATCGCTTCTTCCGGTAGCCATAATTAAATCTTTTCTAACTGAAGTTGCATCTTCATACGAAATCTCGGGGTCAGGGTTAGCCATTGCAAAGATTATCGGATTTGGAGCCATCGTTTTTACCCATTCTTTTTGAACAACTCCGCCAATAGATAATCCAATAAATACATCGGCATCTTTAAATGCTGCCTCTAATGAAGGAAAGCCCTTTGCGTGAGCAAATCCATCTTTGTATTTATTAAGATCTTTTCTATCGGTTGTTATACAGCCTTTAGAATCAAACATATAAATGTTTTCTTTCTTTGCACCAGCTCTTACATAATGGTTACAGCAGGAAATAGCTGCCGCACCAGCACCGTTTACAATTATTCGAACCTCACTTAACTTTTTACCAGCTACTTCAACAGCATTTAATAACGCAGCGCAAGATATAATAGCGGTTCCATGTTGATCATCATGAAAAACCGGAATATTCATTGTCTTTTTTAGTGTTTCTTCAATCTCAAAACATTCGGGTGCTTTAATATCTTCAAGATTAATTCCTCCAAAAGTCGGCTCTAACATTTCTGCAAGTCTAATTATCTCTTTTGGATCATGTGATCTAACTTCAATATCAAATACATCTATATCAGCAAATCGTTTAAATAACACTCCTTTACCTTCCATAACCGGTTTACCAGCTTCCGGTCCAATATCTCCCAATCCCAATACGGCGGTTCCGTTTGAGAGTACTGCAACTAAATTTCCTTTAGCTGTGTACTTATAAACGTCTTCAAGGTTATTATGTATCTCGCGGCAAGGATCTGCAACACCAGGAGTGTATGCCATTGAGAGATCTCTTGCTGTTAAACACGGTTTTGTGGCAACAACTTCAATCTTCCCTCTGCGATCGCTGCTGTGATAGTTCAGTGAATCTTCTTTTGTAAGTTTCATATTAGACTCCCTTAAGTAAGGCTATTAAATTTTTAGAAAATTGGTTAATTACTTTGCTTGAAAATATTAATACGATTTGTTGATTAGATTTATTTGAGGTTCGGGATAATTCCGAAGATACGAAAATTAATTGAGCAGGATTTCTAAATGTATTTGAGTAAGTCAAAATGTTCATCTGAGCAGCACAAAAAACTATTAAGTAAATCAGTAAAAATTAGTAATACTAATATTTGTTACTCCAAAATTAGGCAATTTTTGATTGTTGTGCTAAACAATTTTTTAGTTGATTTGAAGAATACAACTCATTTTAGCATAGCTTCTTTCTGAAGTTTTTCGGAAAGTTCCTCTCCAAGATATCTATCGATAAAAGCATGCAGTAAATAAAGCAGTGGAGTAACAATTACTGCTATAGTAAATTTATAGATATAATTTACTAAACCGATCACAAGCACTAACTTCAAATCCCAACCAGCCCCAATATAAAAAGCTATAAAAAGCACAACAAAACTATCAACCAATTGAGAAACTAAAGTTGAACCTGTGGCTCTTAACCATATTTTGGAGGAACCTGTAAATGATTTGAAAAAGTGGAAGACTGTAACATCGACTAATTGCCCAACCAAGAATGCAGTTAATGAACCAATGATTATCCACAACCCCTGCCCAAATATAGTATTGAAGGCTTGATGCATATTAACAGTTCCTAAAGGTGTAACTCGTTCAATCCAGAAATCTGCAGGAGATAAATTCATTGCAAAGAAAACCATCAAAAAAGCATACGCTATGAGAATTGCTGTCGTGAATGATAAAAATTTTACTCCCTTCCTACCATAGTATTCGTTAATTATATCCGTCATCACAAATACTATTGGCCAGAGTAAAACTCCTGCAGTAAGATTAAAGGATAAATTTTCAATCCCAAGAATTGTAAGATTTAATGGTGCTAACCCAAAAGTAGATTCTAACGAAAATATTTTAACTCCGATAAATTCAGCAAGTATTGCATTTGCAATAAAAAATGAACCAAGTATGTAAAAAAGAATTGAAGATTTATCTTTCATATTTTACTCAAATTTTGTTGGAAAATTATTCTAATTGATCTTTAAAACAAAAAAGCGGCTGAGTAAATTCCCAACCGCTTTGTGGAGAGAGTTGAATTTAGGTTATCTGCTTTTAGTTCTTTTATCTTTATCCGAAGTCCTGTTTTCTTCCTTTGTCCCAGTTCTTCTATTATTTGATTCAGTCCGCTTTACTTCAGTGTTTCTGTTTGTAATAACATTCTGATTTCTTTGTTCTACTTTTTGAGTTTCCCTATTCTGCTCAATTTTTCTTTCATTATTTTGATTGAAGACTTCTGTACTAGAATTTTTTTCTTGTCGATTTTGAATTGTTTCATCAATTCTTTTCTTCATACTGTCATAAGAACCTCTCTGATTTTCAACTTGTTCTTTTCTTTTGATTTGTACGTTACGCTTAACTTGTTCCTTCATTTTGATTTCTTCATTTTGCTTTATTTGTTCAATGTTTCTTTTTTCGATTTCAGAGATTCGTTTATCTATTTCTTTTCGTTCCTGAATCTTTCTTTCGTCTTCAATGCGTTTTCGATCAACGTTACCCGCGTTTTCTTTTCTTGTGTCTTCATTTCTTACACGTGTATTTGAAGTAAGATCATTATTTTTCTTCTCAACCTGTCGGATATCTTCAACTTTTCTGTTGTCAATTCTATCGTTACTTCTATCAAGATTTCTGTCTCTTCCTAACTCAACTTTAGAAAGATCAAGAGAAGATTTTCTTCCTTTTTTCTCAATATTGACATCCTTCAAACCTTCGCGAGAAAAATCATCTGAATTCGCAAAGTAAGTTCTTACTTCTCTGTTACGATTTTTAGAGTCTCGATCTTTAGATAGTTCTCTTGGATCATTTACTCCTATAAGATTTCTTTTTTCAATACTTCTGCCGCTTCTTTCGCGAATTCTATCGTAATCTATTCCTTCATTTCTAACTCTGCCATCGTAGTAAGAGTAGTTGGTTCTCATCTTTGTTCGATTATGAACTCGATATTTGTACTTAGGTGCAACGTAATAATTGTAAACATTATTATCACAAAAATGATCATACTGAACATAATTCCAGTGATTATAAGGGACGTAATAATCATACGTGTAATGTATTCCAATGCTTATTGAGAATAATGCGTAAGGTGATAAAGGAGCCCAGCCGATGTAATCATCATCATATCTCCAGTCAACCCAGGCAGGTGCCCATTCATTATCAGGAATCCAGATCCAGCCGTAATAATCATCAAAGTACCATCTTCCATAATGATAAACTACATATCCAAATGGTTCGTAAGAGTCCCAATACCAACCGTAATTAGTGTAAATCCACTGACCTTGGTGATAAGGTGACCAACCTCTTTTCATCATTGTTGGGCGCCAAACAGGCGTACCGAAACCAATTTCAATCCAGGTTCCGTAAGGCGAGAGTGAAGTATAAAAATATCCACCTACTCTTTTTGCATAGTTTGTGTTTGCATCAACATTTGCTGATAAACCAAAAACTATTATGACTGCTGAGATTATTAACTTTTTCATGACATACTCCTTTGTGTCTTGCCTCTATTAGCCAAGGTTTATGCCATCAAAAAGATTTAAATATAATCTAGAAATGAATTATTGTTATTGAAATTGTATACTTAAGTGAACAGTAATGTATGGGTAAATAAATTACTAACGTTTAATTTTTCGATCCTTCCAAACAAGATTGCCAAACATACCCATAAATCCAGAGACCAAAATGTACGGTACTTGAAGTATTTCAGTTATGAGAAATGGTTTAAGAATTTGTGATTCGAATAGTAAACTTGTGCCCTTTTTAAGAACCAGATATTCAGCAAATAATTTAATTAGAAATGAAAAAATAAATGTTAGGAAGAATTTTGCGGATATTAATAATCCAAGAATCGGTTGAAATAACAGGGAAAGATAAAATAGAAATATTAAGACCAGTTTGATTAAAAGAAAACTATCCCCATAAAACAAACCTTTACTTGCCCATCGCTTACGCTGATGATAAAAATCTTTTAAAGTTGGATTTGCTTCTGTAGAAACGATCGCACTCTTATCTAAAGCAAATTTTATTTTGTAATCAGTATTACGATGGATTTTCTGCATCAATAATTCATCATCACCCGAAGAAAGACTCATTTGATAAGTAAATCCGCCAACTTCATCAAAAGCTTTTTTACGATATGCGATATTAGCTGCGTTACAAATTATCGGATTTCCCGATCCTATCAAACCTGCACCTGTAATTACTAATCCGGCAAACTCAAGTCTTTGCATTCTACTAAAAAGAGAAGAATCAGAAATGAACTCAACCGGTCCGGAAACAAATCCCGTTTTTTCATCCATAAACTTTAACAGATTTTTTAGCCAAACCTCCTCGTGAATACAATCTGCATCAGTTGTAACTATTATCTCCCCTTTTGATTTTTCAATTCCAAATCGTATTGCTCTTTTCTTGTGAGCATTAGTAGAATAATCTTTTGGGACTGAATAGATAAATACATTTTCCTTATTGGGTAGATTTTCTATAAGTTGTAAAGAACTATCATTTGAGGAATCATTAATAAAAATAACCTCAAATTTTTCTTTTAGATAATTCTGGGAAGTAAGATTTATGTAAGTATTGACAATATTTTTTTCTTCATTTCTAAAGGGAACAATTATCGAGACTAATTCTTCTGGAATTTTCTCACTTACATTATTTGTAAGTTTTGATAATCCAAAATAGATTTTAGATAAAAATATTACGTAATGAAATAATAGAATTAGAAAGATTAAAAATAAAATATTTTCAATCATCGTTCTTTTTTAACAGAAGAGTTAAACCAATTAATGATGGAATTAAAATATTGATAAAGAAAAGAGATATTGAAGCATTAAATCCAACTGATGCAGATTCGCCTAACAATGTAATAAAAAAAACGGAAGCACCTTCTCTAATTCCAAGTTCACCAAGAGATATTGGAGGAATAATTGTTTTGGCAAACATTATCAAATTTCCCGCCCACAAATATTCAAAGTAATTATTATGATTTGAAAATGCTGCAACCAGCATTGCATATTGAATAAGAAAGCATAAGTAAAACAAAAAAGATACTACAAACATTTTTGCAGCATATTTTCTATCGAGTTTGCGGAAGATTTTTATTTTTTCAAATAACCGGTGTAGTTTGATGGAGTCTCTGAGTTTTGTAAATAAAACATTATCCCAAAACTTATCATTAAACATTAAAAGCACTAGCAAATAGAATAAAGTAAAGACAAGAATGAATAATCCTAAAGTAAGATAATAAGTCACATGATATTTATAATGAATAAATATTATGCTCGATATAGATCCGAAAAAGGCTACAATAATCAGAAGAAATATTTTATCTAATAAAGTTGCAAGTGTTACACGCAGTAAAGACTGATTTTTGAAAACGATGGCTCTTCCAAAATACTCCCCAATTCTGGCAGGAGTAAAAATTCCGGCAGAAAATCCATAAAAAAGTGAGAGCCAGATTTTTTCATTATGATTTTCTTGCAGAACTACATTCGCGGTAATTTTCCATTTATAGAATTGTAGATAAACATTTAACAAGCTTAATAAAAATGCAGCGGCAATTAGGTAAGGATTCGATTGTTCAATTGCGATTATAATTTCTTGAAAATCTACCGAATAGATTAAGTAGGCTAACAATCCAACAGCAATAAATAACTTTGCCAAAATTATTATGCCATTTTTGTATCGCACAATAAAACTATTTTGCTGCAAAATATTTTTTACTTCTTGAGCCGTCACTTTTTATTGTTCAATTTCCAGAATATTAATCTTTAATCCTTCAGTACAATTTGTGCACATACTCGTTTGTTTTCTATCTGCAAGAACAGCACTTCTAAATTTTTGATATGCATTTGATAACCAAATATCCGAAAATCTGTTACCATTTAAAATTCCCATTGTGTATTCTGCATCCTTATCAAAACAACAAGGCACAACTTTCCCATCCCATGTAATTACAGCTGTTCTCCACAAAGCAAAGCAGTGATTCTTTAATTTATTTTTAATAGAATATTGTCTGTCCTTAACTAAGTATCTTCTATACTTTGGATTGTTTGGAAGAAATTTAATAGCATTTTCGTACGAGGATATCTGCATAGTTTTGAAGACAAGTTTATCAACACCAACTTCATCACAATATTTTTTTACATCATCGAGTTGATGCTCATTTTGTTTCATTACAATAAATTGAAACTCTACGTAAGGTTTGCTTCGATTTAATTCTCTCTTACGATTTACAAGGAGTCTCAGTCCTTCATCTGCTTGTTTAAATGTTCCTCCAACACGATACTTTTGATAACTTTCTTCATCAAGCCCATCCACTGAATAAATCAATTTATCAGGAGCATTTTCTAAAACTAAATCTACATTCCTTTCATTAACAAAATGCCCGTTTGTGCTTATGGAAATGTAAACATTATTCTGTTGTGCATACTTTATCATTTCAGGTAGATGTTTGTTTATGTATGGTTCACCTTGAAAAAACAGCTGCACGTAAAATCCTGTATCTTTAATTTGATCAATCCAATTCTTAAAATCATTAAAGTTTAATAGTCCGAGCGGACGCGTTAATGCACCCAATCCTGAAGGACATTCCGGACATTTTAAATTACAATGATTAGTTGGTTCAATTGAATAAGATATTGGTAAACCCCATACGATTGGCTTACGAACAATTCTTGATACTGAAAAAGATAAAATTATTTTGATCGTGTTTATGACACGCTTAAAAGTAAAATATTTTAATAGATTTATTTCCAATTGGTTTTAATTTTAGTTGTGAAGATAAAGAATGCTTAAGTTTGTTAAAAGAATATTGTTAACTTGCGATACAGCATATCGATATTGTGATGCACATTGCTTTTTCTTACTTTTACTTATTCCTTTTCAACATTTGAGGTAAGAATGTTTATTAATTTCAGTGATATTCCAGGAAATCAAAATTTATTTCTCGATTATATTTATGAATTCGAGAACGTACGAGAATATTATAAACACAACTTTCGCAATAAAGATGCCTATCCATCCGTCTTTAAAAGCATTACTGAATCAAGAAAAGATAAACAACTAAATATATCTGGGATTATTAAAAACCAATATTTAACCTTACAAAATATTTCTAATAAAACCTTAAGAAATATTGATTTAATTGATAAAGAAAAAACAATTGCCGTTGTTACAGGTCAGCAGCTTGGAATACTTGGTGGACCACTTTACACAGTTTACAAAATTATAACAGCAATAAGATTAGCAAATCAATTAACAGAACGATATGACGACTTTAAGTTTGTTCCAGTTTTCTGGTTGGAAGGTGATGATCATGATTTTAATGAAGTACGCTCAATAAACTTATTTAATAATGAAAACCAGGTTTTAAACTTTGGATATAAAGACGAAATTAATGATGATGATGCAAAACAAAGCATAGGGAAAATTAATTTTGATGAAGCGTTAAATGAATTTTTCAGCAACTATGAAGGCAGTTTAAGAGAATCAGACTTTAAAAAAGAGTTAGTCTCAAAGATTAAAGAATGTTACCAGGTTGGAAAATCATTCAAACAAAGCTTTAAAGAATTACTTTTCTGGCTTTTCGATGAATATGGTTTAGTTATTTTTGATCCGCAGGATCCGCATATAAAATCATTGTTAAAACCAATTTTCAAAAAAGAAGTAAATGATTTTGCACTTCACACACAAAAATTAATCCAGACTAGTGCAAAGCTCGAAGAATTATATCACGCACAGGTAAAAGTAAAACCTGTTAATCTTTTTTATCATACCGATGATGGCAGATATTCTGTTGAACCTGTTGATGAAGTTTTCAAACTGCGACGAAAACGAAAACAGTTTACAAAAGATGAAATTCTTACTGAGATAGAAAACTTTCCTGAGAGATTTAGTCCAAATGTATTACTACGACCTATTTGTCAGGATTATTTATTGCCGACCGGATTTTATATTGGCGGACCGAGTGAGATTGCATACTTTGCTCAGGTTACACCGCTTTATGATTTTTATAAGATTGCGCCTCCAATTATTTTTCCAAGATCATCCGCAACTATTCTTGAGAAAAATGTGTCTTCAGGATTAGATAAGTATGATCTTTCTATGAATGATATATTTCTTGGTTTGGACGAGCTTAAAGAAAAAGTTATTGCTGGTTTATCAGAAAATAATATTGAAACTACCTTCGTGGAAGCTTCAAAAGAAATAGAATTAACATTTGATAAGATTAAAGAGAATCTATTTGCCATCGATAAAACACTTGTTGATTCCAGTGGACGTTATAAAGACAGAATTATGTCATCTATTTTGGAATTAAAAACAAAAGCAATTAAAGCCCAGGAAACGAAACACGAAACAACGATTAGGCAGTTAACCCGACTTTCAAATTTGCTTTATCCATTGGGCAATCTCCAGGAAAGAGAAATTAATTTTACATACTTTTATAATAAGTACGGCAAGGATTTCATTCGAAAGATTTATGATGATCTTTCAGTGAGTGAATTTGAACATCAAATAATTTCACTTTAATTTTCTGCTGTCATGCTGTTCGCCTCGGCGAATTGTTTCAGCATCTTCATTCCTCATAAAAAGATTCCGAAACAAGTTCGGAATGACTTAAAAAGTAATTGAACGAATTTGTTCCTCAAACTTTGGATTTGAAATATTCACACACTCAAATCCATTAACCTCTCCCCCATTATCTAATAGCATACTTAAAATTGCAAACGCCATTGCAATTCTATGATCTCCAAAACTTTCAAATACTGGTTTTGATTTTTTAATAAAACCAGTTACACTAAATCCATCTTCTGAAACTTCAACATCCAGTTCAAGAAGTTTTAAATTATAACAAATTGATTTTATTCTATCTGACTCCTTGACTCGCAATTCTCCGGCATTTTCAATCACGAAATCACCTTCAGCAAATATACCCGCAATTGTAAGAATAGGAATTTCATCAATGATATTTGGAATAATTTGTGAATCAATCTTAATATTTTTTAACGATGATGATTTAACAATCAAATTTCCATACTCTTCATTACTTGATACTTTTACATTTTCAAATGAAATGTTAGCACCCATCTGCTTTAATATTTCAATAAATCCAGTTCTTGTAGGATTTAGAGAAACATCTTTGATAATCAATTCAGAGTTTGGTGTTAACAAAGTTAAAATAATATGAAATGCTGAAGTTGAAATATCTCCGGGTATAAAATATTCTTTTGCTTCCGGGTAATATTTTCTTGAAGATGAAGAAATAATTTTTCCATTTTCAAATCTTACAGGCAAGCCAAGCATTTTTTCTGTATGATCTCTTGTTCGCTCATTCTCTATTACGGTCGTCACCTCAACGCAATGTAAACCAGCAATTAAAATACTGCTTTTAACTTGAGCACTCGCAACCGGCATCTCATAAATGATTGGTTGAATTTGGGAATTTGGAGAAATTGTAAACGGCAGAGTAAAGCTTTCATTTGATTGAAACTCAACTCCCATTTTCATCAAAGGTTCAATCACCCTCTTCATAGGTCGTTTGGAAAGTGATTCATCTCCAGTTAAAGTAGAATTAAAACTCTGTGCAGCTAACAATCCGGCTATCAATCTTGCTGATGTTCCGGAATTCCCGCAATCAAAATTAGAAAATGTTTTACTAAATCCTTTAAATCCACATCCTTCAACAATTATAAGTTCATTTTCATAAGAAAGTCGTGCACCCAGCTGCTGCATAATCTTCATTGTAGATTTAACATCTTCACCTTGCGAAATATTTTTTATCAAAGATTTCCCCGAAGCCATTGCAGAAAATATTACAGCACGATGTGAAATGGATTTATCACCAGTTAAACTTACTTCCCCATTAACTGTATTTATTTTCTTAAACTTTTTCTGCACCTATTTCTCACACCAACTATCAATAAGCTTATCAAGTGATTTTTCATCAAGCTCACTTTTTTTGTACTTACCTTTTTTAATTCTTTGTCGCATTGCTTCATAAAGAATTACTGCTGTTGCCACAGAAACATTTAAACTTTGTACCATTCCAAACTGTGGAATCAAAAATACTTCATCAGCTAATTCCGCAGAAGTTTCAGAAACACCACGATGTTCATTCCCAACAACAATCGCCACTTTTTGTGTTAGGTCTAAATCATAAAGATTTTTTGATTTTTCTGATAAGGATGAGGCAAATATTTTAAATCCATCTTTTCTTAATGCACTATAACAATCTTCAATAGATTTATACTTCTCTTTATCAACCCACTTAAATGCTGATGCAGAAGATTTTTTACCTATACGAGGGAACGCTTCGAAGTTATAAACCAAATTTACCTTAGGAATTCCAACTGCATCACAAGTTCTAAAAATGGCTGAAACATTATGTGAATCATGAATATTTTCCAATACAACCGTTAGTGAGTGCTGGCGGGAATTAATGACTCTGGTAATTTTCTCGAGCCGTTTTTCTGTTTTAGTGTTTCTCACAAAAGTTATTTATGAAAAATTAATTTGTAAATAGTTTTGTTTTCTTCTCTGCGGGCTTTATCCAATTTGATTTCTTTAACAGACAATCTAACGTAAAACGATGTTAGTTCAATAATTTTTTCAAGAACAGTATCTTCATCATGTGCCCAGCTTTCGCATCCTTTAATAGATGGAACCTCGGCAGTATAGCCGTCATTAGTTTTAGTTACTATTAAATCGATAACCATGTTTTAACAATAATTAATTCTTAATTGTCACTTCGACCAAAGGGAGAAGTCTGATAATTTAAACAGATTTCTCAGTCGAAGACTTCTTCGAAATGACTTAATATTTTACTAATAATTGCTTTCAGATTTTTGTCCTGTAATGATTTTTACACCAGCACTTGCACCTAATCTAGTTGCCCCAGCATTTATCATCCCGATTGCATCATCATAAGAACGAATACCACCTGAAGCTTTTACTTGTAATTTATCTCCAACTACAAATTTCATTAAAGCAACATCGTGAATAGTTGCACCGCCTTTGGAAAATCCGGTTGAAGTTTTAACAAAATTTAATCCAGCTTCTTTAGCCAGTATACAGGCTGCCACTTTTTCTTCATCATTTAATAAACATGTTTCCAAAATCACCTTAGAAACACACAAATGTTTCCTGGATAAATCAGCAATTGATTTTAAATCATTATAAACAAAATCAAAGTCCTTATCTTTTAATCTTCCGATATTTAGAACCATATCCAATTCTTCAGCACCATTTTTAATTGCCTCTTCAGATTCTCTAAACTTAGCGAGAGTTGTTGTTGCACCTAAAGGGAATCCAATGACTGCGCAAACTTTTACGTTTGATGATTTAATCAAGTTAAAGCAAGTCTCAACATAAGATGGATTTACACAAACTGAAGCAAAATTATTTTGTACAGCTTCTTCGCAAAGTTGTTTTATTTCGGAAAGTGCTGCGTCAGGTTTAAGTAAAGTGTGATCAATCATTCCAGCTAAATCCTGGGTAGATAATTTTAGCTCGGATATTATCTTTGATTTTTCAAATTCAGAAAAATCGTTCAATACTTTTTTTACATTTTCTTCTGTAACTAAATCTTTCCAACTCATTTATTCACCGCATAATTTATAAGCTTTAAAAGTATTACTTAATAACATTGCAATAGTCATTGGTCCAACTCCGCCGGGAACCGGAGTAATGGCTGATGCTTTTTTAGATACAGTTTCAAAATCAACATCACCGACTATTCTATATCCTTTAGCTTTGGTTGGATCATCAATTCTATTTATTCCAACATCAATAACAACCACGCCATCTTTAACCATATCCGCTTTAATCATTTCAGCTTTACCGATTGCTGCAATCAAGATATCCGCTTGTTTTGTATAGTAAGAAATATCTTTTGCAGCAGAATGAACAATCGTTACAATTGAATTTGCTCCTTCAGCTTTTTGAAGCATAATATTAGCGATAGGTTTCCCTACAATGTTGCTTCTACCAACAACCACCACGTGCTTTCCTTTAGTTTCAATTTTGTAACGACCCAATAATTCCTGAATTCCTGCCGGAGTGCAGGAAGCAAAAGTATCTTTTCCAATTACAAGATTACCCACAGATATTGGATGAAATCCATCAACATCCTTTTTATAAGAAATAGCTTCAATTACTTTATCTTCATTAATATGTTTTGGCAATGGAAGTTGAACAAGTATTCCGTGATAATCTTTATTCTGATTATAAGATTGGATAAGCGATAAAAGTTCCGCTTCTGAAATATCATCATCAAGCTTTTCTGTTTTGGTTCTCATTCCAATTTCTTCGCAAGCTTTGCCTTTACTTGCAACGTAAATTTGCGAAGCCGGATCATCACCAACAATTATTGCAGCAAGTCCAGGAGGATTCTTTCCTTCAGCCTTAAGCAGAGTAATTTTATCTTTTAGTTCATTGCGAATATCTGACGCAACTTTTTTACCATCAATTAAAATCATGATTGATTCAATTATAAGTTAGGTTATATTTTTTCTTTAAGTGATTTAATATTTTTTTATCGTTTTTAATCTCATTATAAAATGGATTAGAATTCTGCCAACCAGTTTTCTTGTTTACCCTGAAATTTTCCAATCTTCTTAACGTTATTTCACAATACACAGGATCAACATCAAATGTAATACATTTTCTTCCGAGCATTTCACTGGCTATTAATGTTGTGCCTGAGTGAGAAAAGAAATCAGTTACCAATTCATTCTTAGCAGATGATGCTTCAACAATTCTTTTAATAGCCTTTAAAGGTTTCTGCGCAAAACATCCATTTACATTTTCTTCCATTCGATAAAAAACCTGCTGAACATCAATCCAAACATTGCCAGCACGAATAAATTGAGATTTACTTCTCTGCATATTATCTGTTACATCACCGCCAACTTCTTTGTAATATCCTTTTAAAACTTTTGGAATATCGGTGTACTCAGATTTTACATAGAACTTTGGTTTTCCAGCAATGTAATAAAGAAGTTCCTGTCGAATTGCCATCCAATTATATTGCGTACCATAACCACGCTGGTTTCTCATCGTTATAAAACTGCGAGATGACAATCCAGTTGATTTCATCATTTCAATAAATCCACCAAAAGGTTCAAAGTGATTTGATTGATCAGCACCAAGCCAGAAATAGAAAGAAGAATTTTTATCTGAAATTTCCTGGTTTAATATAATCCAGTTCTTACACCAATTTATAAAAACATCATTTTGTGTTTCTGTGAATGCAATAAAGTTGTATGGCGGATCCTGAACTGAAAGTTTTACTTTACTTTTTCCAAAAATCTTTTTTACTTCTTCACTTCTGCTAACATCCACACAGGCTATTTTGTGTTTTGCTTTTTCATCAATCCAGATTGTTCCATCTTTAAATCTGCAATATGGAAGAAGCAGTTTTCTTAGCTTCTCATCCTTATCAATTCTGGGCAGCGGATGATTCAGCATCTTTGTCCACAATTAATTTATCAAATTCAGGAAAGAAAATCCTCTCAAGTTCTAAAGTTTTTCCTGTGTCAGTATCAATCTTAAAAAACATTCCTGTTAAATGTACGTTATCTTTTGCCGTCTCATATTTTTGGGGAGTTGCAAATAAAAATCTGTTTACTGCCGCTGATGTTTTCATTCCAATAACAGAATCATAAGGTCCGGTCATTCCAACATCAGTAATATAACCTGTACCATTTGGTAAAATTCTTTCATCAGAAGTTTGTATGTGAGTATGAGTTCCAACCATTGCACTTACTTTGCCATCCAGATGATGACCCATTGCCATTTTTTCTGCAGTTGCTTCGGCATGAAAATCAACAAATACAACTTTAGTCTCTTGTTTTATTCTCGTAAGAATCCATTCCATAGTTCTAAAAGGACACTCAATTGCAGTCATAAAAGTTCGTCCTTGCAAACTAACAACAGCAACTTTTCCTTTTTTAGTATCAGCGATATGATAACCGTTACCGTGAGTTCCTTTGGGATAATTTATTGGACGAAGTGAGCGGGGTTCAACTTTTAAGTAATCCTGAGATTGATGTTTGTCCCAGGTATGATTTCCGCCAGTAATCACATTTACACCAATACTAAAAAGTTTTGGTCCTTCTTTATCAGTACAACCTTTGCCGTCAGAAAGATTTTCACCGTTAACAATAACAAAATCAGCTTTGTATTTTTGGATCAATCCCGGAAGCCATGTTTGAACAATATCCATTCCAGGCTGACCAATTATATCACCAACAAAAAGTAAATTAATTGAAGACATGTTTTCCTAAATCGTTTAAAGAAATATATCTAAATTGAGAGTAATTGAGAAATTAAGATTACTTTAATAAAATTATAATAGCATTTTTTTTTACTCAATTCTTAAATAGTCATTTAGAGTGAGTCATCGAACGAGAAATCTTTGTAATAATGGTTAAAGATTTCTCCCTTCGGTCGAAATGACAATTTGATAAAAGTAATCCAACATATCCTTAAAATAATAGCAATAAATATTCAGCTTTGTGTAAGGGAATTTTTAAGTTAGATTTAAATATGAAATATGAGAATCCTTTAGATA